>ERZ761602.3179-NODE-3179-length-23765-cov-6.510881_pt1 | contig 23765 bp, 11 predicted proteins | sample MGYA00512165_ERZ761602 | MGnify/ENA primary metagenome ERZ761602 (study PRJEB28899, sample SAMN02445085) | bioreactor sludge metagenome | biome: EBPR sludge; isolation source: Thorneside wastewater treatment plant | place: Australia: Brisbane, Thorneside...
ACGCTTTCCAGGTTGTCGAGCACGAGCAGCGTCGTCTGCTCGCGCAGTTCGCGGCTTAGCGCTGCGGCCGCGTCGGCGAGCGTCGCGAAGGTGGGGACGCTGTAGCCTTGGCCGAGCAACTGGCGGCCGATTTCGTCGAGCACGGCGGCGGCGTCGCCGTGCGTTTCGAGCGAGACGAAGGCGGCGCGCTGCACTTGCCGCGAGCGCACGCGCCAACGGGCGAATTCGCTGGCCAGCGCGGTCTTGCCTTCGCCGCCCTGGCCGCGCACGACGGCGTAGCGTTCGCTGGCGAGCAGGCGTTCGAGTTCGAGCAACTCGCGGCTGCGGCCGACGAAGCCGTGCGCCGGTGGGTCGGGCAGCTTGCCGAGGCGTTTCTTGAGGCGCGTGCGCCAGTCTGCCAGCGTCTGCGGGCTGGGCGTGCTGCGGAAGAGCTGCGGGTCGTCGCGGTCCTGGTAGAGCACGGGGACGAACCAGTCGTGCAGACGAAATTCGCCGATGCCGAAGACGCGCCCGCGTGCCGGGTTGTCTTTCAGTTCGCGCTGGCCGGCGAGCATCGCCGAGCCGACGCGTTCGCCGCGGCTGAGCGCGCGGTAGAAGGCTTCGACGAAACGCCGCGAGGTTTCGACGAGCACGCTGTGGCTCATGGCGACGACCGAGCCGACGCCGGTCTTGAGCAAGGCGCTGGCGACCGATTCGTTGGCGCTTTCGGCTTGCGCGCTCTGGCACGCTTCGAGGAAGACGAGCGCGATGCCGTATTCGCGCAGGAGCGCGCCGAGTTCGGGCGAGGGGACGTTGGCGTGCCGGCGCCGGCCGCGCGGGCGTACGTCTTCCGGGTCTTCGAAGCAGAGCGCGCCGAGTCCGGCGTGCCGGTCGTAGACGCCGTGCCCGTCGAAGTGCAGCACGTGATAGGGCTCGCCGGCGCGCGCTGCGCGCTCGAGTTCGTCGCGCAGCGCGGGCAGCGTCGGCGGGGTGAGCAGGCGCAGTTCGACCTGCCCGGCGAGCGCTTCCATCGCCTCGACCAGCGGCCTGGCGCTGGCGCGGTGGTCGAGGTAGCCGCAGGCGTCGTCCTCCGGCCGCGGGCTGGCGAGCAGGACGCGGATCGGCGTGGCGAGAACGGCAACCGGCGCCGGGTGTTCGTTCGGCAGCCGCCGGCGGACACGCACCGGCTCGCCGCCCTGGAAGAGGAAGCTACGCCCGTCGTGCAGCAGTTCCCACGGCAGGCCAAGCAGCAGCGTGCCGGCTTCGCGCGCCAGGAGGACGTGCTCGGGCGGCGCTTCCGGCTCGACGGCGCTGTCGACTTCGAGCGAGAAGCGGCGCGCGACGCGCGCGCCGCCGATCTTCGCCCATGCCTTGAGCACTTCGGCGGTCGGCCCGACCGGCAACGCCGCGTCGTGCAGCAGCCGGCCCCAGTCGGCGAGCTGCGCTTCGATGCGCGACGCGCGTTCGGCGAGCAGCGGGCTCGGCCAGACGGCGTAGTCTTCGAGGTACCAGCGCAGGTCGTCGGCTTCGATCACGCCGAGCGGCGCTGCCAGCGTGAAGCGCGCGCTGTGCACCGCGCGCTGGCCGGAAGTCGCCGGCACATGCACCAGCCGCGCCCGCGCGCTGGCGCGCCGGCTGCCGTCGGCGTGCGACACGACGCGCGGGTCGCAAAGTTCGAGGAGCAGTTCTTCGACCGCTTCCGCCGGCGGCTGCGCGTGCGGATCGGCGTCGGTCGGCAGCCGCCGGTGCAGGGCGACGAGAATGTCGTGCGGCGCGGCGTCGAGTTGGTCGCTGGCGATGGCGACATGGATCGGCTCTTCGTCGAACAGCGCCTCGAAAGCGCCAAGCGGCGCGCCGTCGAGCAGCAGCGGAACGACCGGAAAGCGCGCCGCGCCGCCGCGTTGCCGCTGGACGGCGAGCGCGTATTTGAGTTCCTTGCCCACCCACGCCGAGTCTTTCGCGCGCGGCGAGACGAGCACCAGCACGCCCGCCGAGCGCTCGATCGCGGCGCGGATCGTCGCTTCGAGCGGATCGCCGCCGCGAAATTCGCGCGAGTCGATCGTCAGTTGCGTGTCCAGATCGGCGAGCGCGCTGCGCAGACGGCGGACGATGCCGTCGTCGCCGCTGCTGTGCGAGACGAAATAGCTGGCGGAAGCGGACGACGGCGCGCAAGAAGCGGGCGTTTCGTTGGCGTGGTCGTGCTCTGGCATCGCTCCTCTCCCTCCATCGTGTCAGTGCATTGCGCGGCGAACAGGCGTTCGCTTGTCGCTGGTACAACAGGATTTGTTGACCATGCCAGTGTATACCGGATGCCGGCAGGAGGGTTCATGCGTTGATGCATCCGCCGGCGTGGCGCTCTGAGGCCGGCGACGATAGCGAGCAGCGCGTCCCTGAAGCTGGTGCGGGTAGCTGAGCATTCACGCGCCTGAACGGGTTTGACTCCTTTCCGCACTTCCCGAACCTTACGGCAAGCCAAGCGTGCTGCGGCCAGACCCCTGAATCGGCAGGCAGGGGTCTGGCGCCCGCTGCACCCCCAACAAAACCCGCCAGCTCCGCCGACGGTAAGCTCGCCCAGTGCCGGGCCCGGTCCCTGGCTGAACTAGCTTGTGGACCTCAGGGCAAAGCGAAAACCCAAGTCGCGTTCGTGCCAGCCGCGCAGCCACGCGATGCGGCAGGCCGAGCGAAGCCCCCTGGCCCCGATGAACCACGAGCCGCCGCGCACGACGCGACGGGAAGCCGCCTCCATCGAGCGCGGGCCCACTGGATCGATCGCGGGCTCGGCCACGTTCGCGGGTTCGTAAGTGCGCAAACCATCGTCGCACCATTCCCAAACGTTGCCGTGCATCTCGTACAGGCCCCATCGGTTTGGCGGCAGGCTTTTCACGGAGACGGTCCTCAGACGGGGGATTGCGAAATGGAATCCGCGGTGGAGGCAGTGCGCAAAACCAGGCGCGAGGCTATCGCCAAAACTGAAAGCAGTCTCGGTTCCGGCACGACAGGCGTATTCCCATTGTGCTTCGGTTGGCAGTACGGCCTCCACTCCAGCGCGCAAATGGTGGTTCAGCGCCTGGAGAAACCCGCGCACATCGTCATCGCTGACCTGTTCGACCGGATTGTTCGGATTATCGGCATACTTCGACGGGTTCGTTCCACCGACCACCGCCAGCCAAAGTGCCTGCGTGCAGACGGTGTCGGCCAGCCAGAAGCCTCGGCTGATGCGAACGCGATGGCGCGGCCCTTCGTTGGCCTCCCGCCCGGGTTCGCTGTCGGGCGATCCCATCCAGAATTCACCGGGTTCGATCCAGCGCAATCGCTGGACGACCTTGTTGACCGTCAGCTCAGCCCAGTGCCCGAACTGGTCGTCGCCGGCAGCGCTGGCCCAGGCTGGTTTGGGCTGACTCCCGCGCGGCGCAGCGCCGGTGCTTGTGGGCTCCGGATCTGGCGCTTGGGCCGTGCACGCTTCGCTTTGCTTCTGGTCGTTGGCGCCCTCGCCAGGCTTCCGGCTTCTGGTCGGTTCCGCCGTGTTCGACCTTTCCAGAAACCAGTCCAGCACCTCGGCAAGGTTTTCCAGGGCCATGCTGGCATCGCTGGCGACGACATGGTCGCCGTGCACGCCGAGATTGCAGAGGTCGCGTATGGCGTTCATCCGCGAGACGATCCGCCGAGGCTGGAGTTTTCGGGTGAATTGGTTGTCGGCGAGCATTTCACCAAGGAGGGGTTTCCTTGGTTCCTGCTGCATCTCCTCGAGGTAGATTCTCTTCACCAGCTTTTCCAGAACTGTGCGTGACTTCATCAGCGAACTCGCGGCATCGTGACGCGTGTAGTCCATAGCCGAGCGTAGCTCGCGCGAGAACTCTTCGAAGCTCTTTTCGAGTCGCTCGATTCGTTCTTCCAATCCATCACTATTCACTGACCATCCTCCCACTCAAGAGAAAGCCCTGAAATATGGGTCGTGTGCTACGGAAACTCGGCCGTATGCTGGCAAGGCCTTGGATAGCGGCGGCGGCGCCTCGCCGCGTAGGCGTACCCGCCCTGGCGGCACTCTGCCCACCTTTTCTACCCACGAGGCCGGCTCCAGAATCGTTGCAGCCCGCGCACGCCGGCAATCAGGCTTGCGGCCAGACCGAGATAGACGCTCACTTTCAGCAGCGACGCCGTGCCCTTGGCGGCAAGGTCGACCAAGGTCTCGAGCCAGGGCGCCAGCGCCGAGGTGATCGCGCCGCTGACGAAGAACGGCAGACCATACACGGAAAGGATCTGTACCAGCCCCTGCGTGCGCAAGGTGCTGGTGGTACGAACCGCGTCTTCGAGTTGCGTCAGCCGCCGCTGCAAGTCGTCGAGACTTTTGTCGATACCCCAGCACGACGCCAGTTCGCTGCGAAAACGGCGCACGGTGGCGTTGGCGCTGTGCAGACCGTATTCGTATTGGGCGCGCGCGAGTTCGGCGCGTTGTTCCGCGAGTTCGGCGAGCACGGCGATCGATCGCCAGGGGCTCAGCGTCGGGTCGAGCATAGAGCGGCTTTGCAGGCGCGCGTCGAGCCGATACTCCACTTCGCGAATCGCGCCGAGCAGTTGAAAACAGCGATGGAACTCCTCGCGCAAGGCTTCGATCGGGAGGCGTTCGCTGCGCCAGTCGTCAAACAGGAAAGCGCCGCGCCGATGGACGACGGCAAAACCACCAGCGAGCGCGACCGAGGTCAGCTCGTCTTCGGGCGGGAGATCGGCCAGCCGTAACGGGCCATCGGCCGGTTCGCGAATGGCCAGTGCGGCCAATGCCCGGCGTGTCGTCGGCGTCTGCAATACGGCCTGCGGCCGGCTGGCGTCGGGCAGCCAGCGCGCGGCGGCCAGATACCTGGTCAGCCCGGCGCGCTCGCCTTCCCGGTGCAACCGGTCGCGCTGACAGTCTTCGAGCAGACAGTCGCGCGAATGCAGCAGGTCGGTCACGCGCATGCCGCGCAGCGGGCCATAGCAACGCCAGACTGCTTCGAGAACGTCCTGCCAGGAGAGGCGCGAGCCGTCGGCGCAGGCGGGCACGGCCTTCGGCGCGCCGAGCAGCGTGTAGCTACCGTTATCGTCCCACCATGGTTCGTCGAAGCCTTGGCCCTCGGCATAGCTGGCAATGCGGCGGATCTGTCCGCGCGGTCGTTGCCCTTGCCAGGATTCGCTTTCCAGCCTTTCGAGTTCCTCCCACAGGGCTTTCAGATAGATCCCGGTCCAGGGATTGACCGAAAGCGTCATGTCGTTCCCGGTTCCGCGCTCGCCGGGGCGGAACAGGCCCATCAGGGCGAAACCCTGACCGAGATAGCTGTGCTCGCGGTCGCTGCGAATGAAGAGCTTCTTGGCACCACTCGGCCAGGCCTCGACGGCGAAGTAGGCGTCGACCAGCATCTGGCGCGTGTCGTCAGTGGCCCGCAGCGGCACCTGGAGCTGCAGGCGGGTCGCCTGCGGCAACGAGTCCAGATACTCCTGACGCTCCACGCCGAGGAAGGCGCGGGCGCGAACGTAGGCGCTCAGGTTCCACATCGGCGGCACGGCGTCCGGCTGAACTTCTCGCTGGAGCAGGACGACGGTGAACTGCAGCGCTTCGCGCCAGGCCTCACTCAGATCGTGCGGGTCCGGCTCGTTGCCAAGGGCCGGGCCAGCGGACGGCAGGTAGCTGTGCCCCAGGGTCGACAGCAGCGCGGCCCAGGAGGCACAGGGGTCGGCGGCCATCCCCGTCGTCTCCCAGTGACGAACGGCCTGCCGCCAGGGTTTGCACGGTCCTTCCCGCAGCTCATCGGCTGCCACGCCACAGCGGCAGGCCAGCCAGCAGAGGAGGGAAAAGCATGAGTCCGGCCCGACGTCTTCGACCACCAGCGTGAAACGCTGCAGAAGCTGGGCCGGATCGTGCAGGCCTGCCGTCAACGCGTCCCAGTGCTGTTGCAGCGCTTGCGGCGGCGACAGCACCAGATCGGTGACCGTGGCGTAATCGTGCGCGGCGCCAAAGCGCTCGGCTGCACCCTTGTTGTTGAGACAGACGCCGCGCTGCTCGGCGGGCGCGTCTTCAGCAAGCCATTGGCCGACACCGATGAGAATTTCGTCGGGTGCGCTGCCCTGTCGCCGCAACGGACAGAAAGTGACACGTGGAATCGCTTCGGTCGGTCGTCGTCCCGGAGTGGCAGGCAAGCCGGCCGAATCCGCCAGCGCCAGCGCCAGCGCAGCAAGGAAGTCGCTCAAATGCATGGCTGACTAGTCATTTCTCGCGTTGGTATCCTGTCTTTCGTCGCATTCTAGCGTGCACGATGGCGTCGCCATTGTTCCCGGACGGTCACGCGGATCGACGTCGGCCCGGCCTAGTTTCGGCTGATCGCTAGGGACGAACTGAAAGCCGGGAACTTGGGGAGCGGCCTCGTGGTGCACGGCTGGCGGCCGCGGCGCGAACTCGGCTAAACGCAGCGTTGCTACCGCCACTGCGGTGCTCACGGCCACTAGCGCGGATGTGGCGCGTTCGACCAGCATCCACCACGCGAGGTGCTCAAGCGCCCGCGTGCCCGCCCAGGTTGGTGGCCACCCACGCGGCGTCCGACTCGTCCAGCTGCTCGAGGATCTGCGCGCGCTGCGTCGCGTCGTAGGTCTGAACCAGCGCGACGAAAGCCTCGACCTTGTCCTGCCAGGGGCGCGCTTCCTCGTTGCCCCCGGCTTCGGCAATGGCTTTCTCACCGTCGTCGTCTTGCGCTTGCTCCTGGGCTGCGACGGTGCGCATGAAAGCCGGCAGCGTCCTGGCCGCGGTCTCCCAGTCCGGCAGCGATGCGGCCACCGCCACCACCCCGACCTGTAGCTTCAAGAAGCTGGTCAGGGCGGAGAAGGAACCCCGCTCTGCCAGATCGCGCTGCGGGCTGGCGGCTTGCTGCCAGTCTGCCAGCGCCCCGGCGAGGTCGCCGCCGCTGAAGCGGGCGTTGACCGGTTGGTTCTCTCCCTCAGCGGCCGTGGGAGCGGAGAGTAGCGCCAGCGTTTCCGCCGCCAGTCGCCGATGGGTCGAGGTCAGCGCGGGGCCCCAGTCGCGATGCGCGGCGATGCTGGTGACCCGGTCCTTGAGTCCGAGCCGGTAACGGGCGCTGGACGCCGAGTCGCCGCGCCAGGCGCCGAGCACGGATTTGAGTGCGGAACGGCACATGCAGCAGTTCCCCGTCCATCCCCGGGTAGTGGATGAGTTCCGCCAGGCTGTCGAGCGGCAGGCCGCGCCAGTCGGGCTCGACCGCGTAGGGCGGCTCGCGCTCCAGAACATACCAGGCGTGCGCTTGCTCGACCGCCGCCAGCGTCAGCAGCAGGGTGCGCGCCAGCTCTGCCTGCTTGGCGGCGAGGGCGTCGGCCAGCGTCTCGATAAAGTCCGTAGGGAGGACCTCGCCCCCGAGTTGCAGGGCCAGGGCGTCGAGCGGCAGTTCGCGCTCCTGGATGCGGTCGAGCAGGAAGGCGAAATACAGGAACAGGCCGTGAGCCTTGTCGAGCAGGACGGGGAAGAGGTCGGTGAAACGCTGGCGAGTGTCGGCGCGGGCTTTCTCCGGCGCCGTTCCGGCCTGCACCGCGACCGCTTCGAGGCGGGCACGCGTGGCCTCGGTCTCGCGCTCAAAGTAGTCCTGCAGCAACTGCAGGTAGCCCGGATCGTCAGGTGCGCCGCGATGCACGCGTAGCCCTTCGGCGGCGCGCAGGCGCTGCAGCCGTTGCCCGATCCAGTGCGGGCACGAGCCGTCGCCGAGCGGGCGCGAGGTGAGCAGCACGCAGACGCACGCGGGGGAGTTCGCGCGGCGCGGTGAGGAAGTCGAGCAGGCTGCGACCGGACTCGGGGGGCGCAGTTCATCGAGGCCGTCGAAGACGATCAGCAAGCGCCCGCCGACGTCGGAGAGCGCGCGGTAGTCGGCAACGAAGCGCGCGCAGGCGGCAGCCGGATCGCTGGCAGCGAGGTCGATCTGGGGCAGGCGGCGGTCGGCGCGCTCGGCCACGTCGAGGGCCCGTTTCAGCACCTGCTCCAGCAGCGGGAGGATCTGACCGGGACTGTAACGGTAGTCGCGACGGATGAACACGCCGGCGACCTGCAGATCGTTGAGCAGCCACTGCTCGCCGCCGGCCTCGCTCAACTCTGCGAGACCGCGCACGAACAGGCTCTTGCCGGGATGGGCGGGGGCCTGCAGCCAGAACACGCCGTGCCGGTTGGCGCTGAGAAAGGCGCGCAGCGGCGCGCGAAGACAGGCGGGAGAGGTAGCGCCGATCAAGCGCGGTGTCGTCGAGCAAGGCGAGGACGCTGGCACGGTGCAGCGAGAGCGTGTCGCCCTCGTCGATCAGCGTGTTTGCCGGGCCGTCGGTAAGCGGAGCGCTTCGGCATGGAAGTCCGGCACCTGGTGCCAGGGCTGGCGCATGCGGTGGCCGATCTGATGATCGAGCAGGTCGAAGCGCTGATTGCTGCGGTCCCACCCATTGAAGAAGAAGACGTCGCGGTAGCCGCAAAGGGTACAGCGGCGCGCCGCCAGCAAGGGGCCGAGCGTCAGGCGCGTCGACCCGCGGCGCAGAAACAGCGGGGCCGCTTCTTCCCGGTGGCCCTGGAGCTTGCCTGGCGCCACGGAAGCGTGGTGTGCCACCAGGCTACCCGCGCCGATCAGCGGTATTTCGTCGCGCCCGCCGGCGATCAGGAGAACGAGTTCCTGCCAGGGTGCTCCCACCGTCTTCCCGCGTTCGAGCAGGCTGCCGAGCGCCCTGATCTCGTGCGCGATGGGTCCTGGCCAGGTGACGAGCAGTTCCGCCTCCAGCTCGGCGCGCGTGAGGGCCGGCGGCAAGCCGGCGCGAAAACGGTGCACGGGGGCGAGCAGGCGCTGCAGTCGTTCCATGTGGACGCCGGCGAGTTCATCCAACCGGCGTGTGTCGGCATCGAGCAGGGCCGTACCCCAGAATCCCTGAGCGAGCAGAGGTGCGCTCAGCGCGGCAAGCCCGCGGTCCGCGAGCCAGAGCGTCAGCGCTTCGGCGGAGGCAATCTCCGCCTGGGGATCAAGTGCCTGGGGGGCGAGGTTCATCGTGTTCTCCTCGAGGCCAGGGCCGGCAGGGATGGTCGTCGAAGTCCTGAGAGGGCGGTTTCTGCGGTGGTCGCCGTGCGATCGGCATGTCCTGTCGAGGCGCAGGCCGAAAAAACGCCGGCAACTGGGCAGCGCGCAAAACCATCGCTGCGGACTCTACTGATGACCGATTTTCAGGTTTTTCACAATCCCACCGTGCAGTCTCCGAGTCGGAGCCTCGTTCGCCACGTCCCGCGGTGAAAACTGCGGCGCGCCGAATCCTCGAGTGCCTGCGCGTTGGGAGGGCGAAGCGCCCTTCATTCCGCTGGTCGCCGGAACATATAATCCAAAATTCGTGCGGACGTCCGCCAGCCAGCGGAAACTTCGCGAACTTTGGCAAGACGATCGAGCGACCGGAACACACCGCGATGAACATCGATATCCCTGCTGACCTACCCAAGGCCCATACCCTGCGCCTGCTGCTGCCATTCTTTTTTCAACGCGAAGCGCTGGCTTTGGCGGTCGAGCGATTGCTGGCCGTGCAGCATCAGGCCAGGAAGAACTGGCCATGCTGGAGGGTGCCGACGACGGTTCCTTCCTTTTACCTGGAAGAAACGCTACCGAGCGCCAGCGACTTCCTGTTTGGCAGGCTAACCGGCGGCTGCGCCTATCTCCGCGTGCCGGACGAAACCGCCAACGTCTGGTTCCGCAACGGCGGGCTGTTCGCTCCGGCTCCCGGCGGCAACCGCCCGAAGGAGAGTCAGCGGCCGGCCTCGTTCGCCGTGCACCTGGGCACACCGGGCATCGAGCTCTTCCTCTCCCCGCATGGCGCTGGCGTGCTGTCGATCAGCTTCGAGTCGGCGGCGCCGAATGCGGATCTCGGGCTGCTGCAGGATCTCAACTATCGTCTGTCGCAGGTGCGCGGCTTTACCGCGTTCTCTTTCCAACTGCCGGCCGACGAGCGCGCACCGGAGCCGCCACCAGCCTGCACGGCGCCGCTGGCCGAGCGCCTGGGCCGGCGCGGCGGAGCGTTTCACCTCAGCGAGTGGGTCGACTTCCTGCTCGCACCCTTGTCCGACCTGGGCTATCGGCGCATGCAGGAGCAGTTCTCGGTGTATTCGGTGACCCGCTTCGGCGCTGCCGCCGAGTTCACCAAGGCTGCGGTGGACGCTGAGTTGCGCCCCTTCCTCGCCGCCGTGGCGCACGTGGAAGAATGGGGCCACGTCGGCAGCCTGGCGGTCAGCGAACAGCTACTCAATCCGCGCCACTGGGTGGCCCTGGGCAGCCTCGGCGCGGCGCATCTGGTCGCCGACCAGGACCCGCCTCGACCCTTCGACGAACAGCGCGTGCCGGTCGTGCTGCACAAGTACTTCGTGCCGTACCTGCTCAGCCTGCTGCAACGCATCGCCCTGCAACGTCTGCTCGCCGACGCCCGCGCGGCTTTTGCCCTCGGCGACAACCCCGACGAGGCGGCGGCATCGACGAGCGGAACCGGGTCGACCGAACGCCTGCGCGGCCTGAACCTGCAGTCGCTGGCGCTGACGGTGAACGGCTGCTTCACCGAAGTCAGCAGCCGCGAAGTGCTCAACCAGTACTACGAGCTGGTGCAGAACGGCCTGCGCGTTGCGGACAGCTTCGGCACCTTACAGCGAGCGCTGCGCGACGCCGAGGTGATGGACAGCGACCGCTATCAGAGTCACGCCTTGCAAATCCAGGGCGACGCCTTGCAGATCGTCGCGCACGTCCAGTCGAAGGTGGAGTGGCTGGAGGTGTTCTTCGTTTCCTACTATTTCACCGCGCTGATCTACTACATCAGCCATGGCCATCTGTTTTCCGAAGCCTATGCGCTGTGGACGCTGATCCTGGCGCCGGTGGTGTCGGGAGCGATTGCCTTTTTCGCGCTCAAGCCACACCGGCTGCATTCGCGGCACTCGGCGGCGAGGTCGGGAAGCGACGCGGCGGCGGGCAGGAAGAACGCCGATCAGCAGCACGCCCCGCATGCCTGGGGCTTTCTGATCGCGATCGTGCTGGCTTTCGTTCTTTGGCTCGGGGTGGGTTATGGGCTGTTTCGGCACTAGCCGGGCGCCGAGTGCGCCCATGCAGCACCGGGGCCGCGCGGGCCGAGGTCGACCCAGGTTATCGCCACGGATGCTCTTCCGCGCGTGCCGGTCGGATCAAGATGCACGACTTGCGTAGTGGACCAGCCGCGTATCTTCCCGCCGGACGACGCCCAAAGACAAGCGTCCTTTTCGCTACGGTGGCGGCCCGGATCAGCAACAACTGAGTCCAAGAATCAACCGGAGGTATGGCGCAAATGCTAGGGAGAAAGGCAGGACAACAGCTTAGCTCAACGGCTCGGAAGATGCCGGTTATGGTGCCAGCGGCTGAATACCGGAGCAAAATCACCGTCCCCGATGATGCCGGTCGACGAGGCGTTCCCGATAAACCAGCCTCAGCACTCAAGGCTGTTGCTCTGGATCACGGGCACAACGAAACCCTACGTTCAGAATAATGTACCTCCATAAACCAGTTTTATAGGCCAGTTTATGTAGTTCAAGCTTCCCATCGGACGGATAGGCTCTTCGGCTAGCGGAACGCAGTTCCTTTTCCTGACTTTCGAATGCCCCCCCGCGCACCACGCGTTTGGAGCATTCTCCACCGTCCCAAGCACTCCCGTTGTTTGGAGCACCGTTGTAGTCACCGTGATAGCAGTCCTGCACCCACTCCCATACACTGCCGTGCATGTCGTACAGCCCCCAAGCGTTTGGCTGCTTGCGCGCGACCACACCATGGAGTTCGGCTGCATCTGATCCCGGTCCTTGATACAAGGCGTACATATCGATGTCCCTTTCGACGTCACCGAACGAGTAACGTGTGCGCGTCCCGGCGCGGGCGGCGTACTCCCATTCGGCTTCACTCGGCAGACGGTAACCTAGCGCTGTACAGAACCTGTTCGCGTCAATCCAGCTAACTCGTGAGGTCAACCTCAGTCCGATTGGCCATCCTCCAAGAACGCGAACGTTAGGATTCTTGACCTCCTGTGCATTGGAAGTGAGAGCGCCAACATACTGAGAATACGTCACTTCGGTCTTGGCAAGCCAGAACTCCCCGACCGTGACTTGATGCAGCGGGCCTTCGTTCTCCGAGCGGCCTGCTTCGCTTTCTGGAGATCCCATCATGAAGCTGCCGCCGCAGATACGAACGAAGGTAATGCCTCTCTGGCCGACGACTTCCTCGCCAAAGCGACACGGTTCGGCAGGCAAGGCGCGTTGGGCAGAGCGCTGCGCGCGCGTAGCCTCCTGCTGTTTCGCGGCCTGCTCTTTTGCGAGGTGCGCCTTCTCACGCTCGTCGACCCCTTGCAGCTCGATCCTGGCCAGCGCCACATACTTGCCGTTCGGATACCGTGTCAGGTAGCTCTCAAGGTTTGCACGCAAGCCACTCGCTTTCGCTTCGGCCCAGGTACGCGTCTCGTCTTCTCGGGTGGTTGGCGCCAGCTTCGGAGAGTCCTTTACATTTGCAGTTGCCGCGGCAGGGCTGGGGGCTTCGGTCTTGAGCTTGCTCAAAGCAAGTTGCGCCTGCGTCGCGTAACGGCCCTTCGGATACTGGTTGAGATAAGCCTGGAAACCGGTGCTGTCACGGTCATCCTTGATTCTGTCCCAGAAGCCGTCCTCGATTTCCTCCGGCGTTCTCGCGCGCGATGAGCCAACCGCTCCGTTTGCTGACGGCTGTGTTTGCGCCGTTGTCGGGCCGACGAAATAGAAGCTGCCGCGCGCTTCATTGTAGATTGCCGGCCTTTGCTCGTGATTGATTCGGCTCGCCACTTCCTCGACGGCGTCCTGCACCTCTCTTACCACGTCTTCAACGCGCATGCCGGGGTGCTTCATCCGCTTGATCAACTCGCGCGTGAACACGCCGTTCGGATCCTTGTCGTCATCACCTAGTCGGTCCAGTGCTTGTTGCCCTTTACTCGCCGAGTAGACGATCATCTGGCCCTTCGCCGGCTCGATCGGCTGCAAACCACGCGTGCGGCCGATGCTACGGTTGCTTTTCGATCGCAATGGGTTGTCCCGGCAGGCATCAACGATTAACAGTGTGAACAAGGCCTTCGCTTCGCTCAGCTTCTCGGCCAGATAGCTCAGCCCCAAGGAAGCCAGTTCAACTTCCCTTTCGCTAGTGGCTTCAATGTCCACCGGCAACAAATAACTTCCTGACTTGAGCTGCACACCGTGTCCGGCAAAAAAGACCACGACCTCATCCCCACCACTAACCCCGTTCAGAAACGTGTCCACCGCTTTCACCATGCCGCGATAGGGAAGGTTGCGATGCGGCCAGACTTCAAAACCAGCCGCCTTCAGTTCGCGCGTCATGGCCACTGCGTCGTTTCCAGCCTTGTCCAGTTTGGCGACGCGCTCGTAGGCGTCGTTGCCAATGACCAGGGCGATGCGCTTGCCTCGAGCGCCCACGGACGCCGTCGCGGCGCGGTCAGCGCGGGGCAAAGATCTCGTCGCCGCTGAGGGGTCTTCACCCGCCGAAGCAGCCTCCGCGAGTTCACGCCGCTGGAACAGCGTGCTCACCGCTTCGAAGACACTGCTTGTCTCCCGCTCCTGCGCTGCTGCTCCGGGCAGCCAGAAGACGAGCATCGTCACCGCAATGGCTGCGAGAAGAAGGCGCAGTTGCACCGCGACGGCATGTGCGCGCCTGCAATGCGCCGCCGACGGAAGAGATTGCTCCCCGAGGCGCGCTGCACCAGCTTGGTAACGGGGTTTCGCGTAAGCGAGAGTACTCCATCCGAGGTGTGCGCCGCGCGACGCTCGTCCCGCACGGAATCGCATCATGATCTGCACCACTCCTGCCAACCGAAACCATGCGCAGTGACGATCGCGCGCAGCATCAGAGTTTTCGGCCATCGTCATACGATCACAAGCTTCGACATGCTGTGTGGCTAGGGTGCTACTTCCTCGTCCGTCTGACAACCGGCGCGGCATGGAGCGACCTCTCTCCCTTGTCAAGTTCGTGCAAACAACGGTGGTCGGCACCACTTTCCGGCTGACCCTCCGTTGCCATCCTAATGCCGGCGCAGCGCTGCGGAACGAATGCCATCTCGCAACTACCCAGTTTTGGACCAAGGCAGCGTCGGGCGAACTCAAGGCAGCAGAGAACTGGCGTTTGTGGCTTTTCGGCTAAGGCTCCGGCCTGAAACGGAGCGGGAGAGCGCAAGACTATCGACCGCCGCCGTATTTGGGCACGTCAAACTCAATATACCCCAATCGTCTCAGGAAGCCTTTGGCCCGCTCATATCCCTGATCGCGCGCCTTGCTGTACCAAGCGCTCGCCTCGCGGGCGTCCTTTTCGACGCCGAGACCCTGTTCGTACATCCAGCCCAAACTCGTCTGGGCCCGGGCATCCCCCTGTTCGGCTGCCTTGCGGTACGAGGCTATCGCTTCCTTATCGCTCTGCGCAACACCGCGACCGGCAAGGTAGATGTGACCGAGCACATTCTGACCACCGCTGTTTCCACTTTCAGCGGATCTCCGTGCCCAGTTCAGCGCCTCTTGGTCGTTCTGCGGAATCCCCCAGCCGAAATGCAACATGGTCGCCAGATCAGCTTGCGCTTGCGCGTCGTCGGCGCGCGCAGCTTCACGCAAGCGATCCGGGTAGCCCGGGTTACCGCGAACAAAGGCTTCCACAGTCTTGCCGTCGTCGCTACGCAGAGCAGCAGTCAGGGCCTCGCGCGAAACTTCTCGTCGCTGTTCGACGTTCTGCCGTTCGGTCGCAGTGCGCTGCGCTTCCTGCTGCGCGCGCGTAGCCTCCTGCTGTTTCGCGGCTTGCTCTTTTGCGAGTTGCGCCTTCTCACGCTCGTCGAGCCCTTTCAGCTCGATCCTGGCCAGCGCCACATACTTGCCGTTCGGATACCGTGCCAGGTAGCTCTCAAGGTTTGCACGCAAGCCACTCGCTTTCGCTTCGGCCCATGTGCGCGTCTCGTCTTCTCGGGTGGTTAGCGCCGGCTTCGGAGAGTCCTTTACATTTGCAGTTGCCGCGGCAGCCCTGGGGGCTTCGGTCTTGAGCTTGCTCAAAGCAAGTTGTGCTTGCGTGGCGTAACGGCCCTTCGGATACTGGTTGAGATAAGCCTGGAAACCGGTGCTGTAAGGGTCATCCTTGATTCTGTCCCAGAAGCCGTCCTCGATTTCCTCCGGCGTTCTCGCGCGCGATGAGCCAACCGCTCCGTTTGCTGACGGCTGTGTTTGCGCCGTTGTCGGGCCGACGAAATAGAAGCTGCCGCGCGCTTCATTGTAGATTGCCGGCCTTTGCTCGTGATTGATTCGGCTCGCCACTTCCTCGACGGCGTCCTGCACCTCTCTTACCACGTCTTCAACGCGCATGCCGGGGTGCTTCATCCGCTTGATCAACTCGCGCGTGAACACGCCGTTCGGATCCTTGTCGTCATCACCTAGTCGGTCCAGTGCTTGTTGCCCTTTACTCGCCGAGTAGACGATCATCTGGCCCTTCGCCGGCTCGATCGGCTGCAAACCACGCGTGCGGCCGATGCTACGGTTGCTTTTCGATCGCAATGGGTTGTCCCGGCAGGCATCAACGATTAACAGTGTGAACAAGGCCTTCGCTTCGCTCAGCTTCTCGGCCAGATAGCTCAGCCCCAAGGAAGCCAGTTCAACTTCCCTTTCGCTAGTGGCTTCAATGTCCACCGGCAACAAATAACTTCCTGACTTGAGCTGCACACCGTGTCCGGCAAAAAAGACCACGACCTCATCCCCACCACTAACCCCGTTCAGAAACGTGTCCACCGCTTTCACCATGCCGCGATAGGGAAGGTTGCGATGCGGCCAGACTTCAAAACCAGCCGCCTTCAGTTCGCGCGTCATGGCCACTGCGTCGTTTCCAGCCTTGTCCAGTTTGGCGACGCGCTCGTAGGCGTCGTTGCCAATGACCAGGGCGATGCGCTTGCCTCGAGCGCCCACGGACGCCGTCGCGGCGCGGTCAGCGCGGGGCAAAGATCTCGTCGCCGTTGAGGACTCTTGACTCACCGAAGTGCTCTCTGTCGGTTCGCGCGGCTGGAACCACTTGCCCAAAGCCTCGAAAAACCCGGCTGCCCCTGACTCCTGCGCTTCTGCTCCGGGAAGCCAGAGAGCGAGGACTGTCAGCACGCTCGCTGCCAGAAGAACGCGCAGTCGAACGACTATCGAAAAGAGATGCCTGGCAATGAGAAACCCCGCCCGCCGTCCATCGCGACAGCGCGCGTGAGCGGGGGATAAACTCCCTCGCCGTTCCCGAACCGGCACTTTCAGAAACCCTACGATCATCATACGCTCCGAGTTTAGCTGCACTCTGTTGTGGAGCTGCCTTCCCACGCTGGGTGCGTACGTGCGGATAAGGCAAAGCTTTCCCTCGTACGACCACACCAACCTGCCGACCGCGCTGTGGAGGATAGCTTGGTCAAGCGACTGGCTATCAGTGTACCACTCGTTACCTGGGGGGAATAGCGTCGACCAAGAGCCGAAGACGGACCTCGACACGGCAGCGAAGTAAACCGCAGTGCGAAAGGCTGATTTCAACTAGCCGAAAAGCGCTTGGCGGATTCCTGTACCAGCCGGATGCGTTTCGCTGATCGCTACGAGACGCATCAGCGACGCCTGCTATCCTCTGGTCAGTCCACCACAAACGCTTGGGGAGCGCAGAAGACGAGCATCGCCGCCATTCTTGTTCGGTGGACGTGGACTGTTTTCCCGGCATTGTCGTCCCGACTTTCGCATAGCGGATTTGCGCAATACCTCGGTCTGCTGCCCAACGGATGGCCGACCCATGAAGCCGCCCGGAACATCGTATTACACCCAATGGTGAAGCGGAGACAGTAGCGTGATGCATTCTGCACCATGACGAGACAGAATCGAGTGCCGGCATGCGGCGCCGGCAGGTGGAGTTTCGGTCGTTGGTCAGGCGCGCCGGTAAGAGCGTTCCCCACGAGAAACTCAGCGAAGAATTGGCCGGCCTTGGGTGTCAAAGTAGACCATGTCGGTGCTGTGGCCCCGCTCGTCGTAGCGACCGAGGAATCTGTGATAGCCCTCCTTCGTGCGAGTCGGCTGGCCTTCGGTGTCGAAATAAGCCCTTTCGGTCTGGTTGCCGCGCTCGTCGTAGCGGGCAGTAAGTCGATGGTAGTTATCTTTGTGGCGGGTCGGTCGGCCTTCGGTATCGAAGCATGCTACTTCTATCGGGTTGCCGCGCTCGTCGTAGCGAGCGTTGACCTTGTGGTAGCCGTCTTCGATGCTCGTCGGCTGGCCGCTGATCCCGTAAAAGGCCTCCTCGGTCAGGTCACCGCGGTCGCTGTAGCGGGAGGTGACTTTGTGGTGGCCGTAGGCGGTGGTCATCGGCCTCCCTTTTGCGTCGAAGTAGGCTTCCTCGATCGTGTTGCCACGCTCATCGTAGCGCGCAGTCGCCATGTGGAAGCCGTCCGAATGACTGGTTGGCTGGCCTTCCGTATCGAAGAGGAACCGTTCGATGCGGTTGCCGCGCTCATCGTACCGGGCAGCCAGCTTGTGGAAACCTTCCGTCAGGCGGGTCGGACGACCTCTCGTATCGAAGTACGCCTCTTCCACGAGGTTGCCGCGCTGGTCGTAAAGAGCAGTTGCCCGGTGGAAGCCGTCCATATGGTTGGTCGCCTGGCCCGTGACATCGAAAAAGGACCGCTCGATCGGATTGCCGCGTTCGTCGTAACGAAAGGCTAGCTTGTGGAGACCGCTCTTTTCGTGCGCCGGCTCCCGGTGAGTGTCGAAGTAGGTCACTTCGACCAGATTACCACGCTCGTCGTACCGAGCCCTTTCTGCGTGGAACCCGTCCACATGGGTCGTCGGTCTGCCACCGGTGTCAAAATAGGCTACCTCAATCCGGTTTCCGCGATCATCATGAACAACTGTGGCTATCGCAGCGTTGTCGCGGTCGACCATCGGCTGGCCATGGGCATCGAGCGAGATCAAGCGTCGCAACAGGCCACGTTCATCATATTCGCTTTGCTGACCGTAGGCACCATCTCGACCGGGCTGCGGACGCTGGGCGCGGTCAAAGTAGCGACGCTCACGCTCCCAGCCCTCTGGCGTATAGTCAAACTCGATGATCTCCGCAGTTGATTTTAGCTGTGGAGCTGGGAAACCGTTCGCGCCAACAAAATGGGCGCGCCGGGGTTGTCCAGCCACGTCAGGCGAGTAAACAAGTCCCCAAATAAGCTTTCCGTCCGCATTGAATGCCTTCTCGTAGACTATTTGTGCTCTCTCGTCCCGCACGAATTGCCAGCGACACTCGGTCTGTGACGGGGGAGTGCTAGGATTGGATTGCCTAAAGTAGGTATTCACATCATGCCGAGTGGTGCACCGCCCGGCCGCATCAACAGCCTCAACCGTTACTACGGGCTCCGCGCGACCATAACGAATAAACTTGAACGAAACAGCACGGTGACCCCGTTCTGACTCGCCGACTGGTCCGACTCCTTCGAGCGACCCCCAGCGCTTGACATAGGTTGTGAAGTACTCCTCCTGGATTCGGTAATATCTGTCCCAGATGAAATATAGGCTGCCCGCTAGCGGTACGATGACGAGTGCTGCCGCCACCCCCATTCGGTTCAATCCGCGTCGATAGGCCGCCTGTTGCCTGACCGCCTCCGGTTCAAGCACATTCGCCCGAATCCAGTCGCGGTCGAAGGCGCGGAAGTAGATGCGGTTGCGCACCCAGATCTGCCCCTGCAGCGTACGCACTATGCCGGAAAGGCGCAGCACGCCGAGCAGTAGATTGGTCGGGTCATCGCGCACACTCTGGCGCACGCGGACCTGGCGATACAGGTCGAGCAGGGCAGCGCGATCGATGTCGGCGCGCAGCAGGTGTCCGCTGACGAACTTGAGGTTGTGCTCGTCGTCGCGCGCACGCACGCTGAAGAACAGGTTCTCGCACACCCGATCGACACCGCGTGGGCTGCTGACCTGGCCATCCTCTGCGACCGCCTGGCACAGGCGTTGCGTCAGATAGGGGTGTCCACCGGTCCAGTAGAGTACTCGCGCGAGCAGGCGGGAGGACAGACTTGCATTTCCCGGCAAGCCTTGTGCCAACGGTGCAGCCTCTGCGGAGGTGAAATCGGTGAGTTCGATGCGCCGGCCGATGTTGAACGGGGTAATGCGCGAGTCCTGGATCAGGTCGGTCGGCTGCGCGACGCCGATCAGGCAGAAGCTCAGGCGCTCCAGCGCGGGGTCCAGCGTGCGGCGGTTGTAGAGCTCGCGGATGCCGGCGAAGAGCTCGTCGGTGGCAAAGTGGAGACTGCGCACGACGTCGATTTCGTCAAGAAAGATCGCTACCCGTTCTGCGCGGCGTTCCAGCACCACTTGCCGCAGCGCTTCCAAGAACCGTGGCAGTGGGGCGAGCCGCTCGTGCTCGAACCAGAAGTCTTCGAGGGCGTCTTCCAGACCGAGTTGCGCGCCGATCTTGGCGAGCAGCGCGTCGTACCACTGCTCCGGAGTCGTGCTGCTGATTCCCAGCGCGGTGAGTTCGACCGCAGCGACCGCGACGCCAGCCTCTTCCAGCCGGCGCTTGCTGTGCGCCATCAGCGAGCTCTTGCCGACCTGGCGGCTATCGAGGATGTAGCAGAATTCGCCGGCCCGGATGGCGGAGAAAAGGTCTTCGTCGGCGCGGCGGGTAACGTAGCTTGCGGCGTCGAGCCCCAGAGTGCCGCCGCTCTTGTAGAACGGGTTGTTGTTCATCCGAGGTGCCTTCTGAGATAGCGCTCATAAAGCCCGCACCGCGCGCGCGCCTGCTCCTTGCCCTCGCCGGCGAGAATGCCGGCGCTGCGCAGGCGGTAGAAGCGGGGGTAGTCGGGACAGGGTTTGCCGGCCAGCACCAGGCGTACCGCCTCGACCAGCGCCGGCTCGCGTCCGAGCATCAGCAGCAATCGCCGCAGGTGGTCGCCGAACGGGCCGTCGTCGCGGTCGGCCAGCGCTTCCAGATCGGGCAGGCGCAGCTTCTCGGCAATCAGCACGTTGAGCGCGTGACGCGTCAGATAGGGCTGCCCTCCGAGCAAGGCATAAAGTTGCAGAAATTCGGCCGGTTCGCGCAGCGGACTACCGTAGCGGCGATTAAGGTCGGCCACCTGTTCGCGGGTGAAGTCGGCGAGTTCCAGCTTGGTGCCGACGTTGAACGGCGACTGGTTGGGGTCGGTGATGAAGAGGTGCGCCTCGGTCGCGTAGGCGATGGCCAGCGTCAGGCGCCGCCAGGGCTTGCCGGGATCGAGAGCGCATTCGTTGTGCCAGGTGCGAAACAGCGCCAGCACGTCGCCGCCGAAGGGGCAACTGAACAGCCGGTCGACTTCATCGATCGCCCAGAGCAGCGGCTCGCACCGAGGTTCGAGGATTTCGCGGCGCAGATAGCGTTCGAAGTTCATGTTCGGGCTGCGTCCGGCCCGCCAGACCATGTCGGGGAAAACATCGAGGTCGAGCTGATCGGCCATGATTTCGGCAATGGCGCGGAAGAAGGCGTCAAGGCTGAGGAACTGATCGCTGGCAAGTTTCTGCAGATCGGTGAGCACGATGCGCATCCCTTGCTGGCGTGCCCGCTCGATCGTGCGCGCCAGCAGCGAGGTCTTGCCCATCTGGCGGGCACCCTTGATCAGGACGATGGAATCGCGCCGGGCCAAGGCCGCTTCCAGTTCGCCGTCGACACGGCGGACAACGTAGAACTTGGAGTCGAGCGGCACCGCACCGGTGTCGCGTTCGAGTGGGTACACGGGCTGCGGCACACGCGCTGGTTCGGCGAGCGCGCCGATGACGCCGGCGAACAGCGCTTCGTCGTCGTCCGTTCCTTGCCAGAGAACGTATTGCAGGCGCTCCAGGTGCGGCGCCAGTTCCGGCGGCAGCGGCTCGGTAAAGGCCAGCCGGACGGGCAGCAGGCGCGGTTTGCCGGCGTGCTCACGGGCGACCGTGGCGGCAATCTCGACCTCGTATGCCATCATCTCGCTGTTCACCGAGGCGCGCGAGAGAAGAACGATGACGGCGTCGGCCGCGCGAATCTCGGACTCGATCTCGCGCGCCCATTCGACCCCCGGGTTGAGGTGGCGGTCGATGAACACGCGATGCCCGGCCGCCTGCAAAGCGGATTCGAGCACGCCCAGCAGCCGGCCATCCGGTTCGGTGCGCCGCTTGTACAGGATGACCAGGCGCTTGCCTTCGGCGGCTGCCTGGGGCAAGCCGGCGGGCTGCGCTGCGGCACCTGGCGGCGCAGCAGGCGGCTCACCGAGGTCGGGACGGTAGTCACGCGCGTACCATTGCAGCACCCTGCGCAGCGCTCCCAGTGCCTGCGGCACATCTTCATCGGACAGCGGCTTGGGATGCGGGCCCAGATTGCCGAGCTTGTTGAGGTACTCCATCGCGGAAAGCACCGCACCAGGTAGCACCGACTCAGGCACCTGCTTGCCGATGCGCGTGATGACGCTCGCCAGTGGCTCTGTGCCGCGCGGGCGCTGCAGGCCTTTCTCGCACAGTTCTTCGACGACGATCTCCAGCGCGCAGCGCGCGTGCATCAGCACTGCCCGGTGATCGACCGCGAGCTGGCGCAGGGTGGCGGTGATCTCTTCTTCCAGTCTGGGCGCCGCTGCACGCAGATGCGCGGCGTAGGCCTGGAGTTTCTCTCGTTCAGGTTTCCAGTCGGTCATGCCGGTAAGCTCCATCAAAGAGACTGATCTGCACCGATTTCCGCTTTTCGACAGTGCTCGGTTCGTGCGCGAAGCTCGCGCTGGCCGTTCTTCCTGAATTCGCGCTGACGATTGTGCTGCGCACGTCGGACGGCAAACCTCAGACGACAGGCTGCGCACGCTAAGGTCATTGCATCAGGACTCGTCAGGCTTTGCCATTCTTGCCATGATTCCCGCCGCCGGGCGAAGAGGAGACCAGACGCTAGCAGCGTTCGCGTCCCTGCCTCGGCGCAATCCTCCGCGTGGCCTGGCAATGAATTCCTGTCTTCCCCCCCCCCGATACCACCATGTCACCGTCGTCCCGGTCGCGAGAACGGCGACAAACGAAGCGAGCGGTTGGTTAAAGCAATACAAGGATAGCAAATTCAATGACAGCCTGGCGGGCATCGAAAAGGCGAGCAACCATGCGGGGAAAGGCTTGCGCGGGGCACTTCCGCGTACGAGAATCGAGCTGAGCTCGCGTGGTCTGCCGCTGTCGCAAGTTCGCCGGCGCAACCCGCTGGCAGCGGAGTCTGGAGCGGCAGCGCTCAGGCGTATCGAGCGTGGGACAACTCGTCTCCCGCGACGGCCAATCCGGGTGCAGTGGAAAGCTCCTGGTCGAGTCCATGGCTGACCGTGAAGGCACGGCTGGGCTGATGAGCTTGCCACCTACGTGCTTCCGCTTGGCAGCAGAGTGGCCGCGCGGGCGGGGATGGTGCACGCTCGACGCCAGTTCTGTGCAGAGTGGGCGTTGCGCGAGAGGTTCTGGCCGCCTGCGGTACTCGTGCTTGGGAAGGTGGCTCGACGCTGAACGTCGAGTAGTCAGCGCTGCAGCTTAATGGCGGGCAGGGCTGGCGCGGCGCCTTCGCCTTTTCCTACCACTTCCTTGCTGTGCGTGCCGTTGCTTTCCCTTCTCCTCCTTACGGCAACTCCTCGCCAGGAGTCCGGATTGAGAAAAGTATGCCGCCCGTCGGTGCCGGCGAAAACTCGATGCGAAAACGGACCCGTTTGCCGCAGCGCAGCAAAGTCCACTGCTCCACCCACTTGCGCTGCTCTGTACGTTCGCTGACGCGTTCAGTATTGACTACCTGGTGTTTGAAACAGCGCCGGTCCGCTACACCATCAATAACCAACAGCATCGCAATCACGTCGCGCTGCAACGGCACGCTGGCTATCGTTTCGCCCGGAAAAGGCGCGCTTTTCTGAAGCTCGGCAAGCTCTTCCTGCTGGCGCAGCGCGAAACGCCGCGAGTCTTCGTCCTTTTCGCGGGCCTGGTGCCGCAAGCGGAATTCGTCGTCGAGCCTTTTCCAGTCGGTTGTCCCGCCTTTTGGAACCGGCTGAGCAGGCTCCGGCGTTGCCAGCGTCTCAATCCGCCGCGCAGCGCCTGGAGGAGGTGGCGTATCCGTAAAGTGGTAAACGCCCGACTGATCTACCCACTTGTACAGGGTGCCGGCGCTGGCCGTCACAACCAAGACCAGGACGGCGATAACGAATGCACGCTTCATTTCTGCCTCCCCTTGAAAGAAGTATAGATGAAGGTAGGTGTTAAGTCACGCCCTGTTCGAAGCTCTTCGTCGCGCGCCTTTCGGGAGGTGAGACAGGAGGAAAGTCCCCCGCGTAGTCGGGCTGATCTGGCCCGGCATCAGGGTGGGACAAGCGGCCTGTCGGGATCGAGAATCGCTGGGCGGGAAGCGCCAGGCTTCCTCGGCATCGTAGAGGTTCTTTTGGCGGTCGTGATGGCAGCGCAGAGGGTACGAGGTAGTGGCTCTTGCCGGCGGTGGCAAGCCGGAAGAGGAAGTCGCCGAGGGCAACGGCGGCTTCGTCGGAGAGGCCCTCGGCGAACAGACTGTTACGGCAGTGCCTCGTCGGAGTTCCTCGATGGCCATTTGCCACAGCTCGTCGAGCAGACGATTGAGCCCGCGCGGTATCACCAGACGCATGGCGGTACGCAAATGCGCGCCGCATGCCGGGGCAGTCCCTTGCTCGCCTGACGCAGGATCTCCGGACGGTGTCCTTTCGGCAACCCTGCGTGAAATCCCTGACGGCGTCTGGTAGCGTAG
>ERZ761602.3181-NODE-3181-length-23739-cov-10.900904_pt1 | contig 23739 bp, 7 predicted proteins | sample MGYA00512165_ERZ761602 | MGnify/ENA primary metagenome ERZ761602 (study PRJEB28899, sample SAMN02445085) | bioreactor sludge metagenome | biome: EBPR sludge; isolation source: Thorneside wastewater treatment plant | place: Australia: Brisbane, Thorneside...
CCATATTTGGTTGTTGAATAAAAATATCAATATTTGAATGTTTAAAACTTGAAGCCGGTACATAATATAAGCTCTGCTGAATAATAGTGATTGTATATCTGATCATAGCGCAAATGGTAACTTCTGCCAACATAACAAAAACAGATTCCGTAATTAAGCATTCAGCTAATAATAAGTTTTACTCTGCTCTTACCCAATTTCAAACTACCACAAGGGGGTATGTGTCATTCAGCTTTGATTATGGTGCGGTTCCATATGTTATCAATAGCCGATCTCCTATAGGGTTGTTTAGGACCGAGGGCAATGTAGGGATAGATGTTTATGGTATACCCCTTTCAGCCAGCTTTTACTATAACAGTTTGAAGAATGTTTCAGGGCTTAATAATTATTTCAGGGTTTCATTTGACGCGCAAAGATACAAGGATCTCAGAAACAGAAAGATTGATCTTTCATTGCATAAGTTAAAAGAAGATGAAAAGCTGTTATTACTTCAAAAGCAAAACCTTTTAAAGAAGCAATTGTTTTTGCAACACCAAAAAGAATCATTTAATCTTTCTGATAGTTTATTTGTTGATGGCATCATCCCCAATGGGACATTAATCTCAATTCCCGGAGAGATTGGAACCGATACCATCGATTTTGGGGGATTCAATCCAACGTCAGCAAGGGAATACTTCAAAACATTATATACTGCACGTCTTGATGGAATAAATCACCAATTAAAAGAAATTGAAGATTCACGGAATGCTATCAAGCAACAGATTTCCGAATTGGAATATTTAATATCCTTGGATAATTATTCTGTACCAGGGATGACAAAAATGCAACAATTTACCAGTGGTATTCAAAAATTTGAAATAGGAATGTGTTACCCATCTTACAATACCATCGCATTTAGTGGAATTGCAATGAAAGGGATTAATATGGAATGGACAAAAGGATCTTTGTTCTTTAGCATATCACACGGAAACACCATAAATAACCTGTTGGCAACCCCGAACCTGGTAAATCAGAATATTAATTTCACGCGTAATCTTTACAACTTCTTTGACTTCCCTAACCTATCCAATGGTAGGAGAATTTCTGCCGTACGATTTGGATGGGGAGCTAAGCAAAAAACACATTTACACGTTGGCTATTTATACGGAATGGGTATGCAAAGTTACCTAGGTCCGGAAAGTGGTGATATCGAAAAAAACCATGTTCTGGATTTCGATGCTGCATTGATTTCTAAAAGAGGAATAACCTTAGAAGCGTTATATGGCAGGTCCCAGGTAATACCTGTATCGGACGAAAATGCAAATAATGAGACCAATTCAACCCAGGCTTTTTTTAATACAGGAAGATCAAACGCAGGTTCTTTAAGATCAAAATTACCAATGCAAAAAATAGGTGCTGATTTCATGGGGCACATTAGAATAATTCAACCCTTCTTTAAAAGTTTTGGTGTCGGTTTCATTCTTTCTGATCATTTCAGAATGGAATACAAAATTGAAAAGCGATTTGCAAAAAATTGGTCTGCCGGTTTAATGTATAGAAGAGATCAGGATAATTTGTCAGAACTGCTGAATTATCAGAACATAATTACTTCGTGCGGATTTACTTTAAAAGGAAGGACAGGAAAAAAATCTACTATCAGAGTTAATATTCAACCCCTGATTCACACAATGAATTATTTCCCTGATGGAAGTCAATTGAACAATCGAAATATAATCCTTAATGGTGTGTATTCATTCATTTCAACCACTAACAAGCTAAAGACCAGTATAATCATTACATCCAATTATTATAATGTTGCAACTGCTACCGGAAATTTTAAATATTCAGGATTAATGGCTAATGCGGGTTTTGTGACAAAGAAATTTGAAAACAGAATGATGGCATCTGCCTATTTTTCACCCGTACTTGATACACTATCTCTGGGAAACTATTTTTTAGCAACTGATGAATTAAGTATTAAGACCGGAAAAAAAATGAGGGTAAATGGCGGAGTTAAAATTTCTCAAAGCGAATTATTCGATTTCCAAATAGGTGGCTTATTTCGGGTTAACTACACTTTTAACAAATTGATTTCCGCCGAGTTTTCTGGAGAATCAGTAATGAAAGGAGATTTCTACAACTATTATTCTCCCCAAGTTATTTCAGGGTTTCCATTTTATTGCTATTCAAAAATTTCAATCCACTGGTAATATGAACCAAAAAGTTTCACTCATTCTTAGCACTCTGCTTTTCATTTTAGGCATGCAGATTTCGCAAGCACAACTTTCTATTTCCGGGGCTGGCTGGAATCCATTTAATATTACCCCAATTTCTGTATGTCAGGCAAACATTACAAATATGGGGCAACAGGAAACAGTAGTACTTGAATCCCGCCTTTTCAATTCAGCTAATGAACCCATTTTACAAGTAGTAACCGCTCCCTTTGTTGTAAAGTCGGGGATGAATCCGGGACATTTGCTTCCAATTACAATTTCATCTTTCAGTTATGGTGTTTCCGGTCAGGCGCAGTTTATCCGATCCAACCATACTTTACCTTCTGGTAGCTTCCGTTTATGCATCACAATTAGAAGCTTAACTTCTGAGTTTACAGATGACTATTGCGACGAGTTTAACTCAGATTTGAACTCTTATCTGCATTTAGTTTATCCCTACGATAAGGATACAATTGAAGAAACCCATCCAATGCTAATCTGGGCGCATTCAGAACCGTTTAATGTCCTGATTCAGGGGGAATATTTCCGTTTAATACTTGTAAAGAACAATTCAGATCAAACTGCAGAATCTGCTGTAACTGTAAATCTTCCCCAATACCAAAAAAATTATGTGAATACGCATGAACTTCAATATCCCCTGGAGTTAAAGGCTTTACAAGAAGGAGAAACCTATAGTTGGCAAATACAAAAAATATCAAATGGCAGCATTGTTCAGAAATCGGAAGCATGGAGTTTTACCATAAAAAAACCGGGGCAGCTTCCCGGAATTATTTTCGCGTCTGTTAAATCCCATCTTGAAAACAGTTGGCACATTCCGCGTGCTGATATTCTATACTTCAGATTTGATGAGGGTTATTTTTCATCAAAAACTCAATTTTTCGTTCGCGGTGATGATGGTATAAAAATCCCTGTTGTTGTTGATGGGCTGGATGTCAATAATGAGCCTATTGAAAAAACTACAGTGGATGTCGGTTTTAACCGTTGTGCCTTAAACGTAAAGAAAAACAACCTCAAAAAAGGCAAATACACACTTGAGGTTAAGGATTCCAAAAACAAAAGTTATTATCTCCGTTTCAATGTCAACTAAATTATTTTTTCTTATTGGATGCGTTTTCCTTGCAGGATGCAGTGAAGAAAATCAATCTTCAACTCAGCCTACGGCAGTTGTTGAAAACAACACAGAAATGGGATCTGATTCTGTTCATGTTTCAGATATTGTTTCATGGTACCACTCTGATAATGGAAATCAATTTCAATCTATTATTTCAACTAAAAATTTTCAATACAAGCTATCGCACAGACCCGGAGCTTATTTTGCTGCACTGGAACTTGATGGTGAATCTGTCGATCAGGCAGAATGGGATTCAATATTAGTTCAATACAGTTCCTTAATCTATTTCGAATTGGAGATTCTTTCTTCAAAGGGAGGGAATGACATTATTGCTGTTGCCAGTGCAGATAAATCGGAATACGAAAAAAACGTGAGTTATCTCAATTTCCACTTTGGGGATGGTATTTTTATTAATTCGGAATTAGAGAATCTTCCAGCGGTCATATGTCAGATGGAACAAACAATAGGGGCCCGACCTGGCATTAAATTTTTGATTGCATTTGAAAATAAATTGAAAGTGAAAGATTTTACCGTTTCGGTTAATGATCCGGTTTTTTCAGGGCATACCATTGAATTTGAATTTGCAAAGAACACATTGATTAACGAGCCAATAATTTTTCTATGAATAAGTTACTATCAACATTCAGAAGACGAAAAAGATTTTACAGTTTCGTATGTATTTTCTTACTGGCTGCTGAAATTGTTTTTCCAACTGCTGCCTATGCCCTTACCGGTGGTCCAAGTCAACCTGAAGTTGAGGGTTTTCAGGCCATTTCTGTAAATGATATGGTTGATCCGTTTACCGGCGATTTTTCATACAACATTCCTTTGTTGGATATTGATGGTTATCCAATTAACCTGGTTTATCAATCCGGCGTTTCGATGGATGCTGAAGCAAGCTGGGTCGGTCTCGGTTGGAATTTAAATGCAGGTTCATTAACGCGTTCTATGAGAGGAATTCCGGATGATTTTAAGGGAGATTTGATTAAAAATGAGTTGTACATGAAACCTAATAATACTTTCGGTGTAACTGGAGGGATAGGTTTGGAACTCTTTGGCAAAGAAAGTAAAGGATCACCCCCTAAGGTTGATACTATTTCACAATTGAATTTAAATTTTTCTTTAGGAACAAGATTCAATAATTATTCGGGAATTGGAATCGAAATTTCAATTTCTGCAGCATTATCCGCAGCTGGAAAAATAAAAAACAAACTCAATGGATCTTTGGGCTTAACTTCTTCCAGTGACAATGGCGTTTCGCTCGAACCTTCAATTGGATTATCCTCTGCGAAAGAGGAAAAAGATAAGTATGTTATCAGAAAAAAATCTAATGTTGGACTATCATTCAATTCGAGGGAGGGATTGAAAGATGTTACAATTAGTGCATCTTATTCTAAGAATATTGAAAAAAAGGATGCCAATAGTAAATCCAAAAATCGTGATTGGAAAGGTGGTCCCTCCGGGACATTTAATTTTGGTTATTCATCACATACGCCTGAAGTACAAACATCCATGAAAAACTTATCCATTTCTGCACGATTTACAGTAGGAGCTGAGTTATTTGGAGTACATGGAAATTGGTATGTAAATGGCTACTTCTCGGGTCAAAAACTTAAAACTAACATCACCGAATCACCAGCATTCGGATACCTGTATGCCGAAGGATCTCATGGGAACCCGGAATCTGTTATGGACTTTAACCGTGAACGAGATGGTGGGTTTACCCCAAATGCAAAAGCACTTCCTCTTACCAATTTCACTTATGATATTTATTCTGCTTCTGCCCATGGTTCGGGTGGGAGTTTTCGCCCTATGCGTGGTGAAGTGAGTTATGTACGCGATAATGCTGGTCGAACTATTTCTGCAGGAGGCGCACTTGGCTTGGAATTTGGTGTTGGGAATGCTGCCCATAATGGTGTAAATATTGCTGTAAACTATGCTGCATCAAATTCCGGAATGTGGACCTCTGATGATAATGCGTCTTCAAAATTACTCATGCGTTCTTCTAACTCACCAAGTGGAGTAAAAGATTATGAGAATGTTTATTTTATTGATGCGGGTGAAAGGGGAATTGAATCAGATACTTCTTTTTACAATTCTTTTGGTGGGGCGGAGCCGATGCGATTTGTACTTAAAAAGCGTTCAAAGTTTCAAATAGAGCTTTCAAATCAATTAACAAATGGCAATGGCCAATCAAGGTATTTGCCGGCACAAAACCATCGGAAAGTAAGAGCAAGACGAAACCAGGTTTTCCATATTTTAACCCGCGCAATGCACGAGGCAGGATTTGGAATCCAGGATCCACATCCCAACTCGAGTGATGTGCAGGCTCATCATGTTTCGCAGGTAATGACCTATTCCACAGAGGGAGCAAGGTATGTTTATGGCATTGCAGCCTATAACAATCTTCAACAGGACGTATCATTCTCAGTTGGCGATAGAATGTATTCTAGTAACTCCGGAATTGCAGGAAATTGTAATACCGGACTTCTAAATTACTCTTCAAATCCTAATGCAGCATCAGAACAAAATGATTTAGGGAATGATAATTACTTCTCAAGAACCACCACTCCGGGCTATGCACATTCGTATTTATTGACGTCTGTGTTAAGTCCTGATTATGTAGACTCAGATAATATCAAAGGACCAAGCGATGGTGATTTGGGATATTACACAACTTTCCATTATTCTAAAATTGATAATTACAAATGGAGAGTGCCTTATGAATTAAACACAGCAAATTTTAATGAAGGTTTAAAAACCAATGCAAGTGATGATAAAGCAAGTTACCTGTATGGTGAAAAAGAATTGTGGTACCTTGATTCTATTGTCGGAAAAACACATGTGGCCATTTTCCATACACAAGCCAGGCAAGATGGTTTGGGAGTAACAGGAAAAGATGGAGGTAAAAATACAGACACCACCAAAGCTCAACGCCTTCTGAAAAAAATCAGTTTGTATGTTGTTAAAGATCGAAACGAACACGGAGCACAGGCTTTGCCGGTAAAGGAGGTTCATTTTGAATATGACTATTCCTTATGTAAAAATATTCCCAATCAGTTAGTCCCCGGACAAGGAAAGCTTACCCTTAAAAAAGTATGGTTTACTTATCAGAATTCGAACAAGGGAAAAATGAGCCCATACCGTTTTGTTTATTCCTCTGTAAATCCGGACTATGATATCACCGGCTATGATCGTTGGGGAAATTATAAGCGAAACACAAATTCAGGCTGCCACCCATTAAGCAGTGATTTAAACAATGCAGAATACCCCTATACCACGATGATAAAGGATACTGCTGATCTTTTTTCACAAGCATGGTCATTATCGCAAATCAAATTACCCTCCGGAGGAATTATCCAGGTTGAATACGAAAGCGATGACTATGGTTGGGTTCAGCATAAACGGGCGATGCAAATGTTCAGAATTCTAGGAACAGAAGGTGAAACCAATACTGAAGGCGTAAATGAATTGGTTTCAGTTAGTGACGACGCAATAAAAAACAGGGTGCTTTACTTTGAATTGCATCCTGAATTTGATGGAAATATCAGTGAGTATTTTAAAGGTATTGATGATTTATATTTCCGGTGCTTGTCCAATATGCATCCCTCCGATAATTCCAAGCTGGATTATGTGTCAGGATATGCAAAACCCGAGGAATATGGAACAACGATGTTGAATGGAGATCTTGTTGGATATGTAAAACTCTATCCAGCAAAGCTTCGGGATAACGGTTCAACAATTTATAATCCGATTTCGGTTGCTGCCATACAATTTGGGCGAAGACATCTGGGTGAATATGTTTGGGACAGACCGCAGATTGATGATTCGCAAGGTTTAGGAGCAGATATACTTTCGGCAATTATTCTTTCAGTTACAAATATTGGTCAGGTATTTTCTACGCCAAATAACTCCTTATGGAATAAGGGGATTGGTAAAAAAATTGTTACCCATAAATCCTGGATCAGGTTAAATAATCCCACCAAAAGAAAATATGGAGGAGGTTCAAGGGTTAAGAAAATTTTAATGTCTGATAATTGGAATACTATGACCGATTTTCAGGAAACATCATTTGCATATGGCCAAGAATATCAATATAAAAATGCAGATGGAACATCTTCCGGTGTTGCGGCCTATGAACCTCAATTGGGCGGTGATGAAAATCCGTGGAAGCAGCCTGATAGCTACAGCGAAAAAGTAAAGCTGATGCCCGACGATCAATTCTACTCAGAAAAACCTTATGGAGAATCTTTTTTCCCAGGGCCCTCAGTTGGATATGCAAGAGTTGAAGTTAAAAATCTGGAAAGATTGGGAGTAACCCGGCATGCAACAGGCAAAATTGTACACGAGTTTTACACTGCGCGAGAGTTTCCGGTAATTACGCGAAATACTGATGTTGAACCTTTGCAAGAAAAAACAATGCCTTGGAGTATTTCATCACTCCTTAATATAAGATCGATGGATTACCTGACGGCTTCACAAGGGTTCACCATTGAGTTGAATGATATGCATGGCAAACCTAAATCACAACATGTTTACCAGGAAGGTGCTCCTGATGCAATTACATCAGTTAAATATATTTATGACATAGAATCACATTCTTTCGGGAACGATGAAACCACGACTACAGAAGTGTATCCGCATACGTTTCGTTTAAGAAGCAATGTATCTGCAATTGATAATAAAGGAAACATTGGAGACGGTCAGTTGGGAGTGTTTATGGACTTGGTTGCGGATTTACGCGAGTCGAAAACAGAGGCTTATAGCGGTGCAATTAACCCGAATATTGATGCATTTGTTTTACCAATTCCAGTTCCAGTTGTAATTCCTACTATTCACGCGAATGTTCAACAAGAAAAAACCCAGTTCAGAAGCGCAACTACAACTAAAGTAATTCAGCGTTCCGGTATTTTAAAGGAAACTATTGCCACAGATCTTGGATCAGTAGTTTCAACGCAGAATTTACTTTATGACAGAGAAACCGGAGAGATTTTACTCACCTCCACAAAAACCAATTTCAACGATTTGGTTTATTCTCTCACAGTTCCAGGACATTGGTATTATGATGATATGGGCCCGGCTTATAAGAATATTGGATACACCATCTCAAGCCCCGTTACATTTAACACTTCCGGTACAGCAACCATTGCCAATGCCTCGAATTATTTTGTAGAGGGTGATGAGCTAATGATCTTGGGTTACGGTATTGGTTGGGTTACCACAGTAAGCGCAAATTCCATAACTGTTGTCAGAAAAACAGGAGTTCCGGCAATTGGTACATTTAGCGGTTTAAGCGTGCTGCGTTCCGGTCGGAGAAATCAGGCATCTACTCCTATTGCGGCTGTGGTTTCCTTATCCGATCCAAGAACAGGTATAAAAACAAATAGTTTTTCTAAAGTACTGTCTTCCTCTGCCATTGAATTTGGAGAGGTCTGGAGAACATACTGCGATTGCTTCGACGGAAATGATGATCAGTTTGCGTATTCAACCAATCCTTATATTCTTGGAAGAAAAGGAAACTGGAAGCCGCTCCGTTCATGGACACACCTCGCCGGCAGGACACAATCCACTTATAACAATAATACCAACATCCGCAGAGATGGAATTTTTACAAGCTATACGCCATTTTACAAATTCACTCCCAATGGATGGCGAATGGATAATTTTAATTGGACCTATGTTAGCGAGGTAACAGAATTCAATCCTTTTGGGTCAGAAATAGAAAATAAAGATGCCCTGGGTCGTTATTCTGCTTCGCAGTTGGGTTATCGGCAAACACAGCCCATTGCTGTAGCTGCAAATGCTAAATATGCAGAAATTGGATTTGATGGTTTTGAAGATTACGGTTTCAGTCCATGTGCAGATGCTCATTTTAAATTCGATAATCCGGTGTTGTCTACTGCTGCATCGCATTCGGGGAGGTACAGTGTAAAAGTAAGTTCAGGTACCGACTTGGTGCTGACCAAAGCATTTGAAGCATGTTTAATCCAGGATTGTACAACCGAAATTGGTACAACAACAGGAGAAGGGTACATAATTGTAACTGTTTCCGGACAAGGATCAGGGGCCGAATTTGATTACGAGGTTATTCAGGGTGATCCGGTTATAAATATTGTTTCCGGTCAATTCAGAGTCTATGGCACCGGATGGACGATAAAAGTGATTATCCGCGAACCGGGTTGTTTAACCAGCAAGATTATTTCACAATAAATTTTGAAGATGAAAGCATTCTATATCCTACTTTTTGTAGCCACCGGAACCAAGGCTTTTGCAAGTCTTCCTCCTCAGGCTTGTGCAGAAGCTCAGTTTTTCTGCGCAAAGGAATTTACTTACAATTATTCGGTGAATAATTGTACAGATACAACAGAATTATGGTTTTATTTTAATGCAGGAAGCACTGTAGCTGAAATGTCAATTGCTAGCAATGATTCAATCTACGGCTATACCATCATGGGCCCCTTTGCAGGAGCTTTGACTCAACCATGTAATGCGCTGGATTCTACAACAACTATTGATTTTACGGTTTCATCAACAAAAATACTGCACCAGATCACAATGGATTTGGGTGGTTCTTTACCTGTAGGATATTATTATGTGCGAGTAAAAGCAAAGTCGTGCAAATCGTCCATTAGTTTTATTTCAAAGAACGAATACCTTACCTGCCCGGAAATTCCCTGCGAGAATTGTATTGGCTCATTTCAGCTGGAACCGGGAAAAAAATATGTGCTGAGTTTGTGGACCAAGGAATCAGGTGCTGCGCCAACAAAGACATCGTATGACCGTCCCTCCGTTCAGGTTGGATTTCCTTCTTTAAGTCTGATGTTAACAAGTGTTTATCCTACAGGACAAATTATCGATGGTTGGCAACGAATAGAAACAGAATTTACTGTGCCTATTTCCGCAACAAATTTTCAGTTGAAGCTAAGCTGTTCTACAGGTGATTGCTATTTCGATGATTTACGTATTCATCCATTCGAAGGCAGTATGAAAACCTACGTTTATGACCCTGTCAATTTACGTTTAGTAGCAGAATTGGATGAACGTAATTACGCAACATTTTATGAATACGATGAAGAAGGAAAATTGTTGAGAATTAAAAAAGAGACTGAGCGAGGGATTATGACCATTCAGGAATCGAAATCAAGCCTAATTAAAAACTGATGAGAACTACATTTTTTTCAAGTCTGGTTTTATCTCTGATGATATTCAGTGTTTCACCCGTATTCGCTTCCTGGAATGCAGCAACGTTGGAACAATATGAAGAACATTGCAAAAAAATCAGCGAAAACTATGAAAGACTGAAGGCTTATTCAGTTCTGATTCAACATTCGTCCTTTCAGGGACAAAATGAAAATTCTCCGTTGGCCGACCAGTCAGAGGGCTTTATCAAAAAGGAAGGAATTAAATTTCATAGTTATTTGAGTGGAGTAAGATCAGTTCAAAACGAACGAATACGGGTTTCTGTTGATACATCACAGAAAATTCTGGTGATTAGTGAGCCGGAAGACATTACAAAAAACGAAGTGGTATCCAATAATTGGAAAGTAACAAGGAAAAACATCAAAGGCTGTTTGCAGAAAAAGATCCAGGATAAAACAGTGTACAGGATAGAATGCATTTCCGGGCCTGTATTTGGTATTGAAATGATTGTAAATGCAACCAATTTAATTGATGAAATTACGATACTCTATCGCAGTGAGTATTTCTCTGAACAACTGAACAAGAGTGTTCGGCCGATGCTAAAAATCAAATATTCTCAGTTTATAGAAAATCCCCGTTTTGAGAAAAATGATTTTTCTACAGAGAAATACATCACCATTGATAAAAAAGGACAGATAATTCCCACGCAGGAATACTTCTCCTATAAATTAATTGATACAAGATATTCAACCGCACAATAACAGGATTAACATATTCCATCCGTAATGATGAAAAAAATAAGCTACTCCGGACTACTAATTGCATTTGTTGTATTATTTACTAATGTAAATGCAGGTCACCTTGAATTCAGTAACCGAATTTTTAGCGTTCCTGCTGTTTCCAATATTTTGGTAACCGATCAACTTGAAATTGAAGTAAATCCTAAAACAGGATCATTTACTGATTATAAAGTCAGTAATATTCTGACTCTCGGTGTTGATCATCATTACAGTGAATTTTTTGCCACTGCGATGGAGGTAAAAGTGAAGTTTTCTCTTTCGCAGTACAATTCTGCAAACTCACTGGTAGGTACAAGCAGCAAATACCTCACTATTAAGTACGATCCTTTTGGAGGTGCTTACCAGGATAAATCTTCCTTTTTATTTTCCAATGCCTATCGTTTCGTTGCAGAGATCGACAGTATTTATGTAAATGGCGTTCCAAAAGATAGTCTTCCCGGTTTATTATTTGTAGAAGGATATACCAATATTGATCGTTTTTATAATTTTTCATCAGCAGCAACTACCCCAATTGTACTCAATGCATTAACTACATCTGAGGTCGATTGTGATGGAGCTGATGATCATATCACCGTTTCCTGGCCCGCAGTAACTGGAGCAGAAGAATATCATCTTGAGTGGTCCTTTGTTAATGATTACAATGACAGCTTAACATTTAAACCGGCATCTGCATTAACATTAGATTTCAGAAACAATGCAACACGGGTAAGTACTAAAGCGGAAAACTATACTATTCCATTGTTATTTGAGCATGGCTATCTCGCATTCAGAGTTCGTCCTGTGGGGAGGGATCACTCATCACCCGATAATTATATTTTTGGCGTATGGAGCTTACCTGAAAAGGTTAAAGCATCAGATCTGGATACTTCTGTTGTGCATGTTATCTTTCCACATGAAGCAAATAAAAACTGGCAAGTCACAACTACATTCGCGGAAGAAGGAAAGAAAAAAGAGGTAATCAGTTATTTCGATGGAACATTAAGAAACCGCCAGACTGTAACCAGAATTAACTCGGATAATCATATAATAGTCGGGCAAACAATTTATGATCATCAGGGAAGACCTGCGGTGACTGTATTGCCGGTTCCTGTGCAGGACTCGGTATGCGACAATAGTTTTGTTGATCATTCGCTTAAGTATTATCCAAATTTTAATTTAGATGATACCCTAAACTTGTATGGGAGAAACGATTTCGATCTGGATGATCCGGACTCGGCATGCGCGGCAAATGCGGCACCAATGTCGGTGACCAGTGGTTCGTCCAATTATTATTCGAATGATAATCCAAATCAGAACGGCTACCAATCTTATGTTCCGAATTCAGAAAAGTATCCACTTGTTCAGGTCGAATACACACCTGATAATACAGGTCGAATTCGTCGTCAGGGCGGAGTGGGACCTGAATTTCAGTTAGGAAGCGGTCATGAAACATTCTACTATTATGGTCAGCCTAACCAGATTCAATTGGACCGATTATTTGGCTCCGAAGCAGGCGATGCGGCTCACTACAAGAAGAATGTGGTAATTGACCCCAACGGGCAGGCCTCCGTTTCTTATCTCGATCAGGAAGGCAGGGTTATTGCCACTTCGCTTGCCGGAGATACAACTCAGAATTTGCTTGCGCTCGATTCGGAAAATGGCGCTGCTGTGCAATTGACCATCGACCTGTTCTCCAAAAATTCAAACGGAGTCAGCAATACAAATGTTGTTACTCAAGATAGTACAGGAATTAAATTCAGTACTCAATTATTGGTTGCGTATTCTTCCAATTTTGAATTCAATTATAGCATCGAAGTGGATACTGTAGATGATGCATGCCTGAAAGACAATATTTGCTTTCATTGTGTGTATGATCTGGTCATTAGCATTCACGATGAATGTATGCAGCTGGTATATTCCACCGACACTATAATAGGTCATTTTACAATGGAAGACACATTAATTGTATTTGATACCTTGTGTACAGATCCTACAGCATTAAATTTCGACCGTAATTTCACTCTTGCTCTTGAGCCGGGAAATTATACGGTATACAAGCATCTTCGCATCAATGAAGCTGCTATGGAACATTACCTGAATCTTTATCTTGATACAACGTATAATTCCTGCTTTAAAACACTGGCAGAATTTCAGGAAGAATATTTGTCAAATATCGACTCGGCATCATGTCAAATCAGTTGTGAGTCGTGTATTGAAGCATTAGGAGACCGTGATGAATTTGTTGCATCCGGAAACGGAACCGCATTTGAATGGGACAGACGTTATGAGGAATGCAGATTAATGTGTACTGATACTGAAGAGCCATGCGAAGCAGAATTGATGATGATGCTGGGAGATGTTTCACCAAACGGACAATACGGACAGTACCTAACAGGAAGCGGTTCTATTTCACCAACATCGTTTCCTTTGTCTGTCTTTAATCAAACAAATAAATTGCCGGAGAGCTGGAATACACCAGGACAAGCTTATTGGCGTAAACCGAAAATTGAATTAAATGAAACCGTATATCCATATTATGTAGATGAAGATAATCAACGCAGCAAAGTTTACATTGTACCTAATGGGAACAATTATATTCCTGCTGTATCAGATACTTCTTCGGCTTATGTTTTTACAGATAACCAGGGAGGAAAATATACCTGGCCTGAAAATTTATCAGATGTTGCAGATTTTATCGATTTATGGAAAACATCCTGGTCAAGATCCTTGGTCTATCTGCATCCTGAAATTTGCTATTACCAGACTTGTTTGAGCTATAGTGAAAAAGCGATCGATACTAATAGTTTCAGCAGCCATAGTTTTGATGTGTTATTGCGAAACACAAATTCATTTTATCAGGCTAAAAATGCAGGACTCATAAAATCGAATTACGCATCGTTTCCTGATCCAAACGACCGTGTTACCGATTGGTTTATCAATCAATCAGGAACTACCATTGCATGGGATCCTTTTGTAGTTTACAATACAGGATATGGTCCGGCTTTGGAACAGGTTTTTGATACCTATGTAACTTATGGTGGCAATTCCTATTCGATGGTAGAAATTGCTGCTCTTACTGCACGATGCGGAGGCTTGACCGGAATTAATCCTTCCGGTACATGCCTTTTGTTTGGAAGCGATATGTATCCCGGTGGACCGGCTGCATTAAACGATAGTATCCGGAATTTAGAGTGGAATAATCTCAGAAGTTTTTATTTAAGTAAAAAGCTAATCATGCAGTCGAACTATGCCGATAACATTGCGCTGAATGATTGTGAAGCAGTAAATGATTGCATCGGTAATCAGAATTTTAATGCTGTTGAATCGGGAATGTTTTCTGGAGGTGGATTTACCAACAGTCCTTGGTTTGACGGTTCTCAGCCATGCAGTGTGCATAATTATCAATATTATCTGAATAAGATATCCCGTTTTCCGGATCCTTCGGATATGGAACACATCGTTGGTTCCTCTGATGTTCATGATGTCAATTATCAACACTATTTACAAACCGGGCAATGTCCTTTAGCCGTGCACATGCAGGAAATGCTGGGAGCACTAGCTCATGCCGACGTATTGGATTCAACCGATATTCAAATGATGCAGTTCCCTGGTTTCTCAACCTGGTTTCTTGATTTTTCCGGGTATTCGGTTAATTCCAGTATTAATACTTTTGATTTATACTGGAATACGACTTCAGCCGGAAATACTATTTCAATTACTTTAACCAATGGTTCTGGTGGAGCTGCTATCTGTACAGGCGCATTAGTAAAAGACACTTCAATTGCATCATGGGATGATATATCATTCTTTACCGGCATTCAATACACACACAGTATTAGCAACCAGCATTATTTTACAATGCAGGCCGCAATTCCCAATCATCCCGATTCATTATTGCCTTTTTCGTTTTATACAGTAACAGGAAATACTTGCCGTAATATTGGGGATTGTAAGTTTCCGCAAGAATGCAGACCTACAGATCTTGCTGTTGATTTAGAACGGCTCATTAGTGTAATTGCTCTCGATCAGGAACTCGACGCTTCTTCATTGAATATAGAAACTGATTATTCTTTATTAATCACTCCAAGAATAAGAGCCGCATTAGGTACACCCAACAGCGATCTCCGCTGGAATTGGGATCTGAGTACACATTCTTTCCAACTGTATGATCAATCCAGTCCATCGCGTAAAATAGTAATACAGATTTCAGATGTTTTACCGGCAACATTTAATTTCTATAACCTTGATAGTATTCGCGGAGTAAGTGGACTTAATGGGACTTATGAGCACTATTTTGTAATGAATGGGACAGACACCAGCGGACTTGAAATTGTGCAATTCAATGGGAAAATTTTTCTGGAGGAGCCTTCCGATTCAAGTCAGATCTTTTTGGGTGATTGTGGACGCCGCGAGCCAATGGCCTGCCGTGAAATGCCATATCAAACACGCACCGATTTAAGCAAGTTGATGAAAGATGTTTTGTTGAATCAACACCCTGATAGCATTAATCTGTTTTCAAGTATTTATATGACTGATGTTTTGTTGTCGTACTATCCGGATACAAACAGTCATTCTACCTCTAATTACATTGAATACACTTCACCCGGGGATACGCTTTTTGCTGATACACTTAGAATTGTAATGGATAATTGTCTTGTGGAATTGTATCATGATGATGACAATGATCCTTCTCTTCCAATGGATAGCCTTATTGGTGTTGGTGATCTTGTGGCTTATGGTGATCCATCTGACGATGGAAATTACTATTCGTTCCTTATTCCTGTTACCTATAGTATCAGCAATACCACCTATACAGATACCCTTTATGGAACCTCTTGTTTCCCGCTTAAAAACTGCGTGCCTTGTCCGCAGGAGCAGGAAGAAATGGAAATGATGATGATGATGGTAGGTGGCTCAAGTATGAATGAAGAAGAAATAAATAACGCCCTTGGCCAGCTCTTTAATCTAACCGAAAACACTCCATATACCGATAGTATTGCTGCTCTTTTTGGTTTGGTGTATGACCCAACCTATGCAAATTATAGCGGGTATGTTCATGAAATTAATGAACTCAATGCAAGGAACAGTTGGAGTTCATCCGATTCTTTATTTGTAACACCTGTTTCTTATGAAGAATTTGCACTAAGAGGATACGCGGCAATGAACGAATCCTACAAACGCTACATTCACCATTACATTCATGGTCTTGATTCGTATGAATGGTTGAATAATCCGGTGAAGTTTGCTTTAGGTTATGGAACAGGATACAATGTGAATGCGGAATATCAGCGTTATTTTGCAGCAGTTACACGATACAATGAACGTGCAGAAGCAGAAGGAATATCAGATATTTCTACAATGAATGTGAGCACCTACCGTACAGAAAAGTATGCGGAGCGCACAGCAGAATATGTGGATTACATTGAATCTTATCCTCAAAGTGGAAATCCTGGCGATGGAATCTATGAGTATTACAACAGTGGGTTTATGATGATGGCCATGAGTTATCCTGATAGTTGCGATTCTTTATACCAGATTTATTTAGCAGCTTATACCGATTTTGAAAATTACCAGGCACTTCATCCTACATGTTTGGATTATCAGGAAATAGCACCGCTATATGGCTATTATAATTTTGAGTGGAATAACTTGTGTTGTTCGGATACCGGTCTCGCCCTTATACTTGATTACATTGCAACATTGCAGGACACCATGCAATGTCCCGGACCATTACCTTATCTAGCAACATGCGATACAGTTCCTGATTCAACTTGTTTTATCTTGTATATGCAATATCTTGATGATATTGATGAGTACAATGAATCTGATTATGCTGCCTGGGCCGATGATTCCATCATTAATCCTTATCCCACATTCGAATCCTTTGTGCGGTCCGGATTGTGTTCCTGCCAGGATCAGTACCATGAATACATTGCACCTTATTTAAATTCGCCTGCCGATACCACATTGGCACTTCCGCAATCGATAGATGAGTTTGCTCCTTGTCTGAATTCGTTTGCCTTGGATAAAAGCCCCTGTGGCGATAATGCTTACCGCAAATACCTTAATGCAGTAGGTAAATACAACTCTTGGGCAGATGCGAATCCAGGAAGCGGTTGGCCAATAATTACAAGTATATTGGCATCTAATCAATTTACTCCTGCAAGATATTGTTACTGTGTTGACGCCTATGTTGCATTTTTAAAATCAATTGAGGAAGGAATGATACCTTATTCCAGCTCCTTGCTTTATAAACTTTCTCTAATTGAAGGTTGCAACAACAAGATCACAGCTGAATGTACGCCTACTCAAACCATTACCAATATTCCACCATCACCAACGGTTGATCCGGGGAATCCTTGTTTGGATTATCTGGTGGACATGGCACTTTTTAATGCGCAAAACGCATACAACCAGTATACCGATAGTCTTGCCAACGCCTTCCGGAATAAATACCGCAGGCATTGTTTAAAAGCGCTTGAAACCTTTGAGGCGGAGTATATGGATAAAGAGTATCACTTTACACTTTATTATTACGATCAGGCCGGTAATTTGGTGAAGACCGTTCCACCGGAAGGTGTAACGCCTTTAAATATCACCTCTTATCAAAACACCCTGGCGCAACGGGTTAACGCAGATCGTACCAACGGAACCCATACTGTGTTTACAGGTCATTTAATGGCTACTACCTACGAATACAATTCCTTGAATCAGCTGGTAAAACAGTACATGCCCGACCATGATCCAATGAGTACCTGGGAAACCTCTTTACCAAACGGGCTTGACACACGCTTACAGGTTACCGATATCAAATTTATTGATGGTAATGTCGGTTATTTATCGGGCAACATTACTTACCCGGGAAGTATTACCAGAGGATGGGTTTACAAAACGAACGACGGTGGTGCAACATGGTCGAAAGTCTCCGGATTGGCAGGAACCGATCTGAAAAAAGTATTCTGGGTAAATGATACCCTTGGATACGCAGTAGGTTCCAATGGAATCATGCTCAAAACAATTAATGCTGGATATATCTGGGACGTTTTAAATGGATATAGGAGTCATTATGCATTAGGTGAGCTTAATGATCTATATTTCTCCTCTGCATCTGCAGGAATATTTGTTGGTGCAAATGGAGTACTTTTAAGGACATCCGATGGGGGGGCAACGTTTGCTTTAGTCTCTTATTCTGGTAAACTAGCAACTGACGAAATTGTAAGTGTCACAGGTAATGGTACTACTGTTTATATGACATTAAAGAGATCTAGTATTTATCATAATCATTCTTTTGTATTAAGTAGTACTAATACAGGCTCAACTTGGACTCCTGCTAATAGCAATAGAACTATGGATCTCCGTGACGTACAATACTTAAATAACGGGTTAGTATTCGCAGCGGGAAATAACGGCCATTTTATTGAACGAATTAAACCTGGGGCTACTTTTTTCTGGTGGCAAAAGACAACAGGCCTCGAATTGAATTTTAAGCAAGTATATTTCATGAATGAAAATGAAGGACTTGCAATTGTCGATTCGGTAAGTGGATTTGGTCAGATTTTTAAAACAAACGATCGTGGAGATAACTGGGAACTGATCAGTGAACCAGGAGCTTATTACAACGCATTTTTTGCCTATAAAACTTCTGGAACAACCCATAAACTAGTTGCAGTAGGACGAGACCGTTTAGTTCATCGAATTATTATGATGAGTGGTCAGCCCTTCGGAATTATCCCTATGAGCAATCCGCCTTCTACAGCAAATAACAATTTCCGAGCATGTTGGGCTGTAGAACAGGCCAATGGCGAAACCTGGATTTTTACAGGGAATGATAATGGAAACGTTTACTTTACAGATGAAGGATCTGAATCCATTCAAACTTGGGTCAGCAAAGGAACGCTAGCCAACGGTGTTCGGAGAATCATGTTTAAAAATTATGTCAGTGGTTCTTCCATTACATTAGCCGGAGCTATTATTAATAATACTGCGTCTTCAGATGCTTTTCCTACATTTTTCAGTGTCACGAAAGTGTTAACTATTGGGAACTATAGCCCGGCCCCGACTGCATCTGCCACATTTAATGATCTTGAAGTGGATCAGGCGAACGACAGAATTTATCTGCAGGATGAAACCAACAGAAGAATTTACCTTGCACCTATCAGTGGATCTTCGATTACAACAACAGCCACACTTTTAAATAATCAAATTCCATCTAATACGCCAGTAGCTTTTTCCTATAATCAAGCAGATACGATTTTTGCAGTACATCCAACTGGTGCAATTTCCAGGGGAGTGGTAAACAATTCGGTTTCCCCTCCAACTATCGCATGGACGAATCAGATGGATAGTACACGAATGGATTTGATAAATGATATTCAATACAGCTCAGCTGCATCAACTTATTTTGTTTGTGGAGAACGAGGTTATATGGCATACTTGGTAAGTGGAGTATGGAGGAGAATGACAACAAATATTATTGATAATCTTAATGCGATAAAATTAACTTCCTCTACAACAGGATTCCTTGCTGCAGATAATGGAAAGATATTCTCATTTATTATTTCCGGGGGATGGATTGTAACATGCACCGAAGTTCCAACAACAGTATCTGTTAATCTCAATGATATTTTAGTTAATGGTAATGCTCTGATGGCAGTTGGAGATGAGGGGACGATATTATTTTCAAATAACATTACCACAACACCTTTGGTTCGTCTGAATTTCAATTCAACTTCAGACCTCCATGGTGTTGCATTGCGACCCGGTACTGTGCCTGCGTATACGACAGTAGGTGAAAATAGTACGATTACATTATCTTTTGGAGGATTGGTACTTCAGCAGAAAAATGTGGCACTGCCACAAATCAGAAGTATCAGCTTTACAGATGCTAATAATGGTTTTATATTAGCTGATAGATTTAATATACGCCAGACATCCGATGGTGGAGTCAATTGGACTCCCATTAAACCAGGAGCAACAATTAATGCAAATTACCCTGTATTAAATCGAATACTTGCAACAACAGCTGGGAAGGGTATCGTTGTTGGAAATAATCGATGGTATGCTGATATTTCAAATAATTATACTACCCAAGTTACAGTGGGAAATTTTAGTGCTTCTACAGCAACAAACTTGATGGATGTTGCAACAAATGGGAATGTAATTTTTGTAGCAGCCCAAAATTCCACAAATGGCCAACTTTGGCAAAAAACAGGTGCTGGTGCTTGGGCCTTGGCTACTAATGCAGGTCCTGGAATTTCCGGCACTCCGTTACGAAAAGTCCACATGTTCAACAATGGAAATGTATTGGTAGTAGGGACAAATGGAAGAATTGCATATTATAATGATGTTACCAATACTATTACCAATTGGGCAGCCCCTACCGGCTTAACAACTAATACCTGGCTCAGCATTTACTTCCACGACGACCTCAATGGGTATGTAGTAGGTGCAAATGGTGCAGTGCTTAAAACATCAAACAACAGCCTAAACGGCAGCGGCTACCACATCTTTGGTAGTTGGGTACGTATGGGAACTGACGATAACCTGAATTCACAAACCGATAGTACTTTAATGAATATTCAAGCCATCGGTTTTGCTAACCGCAATAACGGATTCATTGGCGGAAGCTATAACGGAACTCCCGCAGGTTATGCCCGAAGAGTTAATGATCGGGATGGGCGTTATTCCACCTTGTTCTGGTACGATAAACTAGGGCGGATTGTGCTTTCTCAAAACACCAAACAGGCCTCAACCCCTACCAATGAACGCAGGTATTCGTACACCCGTTACGATGCGCTTGGGCGGGTATTTGAGGCAGGCGAACTCACCGATACCGTAACACTTGCTTCCGGAACCGCATTCCGTGATATTTTCGGTGACTATATTGCTAATTATTACAATCCTGACGTGATCAACGACGATTCGCTGACTGCATTTATTGGAAATAACCTGCGCAAAGAAGTGACCCGCAGTTATTACGATTCAACCTGGATCAATTCGACGCCTTCAGGTTTCGCGCAAAACCACCTGAGAAAGCGGATTGCACATGTAACCTACGAAGAAACCTACGATGGTATTGATACGACCTACGATCACGCTACACACTACAGTTACGACATTCATGGGAATGTGAAGACACTTGTGCAGGATAACAAGAAGTTGGCGGACTCAACAGGAATTGATGATCAGCAATTTAAACGGATTGATTACGGTTATGATCTCATCTCAGGGAACGTTCACAGAGTAAGTTATCAGAAAGACAGCTTTGATGCATTCCATCACAAATACGAGTATGATGCGGATAACAGGATAACCACTGTATATACTTCGAATCATCCATCAGGTGATGATATTACCCCGCTTTGGGATCAGGACGCGAAGTATTTTTATTACGCTCATGGGCCACTCGCTAGAGTAGAAATTGGAGATAATCAAGTGCAGGGAGTGGATTATGTGTATACTTTGCAAGGTTGGATAAAAGGAGTCAACTCCTCTACCCTCGACTCGCTTAGAGACCCCGGATGCGACGGCAACCGCGACAGCAGCAATGTTAATTTCAATTTCGCGAAGGATGTATTTGGTTACAGTCTGAATTATTTTTCCGGGGATTACTCTCCAATTGCTTCAATACATGATACTTTAAAATCGTTTGCAAGTATTTCAGGAAGCGACATAGAAAGTAACCGTTATAATTTGTTTAATGGAAATATTGGATCAATGGTGACTACCATAACGAATCCAAATACAAGAGAGGTATTACCGCTTGGGAATGCATATAAATACGACCAACTTAACAGAATCATCGAATCAAAATCATTTACCAATATTGATTTTGCAACCAACCAGTGGCAAAGTGGCAGCAGCTACGCAGGGATGTATTATAATGGATTTTCGTATGATGCCAATGGAAATATATTAGGTCAGTTAAGAAAAGACCACACAGGAAGCGTGATAGATTCGCTGACGTATCGCTATGCTAAAAACAGCAACAACAAGATCATCCAAAATCGATTATACCATGTAAACGATAATACCAATTACAACGCAAGTGATATTAATGATATGGGAACTTTTACCTCCAGTTTAGCCAGTATTAATAGCGCTAATAATTACGGCTATTCGGAAATCGGCGAGCTGAAATTTGATAAACAGGAAGAAATTTCGGAAATTGCATGGACTGTAAGTGGAAAGGTAAAATATATTTATCGCCCAGACACTTCATCCAAAAAAGAACTAGGTTTTGATTACGATGCAATGGGACAAAGAATAGCTAAACATATATATTCATCAAGTGGGAATTGGGAAAAATCCACGTATTATATTAGAGATGCTCAAGGCAATGTAATGTCCACTTATGAACATAAAGTAGAAGAATTTATGATAGGCTTCAAGTTAAATGAGCAATACATCTACGGAAACTCGAGACTAGGAATGCGAACAGATACGTTAGAATTAATCGGTGCAACATTGGATACCGTAAACTACGAAAGAATACTTTGTAAAAAACAATACGAGTTAAGTAATCACTTAGGTAATGTACTCACTGTTGTGTCGGATAAGAAGATGCCAATTGAGAGTACTTTAACCTCAGGAACTGTTGGATATTTTGTAGCAGATATAACCCATGCACAAGATTTTTCACCTTTTGGTTGCGTTTTAGAAAATAGAAATTACGAATTAAAACCATATAGGTATTCATTTCAAAATCAGGAAAATGATTCAGAAATTAAAGGCAGTGGAAATAGTATAAATTATACTTTTAGGATGCACGATACGAGGCTTGGAAGGTTTTTTAATGTTGATCCTTTAGCAAATAGTTACGCATTTTTATCTGCGTATCAATTTAGTGCAAATAGAGTAATAGACGCTATTGAACTTGAAGGCAGCGAATTAAAATATGTTAGATTAACTTTAGCTACACATGCTAATGGTGATGTTTACATTAAAAGTGTGGATGAGGTTCGCATTTGGAAAAACGTTAATTTTCCGGTTACTGTAGACGGCAAGACAGTGGATGGTACTTTGACTCAAATAGTTTACAGTTATGATGGAGACGATCAAACATTTTTAGTTGAACGTTATGAGCCTAAAGATTATGGAGATATTTTTTCTGTGCTAAAAGGATTGAAGTCATCCGCGAATTATAATTATCAAAGTGAGGAGGACATGAAACAAAAAGCTAAAGATGATGCTACTTTTATGTTAAACTTTTTGGGAAAGTTTAGCTGGTGGGATCTCAGTAAATTACAAGTATTTGAGTTATTAGATGCTAGAAATAATAAAGCTCCAGAAGCCGTGTATGAAAATCAAGGAGTGACTGATGTTTTATCAGCATTTCCTCAAATGGCAGCAATGAAATTTATCTTTATTGGTTCGTATAAAATTCGAAGAGATTATTTTCACAAAGAAGTTAAACCAGATATATTAAGCGCCGCTGATAGGAAAAAATTTGAAAAAATTGTCGAAATTTTGCAAAATTTGTCGGATTAGTGAATCT
>ERZ761602.3183-NODE-3183-length-23730-cov-5.340021_pt1 | contig 23730 bp, 19 predicted proteins | sample MGYA00512165_ERZ761602 | MGnify/ENA primary metagenome ERZ761602 (study PRJEB28899, sample SAMN02445085) | bioreactor sludge metagenome | biome: EBPR sludge; isolation source: Thorneside wastewater treatment plant | place: Australia: Brisbane, Thorneside...
GGCAATAAGCTCAAAACAACCATTAAAATAAAAACGCGACTATGTTTTTTTAAATAAATCATTAAAAGTAAAAAAATTTTATATTCAAACATCTTTGGGGGTATCGGCATTTCCAAGCTTGACCTTAAACCAATGTTCTGACTCCTAATTTTCATCGCATAGTCTATATAAATAAGGGGTCTGACACTAGTACTTTATATCCCCTGAGACCGACTGGGATTATCCACCCGCATCCGAAGTCAAAAACGAAGGAGCCGTTGTAACTAAAAGCACGGAGTTCCGATGGTTGGGATTATAAAAAGAAAAATCAAAGGAGCCTCTGAAATACAAATTATCCCCTTCTTGCATTTCAAGCTCATGCTGTTCAATCCGAACCCGAAATGACCCAATCAAAGTCATAGCAAACGCGACCCCGTCAAAACGAATGAGCCGACGATCCAATGTCTTTCGCCCCGCGACAATAAATTTCCCGCAAAACATTTGGGGGCTAAAGGGAGTAAACGAAACAAGCTCAAGCCCGGTATCAAACTGAAGATGAAAAACTCCTTTTTGCGAACCCTTTAAAAAATATTTCTCACTTCCCAGTTCGGCTTGCCGAAAAAGAGAGCTCACCGTCGTGCCAAGCCCGCGCGCCAACCACTCCAAAGTTTGGATAGAGGGATTTTTAATTCGCCCTTTCTCAACCGCCGTAAGGGTCTTGGGATCTAAGCCACCGGAGCGTTTACAAAGCTCCGCGCCGGTCAGGCTCTGCGTTTCACGCAGCAGCCGTACTGTTCGGCCGATATTAATTGTGCTGACTGCGGTTCGTTTAATCTCAGGTTGTTTTTTCTCGGCCACGTGGCTCCTCCAGTGTTATTTTTCCTAACTGAAAACGTTTGAGTTTTTCCTCGCTGCGGAAAAACCATTGCATCTTGCGGTGTGACCCATCCGTATCAACATCATGAATCGCCGGTCCGACATAAACTTCAAGACCGGGCCGTGGAAAAATACCCAGCTCACTCCAACGGACCGCCCCCTCAATTAAGTACCCCTGATTATCAACATACCCGGCGGCTTTCACCCACCCAAGCTGAATAGGGTCTTCCCCGTTTTGAAACCAAGACCATGCCTGAACTCCATTGCCTCCGCGCTCGGGGCGAAAACCCAGCTGAAAATCACGCGGATCTTTCCAAAAAAGACCGTCGCCATCGGAATCAATGAACAGTTCAAATAAGTCATCGCGCCAGATGTTTTTTCCTTTCTGTTTCGAAACCAAGCTGTCATCATCCATTTCCACCACAAAATAAAGCATATTTTCATCCCAGCCAAAGCGGATTCTTGCTTTTGCGTCACGGTCTTTTAAAAACTCTCCGAACTCCGCATTTTTTTTGTCCAAGACGACCGTATCAATTCCGCCCGGCCAATCTTTCATCAGCCCGTCAATCTGAAGACCTCCGGCGATGTAAACCGCGTGAGAATGCGGCGGCTGCTCCCAAATCAGCTCTTTTGCTCCGGCTTGAAATCCAATTTTTTCAAACGCGGTTTGAATGGCTGGCACTGCGCTCATTGTTTTCCATAATAATCCGTTTTTAGCGTTCTCAATCATCAGCATCATCGTTCCCTGATCAATTGCGATCACGTCTGTTGCCACCCAGTTCTCATCATCATTATAAGCATCCGCAAAACCATATTGGCCCCACAACTTTTTACCGTAAGACTCAAAATGGCGTAAGCAAGCAAGCGACTCTCGCGGCGTAAAAGGCATACAGCTTCCGCAGCCGGTGGGCGCGATTGTCCCGTCGTGCTCAGCCCAACCCGGAGGTGCACCATAGGCTTTATAGCCTTTGGGTCCGTCACTGGCTGTAATACCCCAGGAATTCGGACCGTAAGTTTTAAAATTTTCTGACTGCTCAATCGCAAAAGCACGGTTCACTTCGCACGCTGTCACGGAATGGTTAAAGTAATTCATCACCCCGTCATGCTTACCGCGAAAATCAATCCAAATATGCGGATACTGATGCGTAAAAAGCGGTGGCATGGCAATCATACGATAAGACATATAACTCCCAATCGGCCGTCTCAGAGCATGCCACGCTTCCGCTTCAATCGGATGCGTAGGCGAGCCAATTGCTAAAACATACATCAGCAACGATTCATCAAAGTGTCCCCAGCTGCGGCTATCAAAACCTTTTTCGGGCGTCCAAGCGAGCGCCAAAAACTTTCCTCCGTTTTGCATCCATTTAAAATCAATCCGCTCATAAAGCTGTTTTGCTAACTTTGAAATTTCAGGATCTTGAAAATACTCCGCCGCAAAAAGAGCGCCTATTACAAAAAGCGCTGTGTCAATCGGAGAAAGCTCTGAATTTGAGGCGCGCTTTCCTGAGTTCATACTGACAAAGTGATAAAAAAAGCCATGCTCATGTTCCATTTCCTGAATGGCAAAACGCAAGGCCCGTTTAGTTCGATTCATCCCCTGATCTCGGGTAATCCAGCCGTGCTGCACGCCAACCACATAGGCACTGAGCGCGTAGCCGGAAGCGGCAATGCTCGCGGGCGCGTTATTCACCCTACCCTCGGAATTGGGCGCACGATCACGCACAAGTCCTGTTTCCGGATGGGCTTCCTTAAGAAAAAAATTCAGAGCGCGCCGCTGAATTTTCTCAAGAAAAACAATATCTTCTTTTGAAAACTGAAAGTCTTGCGCAAAAACAGGGGGAACAAGACCAAAGACAAAAGACACAACACAAAAAAAACACGCCCGCCGCAACCAGGGTATTGGTGCAAATCTTAAAGCTTCAAAAAAATATTCCACAAAATTCAAAACACACCCTTCTCAATGAGTAAGACCGCTCAAAAAGGAATCAGCTATGGTCTACAACCATAAACAAGACGCGAATGAGTGCCCGCGGAATCGGAGTAAAACCTACGACGCACAAGGAAGCGATGTTCGCAACACAGCAGATGACCTTTTTCATCAGGCTGCAAAATAAACCAATTTTTTCACAAGCGCCATCAGATAAGGCATGGAGCTTTCACGGTATCCTTTTTCAACGATCACCGGCGCACCCGCTTTTTTGACGATGTCTAAATCTTCCGCCGAAATCGCGTCAAAAAAAATAATAGTAGGAATTTTTTCTTCCTGCTTTTGAAGCTTCAGATAAAGTTCACTCCCTTTCATAATCGGCATTTTCATATCTAAGATCATGGCGTCAGGGCGCTTTTTCTGAACCCATTCAAGAGCTTCACGTCCGTTGGCCGCCCGCAAAACCTCAAATGAAGGCGATTGCCGGCCTTCAAAATAATCACTCACCATTGAGAGAATATCTGGGTCATCATCCGCGACTAAAAGACGCACTGAATCGGGCAAAGGCAATTTTTCGGAAACTTTTTTTGTGAAATCAAATAATCCGCAGGCTTCCGATAAAACAGCATCAAAAACATCTTCGTATTCTTTGGGGATGCTTCCCAAAGCAAATACACGCAACTGTGGCTTAAGATTTTTTGACAAACGAATTTTTTGCACCAATGCCAAAGTCAGCAGCAAGGGATCAGCAATCAAAAAATCAGCTTTGGCAATGGCGGAAGGGTCTTTTTCGGATAATTTCTGTGTTTGAACCTCCGAAAAATATTCGGAAAACAACGAGTCCCAGGGGCTGGGACAGCGTGAAAAGATGACTATATTTTTCATAAAATTTTAAAATTGAACTCGCAAAACTTCTTCAATCGAAGTCACGCCTTCATTCACTTTGCCCATGCCCGCCTGATAGAGCGTAAGCCGGGGTTGAAATTCCACCATTTTTTTAATTTCCGCGCCATCCACACGCATCCGGATTGCCGAGCAAATGTTGTCATCTACGAACAAGACATCAAAAATACCCGTCTGTCCCCGATACCCCATTCCCCTGCAGGATTCACACCCGCCGGGATTAGCGCGGTAAATCACAGGAGCGCTAATTCCGAAATCTCTTCTGCCTGAATCATCCAGCTCGTGCGGCTGTTTACAATTCACACAAAGGCGGCGAATCAACCGTTGATTAACAATCAAATTTAAACTTTCAGCCAAAAGATGCGGTATTTGACCACCCAGCTCTAAAATACGCGCTAAAGCCGAGGGGGCATCCCAGGCATGCAGACAGCTGATAATCAGTCTGCCGGTTAAAGCTGCCCGAATACAGATTCCAAGAGTTTCTTCATCATGCTCAGCTCCGGAATAAATCACATCCGGATCCTGGCGTAAAAAAGCCCGCAGTCCCGCCGCGCAAGTTAGTCCGATATCGGCACAAACCTGCACTTGGTTAATCCCGTGAATTACTTGCTCAACCGGGTCCTCGATAGTCAAAATATTAACTTTAGGCGACATCCGGCGTTTAAGAATGGAATAAACTGTGGAAGTTACCCCGCTTTGCGCCGGTCCGGTTACAAAAATCATTCCGTAAGGTTTTTGAATTTTTTCTTCGATCATCAGACTTTGTTCTTGAGTCAATCCGAGCATTCTCAGATTAAACGCGTCCAGTTTTCCGGGAATAAAACGGATCACCATTTTTTCACCGCTCACCAGCGGTAAAGTTGAAAACTCAACACGAACCGAGCGGGAATGATTTTGAACGTAAAAAAGACCTTGCTGCGGAACTTGCGCTGCCGCCGGGCTAAGTTTAGATAACTGCTTCAGTATCAAAACGGCATCTTGATCCAAAAAACTATCTTCACGCCCCATATCATGCAAATATCCGTCAATCCGTCGGCGCAATAAAAAACGCTGAGCTGAATGGGGTTCAATATGAATGTCGGAAACATGGCTATCTAACGCTTTCTTAAGAAAAGAAAGCGCCTTCCAATCAGAAGAGTCCGCGGACAATGAAGAAATAACCTGCTCCAAATCCTTTGTCAGGAGATCTTGAACCAGGGAAGGGTTTATCATGAGGGTCGGAGTACCTTTTTGGTTTTCTTCCATCAGGAAATCCGCTTTGAGTCCAATGCGTCACGGGCAACATCTTTACCTTTGGTATCAAAAGACATGAGGGCATTCTCCACAAAACGAGACGCACTTTCAACCCGTAAAAATTTTATTTAAAGCGGCGACTGCCAGAAAGTCCGGCCGACAAAAAAAGGGCCAAGCGAGGCAATGTATTTGGATGTTTGTACGGTACGGCGCATGCGCTGAATCAAGTGCGAAAGCGGAAAAAGGTCTTTGCCGACAATTCCAATGACGAACTCTTGATCATTTTTATCCAAGCCATGACAAGCAAGACGAACATCATGTCCTAAATCCGTTCTGCCATAGGACATTCCGATGATAGCGTGCTCCGCCATAATCTTCCCCTGCTCAGCCGGAGTCAAAGTTTCAAACTCACCATGCCGCCGCAAAGGATACCAAATCGCCCAATGATGCTCGGGATTGAGGATATTCTTTTTCGGCTTGGCAAGCAGCCAATCTTCTAAATTTTGCTCGCGTCCCGTTGAATAAGTGCGGCCAAACATGGTCATATCACGGCGGTGCTTAATCCCGTCAAAAACAGGATGATTTAAAACATCGCGGTAAGCTCCCGCAAAATGGTTCGGGTCTTCCGCCATCATGACAATTCCAAATCCCTTGGGATCATTGACATCTTTATAAATGGCTGAAGGAATGCGATTACGCTCAAGAAGATCCTGAATCGGCTTCAAATCTTTGAGACCGGTAAAAACCTGCAACTGAATAAAAAGGCGTTTGGTGGAAACCTGCGGCTGACCGTTTAGGGGCGCACCCTTCTCTTTAATATCAATTTCTTCAGCCTGAAGTGAAGGGGCGTGGGATTGTTCCGTCATCCTAAATAAGTTTCATGCTTCTGTTCAAAAGCCGAAATAGAGGCCGATTCCTGCAACGTGGTTCCGATATCATCCAGCCCTTGAACAAGACGCTCTTTGACGGCGGAATCAATTTGAAATGAAAATGTTTTCTCCGCCGCTCCATGCAAAACCACTTTCTGGTTTACTAAATCCATGGTCAATTCAACCACCGCATTTTTAGCTGCGTCAAAAATCTGCTGAACTTCTTCCGACTTCAACTCAACTGTCAAAAGACCGTTCTTTGAGCAATTATTGCGGAAAATATCCGCAAACGCAGGCACGACTGAATCACCGTTGACCATTGAAGGCGCAATCACTGCTTTGAATCCGTACTGAGCAACGGCCCAGACGGCATGTTCGCGGCTGGAGCCGCAGCCAAAATTATTGCGCGCAACTAAGATGGAAGCGCCTTTAAGTTTAGGATCATTTAAAACAAAAGAAGCATCCGGTTTTCCATCAGGAAGAAAACGCCAATCATTAAACAAGCTTTCACCAAATCCGGTGCGCTTAATTGATTTCAAAAATTGCTTCGCGATGATTTGATCGGTATCGACGTTCGCACGATCCAGCGGAGCGACGATGCCGCGAAAAGTTTTAAAGGGTTCCATATTATTTCCAGCTCCTAATATCAACAAAATGTCCGGCAACGGCAGCCGCCGCAGCCATGGCGGGGCCGACTAAATGTGTTCTGCCGCCCTTACCCTGACGACCTTCAAAATTACGATTCGATGTGGACGCGCAACGCTCCCCCGGCTGAAGATAGTCGGGATTCATCGCCAAGCACATACTGCATCCGGACTCACGCCATTGGCATCCGGCATCTTTAAAAATTTTATCCAAGCCTTCGGCTTCCGCGTGATGCTTTACGCGCTGTGAACCGGGCACAACCAAAACCTTAACACCAGCAGCAACTTTACGGCCTTTCAAAAACTCCGCAGCCGCGCGCAAATCTTCAATGCGCCCATTCGTGCAGCTTCCGATAAAAACGGTATTAATTTTAATCTCGGTCATCGGTGTCCCGGCCGTAAGACCCATATAAGTCAATGCATGCTGAATATCAACAGCCGAATAGCCGGGTAAACTTCCCGGAGCAGGAACTTTGGCAGTGACTTCTGTCACCATGCCGGGACTGGTTCCCCAAGTCACCTGCGGTGCGATTTCGGAAGCATCAATCACAAGCTCGCGGTCATATTTTGCGTCCGCATCAGTGCTCAACTTTTTCCAATCTTCAACCGCTTTCGCGAAAGCCGCGCCCTTCGGAGCAAATTGACGGTCTTTGGCCTGAATATAATCAAAAGTTTTCTGGTCAGGAGCGATGAGGCCTGCGCGCGCGCCAGCCTCAATACTCATATTGCACATCGTCATGCGGCCTTCCATTGAAAGTTCGCGCACGGCTTCACCGCAATACTCAAGCACATAGCCTGTTGCTCCGGCGGTTCCGACAATGCCGATAAACTTCAAAATCATATCTTTTGCTGTAACGCCTTTACCCAACTTACCTTTGAATTCAACACGAAAGTTTTTCGGTTTATTTTGCAAAAGAGTCTGTGTTGCCAAAACATGTTCCACTTCCGATGTTCCAATCCCCATCGCAAAAGTTCCGAATGCGCCATGAGTGGAAGTGTGCGAGTCACCGCAAACCATGGTCAAACCGGGAAGCGTAATACCCAAATCAGGCCCGATAATATGCACCACACCCTGGTCATCGCCTGTGATATCAAAAAGGCGAACGCCAAATTCTTTGCAGTTATCGCGTAAAGTCTGCACCTGCTCTTTAGCAATCGGATCTTTGATGTTGTAGCGATCATCGGTCGGAATATTGTGATCCATCGTAGCAAAAGTCAGCTTCGGCTGGCGGACTTTACGGCCGGAAAGACGCAATCCTTCAAAGGCCTGCGCGCTGGTCACTTCATGTACTAAATGGCGATCGATATAAATGATCGAATCCCCGCTCGGTAAGGTTTTTACTAAGTGCCTATCCCAAATCTTGTCAAAAAGTGTCTTGCCCATTGAATCCTCGAATAATGCGTTATGAAGAAGGGGTATTTTAACAGACTATCGCCAGCTTTTAAAGCCACGTATTTGAATAAAGCCATTTCTACGATTAACCATAATTCACCTGCACCGAGCTAAATGGCGAAACGCCGCTCGGTGTAAATTCGCACACACAACTTAAGCTCACTTCATTCCTTAAGTTGTGTGCTCATTTAAATAGCTCGAGCTGGCCGGTGCTAGCTTGCTCGGGCTCAGAGAACCCGCTGACACCCAGCCCCACCAAGCGGATCAGTTTTTTGCCCGCCTCCGTTTTGGTTTTAAGTAGGTCCAAGGCGGTTTGAGCAATTTTCTCCGCGGACTGAATGGGAGCGGTCAATGTCTTGGACCGGGTAATTTGATCAAAGTCGAAGTACTTCACCTTCAGCGTAATCGTCTTAGCTTCCTTTTCACTGTGTACTAAATCGTGAAAAACTTCGCGGGAGAACTCTTCAAGCGTAGCCTGCAAAAGCCTTAAATCCTTCGTGTCCTTTTCGAAAGTGGTTTCAACGCTGATTTGCTTTCGCTCATGGAAAGGTTCCACTTCCCGATCATCCTCGCCTTTCGCGCGTGCCAAAAGCCAGGGACCCGAATTGCCGAATAACGAGACTAACTTTCTCAGGCCCGTCTTTTGAATGTCACCGCAAGTTTGAAGCCCTAGTTCCAAAAGTTGCTTTTCAGTTTTGGGGCCCACGCCCGGAATTTTTCTTACCGGTAAATTTTTCATTAAATTTTCAATTTTCTCAGGGCCGATAATAGTCAGGCCATTGGGCTTCTCCAAATCAGACGCGACTTTCGCGAGAAATAAATTTACGCTGATCCCCGCGGAAGCGGTGAGCTTGGTTGCTCCAAGAATATGCTGTTTAATCAGTTTGGCAATCATGACAGGATCATCCAAATTCAGCTTATTCACACCCACATCTAAATAAGCTTCATCCAATGAAACCGATTCCACTAAATCAGTGTGATGATGAAAAATGGAATGAATCATCTCCGATGCAGCCGAATATTTTTTAAAACTGGGGCGCACAAAAATACCTTCGGGACAAAGCCGAAAGGCATGGGATGAGGACATGGCGGAACGAACGCCAAATTTGCGCGCTTCATACGAACAAGTGCTGACTACGCCGCGGCTTTTGGGATCGCCGCCGACAATCACGGGCTTGCCGCGCAGAGCCGGATTATCACGTTGTTCCACCGCCGCGAAAAACGCGTCCATATCAATATGCAGAATTTTCCGGGGCCAATGCTTGAAAAATGAAGATTGGGGCTTTTGGGTCATAAACTAAAAAGAAACTGAAAACGCGTAAGCGTTTTTCAAATCACAGCCTCTCCCTCTCCTGTCGCGGATTGCAGAGAAGAAAAATCTTGAGATGCGACTAGCGCTTCAATTAAATTTCAATGGCGAAGACCATTGTAAAATAATACTCAGCGCTGTGTCTCGTCTCAAAAGCATTTCGGACGAGACGGATTTGCGCCGCAGGACGCAACTGTTTGAGCAGATCAAGAGTTTGCTTCTCTGCCCGCCTCAAACTCAGCTTTGAAAGAAATGCTTACGACTTAAGAAAATCGGCAAGCAATACACTTTTCGCGGAACCGTCGCGGCGCGATTTAATCTCAATCTTGCCTTCTTTCAGCCCGCGCTCGCCGACAATAATTTGATACGGTGTTCCGATCAAATCCGCGTCTTTAAACTTCACGCCCGCGCGTTCATCACGGTCATCATAAAGCACTTCTTTGCCTTGCTTCACAAGGTGCGCATAAATATCTTCCGCCGTTTTCACGACTTCCGGTACCGATTGATTCAAAGTCAAAACCGCATAATCAAAAGGCGCAATTGCTTCGGGCCACTTGATACCGTTTTCATCATGGTTCTGTTCAATCGCCGCCGCCAAAATACGATTCACGCCGATGCCGTAACAACCCATGATCACGGTTTTGCTTTCACCCTTCTCATCGGACACACGGCAATTTAAAGCTTCCGTATAACGAGTTCCTAATTTAAAAATGTGGCCAATTTCCATGCTCGTCGCGATTTCAAGCGCGCCGGTTCCGTCCGAAGCTTGATCGCCGTTTTTCACATTTCGTAAATCGCCGAAAGCCGTCACTTTAAAATCACGTATCAGACAGACATTTTTAAAATGCTTATCTTTTTCATTCGCACCTGTCACAAAATCAGCAAGTCCCTGAATATCCCAATCCGCGTAAACCGGAATTTCTAACCCTACAGGTCCGGCAAAACCCACCGGCGCTTTGGTTGCAGCTTGAACTTCTTGCGGCGTCGCTTGGCGCAATTCTTTCACGCCCAAAAGCCCGCGAAATTTCGGCTCATTCAATTCGCTGTCGCCCGTCACAAGTCCCGCTACAGGCTTACCATCCGCCATATAAATCAGCGTTTTCACCATTTCGGCAGGCTTCAATTTATAACGATGTGAAAGCTCTTCAATCGTCCGTAAATTCGGCGTATCAAAAGCTTCATACGCAGATGATTTGGAAGCAGGCGTTGTTAAATTCGGATTGGCGCGCTTCGCCACTTCCACGCTCGCCAAATAACTGCCTTTTGAAAACGCGATACGGTCTTCGCCATAAGGGCAGATCACCATAAACTCCTGACTCATGCTTCCGCCCATCATGCCCGAATCCGCGGTCACAATGCGAAAATCTAAGCCGCAACGCGAAAAAATACGCGCGTAAGTGTCGGCCATATTTTGATATTCCTTGTCCAAACCTTCGCTCTCTAAATGAAAACTGTATGCGTCTTTCATAATAAATTCTTTGGTGCGGATGACACCGAAACGCGGACGCGCTTCATCGCGAAACTTGGTTTGAATCTGAAAAAGATTGATCGGAAGATTGCGGAAAGATTGGATGTTTCCCGCCACCAAACTCGTAATAACCTCTTCGTGAGTTGGCCCTAAAACAAATTCAAAGTCAGCGCGGTTTTTAAATGAAATTTTATCCGCACCCAATTTGTCATAACGACCGGTTTGCTTCCATAAATCCGCGGGCGTCAAAGCCGGCAATAAAACTTCATTGGCTCCGGCGCGATTCATTTCATCGCGTACAATATTCACGATTTTATTCAGCACGCGAAAACCCAGCGGCAAGTACATGTAAACACCGCTCGAAGATTGGCGTACCAATCCCGCGCGCAAACCCAGCTTATGGCTGGCCGCTTCCGCGTCTTTGGGAACATCGCGCAAACTGGGAATCAACGTTTTAGACCATCTCATACTGCACCTCTATCAAAACAAAAGCTTTCGCTTCGAATCAAAATTATTTATTGAAAAGATTTTTAATTTTCTCAAAAATCGACAAATTTACCAAATCATTATAAAAAACAACGACCATCAGCCCCATTAAAAGAATGAAGCCCACAGTTGCGGCGCGCTCCTGAATTTTCAGGCTGGCCGGCTTCTTGGTAATAGCTTCCACAAGCAAAAAAACTAAATGCCCGCCGTCCAAAGCCGGGAAAGGCAGTAAATTAAAAACACCCAAACCAATGCTTAAAATAGCGGCTAAAAAGATTAATTGCGTCCAACCCTGCTTCGCGGCTTCGCCGCTCATTTTCACAATTCCGACCGGCCCTGCCAGGTTTTTAGGCGACATTTGTCCCGTCACAAGATAAAAAATCGCTTTATGGGTGAGGACGACATAGTTCCATTCAAAAACAGCGGCCTTGGTAATAGCTTCGCCCAAGCCATACTGTTCACGCACGGCAACCGAGCCATCCGGCAAAAATCCGATTACACGATCCGTGGTTTTTTTACCGAAAATATCATGCCTCTCAACGGTTTGCGGCTGAACAACAACTTCGCTGGCAGAAAGAAAACCGCTTTCATCTTTGCGTTCGATACTTAATTTCAAATCAGCTGAAGAAGCAACAATGGCTTCTTTAATTTCAGAAAAAACTTTCACCGGCTTTCCATCCACGGACAAAATCCGGTCTCCTTTAAGGAGTCCAGCAGCGGCAGCGGGAGAATCTTTTTGAATTTCACCGATTACATTGGCCGGAACGGAATGCGGCGCGGCAAAAAAAATAATCAACAGCGCTAATGCCAGCAAGTAGTTCATAATCACGCCGGCGCAAACAATAAAAATGCGGGCGCTCACGGGAGCCGCCAAATAATCTCCGGGCTGAGGCTGTCCGCCCTCGACTTCCGAGATTTGTTCTCCGGCGGGCTTCACAAAGCCGCCCAAGGGCAAAAGGCTTAACGTGTAAGTGGTTTCTTTGCCTTTCCATTTTAAAATTTCAGGTCCGAACCCAATCGAAAACTTATCGACCTTCACCTTCGTCAAACGGCAGGCAAGAAAATGTCCAAGCTCGTGAATGGCGATCAACACCCCAAATAAAACCAATCCCGGAATCCAACTTAACATGCGATAGCCTCCTGGCGAGCCCAAAGATCGGACTCTAAAATTTGTTCAAGCGACGGCTTTTTAATTAAGCGATGGCTTGCCATCGTTTTCTCAATCCCCTTAGGAATATCTAAAAATCCGATTTCACGGTTTAAAAACTTTTCGACTAAAACCTCATTCGCCGCGTTGAGAACTGCGGGCATTGTACCGCCAAGACGGCTGGCTTCATACCCTAAAGCCAAACAAGGAAACCGTGAAAAAGACGGTTTCTCAAAAGTCAGTGTTTTAATTTCAGCCAAATTAAGCGTCGGTAAATGGTTCACAAGGCGGTCCGGCCAGGTCATCGCGTACTGAATGGGTAAACGCATATCCGTTACGCCCATGTGCGCAAGGTAAGAACCGTCCACAAATTCAATCATGCCGTGCACAATCGCTTCCGGATGCACCAAAACTTCCACGCGGTCACAACTGACGTTAAACAAGTTGGCGGCTTCGATCACTTCCAAGCCTTTATTCATCAGCGTCGCGGAATCAATCGTGATCTTAGGCCCCATTTTCCATTTAGGGTGATTCAGCGCCTGCTCAGGCATCACGCGCGCGAGACTGCCTTTCTTATTCCGGAAAGGGCCGCCGGATGACGTGAGCGTCAATTTTGAGATCGTGTTTACAGGCTTACCTTCCAGACATTGCCATACCGCGGAATGTTCGCTGTCCACCGGCAAAACCACAGCTTTATATTTTTTTGCTTCAGACAGCAAAAGTTTTCCCGCCATCACCAGCGGTTCTTTGTTTGCCACTGCGACCGATTTACCCGCGCGGACCGCCGCAAAAATCGGCGCAAGCCCCACGGCGCCTACCATACCGCACAACACCTGATCAACCGATTTGAGCGTGCTCACATAATGCAGCCCCGCATCCCCCGTCACCACGCGAACGCCGATTTTTTTGAGGCGCTTTTCTAAAACGAGCGCGCGGTCAGAATCATAAACCGCAACAACCTGAGGGCGAAATTCCCGCGCCTGTTTTTCGAGCAAATCAATATTGGACCGTGCGGCCAAGGCTACGACGCGGAAAAGCTTTGGATGCAACCGGACAATCTTAAGCGTACTGTCACCGATCGAACCTGTCGAACCTAAAATGGAAATTGATTTCATTTAAATCAGAACAAGGCGGGTCAAATAGAAGTAAACAAAAGGAATCGTAAACAACAAACTGTCCAAAACATCCAAAACACCGCCAAGACCGGGGATTTGTCCTGAATCTTTCACTCCGGCATCGCGCTTCAGCAAACTTTCAGCCAAATCACTGAGCTGTGCCAAAACACCGATAAAAAACCCAAGGACAAGAATGTGATGTAAGCCTACATCCGGCAAATAAAACGAAGACAATCCCGCGAGTACAACGGATGTTCCCAACTGACCCCAAGCCCCTTCGATTGATTTTTTAGGGCTGACATGCTCAAGCAGTTTTATTTTCCCGATCGCTTTTCCAATAAAGTATGCGCCCGCATCTCCGCCCTTAACGACAAGAATCGTAAAGAAAACCCATTGCTCACCGTAAGGCATGCGGTGAATTTGAAGAATCTGTGAAAAAAACCAGGCAATGTAAATCAAGCCAAAAACAAAAAGAGCCGCGCAAGCCAACCCCTGATCCACTGATTTACGGGTAAAGAAAAGAACAAAAAAAGCAATCAACGATAACAGCACCACTTCCAAACTTAATCCGAAGTAAACCGAACAAACCACTAAGGCGCCCATAGCAATGAGCAGTTTTGAATCAACCCAAAAACCCTTCGCCTCAACCAGTCGGCTATATTCGTGTAAAGCAAAAGAAACCAGCACAACCGCTACCGAAAAAAAGATCCACTCCGGAGCGAAAAAAATAGAATAAACCGCCAAGCCGATAAAAAGCGCGGCAAAAGGCAAACGGGTTTTTAAATTACTCACTTTTTTGCCTCCATTTGCGCTTCGGTCAGTCCAAAGCGGCGGTCACGCTGCGCATAAGCCGAGAGCGCGTCCAAAAAATCTTTCTCATGAAAATCAGGCCAAAGCGTCTCCGTAACATAAAGCTCGGAATAGGAAAGCTGCCAAAGTAAAAAATTACTGATGCGCATTTCGCCGCTCGTACGAATCAGCAAATCCGGGTCAGGTAATCCCGCGGTATAAAGCTCCGCAGCAACAAGATCTTCGGTCACTTCGGAAGGATGTAATTTCCCGTCAACCGCTTTCTGAACCAAAGCCTTACAGGCGCGGGTTATCTCAAAACGCGAAGAATAACTAAAAGCAATATTTAAGGTCATCCCTGTATTGCTTTTTGTTTTCTGAATCCAGTCTTCAAGTTTTTTTTGGATTACACTGGGCAAATCATTCACTTCGCCGATGACTTTAAAAATAACATTATTCTCCATCATTGTTTTCATTTTGGAATCCAAAAATTGCGCCAAAAGCGACATTAAAAATCCAACTTCATCGGCGGGACGTTTCCAATTTTCTTTGGAGAAAGCATAAAGCGTTAGATAACGAACTCCGGCACGGTCGGCCGCGCGGGTAATTTCTTCAACGCGGTTGACGCCCTCCTCATGGCCGCGATAACGGGGATAACCTTGCTTGCGCGCCCAACGGCCGTTGCCATCCATGATGACTGCGACATGCTGAGGTATTTTTGAATCGGGACTCGGTGCGCGGGACTCGAGGCTCGTCATGCGGTTATAAAATGATGGTTTGATCGCGTTTACTGCCGACTGAAACAATCGTGATCGGAACTTCAATCAGCTCTTCAATGCGTTTGATGTAGCGTCTCGCGTTAGCGGGCAAATCTTTCCATTTGCGCGCTTTCGTAATATCTTCTTTCCAGCCGTCAATCGCTTCATAAACGGGCTGGGCATTCATAAATTCAATCGCACCATGCGGGTAATCCGGTGTTTTTTTACCGTTAATGCGGTACGCCGTGGCGATATTCAGTTTTTCAAGTCCGGAAAGAATATCCATTTTCATCACAGCCATTTCCGTAAGCCCGTTCACACGCGCGGCATGACGCACAACCACACTGTCAAACCATCCGCAACGGCGGGGACGTCCCGTGGTCGCGCCAAATTCTTCACCGCGTTCTTGAATTTGTTTCAAGAGCACAGGCGGAAACTGCGTCGGAAACGGACCTTCACCGACACGCGTCGTATATGCTTTCACAACTCCGATAACCGAATCAATGTGCGTCGGTCCAACGCCCGAACCCGTCATCGCGCCGCCGACGGTGGCATTGGAAGAAGTCACGAAGGGATAAGTTCCGTGATCCACATCCAGCAAGGTTCCCTGCGCGCCTTCAAAAAGCATTTCTTTCTTTTTCTTAATTGCGTCGTTCAAATACTTGGGGCAATCAATCGCGAAAGAAAGAATTTCTGAGCGTATCTTCCAAAATTCTTTAAAAATATTTTCGTAAGAAAGCGGCTTGGCACCGTAAATCTTTTTGAGATATTCGTTCTTTTCATTCAAAATAAATTCAAGGCGGGAACGAAAGTAATCTTCCGAACGCAAATCCGCGAGACGGATTCCGGTACGCGCCATTTTATCGGTATAGCAAGGCCCGATTCCTTTTTTTGTGGTACCGATCGCCCGGCCGGGATGCGCATGCTCTTCTTTAAGCCCGTCAAGTAATCCGTGATAGGGCATAATCAAATGTGCCTGATCCGCGACAAAAAGACGCCCGCGGACTTTAATGCCGGCTTTCTCAAGCATATGCACTTCTTCCAAGAACGCATGCGGGTTTAAGACCACTCCGCCGCCGATCACGCAAACTTTGCCGCGATGAAAAATACCGGAAGGAATAAGATGAAGGACAAACTTTTTCTTACCGAACTTGACGGTGTGTCCGGCATTGTGACCGCCTTGATAACGAACAATCACATCACTTTGACGCGCAAGAAAATCAATGACCTTGCCTTTACCCTCATCGCCCCACTGCGCACCGATTAAGACGCGGTTACTCATAGCTTGGTGACTTTCACATCAATGACAGGGTCAAAAGCTTGTATTTGCTTCACTACCTTTTCCGGGATTTCGCCGTCAGTATTGATAATCGTCATCGCTAATGTTTTTTTACCCTGACGGATACGCCCCAGCGACATCTCAGCGATATTCACTTTGGATGTTCCGAGTAATGTCCCTACTTTTCCGACCACGCCGGGACGGTCTTCGTTCTTAATAAAAAGAATGGTTCCGTTCGGCTCCACATCCACTTGAAACTCATTAATGCGCACAACCCGCGCCATACCTTCGAAAAGCGTCCCCATAATACTGTTTTTCTCTTTGCCGCTTTCGACTTCCACTTCAATGTAGCTGGTGAAATCGGTTTTCTCATCGCTGCGGGATTCCGTCACGCTGATCCCACGCTCTTTCGCCACTGTCGGAGCATTCACAAAATTAACAGTATCACCGCAAATCGGCGAGAGCATTCCCTTCAAAAGAGAAATCGTCATGGCTGTGGGTTTGTATTTCCCCGGGTCACCGCCGAAGCGAATCGTAACATTCTTAAAACTGCCGGAAAAAAGCTGGGTAAAAAGCAGCCCCATTTTTTCAGCCAAGTTAATCCATGGCTTCAGATTCTTGAGAGTTTCAGAATCGAGATTAGGCTGATTCACGGCATTGCGGATTTCACGGCCGGTCAAAGCGTCAACAACCTGCTTTACAACATCCACCGCGACATTTTCCTGAGCTTCGGTAGTTGCCGCGCCTAAATGCGGTGTAGCAATAAAATTAGACAGCTTCAAAAGCGGATTATTCACCGGCGGCTCTTCTTCAAACACGTCAAACGCCGCGGCCGCAACTTGTCCGCTCTTCAGAGCGTTGAACAACGCCTTTTCTTCGATAATTCCGCCGCGCGCGCAATTCACAAGACGCACCGTTTTCTTGCACAGCTTAATGGTTTCTGAATTGATCAAATGCTTGGTTTCTTTTGTCAGCGGAGTATGCACCGTGATGAAATCAGCATTTTTCAAAATCGTGTTCACATCGACAAACTCGGCGGGAATTTCTTTGAATGCACCCGCGGAGATAAACGGATCGTAGGCTAAAATTTTCATGTTAAACGCCAACGCGCGCTTAGCAACTTCACGGCCGATACGGCCGAAACCGATTACGCCCAAAGTTTTATCCTTGAGCTCGGTGCCCATAAACTGCTGACGCTTCCACTCACCTGCTTTTACCGACGCGTCGGCTTGAGGAATGTTACGCGCAACGGCCATCAACATCGAAAAAGTGTGCTCTGCGGTTGAAATCGTATTCCCTTCGGGGGTATTCATAACCACAATGCCCATCTGAGTCGCGGTTTCGACATCCACGTTATCAACGCCCACTCCGGCGCGACCGACCACTTTAAGCTTTTTCGCGGCCTGCAATAATTCTTTGGTCAGCTTCGTTCCGCTGCGGATCAAAATCGCATCGTATTGCCCGATGATTTTTTTTAATTCTTCGGGTTTAAGACCCGCTTTCTCATCAACTGTAAAACTCTTCTCACGGCGAAGAATATCCATTCCACCTTTACCGAGAGGATCTGAAACAAGAATTTTCATAATTTCACCTTAAACTTATAAGTTCTAATCGAGCAACTAATCTTGGGTCTCAAATTGAGTTAAAAAGACTCAGATGCAAGGCGAATACAAGCGACTGCGGAGGCGTACTAACAATGTACGCCGCACAAGGAAGCGCTGTATTTAACGCAGCAGATGAACTTTTTTACTCAATTTAAATCTTATTTCTTTTTATTGATATCGGCGCCGGACACAACCACATGGTCTACTAAACCATAATCACGGGCTTCAACCGCCGACATAAAGTAATCGCGGTCACAATCTTTTTCGATTTGATCCGCGGTTTTACCGCAATTTTCAGCAAGAATCTGATTCAAATGCGCTTTGATCTTCAAAATTTCTTTGGCTTGAATATGAATATCAGAAGCCGTACCGCCCGCGCCGCCCGAAGGCTGATGAATCATGACGCGGGAATTCGGCAAAGAATAACGCTTCCCTTTAGTTCCGCCAGCTAAAAGAAACGCACCCATGCTCGCCGCTTGACCGACGCAATAAGTCGCGACATCACACTTAACAAATTTCATCGTGTCGTAGATCGCAAGCCCTGCGGTAACCGATCCGCCCGGAGAGTTGATGTAAATATTAATGTCTTTGTCCGGATCTTCCATTTGAAGAAAAAGAATCTGAGCGATAATAATGTTGGCGACCATGTCATCAATCGGCGTGCCGATGAAAACAATACGGTCCTTCATCAGTCGGGAATAAATATCATAAGAGCGTTCGCCGCGATTTGTCTGCTCAACAACCATCGGAACCAAATAACTCATAGCTTCCTCCTGATAAAATCTGTCCGTTAAAAATCTAAACTAATCTTCAATCTTACCGACTCAGGACTTGATATCAGCCTGAGCTTTAATCCAGTCCACTGTCTTTTCCTGACGAAGCACTTCTTTCAAATGATCCAAAGCTTCTTCATTGCCGCGGTAGTACTGCGCGACAGTTTCAGCCGGCTGACGATAAAGCTCGGCATACTCCGCGAACTTTTTATCTAAGTCCGCGTCTTCAATCTGAATGTTCTGCGTCTTTGCGATTTCATCCAAAATAAACGCCAGCTGAATTTGCTTCTTCGCTTCAGGCTCAAGTTCTTTGCGGGCTTTTTCTTTCGCCTTCTCATCCTGCTCGGGTGCTTTTTGCCCCATTTGCTCAATGCGCTTATTCGTCTGCTCCAGCATTTCTTCGATACGGCGGGCTACCAAACCATTCGGAACATCAAGTTTATTGTGTTTTACAAGCTGATCCATCAATGCTTTTTCAAGCTCTTGATCCGCTTCACGGCCCTTTTGAACCAGTAAATCTTTTTCAACTTTATCTTTAAGAGCTTTCAGATTTTCAAAATCTCCGGCCTGCTTGGCAAAATCATCATCCAAAGCAGGAAGCTTACGTTCTTTGATTTCTTTTACTTTCATTTTAAAAACCGCTTTTTTTGACGCGATATCCTTACGCGCAGTGTCTTTAGGGAAAGTCACTTCAACGTTTTTTTCTTCGCCCGCTTTCACACCAATAAGCTGTGTCGAAAACCCTTTAAGGAATTCATCTTTCTTAATCTCAACCCAGTCACCCTCTTTTTTCTCAATTTCTTTGCCGTCCACTTCACAAACATAATCCGCAACCACAAAATCGCCTTCTTGAGCACCGCGGCCTTCAAGCGTTTTATACTGAGCCTGAGAATCCTGAATCCGCTTCAGTGTTGCGTCGACTTCTTTCGCAGGAACCTCAACCTTGCTCTTTTTAGCGGAAAGGCCGGTCACCTTGGAGAGCTTGATTTCGGGACGAATTTCGACGCGGGCCTTAAAGGTCAGTTTTTCTTTATTAAACTGGATGTCTTCGACAACAGGACTCAGCAAGGGGCGGATATCCTGCTCTTTCAATGAATTAAAAAGAGAGTCGTTTACGAGACGCTCCAAAACAGAGCCGTCGGCATCCTTGGAAAAGTGCATTTCTAAGATATTTCGCGGGGTTTTGCCGGGGCGAAATCCGGGAATCTTCGCTTTGGGGGCAATCGCTTCATAAAAGCTTTCATACTCCGCGGCAATGCGGTCTTTGGAAACCTCAACCGACAAGAGCTTTTCGCAAGGTTTTCCGTTTTGAACTTTTACTTTGTATCCGTCAATAACTTGACTCACGTCGATCTCCTTAACCTTAAAATTTTTACTCTGCGCCTTAGCGCAACCGCCATACAAAACTCATCATGAAAACAAATAAACCCGGAACAAAGGTTCCGGGTTCTCTTAATCAGGCAAACGGCGAAACTGGAGCGGGTGGAGGGAATCGAACCCTCGTAGCTGCCTTGGCAAGGCAGTGCATTACCACTATGCTACACCCGCCGGAATATCAATAATGAAAACAGCCAGGATTAAGAGCTGCGTATTCTAAGGAACGACCGGGTGTTTGTCAAACCACTTGATCGGCGGATATCTCTGGCTTGTCATTTCAATTATTCTCCAGTACAATCCGCCTTCCCTTGAACGGAGCTCTGACGAAGGCGCTCTCTTTTTCATGGGCCGATAGCTCAGTTGGTAGAGCAGTTGACTCTTAATCAATAGGTCGTAGGTTCGATCCCTACTCGGCCCATATTCTTTCCCCAATGGGTGTCTACTGCGTTGCACACTTCGCTTCTTCGTGCGGCGTACATTTCTAGTACGCCTCCTCAGTCGCTCGCGTGCGCCTGGCATTCAACCCATTTGGGAAAGAATGTTAGGTTAGCAGAAGGGATCGAGGGGAGCTTTGCCATTCATAACGCTGAGCGAAAGCAAAATCTGACTTAATGTCAGATTGAGGTGAAGTGAAGTCAAGGCGAAGCGGGTGGTTACCCGAAATGAGCTCACGCGACCAGCGTAGAGCGAATGAAGGGAACCGATCCCTCTCCTGCTTTAATTAAGTGGAGTGCGGCTGGAGGGACTTGAACCCCCACGCCTTACGGCGCCAGATCCTAAGTCTGGTGCGTCTGCCAATTTCGCCACAGCCGCGCATCAATCAAATGGAGTGCCAAAATCATAGCATAAAATCGTATAATCTTGATGCCCATGATTGAATCAAAAAAAATTTTAAGCAAATCTTTCATCATCTCGATAGCCTGCTTGCTTGTTTCCTCCTGCTCGTCCCAACCCGGCAAACCGACCATGAAAATCTCCGCGACATCCAACGAACTCGCCGTGGGAGAACTACTGCATCAACAAATCATCCATGATTTTCAACCGCTTGTGGGTACCGAGCTTCATGCTTATGTGCAAAGCATTGCCACCGCTTTATCAAAAAACGCGGGCCGCAAACTTAACTATGAAACGGTTATTTTAAAGGATGAGCGCATTTATGCCATTTCAGCTCCGGGAGGAAAAATCTACATCACGACTTCGTTTTTATCTTTTTTAAAAAATGAGTCAGAACTTGCCGCTGTGCTGGGACATGAAATCGGGCAACTTCAATATCTTGACCCGCAATTTAATCCGGTCAAAAAGACAGTGCTGGGCGTCGCCAAAACAGGACAAATGGTGGCCCCCTTTTTCGGACAATTCGGCGCGCTTGCGGCTTTGGGGCTTGTCGCTCTGCAAGCAGCTTACGCGCGCGACCCGAATTTGGAAACCCGCATGCAGGCAAGCGACCGCTGGGCCATGGAGCATCTTTTGGAAGAAAAGTATGATCCTCAGGCATTACTCAGCGTTTTGGAGCATTTTGCAAAGTACGACCGCCAAGCCTTGTCACTTTTTTACGATTATTACCAAAGCCGCCCCATTACAGTTGAACGGCTGCGCGCGGCGCACGCGGAGTTCAAAAAACTGAATCTTGAAGGTTTAGATTTAAAAACGAATGTGGGACAGTATCAAGAAAAAATTGAAAGCCTGCGGATAAATACAACATAGGTGTGCGCCCGACAGGAATTGAACCTGTAACCCTCAGTTCCGAAGACTGATGCTCTATCCAATTGAGCTACGAGCGCACAAGGTCAAAAGCAAACATCAGCGTCGATTTAAAAAAACAAGCGCAAGCGCTCCCAAATCTCCCGCGCTTCCGCGCAATAAAGATTTCTTAATCCGGCAACTTTTAAACGCCATCGGCCAAGCTGCTTTGCGGCAACGAGCAATTGCTTTTTTCAAAAAAATAGACGGCGCGGACTTCAAAACTCCTCCGCCCAAGATAATAAGCGATGGATTCACCGTATTCATGATCATCGCAAGGCCTTTGCCTAAATCATCTCCCGCGATCTCAAAGGCTTTCAAAGCTTTTATATTTTTCTGAGCAGCAAGCTGCGCGGTTTGTTTCGCAGAATACCGGCCTCCCGCCAGCTCACTAAAAATCTTTCCGATCGCGGTGCCGGAGCTCTGTGCTTCCAAACAGCCTTTTCGCCCGCAGCCACAGAGCCGGCCACCGGGCACAACACAAACATGCCCCACTTCCCCCGCCGAGAATCCGGCACCTTCAACGAGCTGATTATTGCAAAAAATACCGCCGCCAATTCCAGTACTGACGGTAACATAAACAAAATCCGAAGCTTTTTTTGCGGTTCCAAAAATTTTCTCGGCACAAGCAGCCGCGTTGGCGTCATTGGCCAAAAAAAGAGGCGCTCTCAAAGAAGCTTTAAGCCGCTTACAAATCGGAAAGTTTTTCCATCCCGGCATATTCGGCGAGTAAGGAATGACGCCTGAAGACGGATCAACCGCGCCCGGAGCGGCAATGCCCACCCCTAACACTTGAAGCTTTTTAAGCTTAGCGGTGATTTGGAAACGCCGAATAATTTCGGCTATAAGCGGAACCGCTTTGCGGACATTCTTTTGAACAGGGGTTGGAAACTCCTCGCGCAAAAGAATTTTGCCGCGCTCGGTTCCGAGCGTGACGGCGATCTTAGTTCCCCCGATGTCGATTCCAATTGCGGCTTTCATAGACCCAAGACTATAAACAAAGACTGCGAAATGGAAAAGGGAAAAGAAGTGGTCCTCTTTAGGCAGAAAAGGCAGGTGGAAATAATAGAAAACCGCATCGGGTAAGCAAAGGGGGCATTCACTTCACATTGAAACCATCTTTTTCCTGATATGCGCGTTGAGCAAGCGAAGCTTGCCATGCGCAAAATAAAAACCGCTGGGCATTGCCCACCAATTAAAAAAGGCGAGCTGTTACGGCTCGCCTTTTTTAATTGGTGGGCAGGGACGGAATCGAACCGCCGACACGAGGATTTTCAGTCCTCTGCTCTACCGACTGAGCTACCTGCCCGACCAAAAAGAGGGCTTATTATAGAAAACAAACACGGCTTGTCAAAAGGTTTCCATTTAAGTTTCGGGCGGCGCAGCGGCATCATCAAAGCTTTCAATCGACGTGCGGTTGCGCCCATTCGCTTTTGAGCGGTAAAGCGCATCGTCGGCACGCTTAACAACCAGCTCGGGCTTCTCGTCAAAATCATGCACGCACGAAACACCCAAACTCATCGTTACCTTTAGCTGCTGACCTTCCCACTCCACCGGAATGGTTTCAATCGCCTTGCGGATTCTTTCAGCCACATTAAAGGTTGCAGTTTTTAAATCCGTATTCGGCAAAAGAATAATAAATTCTTCTCCTCCATAACGCGCCAACAAATCGCCACTCATTCTTCTTTCATTGAAACGAATCCCCTTCCGGATCAGCGAAGCTGTTTTGCGCAAAACTTCGTCACCGGCTTGGTGTCCGTAAGTATCATTAAATTTTTTGAAATGATCGATATCCATCAAAATAACGGAAAGAGGCAAATGAAAACGCTTGGCGATTTGAAAAGCGCGGCCAAACATCAAATCAAAATATCTGCGCACCGCCGCGCCGGTAAGCCCGTCCGTCGTGGAAAGCTGATAAAAAACCTGTCTTTCTCGGTCACTCACCGCCTTAGAAATCACCGCTGAAAAAACAAAAAGCGTCACCATTAACAACACGGGCTGAAAAACAAAAAGCCACGCCTCTTTAAAGCTGAACATAAAAAAAGCAAAGCCCACCCGCCC
>ERZ761602.3186-NODE-3186-length-23698-cov-16.374445_pt1 | contig 23698 bp, 21 predicted proteins | sample MGYA00512165_ERZ761602 | MGnify/ENA primary metagenome ERZ761602 (study PRJEB28899, sample SAMN02445085) | bioreactor sludge metagenome | biome: EBPR sludge; isolation source: Thorneside wastewater treatment plant | place: Australia: Brisbane, Thorneside...
GCGACAACCGCGAGATCGGCGTGTTCGTGCGCGAGGGCAACGCCGCGTCGCCCGCGACCGCCCAGTTCGCCAGCGACTGGGCCGCGGCGCGGGTCTGGTGACGGCTCAGGGCGCGCGCAGCCGCTCGAACTCGGCACGCTCGCTCTTGGGCAGCACGCGCACCAGACACCGGCCGGGCTCCGCCGGGAGCTCGCCGACCACGTAGACGTTCGCGTTCTCCCAGAACACCTTCTTCGCGCGATCCTCGAGCGGCGCGCCGAAGTTGGTGCGGATCCACGTGGACAGCGCCGACTCGTTGCAGCCGCCGACCTGGAGCTGGATCTCGATCACCGGCGCCGCGGGGTCGCTGGAGCCGAAGTACAGGCTCACGTCCGACTTCATCCCGGCGACCGTGACGCTCGGCAGCGCGTAGCACCACATGCCCTTGCGCCCGTCGGGCAGGTCGGTCGGATCGCAGCGGCCCGGCGCCTTGCCCAGGGTCAGCCGCTTCACGTGGTACGGGCCGATGCCCGCGGGTTGCTTCTTGCGCTCGCAGCCGGCCACGACGACGAGCGCCATGGCCAGCGCCGCCCACCGCGTCACGGCGCGACGGTCCCGGCGAGCTTCACCTGCACCGTGACCTCGTCCTCCATCTTGAACACGAGGAAGCGCGGCGCGCTCATGCCGAGCTTGCGGATGTCGAGCTCGAACGTGCCCGTCGCCGCCAGCCGGCTCCCGTCGAGCGTGCCCTCGCCGTCGACGACGAGCGGCACCTCCTTGCCGCGCCAGCGCAGGACGCCGTCCGCCTTCGCGCGGAAGCGGCCGCCCTCGCCGGCGACCTCGCGCAGGCCGGTCAGCGTGAACGTCGCCCGCGGGTTGCCGTCCATGTCGAAGTCCTTGCGCAGCTTCCGGTTGCGCAGGAAGTCGCCGGCGTCGAACTGCGTCATGTCGACCTCGAACGTCGCGGTGGCGCCCGTCGCCGCCAGCGTCGCGGGGTCCGCGGTCACGTCGCCCTTCACCGAGCTCCACACCGTCTTCGTGTCGTGGATCGTCGAGCGCGCCTGGACCGTCAAGGACGATCCGGCTCCGACCGCGTAGCGAGGCATGGCCCTAGCCTAATCGATCGGGCTCAGGCCGACACGCACTGCAGCATCAGCGTCGTGACGTTGTCGGTGCCGCCGGCGCGGTTGGCCGCGTCGACCAGCTCGGCGACCGCGCGCTCGAGCGACTTGGCGTTGTTGCCGATCTGGGAGATCTGGTCGTCGGGCACCATGCCCGACAGCCCGTCGGAGCACAGGAGGAACACGTCCCCGCTCTTGATCTGGTGGGCGCGGATGTCGACCTGCACGGTCTCGCGCATGCCGAGCGCACGCGTGATGACGTTCTTGTGCGGGAAGTTCCGCTCCTCTTCCTCGGTCATGTCGGGCTTGGCTTCCTTGTAGTCCTCGAGGAGCGAGTGGTCGCGCGTGAGCTGGGTGATGCCACCCTCGCGCAGCCGGTAGACGCGCGAGTCCCCCACGTGCCCGACGTACGCCTTGTCGCCCGCGACCAGGCAGCTCACGATCGTGGTGCCCATGCCCTTGTAGCGGATGTCGCGGCACGAGGTCTCGAAGATGCGGAGGTTGGCCAGCTTGACCGCGCACACGAGCCGGTTCTCCACGTACGAGAGCGACCGGTCCATCTTGTAGGGCCAGGTGACGTCCTCGTCCTCGCGCGTGCGCTGGTAGAACTCGCCGATCGTCTCGGCCGCCATCTTCGACGCCACCTCGCCCGACGCGTGGCCGCCCATCCCGTCCGCGACGATGAACAGCTGCTCGTCCTCGATGAGCGAGAAGTAGTCCTCGTTGTGGGTCCGCTTCATCCCCACGTCGGTCTTGGCGGCGTAGCGGATCTTCATTGGCCCTGCGGACGGGGGGACTGGATTCCCACGGTGCAAGGATAGGTTGGCGACGAAAGCCGCGTCAACTCGACCGCCCCAAATCGCAAGGCGCGGCCGCGGCTTGGTAGAGTGCCGGCCGTGTTTGCCGAGCTGCTCACCATCGGCGACGAGCTCACGCGCGGCGAGATCGTCGACACCAACTCGGCCTGGCTCGCGGCGCAGCTGTGGGACCTCGACGTCGCGGTGCGCTGGAAGACCAGCTGTCGCGACGACGAGGACGACATGCGCGCGGCGCTCGCCGCGGCGACGGCGCGCGCCGACCTCGTGATCACCTCCGGCGGGCTGGGGCCGACCGAGGACGATCTCACGTGCGAGATCGTGGCGAGCGCCGCCGGGGCGCCGATCGCCATCGACGAGGCGGCGCGCCAGAAGCTGGAGCTGTTCCTCGCGTCGCGCGGGCGGACGGTGTCGGAGGTGAACCTGCGCCAGGCCCGCGTGCCGGCGGGCGCGCGTGTCCACGCCAACCCGGCCGGGCTCGCGCCGGCGTTCGAGGTCGCGCTCGGCGGCGTGCCGGTCGTCTGCTTGCCCGGCGTCCCGCGCGAGATCTACGCGATCTGGGAGGCCGGGCTGCGCGCCCGGGTGGACGAGCTCCGGCGGTCGAGCGGCGCCGCGCCCCGGATCGCGCGCCGCGTGTATCGCATCTTCGGCCGCGCCGAGTCGCAGCTGTCGGAGGCGCTGCGCGGCCTCGTCGATGGGTACCCGGGCGCGTCGCTCCACTACCAGGTCAAGTTCCCCGAGGTGCTGGTCAAGCTCGTCGTCCGGGATCCGGACGCCGCGGCCGCGACCGCGCGCCACGACGAGCTCGACGCGCAGCTGCGCGCGCGCGTCGGCCGGTGGATCTACGGCACCGGCGACGATCCGCTGCCGCTCGTGCTCGGGCGCGCGCTCCTCGACGCCGGGGTGCGCGTCGCGGTCGCCGAGTCGTGCACCGGCGGGATGGTCGGCGCGCTGCTCACCGAGCTCGCCGGCTCGTCGGGCTACTTCGTCGGCGGCGCGATCGTGTACGCGAACGAGGAGAAGGTGCGCCAGCTCGGCGTCTCGCCGGCGACGCTCGACGCGCACGGCGCGGTCAGCGAGGAGACGGTCGTGGAGATGGCGAAGGGCGTTCGCGCGCGCACCGGCGCCGATCTCGGCGTGGCGGTGTCCGGCGTGGCGGGCCCCGGCGGCGGCAGCGCCGACAAGCCGGTGGGGACGGTGTGGCTCGCCGTCGATGGCCCCGGCGCCGCGACGCGCACCTTCCGGATGCAGTGGCCGGGCGCGCGCGATCAGGTGCGCACGCTCGCCGCCTGGTGGGCGCTCGAGCTCTTGCGCCAGGCGCTTCCCCCGAGCGCCAGCGAGGAACGACCGTGACCCGTCCGAGCGCCAGCCCCGAGGAGTGGGGCCACGAGCGAAGCGAGGACCGGGGTAGCGCCCACGACGAAGGGGCCGAGTCCGCGCAGCGGGCGAGCCGGCGCGAGGAACGACAATGACCGTACGACTCTTCATCGGCGTCCCGGTCGCGCCGGCGGTGGCCGGCGAGCTCGCCGGCACCTGCGAGTCGCTCGCGCGTCGCGCGACGTCGCAGCAGGTGGCGATGCGCTGGCTCGCGCCGGCCGCGTACCACGTGACCCTGCGCTTCCTCGGCTGGACGCGGCGCGAGTCGATCGCCGCGATCGAGGAGGCGATGCGCCGCGCGGTGGCCCGGGCGTCCACCGGCCCGCTGCGCTTCCGCTGCGAGCGACTGGGCGCGTTCCCGAGCCCGGCGCGGGCCACGGTCGTGTGGGCAGGTGTCGAGGACGCCCCTGGCCTCGCGGCGCTCGCCACGGCGCTGGAGCGCGAGCTGGTGCCGCTCGGGTTCGCGGCCGAGCGCCGCGCGTTCCATGCCCACGTCACGATCGCCCGGCTGCGCGAGCCAACGCGGGTCGATCAGGTGCTGCTCCCGTTCTCGGAACAGGTGTTCAGTGAGACGAGGTGCGATTCCTTGCTGTTGTTCGAAAGCGTAACAAAACCGAACGGTTCCGAGTACCGCGAGGTGCTCTGCGTGCCGCTCTCGGGCACGAATTCAGCGGTCCAGCGTCAGAGCGAACCCGTACAAACGGGCTCATTGGACGCGTCACCCGGCAGCGATGACGGCTGGAAGTGACGGTCTTGTCCACCCCGCCCACCGGGCCATAGAGGGAGCTCTGCATCGATGGCGACCAAGGAATCGACTCCGACCACCGCACCTGCGCAGGGCTCAGGCCCCGTGAAGAACACCCCCGTCGCGGCGCCGGCCCAGAAGGCGGCGACGCCCGCGCCCGCGCCCGTGGCCGCAGCGCCTCGCGATCCGGCGCGCGACAAGGCGATCGATCTCGCGCTCGGCGCGATCGAGAAGCAGTTCGGCAAGGGGGCGATCATGCGCCTCGGCAAGGAGCCGATCGAGCGCGAGGTCCAGGTCATCCCCACCGGCTCGCTCGGGCTCGACATCGCGCTCGGGATCGGCGGGCTGCCGCGCGGTCGCATCGTCGAGATCTACGGCCCGGAGTCGAGCGGCAAGACGACGCTCACCCTGCACGCGGTCGCCGAGGCGCAGAAGCGCGGCGGCGTGTGCGCGTTCATCGACGCCGAGCACGCGCTCGACGTCGGCTACGCCAAGAAGCTCGGCGTGAAGACCGAGGAGCTCCTCGTCTCGCAGCCCGACTACGGCGAGCAGGCGCTCGAGATCGCCGACATGCTCGTCCGCTCCAACGCCGTCGATCTCGTCGTCATCGACTCGGTCGCGGCGCTCACGCCCAAGGCCGAGATCGAGGGCGAGATGGGTGACTCGCACGTCGGCCTGCAGGCGCGCCTCATGAGCCAGGCGCTGCGCAAGCTGACCGGCGCGATCTCCAAGTCGCGCACCACCGTCATCTTCATCAATCAGATCCGCATGAAGATCGGTGTCATGTTCGGCAGCCCGGAGACGACCACGGGCGGCAACGCGCTCAAGTTCTACGCCTCGGTGCGCCTCGACATCCGTCGCATCGGCGCCCTCAAGAAGGACGAGGACGTGATCGGTAACCGCACGCGGGTGAAGGTGGTGAAGAACAAGATGGCTCCGCCGTTCAAGGAGGTCGAGTTCGACATCCTGTACGGACAGGGGATCTCGAAGGAGGGCGACCTCGTCGATCTCGCGTCGGAGGCCAACGTCGTCGACAAGAGCGGCGCGTGGTTCTCGTTCGGCGGCGAGCGCATCGGGCAGGGTCGCGAGAACGCCAAGCAGTTCCTCATCGACCACCCGGAGGTCGCGACGGCCATCGAGGCGCGCCTGCTCGCGCACCACAGCGTGCGCCGGATCGGCATCGACGTCGTGTCCGGCGTCGCGCCCGAGATCGGCGCATCTCCCGGAGCCTCTTCCTCCGGCTCCGGTCCGGCACCCAAGCGCCCCAACGCCTGACAGGGGATCCTCGCGGCGATTCGCTGCGAAATGCGGTTCTCACCGAGGCGACCCTGTCGTGGTCGCCTCTTTCATTTTCGGGGTCTTGTCGTCGCACGCACGTCTGTCGCACGGTGTCGCGGCGACGATGTGAGGACGTCAACTAACGGGAACTACTGTCAGGTTCGGTCGGTGATCCCTGCGACAAGAGTGCGACGGGGATCTTGCCTTTGGCCTGTTGATGCGAGATGACTCCCGGCGACCAACCTGGGAAAGCCCCGTCGCACGGGTCGCATACGTCCCAGCATGGTCGCACTAGCCAATACGAATGAGGGAGGCTTCCTGATGCTGCGCTACCGTACGCAAGGGCTCCTTGCGGTAGGACTCGGCGTGTTCGCCGGGGGTTGCTTCGGCGACCCCGAGATCCGTACTGATCTTCGCACCGAGGGACCGCCGGAGATCCTGGCGGCGATGGGCCAGTCGCTCGTCACCGCGCTGGAGCTCCCGTTTTACTGCCGTTACGTGAACGGCGTGAAGGACGAGAAGGCGCCCGGCTACGTCATCGACTACCAGCTCGGCTCGCAGATCGTCTGCCCCGATGCGGAGGACGATTTCGTCGGCGTCGACATGGATCCGTTCGGCTACGGCATGCGCGTCATGTTCGACGAGCTCCTCGACGGTGACGCCGTCGAGACCCTCATCTGCGAGGAAGACGGCGTCTGCGCCGGCTCGCTGCTCGACACGCAGCCGGTCACCTTGACCTGCGGCACGAGCAACACCGCGGTCGACTACGACGGCTACTACACGCCGAACGGCAACAACACCACGTACCCGCTCGGGCCGTCGCTCGTCGTGGTCCCGGCGAGCTTCGACTTCGCCACGGGCACCACGTGTACGGTCACGATGGGCAACAACGTCCGCGACAAGAGCGGCGAGACGGTCCCGGCGGCCGAGGCGAGCCTCGACTTCAAGATCGCCGACCTCGCGCTCGTCGGCACCGATCCGGAGGACGCCGACGACGTCACCGATCGCACCGTGCTCGACCCGGACGGCGCCGTGGCCTTCGCCTTCAACGCTCCCATCGACGACACGACCATCGCCGCCTCGGAGTTCGAGATCGTGAACCTCGACACCATGGCCGTCATCCCGTCCGGCTTCATGGTCGACGACCTCAACGTCACGATCGACGCGATCTTCATCTTCGGCGCCAGCGACCTGCCGGCCGGCAACTACGCCGCTCGCCTCAAGAGCGGCGCCGAGATCGGCGAGGTCAACGGCGGCACGATCACCCTCACGGCGAACGAGGAAGTTCGCTTCGTCGTCGAGTGAAAGGACCCCAACCCATGAAGCGCATCGGCATTTCATTCGCGTCTTCTGTCGCGCTGGCGTTCGGGGTCCTCGCGGGGGCCCAGCTCGTCGCGCCTGACCTCGCGGTCGCGCAGACCAGCACCACTGGCGCCGTCCGCGGCCGCATCGTCGACAAGGCCTCCAAGGAGGCCGTCATCGGGGCCACGGTCGTCGTCCAGGGTCCGGCCCTCCAGGGTCAGCAGGCCGAGATCACCGACGAGAACGGCAGCTTCAACATCGCCAACCTGCCGCCGGGCGTCTACGTCCTGACGGTGTTCTACAACGAGGCGCAGTTCTCGCGCCCCAACGTCGTCATCGAGCTGGGCAAGCAGGCCTTCGTCAGCGTGCCCATCGACACCTCGGTGCAGACCTCCGAGGTCATCGAGCTCGAGGGCCGCGCCCCGATCGTCGATCAGGGCTCGACCAAGACCGGCGTGACCATCACCGACGAGTACACGACGCGCATCCCGGTCGGCCGCACGTTCGGCGCCGTCTTGACGTCGGCGTCGGGCACGCAGGGCGACCTGTACGGCGTCTCGTTCGGCGGTTCGACGTCGCTCGAGAACACGTACATCATCGAGGGCATCAACACGACGGACACCGCCTACGGCGAGCAGTCGTCGAACCTGCCCAACGAGTTCATCGAGGAGACCGAGGTCATCTCCGGTGGCTACAACGCCGAGTTCGGCCGCTCGACCGGCGGCGTGATCAACGTCGTCACCAAGCAGGGTGGTAACGAGTTCAAGGGCTCGGTCTTCGGCTACTTCACCCCGGGCAGCTTGGTCGCCGAGGTGGATCCGATCGTCCGGTCGGGCGCCTCGATCTCGAGCGAGACCAACCTCGACTACTCGACGGACCTCGGCTTCGAGCTCGGCGGTCCGATCCAGAAGGACAAGCTCTGGTTCCACGTCGGGTACAACCCGTCGTTCCGCAAGTCGACCCTCGACCGCGTGACCTACACCCGCGTGGACGCGGACGGTGACGGCGTTCCCGATGTCGACCCCGACACCGGTTTCCAGGTCTTCGAGGAGCTCGGGCGCAGCCCGATGTCGACCGCGAACCAGACGCACTTCTTCACCGCCAAGGTGAACGGCGCGATCTCGCAGAACCACCAGTTCCAGATCTCCGGCTTCGGCAACCCGCGCTCGAGCGACCGCGCGTTCTACCGGGTCACCGGTGACCGCCAATCGCAGCTCTACAAGTTCGACGACGGTGCGTACGACGCCGCCCTCAAGTGGACGTCGAAGTTCGCCGACAACAAGACCCAGGTCGACATCGTCGCCGGCTACCACCTCGGCTACACGCACGAGCAGCCGTACTACGCGGGTGGTCGCGAGCAGAAGCTCATCCGCTACGGCTACAACACGAGCCTCAGCCAGTTCGTCGGCTTCGAGCAGGCGCAGGGCCAGGGCGCGTTCGCCGCGTGCAACGACGGCACGGGCGACGATCCGTACCCGATGATCGTCAACTGCCCGATCCCGTTCAGCACGCCGTACAACACGAACGGGCTCGGCTTCCTCGAGGTCCGCGACAACGCGCGCACCGCGCTCAACGCGGCGCTCACGCAGCGCGTGAAGCTCGCCGGACATCACACGTTCAAGCTCGGCGCCGACCTCGAGCTCACCACGTACGACTCGCAGCGCGCCTACACCGGCGGCGGCATCTGGACCCAGGGTCGTCGCTCGGTGCTCTCGGCGGCCGGTCAGGCGGAGCCGGGCAACTGGGACCTCCGCAGCTTCGTCGTGCGTGATCCGACCCTCGACCCGAACGACCCGGACGACGTGGCGATGGCCGACGCGCCGTGCATCAACGGCACGTCGCTCTGCCGCCACGCCGACGGCAACGGCATCTCCGCCGACACGTCCAACCGCAACCTGGCCTTCTACCTCCAGGACTCGTGGCAGATCCGCCCCAACCTGACCCTCAACGCGGGTATCCGCTACGAGAACCAGACGGGCTACGTCGCCGAGGCCCAGAAGGGCCAGCTCTCGCCCGAGGGCGAGATCATCCCGGACGTCGCGTTCGAGCTGACGGGCCAGATCGCCCCGCGCGTCGGCCTCATCTTCGACCCGACGCAGGAAGGTCGCGCCAAGCTGTTCACCCACTGGGGTCGCTTCTACGAGACGGTCCCGATGGACATCAACGTCCGCGCGTTCGGCGGCGAGATCATCAACTTCAACCGCGCCACGACGCGCGGCGCGATGGCGAGCTGCCCCGAGGCGCTCAACACGTTCGAGCAGTCGGTGCTCGACGCCTGCCGCATCGCGGTTCCGGCCCGCCTGCAGTTCGGCGGCGGTTCGGAGTACGTCTCGCCGGGCCTCGGCGGTCAGTACATCGACGAGCTCATCCTCGGCGCCGAGTACGAGCTGATGGCCGACTTCAAGATGGGCATCAACTACGTCTATCGCGACCTCGGCCAGGCCATCGAGGACGTCTCGACCGACGGTGGCAACACGTACATGATCACCAACCCCGGCAAGTCGTTCGACGACGCCGCGGCCGATCTGCAGCGGCAGGCCGACGCGCTCCGCATGGACGCTGATCCGGACAACGACGACCTGGCCGATCTATACGAGTTCCGCGCCGACCTGCTCAGCCGCGTCGACGAGTTCGATCGTCCGATCCGCCGCTACAACGCGGTCGTGGTGACGGCGCAGCAGCGCTTCTCGAAGAGCGCGATGCTCCTGGCGTCGTACACGTACTCGCGCAGCAAGGGTAACTTCCCCGGCCTGTTCTCGACCGAGACCGGCCAGCAGGACCCGAACCTGACGTCGATGTTCGACCTCCCCGACCTGATGGCGAACCGCTACGGCTCGATGGCGCTCGACCGTCCGCACCTGCTCAAGGTCGACGGCTTCTACCAGTTCGACTTCAAGGCGGCCGGCCAGTTCATCCTCGGCGCCAGCCTCCGTGGCGAGTCGGGCATCCCGCACAACGCGCTGGCCGCCAACGCGTACTACGGCGCGGGCGAGTCGTTCGTGCTCGGTCGCGGCGCGGCGGGCCGCTCGCCGTTCACCACCCAGGTCGACATCAAGGCGACCTACAGCAAGCCGGTCGGCAAGAAGAACACCATCGAGGCCTTCGTCGACGTGTTCAACCTGTTCAACTCGCAGGACCAGGTCGACGCGGACGAGATCTACACGGGCGACAACGTGAACCCGATCGTCGGCGGCGACCTGAACGACGCCCGCCACGCCAAGACGATCGACCCGCTGTTCTTCGTCGAGACCAACGCGACCCCGGCGATCAACAAGAACTTCGGTAACCTGAGCGCGCGCCAGGCCCCGCTGTCGGTGCGCTTCGGCCTCCGCTACACGTTCTGATCGACCCGAGCATGTAGTTCCAGGACGGCGGAGCAGGCGCTCCGCCGTTCGTATTTTCGGGCGGTTAGAGACGTCGGACATGACCTGCAGCGGCCGTAGATCGGCGAACCGACTGGCGCGTCGGTAACGGAATGACCACGGCGCTGCGCTTCGTCGATCACCCCGGGTTCCACCGCACGTTCGCCGCCATGGCGATCGGGGCTGCCGCGGGGGGCGCGGCGATGGCGGCGCTCGGCGGCGTCGAGTCACCCGCGCTGGTGGGTGGCACCGTCGGCGCACTGGCGGGGCTATCGTGGGCGGAGCAGCCGCGGCGGGCGTGGCGGATGGGCCTCCGGCTCTGCGCCGCCGCCGCGGGCCTCGCGCTGGTCCTCGCCGGCTTCGCGCTCGCGGGCGTGACGGTCGCCATCGGCCTCGGGCTCGCGCTGGGCGCGACCCGGCGTCGCGCGCCGATCGTCGCCGTCGCGGGAGCGTTCGCTGGCTTCTGGGCGGCCTGGGCGGCGTCGCGTGTGATGTCGGCGCAGGAGACCGCGAGCCTGGCGCTGCCGCTCACCGGCATGCTCGCCGGCGCGTCGGTCGGCCTCGCCGCCAGCCTGGCCGCCGCCACGCGCCACGTGATGATCGTCGCCGATCCCGTCCACGCGGCGTACCGGGCCCTGCCGCCGATGAGCGGCGAGGCGCGCGAGCTGGTCGAGCGTGGCCGCACGATCTGGCAGAAGACCGCCGACCTGCCGCTGGGCGACGACAACCGCGAGCTGGTGAAGGACGGCGTGCTCCGCCTCTTCGGGGTCGCCGACCGGCTCCAGGCGGCGCCGGTGCTCGACGCCGCGGAGGTCGATCGCCGCGTGGCCGAGCTCGACCAGCGGATCGCGGCGTGCAGCGACGCCATCGCCCGCGAGCAGTACACCGAGGCGCGCGCCGCGCTCGTCGACCAGCGCCGCTACATCGATCGCGTCGGCGCGGCGCGCGAGCGCATCGTCGCGCGCATGCACCACTGCGTCGCCACCCTCGAGAAGTTCCGCATGGCGTGCACGCAGCTCGACGCGGCGGCCGCGGCCCGCGAGGCCGCCGACGCGCGCAACGCGATGAGCATCCTCGGCGAGCTGGGCGAGGGCCTCGCGCTGGCCGAGGGTCCGCGGCCGCCGGTGTAACCGCGCTGGGTGGATGTCGCACTGGTGCTACCGAGCGAACCCGGGCCCGCCGGTCTGGTAGGCTCAGTGCTCCGCAAGGAGGAACCCCGTGCGCCGAACCCTTCGCTCCGCCGTCCTCGCCATCGTCCTCGGAAGCGCCGCCACGACGGCCGCGCCGCCCGCGTGGGCCGACGGCACGTCCGCCGCCCACTACAAGCAGGGCCTGGCGTTCAAGAACCAGGGCAAGGAGGACGAGGCGATCGCCTCGTTCGAGAAGGCGGTCGCCGCCGACGCGCGGCACGCCATGGCGTGGGCGTCGCTCGGTCACCTCTACAAGAAGCGCAAGGACTACCAGAAGGCCGTCTCGGCGTACGAGCAGGCGTCCAAGCTGATGCAGAAGGACGCCGTCGTGTGGGCCAACCTCGGCATGGCGTACTACCGCGTCGATCGCGTCGACGATGCGCTCACCGCGCTCGAGAAGGCGTGTCGCCTGAACCCGAAGGACGCCGAGACGCGCAGCAACATCGGCGTCATCAAGCGCAAGAAGGGCGACAACGAGGGCGCGATCGTCCAGCTCCGCTGGGCGGTGAAGCTGGCGCCGGGCGACGCCAGCTACCACAACAACCTCGGCGTCGCGCTGCGTGCCGACAACAAGCTCGACGAGGCCGCGGCGTCGTTCGTCAAGGCGATCGAGCTCCAGCCCAACCTCGCCGACTACCACTTCAACCTCGCGGTCGTGTACCGGCGCCAGGAGGAGGTCGAGAAGGCGATCGCGTCGTACGAGAAGACGGTGTCGCTGGCCGCCGACTACGCCGACGCCTGGTACGACCTCGGGCACATGTACAAGCTGAACCACGACAGCGACAAGGCGGTCGAGGCGTTCAACGCGTACCTGGAGCTCAACAAGGGCAAGGACGCCGAGGCGCAGAAGAACATCGAGGCCGAGGTCGAGGCGCTGGGCGGGACGCCGGCGACGAAGCCGAAGGCCCCGCCGAAGAAGACCCCGAAGAAGAAGTGACTCGGCGGGGCGGCCTCGGGCCTCGGGCCTCGGGCCTCGGGAAGAGGGCCTCGGGCGTCAGGGTGCGGCACTGGTGAGAGTCGCGTGCACCTCGATGCTCTTCTTGGCGTCGAGGGCGATCTTGCCGACGCGCGTACGCGTGCCGGACGGCGTCGCGGCCGAGAAGCTCACGTCGACCGAGCCCGCCGCACCGCCGCGCTCGAGACGCACGTCGAGGTAGGGCTTCTCGGCGGAGCCGGAGGTGCAGATCGTGACCTTGCGGCGCGTGGTGCGATCGTCGAGGGTGAACGACGCGCACGCGCGCTCGCCGACGAGCGACGTGTCCAGGCTGAGGCCACCGGACGGATCACCGGGATCGACGATCTCCAGCTGCACGGTCCGCGTGACCGACGAGCTCGGCGCGGCCGAGGCAGTGAGCGGAAGGATCGTCAGGGCACAGGCGAGGGCGAAGATCGGCTTGTTCATGCGCCGCCTCCATCGCACACCTCGTGCCGCCTGCTGCGCACACGCGGTTCTCACGAGTTGACCGCGCGGCCACGTGCACGGTTGCCCAACGCGGCGACTGCTCCCGGCCCACGGCTGCCACGTTGGCAAATCAGCCTGATGCCTGAGGCCCTCCGCGTCTTCCCGAGGCCCGAGGCCCGACGCCCGAGGCCACGCGCTCCGTCTGACGACGGCCGCCCGGCAGTCTGTCAGACGGAGCGCGTACCAAGGAGCGTGTCCGCCATCAGGAGCAAGGCCAAGGGTCCGCGCACCGTCCACCGGTGCCAGGGGTGCGGCCACGTGGAGATGAAGTGGCTCGGGCGCTGCCCGGCGTGCAACGAGTTCGGCACGCTGGTGGAGGAGATCCAGGCCGGCGCGCCCCCGCGTGCGTCGGCGGCGCTGGTGGCGGACGGAGCCGCGCCGATCGCGGCGACCGCCGTGCCACCCGACGACGCGTCGGCGCGCATCCCGACCGGGCTCGCCGAGCTCGATCGCGTGCTCGGCGGCGGCCTGGTGCCCGGCGCGCTCATCTTGCTCGGCGGCGATCCGGGGATCGGCAAGTCGACCTTGCTCCTGCAGCTGCTCGCCGGCGTCTGCGGCGGCGGGGGCGGCGTCCTCTACGCCACCGGCGAGGAGAGCGTGGCGCAGACCGCCATGCGCGCGCGGCGCATCGGCGCCGCGCTGCCGAGCTTGCGCCTGGTCGCCGAGACCGACGTCGACGTGATCGTCGGCCACGCCAGGCAGACGCCGCCGGCCGTGCTCGCCGTCGACTCGATCCAGACGGTGTACACGAGCGAGCTCGACTCGATCCCCGGGGCCGTCGGCCAGGTGCGCGAGTGCGCCGCGCGCCTCATGCGGTACGCCAAGACCCAGGCCGTGCCCACCATCGTCGTCGGTCACGTCACCAAGGACGGGGCGATCGCGGGACCGAAGACGCTCGAGCACCTGGTCGACGTGGTGCTGCAGGTCGAGGGTGACGGCGCGAGCCCGTACCGCGTGGTGCGCGCGCACAAGAACCGCTTCGGCTCGACGCAGGAGATCGGGGTGTTCGAGATGCGTGGCGGCGGCATGGTGGAGGTGCCGGAGCCGTCCGCCCACCTGCTGGCCGAGCGTCCGGCCGGCGCGCCGGGCTCGATCGTGGTGGCCTCGGCCGACGGGAACCGTCCGCTCCTCGTCGAGGTGCAGGGGCTGGTGGCGCCCGCCGCCGCCGGGTTCGGGCGCCGCACCGTCGCCGGCGTGGACGCCAACCGGGTCGCGCTCCTGCTCGCCGTGCTCGCGCAGCGCGCCGGGCACGACATCCTGGGTCAGGACGTGTTCGTGAACGTCGCCGGAGGCCTCAAGCTCGTCGAGCCGGCGATCGATCTCGGCATCGCGTGCGCGCTCGCGTCGTCGAACCGCGGCCGCGCGGTCGACGCCAAGACCGTGGTGTTCGGCGAGGTCGGACTCGCCGGCGAGGTCCGCGCCGTGCCCATGGCCGAGCAGCGCCTCGCCGAGGCCAAGAAGCTCGGCTTCACGCGCTGCATCCTGCCCGCGCAGAATCGCGCGCGCCTCGAGCACGACCTCGGCCTCGAGCTCGTCGGCGTCGACCGCCTGAGCACCGCCCTCGCGGCGCTGGACTGATCAGCGCTCGCCCCTCAGCGCTCGTCAGAACTCGACCGAGAACCGGGCCTGGATCGAGTGGGCGTTGCCGGCGTCGCCATCGTTGGCGCCGTAGTTGAAGCCCGTGCCGCCGACGCTCGAGGAGTCGTCGGGGTGGTTCATCGCGGCGAGCGGCAGGTACAGCCCGTACGCGAGTCCCGCGGTGAAGCCGTTGCTCGAGTAGGAGAGATCGGCGTCGAGCTCGATGCCCCACATGTTGCTGTTGCCCGGCGTCGACACCGGCTTGAGCGCGGCCGCGGTCACGTTCTGCGCGCGGAAGGTGATCGAGCGGGTGAGCTCGTAGCTCATCCACGGACGGAAGTAGACCGCGTTCGAGACCGCGCCCATCAGCTCGCGGAAGAAGATGAGGTCGATGTCGTAGTCGGGGTCGAAGACGAAGCGGTTGATCGAGCGATCGCGGCCGCTGAGCGCCCGCGCGTCGCGCACGTGGATCTCGCCCTGCACCTCGTTGTCGGACTCGTCACCGCTCGCGGCGCCGATCTCGAGACCGAAGCCGAGCTTGTCCTCGAGCGCCCTGGCCGAGACGCGCGCGACCGCGCCCCAGGAGAGGATGTCGATCGAGCCGAGCCCGCGCTGGTCGTTGGGCAGCTGATCGTCGAAGTTCTCGATCGAGCCGGCGTTGGCCGCGACCTCGGCCTCGAACAGGAGCTTGCCCTTGCCCAGCTTGAACCAGAGGTCGGGGCGGTAAGCCTTGTAGCCGCGCACGATGTATCCGTCGGCCACGCCGGTCGTCACGCTCGCGTCGTAGTCGCGATCCTGGGTGATGCGATCGACGCGAAGCCCGTAGTTCATCGCCAGCTTGCCGCGGGCGACCTTGTCGGCGAAGTCCGCCGGGGCGTCGAAGCGCGCGACGCCCAGGGTCCAGCCCTTCTCGTCGTCGTTGTCGTCGGCGTCCCACGGCTGCGTCCCGGGGAGGCCCGCGTCCGCGGAGGTCTTGCCGGCCGACCACCAGTTGATCGCGGCGAGCGCGCGGAAGGGCGTGCCCGGGATCATCGCCGTGAACGAGAGGCGATCGACGGTGTCACCGTAGTCGCTGTCGAGGTCGTAGCCGACCGGGTTGGTCCCACCGACGTTGGCGAGCGTCGACGGCTGCCACAAGGTCTCCCACGTCGCGTAGTCGGTGTTGGCGCGCCGGCCGGAGTTCGACACGATGCCGAGGCCGAAATGATCCGGCATGCGGCCGAACTTCAGGTGGCCGAGGCCGGTCGCGACCTCCGCCCAGGCGCGACGCACGACGATCGAGGTCTCGTCGGTCGCGGACCCCTCGAAGCCACCGAGCTCGCCCATGACGACGTTGTCGAACACGTCGATCTGCGTGTGCACCGCGATCGTCTCGCTGAGCTGCATCGACGGCTCGAGCCGCAACCGCAGGTTGGCCGTCCGGAGCGTGTCGTCGCACGGCGAGCCCGCCGGACCCGAGCAACCGAGCGGGCGCGGGAACGGCGCGCCGCCGAGCGCGGGATCGTCGGTGAAGCCGAGGTGCAGGTTCTTCAGGTAGTCGCCGCGCGCGCGCAGGTAGCCATCGACCGTGATGACCTCGAACTTCTTCCGGCGATCACGGGGCGGGGGCAGGGTCGGCGTGGTGGCGAGCAGCCCGGCCGCCTTGGGCGCCTCCTCGGCGATCCCTTCGGGCTTGGGCTCGTCCTCACCGGTGGGAGGACCGCCGGTGGGCAGCGGCCCCGGCTGGGCGACGGCGGTCGCTGCCGCCGCACAGAGGACGGTCCCCGCCGTGACAGCGCGCGTGAGTCCGACGACCGAAACGTATTTGGAAATCATGAGTAAATCAGCGGGGTAAGGTCGGCGGACTATAGGCGAGCGTTTCTGGCGCAAACAAGGGCGCCAGGGCGAAAAACTCGCCGCGCGCGGCGGCTGCGGTAGGTTCCATGCGATGCGATTGGACCCTCTGGTGCGCTGCAGCGTTGCCTGTCTGGTGGTGCTCGCGGCGTGCGGCCCGGCGGTGCGCCCCGCGGCGCCAGGCGAGGAGCCGACCGCTCGTCCGAGGAGCGACGGCGAAGGCGGTGACGGCCCGGTCGAGACCGACATGCGCCCGACCACCCCCGCGCGGGCGGCGGTCCGAGGCGCGCTCATCGGCGAGATGTGCCCGCAGGGCGCCGGCGGTCGGCCTGGCCTGGCGCCGCTCGCGCTACGCGGCGTCTCGTGGACGAGCGAGCGGGCCGAGCTCACCGGCGCCCTCGCGCGCGGCACCGCCGCGCAGTTCACCGTGCTCGCCGTCGACGGTCGCAGGGCCGGTGGGTTCTCGGCGATCGGGACCGCCGACGCCGGCGGCGCCGAGGTCGCCGTGGGCTCCTTCGCGGGTTCGCCGCCATGCTCGCGACCCGCCGGTGGTGGCGCCGCGGAGATCACCGGTGACGCGCGCTGCCTCGACGTGCAGCGCGGCTGCGGCCTCGCGGTCGCCACGCTCGGCCCGCCCGGCGGCGCGTTCACCGTCACCGAGGGGCCGCAGGTCGACGTCGGCGGCGCGTGCAAGAGCGGCGATCACGTCGCGATCGACGTCGACGCCGACGGCACGCAGGAGATGTTCCCCATCGGCGCCTTCGTCGATCCGGCGCGCGCGCCCTCGGAGGAGGTCACCTCGTCGGCGCTGGTGGCGCCGGCCTGTCAGCCGTCGTTCTCGCTGTACGGGCTCGTGCCGCCCCCGGTGCCTGGCGTCGTGATGGAAGGCAAGCACAAGGTGGAGCTCGACGTGCTCGGCGTGCTCGACGTCGACGCCGACGGTCGCCGCGAGGTGGTGGTCGCGTTCCGCTACTTCGACAAGCGCACGGTCGCCGTGTACAGCGCGATGAGCACGTCGGCGCGCCTCGAGCTCGTCGGCGAGTCGGCGCCGTGGTCGCCGTGATCGTCAGCGATCGGGCGCGACCGTGTCGCACGGCGCGCAGGCCGCCGGCGCGCTCGACCGGCCGAACGCGAGGGCGCCGATCACCATGCCGACGGTGAGCGCGGTGAGCGCGAGCAGGAGCGGGAACAACCAGCTCGGCGCGCCCGAGCTCGCCTGCACCTGCGCCGGGGAGAACATCGGCGTGCGTCCCGTCGCGTCGCGCCGTCCGGGCGCGGTCGACGGCGCGCCGGGGTTGGTCGGGACCTGCTCGAACCACTTCTCGGCGTCGGCCGCGGCGGGCGAGGGCGGCAGCGGGGCGGGCGTCGGCTCGGGGCTGTAGCGCTCGATCCGCGACGTCACGACGATGTCGCTCGGCGCTTCCGATCGACGGCCCGGGCGCGCGCTGTCGGGCAGCCGCGGCGGTCGCGGCGGCGACGGCAGCCGTTCGGGCGTCTTCTCGATGCTCCGATCCGTGCTGCGCTCGGTTTCCGACCTACGTTTCATGCACTACCGCCCTGACCTTGGTGTGGAGGGCGTGACGCATTATCGACGAGCGCGCAGCGTGCGTCACCTCCCGCGACGCACGTGCGCGTGGCCACGAGGTGGGGGCGTGTAGGCGCGGGATCGCGTATCGACGACGCACCACAGCCGGTACAATGGCCGTGGCGAGCCCCTCCTCGCTCTTTTACCTAGCTTCGTTCAGGGGGATCACAATGGCTGTCTTTCGCGCTCTCGTGCTCACGCTGGGCGTCGGGTTCCTGTTCGCTGCCGGCGCGTGCGGTTCCGATACGGCGATCATCCTCGAGATCCACAAGGCGCCCGGCGTCTCGTCCGAGGTCTACCGGCTGCAGATCTTCGCCGGCGTCGGACACGACGAGGACCTCTACGATCCGGCCTGGTGGGTCGCCGCCGAGATCGACGACCGCGAGTCGGTGGTTTCGCTGGACGTCGAGATGGCCGGGACCACCCACCGGTACCTCGTGCGCCCGGGTGGCGGGCTCGATCTCGACACGGAGATCGCGTTCGCGGTCGCCGGCTACAAGAACGATGCGGATCAGAAGCCGGTCGTGTTCGGCCACTCCGAGTCGCTGGCGTCCTTCGAGGACGGCGTCGTCCGCATCTACGACTTCCCGCTCGCCACGTTCGCCGATGCCCGCCACGGCGTCACGCCCACCGGGTGCGCGTGGTGGGACGAGCAGGGCACGCGCGTGAAGCGGAACGCGATCGTGCCGCGCGACGACGGCGATTGCGACAGCTACCGGCAGGACCCCGACGACCAGGTCGACTGCCAGCTCGACTGCAACGATCGCGATCCCGGCATCCACCCCGGCGTCGCCGAGATCTGCGCCGACGGCATCGACCAGAACTGCTGTGACGACAACGACGGCCAGGACGATCTCGACGGCGACGGGTTCGCGCGCTGCGGCGCGGGGCTCGCCGACTGCGTCGATCTCGCGCCCGGCACGCCGGGACCGATCAACGTGTTCGGCCACGAGGTCCCGTCGGCGGAGATCCACCCCGGCGCCCAGGAAGTGTGCGACGGGATCGACAACGACTGCCTGAACGGCTGTGACAGCCCGGACGCCTTCGATCCCGACGGCGACGGCTACCTGAACTGCCGCTCCGAGGACGGCGACGTCGTCGGCGTGCACCGGACCGCCGACGGCTGCGACGTGGCGCCGCTCGACTGCCTCGAGCTTCCTCGCCTGGGTGCGCCGCTGCCCGCGACGGTCAACCCCGGCGCCGTCGACGACGACTGCGATGGCTGGGACAACAACTGCGACGGCACGTGCGACGAGGTCATGGTCGCCGTCGGGGATCAGGACGGCGACTCCTTCCCGGCGTGCACGACCGAGCCGGACTATCTCGTCAACTCGCCGGCGCAGTGCAAGCTCGGCACCGGCGCCGACTGTGGCGGCGACGACTCGCGCTTCGAGTACCCGGGACGGGCCGAGCGCTGCGACGGCATCGACTTCGACTGCAACGGCCTCCTCTTCCCCGAGACGTCGCCGTGCTTCCTGACCGAGACCGAGGGGCAGGCGACCCGCTGCGTGATCGGGACGCGCACCTGCAACGATCAGCCCGGCTCGGCGAACGCCGGCTTCTCGGCGTGCATGCGCGACATCAACGGGCCCGCGACCACGTTGCCCATGGAGTGGTGCATGGCGATGTGCTCGTCGCCGACCGATCCGGTCCAGTGCCTGAACAGCCTGGGGCCTGACTGCGTCGTCTCGTTCCCGATGGAGGCGAGCACGACGCCGTGCATGCCCACGCCCGTCGAGATCCCGTTGCCACAGGACCCGGGCGCCGGCGGGTGCAACTACACGCTCGTCGGTGGGGGAACCCAGGGCGAATGGATCGTCACGCTCGTGAACCCGCTCGGCCAGACCGGGAACACCGCGCTCGGCTGTGGCTCCCGGCTGCGCATCCTGGGCGCGCGGCCCGACGCCGAGGATCGCGTCGTGCTCGTCGTCTCCGGCACCGCGCCCCACCTCTTCGAGCTGAAGCGCGATGACGGCTGCAACGGCGGCGGCCCCGCCGTGATTTGCCAGTGACGGCACGATAGACTCGGGACGTGACGCACGCGCTCGTCGACGACGTCGGTCAGGTCCTCTGGGTCGGCTTCCACGGCACCACGGTGCCCGAGCGCCTGCGCGCGCAGATCTCCGACGGCCAGGTCGGGGTCGTCGTCGTGTTCAAGCGCAACCTCGTCGTGCAGGTCGTGCAGGGGCCGGTGCCGCAGGAGGTGGTCGACGTCGGCGCGCTGGTCGAGCTCGACCGCGCGTTGCACGCCGCCGCGCCTGCGGGCGTGCCGCTCCTGGTCGCGGTCGATCAGGAGGGCGGGGTGGTGCAGCGCGTGCGCGCGCCCGCGACGCAGTGGCCGCCGATGCTGTGCCTCGACGGTCACCCGGCGCCCGACGACGAGCGGCTCGCGACGGCGGTGGGCGAGGCGCTCGGGCGCGAGCTCGCCGCGCTCGGGTTCGACATCGACTTCGCGCCGGTGCTCGACGTCCACACCAACGAGCAGAACCCGATCATCGGCGACCGCGCCTTCGGGCGCGACGCGGCCGCGGTGGCGCGACGCGCGCTGGCGCTCGCCGACGGACTGGCCCGAGGCGGCGTGCTCGCGTGCGGCAAGCATTTCCCCGGGCACGGCGACACCGCGACCGACAGCCACCTCGAGCTGCCGCGGCTCGATCACGCGTGGGAGCGCCTCGACGCGGTCGAGCTCCTGCCGTTCCGGCGCGCGGCGGCGGCCGGGCTGCCGATGATCATGACGGCGCACGTCGTGTTCGCCGCGCTGGACGCCGCGGTCCCGGCGACGCTCTCGCCGGCGGTCATCGACGGGCTCCTGCGCAAGCGCATCGGCTACGGCGGCGTGATCGTCTCGGACGATCTCGACATGAACGCGATCGCCGCGCACTTCGGGATCGGCGACGCGGCGGTGCGCGCGATCGCCGCGGGCTGCGACGCCCTGCTCCTGTGCCGCATCGAGCAGCACCAGGCCGAGGCGCGCGAGGCGCTCGTCCGCGCCGGCGAGCGCGACAGCGCGATCCGCGCCCGGCTGGGCGAGTCGGCGGCGCGCATCCGCGCGATGAAGGCGCAGCACGCGGCGCGCCGTCGCGCCGAGCCGCCGCAGGGGCTCGAGATCATCGGGGCGCTCGCGCACCGGCAGCTCGCGGACCGCCTCGCCGGCAACCGTTCGTCCTGAGCGCGTCAGTTCACCGGGTGCAGCGCGATCGCGTCCCAGCAGGCGGCCTCGGCCCCGGCGAGGGCGTCGTCGTCGACGAACACGCGCTCTTCCCAGCGCCCGCGGATGACGCCGATGAAGGCGCCGAAGATGAGCTCCATCATGAGCAACGGATCGAGGGGCTTGAGCACGCCCGCGCCCTGCGCGGCGCGCACGAACGCCGCGCCGAAGGTGCGCAGGCTCTGATCGAGCCGCCGGTTGTCGGCGTCGAGGTACGAGCCGTGGTGGTGGAGCTCGAGGAACGCGAACGCCTGCGGGTTCTCGGTCGCGTACCTCGCCATCTCGCGCCAGATCGCGCCGAACTGCTCGCGGGGTGAGCCGGTCGCCGGGAACGCGGCGTGGATCGCACGCGACACCTTCTCCTTCTCGCGGCGGTAGAGCGCGTTGACGAGCGCCGTCTTGCTCTCGAAGTAGTGATAGATGGTGCCGGCGGCGACGCCGGCCTCCTGCGCGACCTCGGGAACGGCGGTGCCGTGGAAACCGCGCTCGACGAAGAGGCGCAGGGCCGCGTCGAGGATCGCGTCCTGCTTCTGCCAGGTCGGGGGTGCGGGTCGGCGCGCCATCGATGACCGAATGAATATTCATATGATCCTGCGGACATGTCAACAAGTTCAGGAAATCGTGTTGACTTGCGGATAGTAAGAGCAGATAGATCGCCGCAGGAGGAAATCGAATGAACGTTCAATCAAGAATCCGGATTGGACTCGCGCTGGCCGCCGTGGGCGCCCTGGCGGGCTGCGCCATGGACCCTGTGGACAGCGGGGAGGGCGCCCTGGCGGGCCGCCGCGTGCTGACCGCCCTGCAGGCGGGCGAGGTGAGCTTCCAGGCGGCCCACGACGGCGATCCGATGCCGGCGATGGCGCCCTCGGTCACGACCGGCGCGGTCATCGCGCGCGCCTCGGACGATCGCCTGCTCCTGGAGGAGCTCGTGCTCGAGCTCGGCGACCTCGACGTCGTGAAGCGGATCGGGAGCACGACGCAGGTGCTCCACTTGACCGGGCTCCGCCTCCGTCTCGGCACCCGCGCCGACGCGGACGCGATCTGGACGGAGCCCACGCAGGTGCGCGGCGTCGCGACCGCCGACCTCCTCCTCGACTGGAGCCTGCGCGCGAACGACGGCCAGGTGTTCCCCCTGGCCACGCAGCGCGTCCCCGACGCGGTCCTCGATCTCCACCTCGCCGTGCTCGAGCACGGCGCGGTCATCGCCTCCGTCACCAGCACCTCGTCGGGGCTCCTGTGGGAGCTCGGCGACATCACCGTGAGCGACCTGTCGCTCTCCTTCGTCACCGCCGAATCAGGAGACCTGCCATGAAGCGCCTCGTTGCCGTTCCTCTCGCCGCCACGCTCCTCGCCGGCTGCCCCGAGCTCCCGCTCGGGGACTGGACCGATCCGTACTACTGGAGCAACGTCTTCCTCGACAAGTACGAGCGCGAGCTCGAGGTCGGCGCGCTCGAGCCAGGGCCGGCGCCGCTCGCCGAGTCGCGCCACGTCCTGCTCATCACGGGCGTGACGATCCAGGCGAAGTGGTTCGATCCGATCGTCGCGCGCCTCGAGCGCGACGGCTTCATCCCGGTCGTGTGGGAGCCGCCGGCGCTCCTCAGCGGCGACCTGTTCGAGGCGTCGGAGCAGCTCGGCGACGTCATCGATCGGGTGCTCGCCGAGAGCGGGCAGACCAAGATCGACATCCTCGCCGAGTGCACCGGCGGCGTGATCGCGCGCCACTACATCCAGTCGCTCGGCGGCGAGGCCAAGGTGTCGCGCATGGTGACCTTCGTGTCGCCCCAGAACGGCATTCCCAAGGCGGCGTGGGCCCACAGCCTCGTCGGCTGGCCGGCGCTCGAGGACCTGACGCCGGGCAGCGCGTTCCTGCGCGCGGTCAACGAGGCGCCGTTGCCCGACACCGTCCCGTTCACGTCGATCTACACGTGCACCGACGAGTACATCCAGCCGTACACGACGTCGATCATCCCGGGCGCGACCAACATCGGCCTCGGCTGCGACGGCGAGCTCGTCGGGCACTTCCAGACGTTCTACGATCCGGAGATCTACCTGATCATGTATGGGGCGTTGACGGAGGAGCTGCCGGGAGAGGAGGGAGAGGGAGAGGCGGGCACGGGCACGGGCACGGGCTCGGGCTCGGGGGAAGACGGAGAGGGAGACGCCGAGACCGGCGGATGCAACGGCGGGCAGGGGCAGGGCGCCGGGCTCGCGCTCCTCGGGCTCGGGATCGCGTTCTCGCTCGGCCGCCGGCGGGGGCGCGCGTGAGGGGCGCGTGGTCGATCGTCGTGGTCGCTGCGTGTGGCGGCGCCGCCGGCGACCTCGAGCCTGAGGACGTGAGCGCCTTGCCCGACGGTGACGCGATCGGCGTGGCGGCGTCGGGCAGCTACGAGCTCGAGCTGTACACGACCGGCTGCCTGGGCAAGTGCCCGGTGATCCGCTCCGGCTTCGGCGCGGTCTCCCTGTGCGACGTCGGTGAGCTCGACTACCCCGAGGTCGACGTCACGCAGACCGATGGCCATCTCGACATGGTCACCTACGGCCTCTTCCCCGATCGCCTCGCGGGCGGTCTGTACGCCGACCGCTCGTTCGTCGTCGGCGGCTGGGGCACGCGCTACGGCGCCACCGTCGTCGTGCGCGCCGAGGGCGCGCTCGCCGGCGAGTCGATCACCGGCACCGCCCACGCGCGCCAGTACGGCTCCTACGACGGCACCGACTTCGACTGCACGACGGTCTACGAGCTGACCGGCGAGCGCACCGGCCCCGTCGACTGATACCGAAACCGAAACCGAGCCGGTTCCGGTACCGGCCCCGGCGTGCTCAGCCGAGCTTGCGGATGAGGCCGTGCAAGACGCCGCAGAGCCGG
>ERZ761602.3188-NODE-3188-length-23690-cov-8.279501_pt1 | contig 23690 bp, 20 predicted proteins | sample MGYA00512165_ERZ761602 | MGnify/ENA primary metagenome ERZ761602 (study PRJEB28899, sample SAMN02445085) | bioreactor sludge metagenome | biome: EBPR sludge; isolation source: Thorneside wastewater treatment plant | place: Australia: Brisbane, Thorneside...
AAAGCCCTGGCCGGCAGGAGGATCCGCAGCTTGGCGGCGCCAAGTCAAAAGCCCTTGCCGGCAGGAGGATCCGCAGCTTGGCGGCGCCAAGTCAAAAGCCCTGGCCGGCAGGAGGATCCGCAGCTTGGCGGCGCCAAGTCAAAAGCCCTGGCCGAGCCTGATCGCCGCAGCGCCGCCAGGGATGGCCGGCGGTCCAAAAAGAGCGCGGCCGGAAAATGGCCGCGCTCTTTTTGGGAGCAGGCAGAGTTGGACCGCTACCGCGCCGTGACGACCAGGTCGTCGAAGCGGACCTCGTTGTTGGTGCCCTCGAAGGCGCGCAGGAACATGCCGATGTCGCCGGACGTAAACGTCGAGTCTTGCACGCTGGCGATCTCGTCACCGTCGATGATCAGCCGCAGTTCGCCGTCGCCGCATTCCAGCACCACATCGTAAGTGTCGGCGTATGTCTGGAACGTGTCGGACGTCAGCCACTGCTGATTGGAGGCGTCGGTCAGGAAGAAATCATCGTTGTCTTCGGTGCGGACGATGGCGTAGTAGCCGTCCACGCTGATGCCGGCGTAGTAGAAGTTCTCGTCGTCCTGGTAGTTGCAGATCAGGCCGAAGCCCACATCCTGGTCGCCGGTGTTGCGCACCGTCACCTGGACGCGCGCATTCTCGACGTCGAGGCCGGGGTTGTCCCACGAGAACCAGTTGGTCTTGCTGGAGCGGAAGACGTACTCGCCGTCCTCGAACAGGCGCGAGACCTCGCCGTCGTCGAAGGTGTTCCAGTCGCCCACCGGCGCCCCGAAGCTGTCCTCGAACAGCGCGCTCACCTCGGAGGTGGGCGTGGCCGCCGGCGTGGCCGTGGCCGCGGACAGGGGCAGGTTGATGACCCCCAGCAGCGACAGTCCAAACACCAGGCCGCAGCACAGGACCAGCAGGACGGCGGCGGCGCCGCCGATCAGCAGCCAATTGGTCCCGCCCGACTTGGCCGGCGGGGTCGGGTTGATGGAGCTGGAGGGCAGGCTGAACGATCCAGCCGCGGTGCCGGCGGGGATCCCGGAGCCGGCCGTCGGCGGCGGGCTGCTGGCCACGCCGGTCGGCGCGACGGGCAAACCCCAGCCGGTGTCGCCGGCCTCCTGCATCTTCTCGGTCGGCGGCTCCTCGTGGATGGCGGTGCCTTCCGCGGGCGGCGTGGCCAGCGCCTCGGAGGCCGCCCGCGACAGCGCGCGCGCGAACTCGCTGGCCGAGCCGTAGCGCTCGATCGGGTTCTTGGCCAACGCCCTGAGCACCACCCGGTCCACCGCCTCTGGCACTTCCCGGCTCAGCTCGCGCAGGGAGCGCGGCGCCTCGCTGACGTGCTTGAAGATCACGCCCATCGGCGTGGTCGCCCGGAACAACTGGTGCCCGGTCAGCGACTGGTACGTCACCACGCCGAGCGAGTACAGGTCGGAGCGATGGTCGAGCGCGTCGCCGCGCGCCTGCTCCGGGCTCATGTAATCGGGCGTGCCGATGATGCCGGTGCCGGTCAGGCTGGTGCTGGACTCCATCGCCTTGGCGATGCCGAAGTCCGCCAGGTAGGGGTTGTCATGCTGGTCGAACAGGATGTTGTTGGGCTTGATGTCGCGGTGCAGGATGCCCTGCTTGTTGGCGAAATCCAGGGCCTGGGCGACCGCCGTGATCACGCGCACGACTTCGGCCAGCGGCAGCGGGCCGCCCTTCAGGCGGTCGGCCAGCGTGCCGTTGGTCATCAGCGGCATGACGATGAAGGGCATGCCGTTGGCCTCGCCGAAGTCGTACAGCGGCAGGATGCTCGGATGGGTGAGCTTGGCCAGCGTGCGCGCCTCGTTGGAAAAGCGCGCGCTGAAGTGCGGGTCGGCCAGCAGTTCGGCCGGCAGAACCTTGACGGCCACCGAGCGGTCGATGGAGGCTTGGAAGCCGCGATAGACGGCGGCCATGCCGCCGCGCCCGAGCAACTCCTTGAGTTCGTAGGACCCGAATTGTTTGCCGATCAGTGGATCAGTGCTCATGCTCATCGTCCTGATGAATGGTCAAACGCTGGTTATTGTAGCAGACGCGGCCGAGGCCCCGCCGGGCCGGGCGTTGCATTTCCGTTTGACGGGCGTACAATGCCGGCAACCCCGTGCGACGCAGCAAGGAGCCGGCTATGGATCCGTTCGACGCCTATCTTGACGCCCACCGTGACCAATTCCTGGATGAACTCAAGCGTTACTGCGCGCAGCCCAGCGTGGCGGCGCAGGACTACGGCATGACGGCGATGGCGGCCCTGGTCCGTGAGCGCCTGGAGGTGCGCGGCTTCGCCACCCGCCTGATCCCGACCGCCGGCCACCCGGTGGTGTACGGTGAGTTGGGCGACGGCCCGCGCACGCTCCTGATCTATGACCATTACGACGTGCAGCCGGCCGAGCCGCTGGACCTGTGGGAGACGCCGCCGTTTGAGCCGACCGTGCGCGACGGCAAGCTGTACGCGCGCGGCGTGGCCGACAACAAAGGCGACCAGCTCTGCCGGATGCAGGCGATCGAGGCCTGGCTGGCGACGCGCGGGCCGCTGCCGCTCAAGATCAAATGGGTGATCGAAGGTGAGGAGGAGATCGGCAGCCCCAACCTGGACGCGTTCGCGCACGCGCACGCCGACCTGCTGAAGGCCGACGGCTGCCTGTGGGAGTTCGGGGGCAAGAACGAGCAGGACCGCTTCAGCCTGACGCTCGGCCTGAAGGGCATCGCCTATTTCGAGCTGCGGCTGCGCCTGATGGATACCGACGCGCACTCCGGCTACGGGCCATTCCTGCCGCACGCGCCCTGGCGCCTGCTGTGGGCGCTGGCGTCGCTGCGCGCCCCGGACGGCCGCATCACGCTGGACGGCTATTGGGAGCACGTCGTCCCGCCCAGCGCCGCCGACGTGGCCTGGGTCGACACATTGCCGTTTGACGAAGCGCGCCTCAAGGCGCAGTATGGCGTGCGCGCTTTCTTTAATGACCTGGATGCGCGCGGCGCCAACCGCGCGCTGCACTTCGAACCGACTTTGACGATCTGCGGCCTGGAGGCCGGCTACGGCGGCACCGGGGCCAAGACCGTGCTGCCCAAGGAGGCGCGCGCCAAGCTGGACTTCCGCCTGGTGCCGGACCTGACGCCGGACTTGATCTACGAGTTGCTGCGCGCGCACCTGGACCGGCGCGGCTTCACCGACATCGAGATCCTGCGCTTCAGCGCCGAGCACTACGCGCGCACCCTCCCGGAGGCGGCCGTGGTTCAGGCCGCCCGGCGCGCCGCCGTCCAGGTCTACGGCCAGGAGCCGGTGTTGTATCCGGTCAGCGGCGGTTCCGGGCCGATGTACCCGCTCTCGGACAAGCTCGGCATCCCGGCGGTGTGCGCGGGCATCGGCTACTTCGGCACGCGCGCCCACGCCCCCAACGAGAATATCCGCCTGGATGATTACTGGCAGGGCCAGCGCTTCATCGGCGCGCTCCTGCGCGAATTCGCGGCGGGCTGAGGCCGCCCGGCTCAGACGGCGGCCGGCAGCGGCGCCCGGTCGCCTTCGCGCAGCACGGCCAGCATCTGGGCGTGGATCAGGCCGTTAGAGATGACCGACGACGGCCGGCCGAGGAAGTCCTCGTCGCCCTCGCCTGTGGTGGCGCGGCCGCCGGCCTCGCGCACCATCAGCGCGGCGGCGCCAATGTCCCACGGCTTCATCTTGAACTCCCAGTAACCGTCCAGCCGGCCGCAGGCGACGTAGGCCACGTCCAGGGCCGCCGAGCCCGCCCGGCGCACGGCCTGCGCGCGCTTGTAGAAGCGCGCGAACTCGGCCAGGTTGTCGATCGGGCTGGTGCGCACGTCATAGGGGAAGCCGGTGGCCAGCAGGCTGCGGCCCAACTCCGTCTCCGTGGACACGCGCAGCCGTTCGCCGTTCAGCGTCGCTCCCTGCCCGACTTCGGCCGCGAAGAGCTCATCGCGCAAGGGATCGTAGATCACGCCGGCCACCAGCTGCCGGCGCCGCACCAGCGCCAGCGAGACCGCGAACAGCGGAAAGCCGTGGGCGAAATTGGTGGTGCCGTCCAGCGGGTCTACCAGCCATTCGTACTCGCCGGCGTCGCCGGACAAGCCGCTCTCCTCGGCGCGAATGGCGTGGCTCGGGAAGGCCGCGCGCAGGCGGCCCAGAATCAACGTCTCGGAGCGCTGATCATATTCGGTGACCAGGTCGACGGCGCCTTTGTAATGGACGCGCCCGTCGGCGCGGCGATGGCCTTCGCGCAGCAAGGCGCCGGCCTCGCGGGCGATCTGTTCGGCAACGTGCACGTAATCGGTCATGGCGTACCCTGAACAAGAAGATGGAAGGCGGGCGCCTCCCGCGGGAGGCGCCGGCGGGAAGAACGTCAGTGGCGGGCCAGCGTCCGCACCTCGGCCCAGGCGCGCGTCCAGGCCGGGCGCGCCGAAGCCGGCAGCGGCGCCAGCGTCCACGAGCCGGGCGGCATCGGGCGGAAGGCGGCCGGCCGTTGTGCCAGCGTAGTCCGCAGCCGCGCCTCGGTCCGCTCCGGGGCGCGGGCGTTCGCAGTGATAACCCAATCGAACTCCAGCACAAGCCGGCCCTCGGCGGGCAGGTGAGCGGCCGCCGGCGGCGCGGCCAGGTCCACGAGCGTCAGGGCCACTTCGCCCGCGCCGGAGGCCAGAGCCGCGGCCGGATCCGCCACCAGGCGCGGCCGCGCCTGGGCGAGGTCGCGCGCCGCCCGGGCCAGATGGCCGGTGTGCGCGTCGTCGGGCGGGCGGCCGTTCCGCAACAGGGCCAACCCCAGGGACAGCCGCCCGTAATCCGGCCAGAGCGCGCCCGGCGCAAACAGGTCGTCCAGCGAAGGCCGGGCGGGCGGTGTGCGGTAGACGAGCGCGGCCTGGGTCAGCCGATAGGGCAGCGTGTAGGCGCCGGCCGGATCATGGGCGCGGCCGGGCCAGCCGGAGCCGGTCAGCCGGCGCGCGCGGCCGGCCAGCAGCAGCAGGGCGGCGGCGTAAGCCGGCACGAGCACGGCGTCGAAGCGCCCGGCCTGCGCGCTCAGGACATCGGCGTCCGCGAAGCGCGGCCCGGCGCCCGCGTCGGCGCCCATCCAGGCGGCGGCCAGGCGGTCGGTGGCATTGTCGGCGAGCGGAGGGAGGGCGGCCGCCAGCGTTAGCGCCGCGCCGCAGCGCAGAAAACGCCGTCGGGAGGGACGGACCGGGGGCATCACTCGAGCGAGTCGAGCACCTGGGTCAGGGCGTCCAGCTCGCGCTGGATCTCCTCGTACTGGGTCTGGGCCTCCGCCAGGGCGTTGCGGTAGGTCTCACGCTGGGCCTCGGCCACCGTCACCAGCTGCTGCTGCGTGCGCGCAATCTGCTGCCCTTTTTGCTGCAGCTTGGCCTTCAGACGCTGGCGATAGCCGACGTAGAACTCGCGCTCGGTCAGCGGCGGATGCACCTGGGCGTGCCGGTCTAGCGCCTGCCGCAGCGAGCCGATCAGGTCGTTGGCGTCCACGGGCTTGGGCAAAAACCGCAGCGCGCCCAGGTTCAGGGCGAAGCGCTCGTCTTCGGCCGAGACATAGGTGGCCGAGAGGAAGATGATCGGGATGCCGGCCGTCAGCGGGTTGGTGCGCAGACGGTGCGCCAGCGAGAAGCCGTCTACGCGCGGCATGAGGATATCCGAGACGATGGCGGCGGGCCGCTGCTGCTCGATCAGGTCGAGCGCCTCCTGGCCGTCGCGGGCGGTGACGACGCGATAGCCGCGGGCCTTGAGCTGCAGTTCGATCAGCTCACGCACCGAGGTGATATCTTCAACGACTAGAATAGGCGCGGGGACGGTGTCAGTCTCAGTCATGGTGTGTCCGCGGGGACGCGACTCCACCCATTTTACTCGATTCTGCGGCGCGCCCGCCTGGGACCAAATCGGGAGGCGCGTTCCGGAGAAGGCCGGACTCTCAGGCCAAGGTGAAACGCGCCACGCACTCCACGTGGTGCGTCTGCGGAAACATATCCAGGGGCTGGACGTAGTCCAGCGCATAGCCGCCGGCCGCCAGGCGCCGCGCGTCGCGCGCAAAGGTGGCCGGGTCACAGGCGACATACACCAGGCGCGGGCTGCGCAGCTTCAGCAGCGCCTCCACCACCTCGCTCGCCAGGCCGGCGCGCGGCGGGTCCACTACGACGGCGTCCACCGCCTCGGCCAGGCCCGGCAGCACGTCTTCGGCCGGCGCGGCGTAGATGGCGACGTTGTCGAACTCGTCCAGGTTCACGGCCGCGTCGTCCACGGCCGGCTCGAACGCCTCGACGCCGATCACGCGGCCGGCCAGCGGCGCCAGGAAGGCCGTAAACAGGCCGACGCCGCAGTACACGTCCAGGACGGTCGCGCCGCCGCGCAGTTCCAGCGCCGCCAGGACTTCCTCCACCAGCCGCTCGGCGACGGCGGTATTGACCTGGAAGAACGACCCGGCCGAAACCTGAAAGGCGCGGCCCTTCACCTCGACGACCACGTAGTCCTGGCCGACCAGGGCCAGCGTCGCGCCGTCCGGGCGCAGCAGCGCCGCCGAGACGGGCAGATCCAGCTCAAGTTCGGGCGCGCCCTCGGCGGCCTCGAGCACGATCAGGTGTTCGGCCTCCGCGCCGGCGCGCAGCGTCAGGCGCTCGATCTCGGGTGAGGGCTCGACCGTGATCTGGTGGAAGAGCGTCATCAATTCCGGCGCGGCCAGGGCGCAGTCCTGGATCGGGACAACGGCGCTGGACCCGGCGGCGCGGAAGCCCAGCCGGCCGTCTGGGGCGAAGGCGAACTGGACCTGGTTGCGATACCCGAAGGAGGCCGGGGCGGCGTGGATGGGCCGGACCGGCGGCGCGGCGAAGCCGCCCAACCGCGTCAGCTGCTCGACGACCAGACCCTGCTTGAAGCGCAACTGGCCGGGATAGGTCAGGTGCTGCAGCTGGCACCCGCCGCACGCCAGCGCCGCGGCCGGGGCCCCCGGGACAAAGTGATGGGGACAGCGCGGCGTCACGCGCTCGGCCGCCGGCGTGAGCACTTCCAGCAAACGGGCGCGGGCGAAGCTCTTCTTCTCCTCGACGAGCGCAGCGCGCACGGTCTCGCCGGGCAATGCGAACGGCACAAAGACGACGCGGCCGGCCTGGCGGGCCAGGCCCTCGCCAGAGTGGGTCAGGGCGTCGATGGTCAGAGTCAAAATGTCGGTCACGGTTGGTTCCCCGGCGGCCGGCCCGGTCCGGGCTGGCCGTGGAGCCCGCGTTGGACCTCCGGCCAGTTGTTGGCATGGAGGGTGCCGTCGCGGTCATAGTCGGCGCTGAAGTATAGCTCGGCCAGGCGGCCGGTCCGGCGCAAGCTCGCCAGGACGCGTTCGGCCTCGGCGTCGCAAGGCGTGATCACGGTCAGCTCGAAGCGGACGGCTTCGCCGCCGGGCAGACGTGCGGGATAGGGCCGCCGCACCGGCTCCACCCGGATCGGCTGCCGGCCCTGATACAGCTGGGTGCGTTTGAGCGACTTCAGGTCGAACGGCAGGTTGAAGGCGGTGGCCGCCAGCCACCAGTGCTGGAACTCATGCCCGTTCTGCTGCGACAGCGTGATCAGGCGCCCGATCAGCCGGCGCATCTGGAGCGTGAACAGCAGCGGGTAGGTGCTTTCCAGGAAGGCCACGATGTCGCGGCCCAGATGCTGATCCAGGTCATCGTACATGCGGCGCGGCGGCGAGTCGGCCATGAAGCGGGCTGCCACCACATGCCAGGCCGGCCAGGTCCACAGGAACGGCGCGTGCGGGTCGACGCCGTACAGCCGGAAGAAAGCGCCGTTGACGGCATGGATGAACCAGAGCTCGTCGGTGAGCATGGCCGGCCGCGGTTCGGCCTCGAGCGCATGCAGGGCCGCGGCCAGATCCGGCTGACGCCGCGGCGACGGCAGCAGGTCGAAGCGCAGGGCCTCCAGCCGGGCCTGCTGCTCGCCGCTGCGGTTGCGCGCCGCGAACAGGTCGTGCAGGATCGCCTCGCGCGGCGGGGGCAGGGGCGTCGCCGCCAGCGCCTGCAGCGCGGCCACATAGCGCCCGAACGTCTCGGGCGTGGTGGAGCCGCGATCCTCCAGGCGCGTGATCGTGGAGACCTCCACGCCGCACAGCCGGGCGAGGTCGGTGGGGCGCAGGCCGCGGCTTTCGCGGATACGCCGGCACAGGGCGCCCAAGTGCGGCAGATCATACAGTTCTGAGGTGGCCCGCCGAATTGGTTCTGACTGCATCCCCCTGATTCTCCCCCGCAAAAAACTTGCTGACAACCCCCTGGCCGCAGCAGCTTCCTGCCAGCACTTAGGCTGCGGAGTGCACAAAAGTGCAAACCACACCAGACCGGAGCCGAGGGGGGCATGCTCCGGCCTTTTGTTGCCCGCCGGCTGGGCACGCCGCCGCTGCCCGTGGGGCAGTTTCTTCCGCAGACCGCCCGCGCCCGCTGACCGCGCTGGTCCCCCGGGTGCGCCCCAACGTTCATTCTACAGGACTCCTCGGCCGCACGTATAATCGCAGGCGATGCCTGTCTCAGTAATCATGACCGTACTGAACGAGGCCGACTCGCTGCGCGGCGTGCTGGAGTCTTTGGGCGCGCAGACGCGCCCGCCGGACGAAGTGGTGGTGTGCGACGGCGGCTCGCGCGACGGCACGCTGGCGCTGCTGCGCGCGTACACGACCCGCCTGCCGCTGACTGTGCTGGAACGGCCCGGCGCCAACATCGCCCAGGGCCGCAACGCCGCCATTCAGGCCGCGCGCGGCGACCTAATCGCCGTCACCGATGCCGGCGTGCGCTGCGAGCCGGATTGGCTGGCCCAGTTGACGGCGCCCTTCGCCGACCCGCAGGTGCCGGCCGTGGCCGGCTTCTTCCAGAGCGACCCGCAGTCGGTCTTTGAGATCGCGTTGGGGGCGACGACCCTGCCCGAGGCGCGCGACGTGAACGCGGCCACGTACTTGCCGTCCAGCCGGAGCGTGGCTTTCCGCAAGACGGCCTGGCAGGCCGCCGGCGGCTATCCGGAGTGGCTGGACTATTGCGAGGACGTGATCTTCGACCTGGCGCTGCGGCGGCAGGCCGGGCCGTTCACGTTCGCGCCGGAAGCGCGCGTCCACTTTCGCCCACGTGTCAGCGTGCGCGCCTTCGCGCGGCAATATTACCTGTACGCGCGCGGCGATGGCAAAGCGAACCTGTTTCCGCGCCAGCATGCCATCCGCTACAGCGCTTACCTCGTAGTCGCGCCGCTGCTGGCCTATGCCGCGCTCACGGTCAGCCCGTGGCTGTGGCTGGCCGGCCTGGCCGCCGGGCTGGCGTACGTGCGGGTGCCGCTGCGCCGCGTCTGGCCGCGCCTGGCCGCGCTGCGTTGGCCGGACCGGCTGCGGGTCCTGGCTTACATCCCGCTGATCCGTGTCACCGGCGACCTGGCAAAGATGATCGGCTATCCGGCCGGCGTGTTCTGGCGTCTGCGCCGGCCGCGCGAAAGGGGTTGACGATGAAGTTGAGCCGCTACTGGGCCAAAGACTACGACGGGCCGCCGTTTGTGGCCTTCGGTCCCGCGCACCTGGGCTTCCTGCTGGCCGTGGCCGCCCTCAACCTGGGCTGGATATGGCTCGGCCCGCTTCTGGACGCCGACGCGCGGCAGTGGGTGCGCGTGGTCATGGCCGTGGGGCTGCTGGTCAATGAGACGATCTGGCATGTGTGGAACCTCACCACCGGCCAGTGGACGGCCAAGACCCTGCTGCCTTTTCACTTGTGCAGCGGCCTGGTCTACGCCTCGGCGTTTATGCTGCTGACCGGCAACTACTTCATCTACCAACTCTGCTACTTCATGGGCGTGGGCGGCGCCGTGCAGGCGTTGTTGACGCCCGACGCCGGGCGCTACGGTTTCCCGCATCTGAAATTCTGGACAGCCATGCTGTCGCATGGACTGATCGTCACCGCGCCGCTCTACATGACGCTGGTGGAGGGCTACCGGCCGACCTGGCGTTCGATCCTGGAAGTGGCCGTCCTGATGCTGGGCTACGCCGCCCTGGTGGCCGGGGTGAACTGGCGCCTGGGCAGCAACTACATGTACCTGGCGCGCCCGCCGGAGACGCCCAGCCTGATCGACCGGCTCGGCCCGTGGCCGTGGTATCTGCCGTGGCTGTCCTTGATCGCCGTGGCCACGATGGTGCTGCTCTACCTGCCGTTCCTGTTCTTTTGAGGGCGCCGCTAGCGATATAACTCCCCGCGGGAGACAACTGCATGCGACCTCTGGAGACGGCGCTGCTCGGCGCCGTATTGATCGCGCTGGCCAGTTGGCTGGCGGCGGGCTGGCGGCCGGCCTGGCTGCGCGGCTGGCCGGCGGCGGCGCTGGCTTTTCTGGCTCTGCACCTGGGCCTGGAACATTATCGCTGGCAGATGGTGCCGGCTTACGCGCTGACCGGCGTGCTGGCGCTGCTGGCCTTGACCGCGCGCGAAGTTCGGCCCGCGCGGCCGCCGGCTCTCTGGCGCCGCCTGCTGGCCGGCCTCGGCGGCCTGGCGCTGGCGCTCGCCGCGCTCGCCCCGCCCGTCGTCTTCCCGGTCCCGCGCCTGCCGCAGCCGGGCGGCCCGTATCCGGTGGGGACCACCAGCTTTCACTGGACCGATGCGGCCCGCGCCGAGGTCTACACCGACGCGCCTGACGACCAGCGCGAGATCATGGTGCAGCTGTGGTATCCGGCCGCGCCTGGGCCGGGCGCGGAGCGCGCGCCGTGGATGGAGCGGCTCGACGTGGCCGGCCCCACTATCGCGCGCTACATCGGCCTGCCCGATTTCGTGCTCGACCACACCGGTCTGATCCGGCTCAACGCCTACCAGGACGCGCCGCTGGCCGCAGCCGAAGCGCGCTATCCGGTGGTGCTGTACTCCCACGGCTGGAACGGCTTTCGCACCGTCAACGTGGATCAACTGGAGGCGCTGGCCAGCCACGGTTACATCGTGGCCTCCATCGACCACACGTATGGCGCGATGATCACGGTCTTCCCGGACGGGCGCGTGGCGCTCAACCGCCCGGACGCCCTGCCGGACGACGCCCTGCCCGAAGCCGAGGCGCAGGCGCTGCGCGAACGCCTGGCCGGCGTCTACGCGGCTGATCTGAGTTTTGTGCTCGATCAGTTGGAGCGGCTGGAGGCCGGCGGACTGACCTCGCCCAGCGTGGCGCTGGCGGGCCGGTTGGACCTGGCGCGCGTGGGCGTCTTCGGGCATTCTACCGGCGGCGGCGCGGCGGTGCTGATGTGCGCGCAGGACGCGCGCTGCCGGGCCGGGGCCGGCCTGGATGCCTGGCTGCTGCCGGTGCCGGACACGACCCTGGCGGCCGGCCTGGATCAGCCCTTCCTATTCCTGTGGAGCGAGGTCTGGTCCACGGCGCGCAACGACGCGCGTTTCGCGACGCTGGCGCCGAATCTGCGCGGCGACTATCTCTCCGCGACCGTGCTCGGCACGCGCCACTACGACTTCACGCTGGTGCCGCTGCTCTCGCCGCTGGCGCCGGCGCTCGGCCTGAAAGGCCCATTGGACGGGACGCGCGGCATGCGCATCGTCGATGACTATCTGGTGGCGTTTTTTGATCAGGCGCTGCAGGGCCAGCCGGCGGCGCTGCTGGCCGGGCCGTCGGACGCGTATCCGGAAGTGGTATACGAGCTGCCCTGACCGCGTCAATCGGCCGAGGGCGCCGCAGCCGGTTGGCGCTGACTCTGGCGGAAGAGCAGGGCCAGGCTCAGCACGGCCGCCAGCGCGCAGAGCGCGGCGTTCAACTGCAAGGCCAGCGTCAGGCTGGTCTGGTCCGCCAGCCACCCGCTGAGCGATGTCCCCAGTGAGCCGATGGCGAAGGTCAGCCCCAGGATCAGGCCGGACGCGAAGCCGGCGCGGCCTGGCAAGGCGCGCTGGGCCATCGTCACCAGGATGCTGTGCGGCCCGCCGTTGAAGAGGCCGGCGATCACGGCCGCCACGAAGCTCCACGGCCCGCGCGCGAGCGGGAACAAAAACAACGGCAGGACGCTCAACGCCAGCGTCAGGCTGACCGTGCGCTCGTAGCGCCAGCGGTCGGCCAGGCTGCTGCCGAGCACGCCGCCGAGCGCGGTGCCGGCCATGAACGCGCCGGCGATGGCGCCGTACTCGCCTGGCGCCAGGCCGAGATCCTGGTAGAACTTCGGAGCAAAGGTCGTCACCGCCGACTGCGCCCACAGGCGCAGCCCCGAGATCACCAGGATCACCAGGAATAAACGCGGACGCACCCCCGCGGCGCCGCCCGCCGCCGCCATCGTACGCGCGGCCCCGTCGGCCGGCGCGCGCAACGCCGCTAACGCGAACAGCCCCACCGGCGCCACCAGCAGCGCCAGCCCGGCCACCCCGGAACGCCCGCCATGCTCGATGAGGAAACCGCCCAGCGCCGGCCCGGCCGACAGGCCGATCTGCCCGAAGAGGAAGAAGATCGACGCGGCCGTGGCCGCCTGGCCGGCCAGGCCGAGCGCGCCCACCTGCGCGGCCCGCGCTGTGCCCGGCGGATGAAAAGCCCCGGAGCCCAACGCCGCCAGCACCAGCAGCGGGATGGCCCAGGCGCCGGGCGCAAGCGCGAACGCCGCGAAGAAGACGGCCATCCACAACACGCCGCCGGCCAGCGTCCAGCGCCCGCCGTCCCGGTCGGAGAGCCAGCCGAAGAGCGGTTGCGAGAGCGAGCCCGTAATCGAGTACAGCGTCGCGATCAGGCCGATCTGCGCGTTGCTCAGGCCCAGGGTGAGGCTGAGCGCGGCCAGCAGCACACCCACCTGGCCGTTGAGCAGGTCCACGCCGAGATGGCCGATGGAGACGGCCAGGAAGGCCGGGTAGCGAAGAAGGCGCATGTCTGTTCCAGTCTGTTCAGCCTCGGCCGGCCGCGCACTCCAGCGCGTAGACGGCGAAAGTCGCCAGCCAGTGCTCACCCATGTAATCGCCGCTGGCTACGTGGGCCAGGCCGGCCTCCGCGTGGCGCTCGGCCAGGGCGCGCAGCTTGTGGCTGCGGTCCGTTTCGTCCGACAGCGCGTTGGCCAGGTTCCACAGGCACCAGGCCCGGCTCAGGTTCAGACCATCCAGGTGGACGAGCTGGCCGTCGGCACGGTCGGTGACGACAGCCGGCGGCAGCGGCTCGCCACCCAAATCCGGCAGGAAGCCATCCAGCCAGGCGGCCAGGTCCGGCTCCGGCAGCAAACGCCGCATCAGGTCGGCCTCCATCAGGCACGGCGAGAAGAAATCGTTGCCGCCCGGCTCCCAGCGCAGCGGGCCGTCGCGGTCCTGACCGAAGTAGCTCAGGGCGCGCTCGCGTACCAAAGCCTGCAGCGGCGCGTGGCCGGCCGCCACGGCGTAATCCCAGGCGAAGGCCAGGCCGAAGGCCGTGTTGGGGTGCGTGCCGACCCGGATGGGATAGCGCTGCCGGGGCAAGAACTCCAGGTACCGGTCCACCACCACCTCGGCCAGCGGCTGCATATTGGCGGCCCAACCGCGGCCGGCGGCGTCGTCCCAAGCGCGCAGCTCCTGCGCCAGTTTGAGCAGCCAGGCCCAGCCATACGGGCGCTCGAAGCCCGGCCGCGCGCGCAGGTAAGCGGCCTCGGCCTGCAGATTGGCCGCGCTCAGGTTGGCGTCCAGCGCGGCGCGCCACTGGCCGGCCTCGGGCGCGTCCGGAAAGCGGCGCAGCGCGCGGACGAGCAGCCAGTGGCCGTGGACAGCCGAATGCCAGTCGAAACAGCCGTAGAAGGCGGGATGCAGATCGCGCGGGCGGCACACCTCGTCCGGGCCGGTGAGCACGTGCTGCGGCTGATTCGGAAACTCGCGCTGCACGCAGGCCAGGGCGAGGGCGGCCAGGCGCCGCGCCGCGGCGGCGTCGAGCGAGAAGCGGGGTGAGGGCGTCATCGGGATCAGGCAGCCGAAAAAAGAGCGCGACGGCCGAAGCCGCCGCGCTCAGTCTAACACTCTCCAGCGCGAGTTCCCAGGGGCGTTTACACGTCCACCCACACCGCGCCGTCTTCCAGCTTGGCCTTGAAGATGGGCAGCGTGCGCTGGCGCGCCAGGCTGCCCAGGAGCGAGCCGATGCCGGGCGGCCACGGGCTCCAGGCTTTGACGTCGCCGGTGTGCAGGTCAAAGGCGCTGCGATGCCACGGGCACGTCAGGCTGCAATCGTCGCCGAGTTGGCCCCATTGCAGCGGCAGGCGCATGTGCGGGCAGGCGCTGTCTACGGCGAAGACCTGGCCCAGGTGATGCAGCAGCAACAGGCGCTGGCCGCCGACCGAGACCACGCGCCGGTCGCCGGGCTGTAGGTCGGTTTGCGCCAGGACGCGGACCCAAGCCATAGCGAGCCTCTCAGCGCACCAGGTCCTGCAGCGCGGTTTGCGCCTCAGGGAAGCGGAAGCGGAAGCCGGCCCGCGTCAGACGCTGCGGCACCTGGCGATGGCTGGTGAGCACCAGCCGGTCCGCGATCTCGCCCAGGGCGAGCCGCAGCGCGAAGGCCGGCGCCGGGATGAGATGCGGCCGGCGCAGGACGCGGCCCAGCAGCCGGCCGAACTGGTCGTTCGTCAGGCTGTTGGGCGCCACCAGGTTGTAGGCGCCCTGGGCCGAGGCGCTCTCCAGCAGGAAGCGGATGGCGGCCACTTCGTCCTCGATGTGGATCCACGGGAACCACTGCTGGCCGCTGCCCAGCGGACCGCCCACAAACAGGCTGTACGGGAAACGGATCACGGGCAGCAGGCCGCCCTGCGCGCTGAGCACTACGGCCGAGCGGATGATCACGCGCCGGACGCCCAGCGCCTCCACGGCCTCGGTGGACTTCTCCCAGTCCAGGCAGACCTTGGAGAAGAAGTCGGTGCCGGGGGCGGAGTCCTCGTACAGTTCGGTGTTGCCGCGGTTGCCGTAGTAGCCCACGGCTGAGGCCTGGATCAGGACAGCCGGCTTCTGGTGCGCGGCCCGCACCGCCTCGACGACGGCGTTCCCGGCGTCGGCGCGGCTCTGCTGGATGGCGTGCTTGCGGGCCGCGGTCCAGCGCCCGCGCAGGATGATGCCGAAGACGTCGTCGGCGCCGGCGATGTTCTCGCCGGCCAGGTTGATGATGGCGTCGGCGCCGTCGGCCAGGGGGCCCCAGCCCTGGGCCGTGCGCCCGTCCCATTTCTCGGCGCGCGCCCGCGACGGCAGATAGGTCACGCGGGCGGGGTCACGGCTGAGGACGATGATCTCGTGGCCGTCGGCGGCCAGGCCGGCGATGAGTTCCCGGCCGATCAGGCCGCTGCCGCCGGTGATGATGACGCGCATAAAGGGTAACTCCTGAAGGCCCTGTCTCGGGCCGGGGCCTGCTGGACGCGCCTCAGGGGGCGCGGTTCGCGACGATGACGGGGCCCAAATCCAAGCGATCTCCCACTATTGTATCGCCAAGCGCCACCGGCAGGCGGGCGCCGTCCGTTAGCGAGTACAGGCCGGCCATTAACCGGTATTCGCCGGGTTCCAGGTCAGGCGGGATCAACAGGCCGTGGTTGTCCACGACTGTCTGGCCGGGCGTCCAGGTGCTGGTAAGCGCCAGCCCGCCGCCGGGTTCGCCGTCCTGCTGGGCCAAAGGCGGCGCCTCCACGGCCGCGTACAGGTGCAGGAAGACCTTGTAGCGCTCGGCTAGGGCCGCGTCCGCGCGCCAGAAGAACGTCATTTGGAGAATGTCGCCGGGCCCAAGCGCGTCGGCGCGCAAGGTGTAGCCGGCCAGCGTGATATGGTCGCCGAAGCGCGCGCCGGCCAGAACGGCCGGTTCAGATGCTGGACGCGCGGCCGCATACGTCGCCAGGCGGACCTGGCCGAACCACTGGTCGCCGGCTTTGAAGGTGTTGGCGTTCAGCCAGGTCTCGATGACGCGCTCCGGGTCGGCCTGCTGGTCGCCCCAGTAGAGCACAAAGACGCGTTCGTGCCGGGCCGCGATCTCGGCCAGCTGGGCGGTCGTGCGCGCCGGATCGAGCGGGCGCGTGTCCGGCAGCGGGAAGAGCGGCGGGTGGCCGGGCAGGTCCGAACGCAGGTAGTAATCGAAGGCCTCGGCCTGGTTGGGGGCGTTGGTGATCACGGCGTCGCCGGGACGCTGCAGACCGGCCAAGTGGCGCGCGAGGCCGCGATAGTCGTCGCGGAAATAAGCCGGATTGAAGTAAAGGTTGTTGAGCGACAGGGCCGTGACGGAGACGACGACGAGCCCAAGGGCGCCGGCCATCCCGGCGGCCAGCCACCGGGGCGGCGTGAGGCGTGAGCCGCCCTCGGTCAGCGCACCGACGGCGCCGCCCAGCAGCAGGCACAGCGCCGGGACGGCCACGAGCAGGAACTTCGAGAAGGCCTCGGTGAGCAATCCGAAAGCCAGCGTCAGACCGGCCGGCACGAGCAGCCAGACGAGCAGCGACAGATAAGCGGCTGAGGGCTGGGGGGCAGGGCGAGACATTGGCCCGGAAGACCCGGCCGAGCGCCAGAGCCCGAGCAGCGCCAGCCCGGCGACCGCGGCCAGGCCCCACAGCGCCTCGGCGGTCGGGAGCGTGCGGCCGAAGGCCAGGTAACGGAAGAGATCGAGAAACGATTGCCAGAGCGGATGAAATTCGCGCGCGGCCGGCCAGCCGGTGAGCTGACGGTAGGCGTTGGGGAGCCAGGGAAGATAGAGAAGCAGGACGGCTGCTTGGACGCTCAGCCACCGGATGACGCGGGATTGGAGAGATGACTTTGTCTGGACACGCCCAAGACCCGCCGGCCGCAAGAGCGCAATCAGGTTCTGGGCGATGACGACGAACCCGAAGGCGTAATGCGTATACAGGCCGGCGGCTGTCACCAGACAATAGCCGCTTGCCAATCGCCAGTCACCCAATCCTTTTTTCCACAGTCTCTCAAAAAGAAAAAACGATCCCGCGCTGACCGCCGCCAGCAGCGCGTACATACGCGCCTCTTGGGAGTAGTAGATCAGGAACGGGTTGACCGCCGCCAGCGCCGCCGCCGCCGCGGCCGCGCGCGCGCCGGCCAGGCCGCGCCCCAGCCGGTACACCAGCGCCACCAGGACGACGCCGGCCAGAGCCGAGAAGCCGCGCAGGGCCAACTCGCTCTCGCCGACGAGCGCGCGCCAGACCTTGAGCGCCAGGTAATAGCCGGGCGGGTGGATGTCGGCGGCGGTGTTGCGCAGCAGCGTGGCCGTGTCGCGCCCCACGAGCACGCGCGTGTTGCCTTCGTCGTTCCAGTAGCTCTGGTAGTCGATGCGGTAAAAGCGCAGGCCGGCGGCCAGCAGCAGGATGGCCAGGCCGGACAGCAGAGCCGCGATGGACGCAGGGCGGACGCGCGTCATGCCCGGCCTACTTTCGTCCCTCGGCCCCGGTCTGGCGCCTCAGGCTCAGCCACGCCAGCGCCAGCACGGCCAGGCTGCCGCCCAGCAGCCAGCCGGTCGGGTCCGGCAGGCGCCGCACGATGAAACCGTCCACAGACAACGGGCCTTGGCTGACGAGCTCGACCGTGTGCCGGCCATCTGGCAGGGCCTGAGCCAGGGCGACCCGGCCGGGCGTCGCCGTCACGGTGCGCGTCCGGCCGTCCACGTTGACGGTCAGCGTTGAGTTAGTCGTCCCGGGCGCCACCTCCAGAAACAAGTCGGTGCCGACGAAAGCCAGGCGCAGCCCGGCCCCGGCGGCCTCGGCCCGGCGCGCTTCTCCCAAGGTGTAAGCCGGGTCGGCCACGGTCTGCCACGCGCCGCTCCACTCCACGGCCCAGTGATCCTCCTGGAACCAGCCCGGATACACGGCGCGCGCGCCGGCGATGTAGTCTTGCACCGCGAAGTAGACGGGCTGCAGCGTGAAGTCGGGGTCGGCCATGCGGAAGTAATACCAGGCCTCGCCCTGGGCGTCGTCCGACGCGCGCTTGAAGAACCAGAAGAAGTTGACGCCCACCCACGGCCACTCGGATTGGGCGCGCGCGTAGGCCTCCACCACGTAGCGGGCCTGCTGCTCGGCCGTCACGCGGCCGAAGATCGACGGCACCTCCGGCGGGGCGGCGTTCCAGTTCATCTCGGCGATCCAGATGGCCTTGGCGGCGTCGCCGTTGGCGACCATCAAATCGCGGATGAAGCGGTTGCGGGCGTAGTTGAACTGCAGCGGCCGCTGGCGCCGGTCGGTGGGGCCGCTGCCTAGGCCGTAGCCCTGCACCGACATGACGTCGAAGCAGCGGCCGGCGCCGGCGCTGTACAGGCGCTGCAAGTAGACGAAGTCGTTCAACTCGGCGGCGGCGCCTGTGGCCGGGTTGATCAGGCCGAGCGGGTTGGTGGGCGCCAGCGGCGCGGCCACGACCACGATCTCCGGGTCCACGGCTTTGAGGCGGTCATAGGCCGCGCACAGCAGCGTGGCGTACCCGGCCGGGTCGGCCGGCTGGTCGCCCCATTCCGGGTAGATGTTGGGCTCGTTCCACACCTGGTAGTAACGCAGCCGGCCCTGGTAGCGGCGCGCCACCGCCTCGGCAAAATCGGCGAAGTCGGCCGGGTTATCCGGCGGGGCGAAAGCGCCGCGTGTGTCGCCGTCCGCGCGCGTCCAGGCCGGCGGCGACGAGAGGCGCACCATCAGGGTCAGGCCGGACTGCTCGGCCAGCCCCACGATCTGATCGTACTTGTCCCAGGCCGAGATGCAGCCGCCGGTGGCGGCCACGTTGCGGCAGTCCTCAAAATTGCCCTTGCCGCTGATCTCGATATCGGCCCACGGGAACTCCTGGCGCAGCCACGCGAAGCCGGCCGCGGCGATGAGCTGCACCTGGCGCTCGCGCTTGGCCGGTTCCACCTCCTGCTGCAGGAAGGTGTTGATGCCAAACGGGTTGACGCCGTTGTGGCGGATGGGCACCTCCGGCCGCAGATCGAGCGGCGGCCGCAGCGCCCCCACCATCAGGTGCCACAGCCCGCGCACCTGAGCCGCCGGCTGCTCCTCGCCGGTGAGCGAATAGGCCCAGGCGCTCAGCGCGCCTCGTTGCAGCCAGGCCGCCGCCAGCAAAGCGGCCAATCCCACGAGCAATCCAAGTCGTAGTCGCATGCCGGGATTATAAACCTGGCCGGCCGCGCTTCTGTCAACCCCGCCGCCTCTCATCTGCTTCTCAACTGGCCTCCACACATCGCATCAGCGCCTCCACATTTTCTGCACATTCGGACCCTACGCTGTCGGCACTGGAATACCGAGAGGAGTTGTGTGATGTCCAAACCCAAGTCTGGTTTCAATCGTTGGTGGCTGGCGGCCGGGGCCGTGGTCATCCTGGTCGGAGCGGGGGCCGCCTTCCTGGTGCTGCCCAACCTGTCGGCCCGGCGGGCCGCCGCCCAGGCTGCGCCCACCGGCGAGGTCACCACCATCACAGCGGTCTCGCGCGTGGAGTCGTCCGGCACCGTGCAGGCGCTGCAAGCGGCCAACCTCACCTGGAAGACCACGGGCCAGGTGGCGACCGTGGTGGTGCAGGTGGGCGACCAGGTGAAGGCCGGGCAGGTGTTGATGACGCTGGACCCGCTCAGCGCGCCGGCCAACGTGATCGGCGCCCAGGCGGACCTGATCAACGCGCAGAAGACGCTGGACAACCTGCTCAGCCCCGAGCAGACCGACATCGCCAACGCGCAGAAAGCCGTGGCGGATGCCCAGGCGGCGTTGGACAAGGCCGAGCGCAGCCTCAGCCGGCTCCAAGCGCCCGACGTGGCCTATTATCAGGACCAATACAACCGCGCGCAGCAGAACGTGACGGCGGCTGAGCAGAACGCCGAGATCACCAACTTCGCCACCACGCTGAAGGCGGCCCAGGACGCGCTCGCGACGGCCACCAGCAACCTGGAGTATTACAAGAACCTGGAGGCGCAGTATCCGGGCTACAGCCAGCAGCGCGGCAACATCCTGGAAAAGACGCAAGACGCCTACGACAAGGCCGTCAACGATCTGACTTCCGCGCAGTACAACCTCGAGCAGGCGCAAGCTCGCAACGGCAACACCCTCGCCGACGCGCGCGACAAGCTGGAGACGGCGCGCGCCAACCTGGCCGCGGCCCAGGCCGGGCCGGACGCGCTGGACCTGGCGCAGGCCCAAGCCGACGCGGCTGTGGCCCAGGCCAAACTGGATGCGGCCCAGGAGAAGTTGGACACCCTGCTCAACGGCGCCGATCCGCAGGACATCGCCGTGGCGCGGGCGCGCGTGCAGTCCGCCCAGGCCACGGTGGATCAACTGACACTCAAGGCGCCCTTCGCCGGCGAAGTGCTGGCCGTCCACTACCTGCCCGGCGACCTGGTGGTCCAATCCCAGGCGGCGGTGGTGCTGGCCAACCGTTCGCAGCTGCAGGTGGACGTGCAGGTGGACGAGGGCGAAGTGGCCCGCATCGCGCTTGGCGACGCGGTGACCCTGACCCTGGACGCTCTGGTCGGCGCCGAATTCCCCGGCCAGGTCGACTTCATCGACCCGGTCGGCCAGACGGTGGCCGGCCTGGTGAAGTACACGGTGCGCGTCGCCTTCCAGCCGGGCGCGGAGCAGCTGCCCTACCTGGGCGGGACCGCCAACGCCACCATCATCACCGACATCCAGGCCGATGTGCTGGCCGTGCCCCTGGACGCCGTGCAGAACGACGAGGCCGGCGAGTACGTGACGCGCGTTGACGCGGACGGCACCCGCACGCGCGTCGACGTCCGCAGCGGCAACATCGAGGGCGACCTGGTGACCGTGAGCGGCGGCCTGCAGCCCGGCAACCGGGTGGAGTTGGTGACCACGGCGCCGACGCTGGGCGGGGGCGGTTTCTTCGGCGGCAGCCGCTAGGCGCGGCCGGAAGGGTGCGACCATGATCGACATTCAGAATGTGACCAAGGTCTATCAGATGGGCGAGACGGAGGTGCGCGCGCTGGACGGCATCGACGTGCACATCGCCCAGGGCGAGATGACGGCCATCATGGGGCCGAGCGGCTCCGGCAAGAGCACGCTGCTGGCGATCCTGGGCTGCCTGGACGTGCCCACCAGCGGCGTCTACCGGCTGGGCGGCGAGAGCGTGGAAGCCATGACCGACGACCAGTTGGCCGATATCCGCGGCCGCAAGATCGGCTTCGTCTTCCAGCAGTTCAACCTGCTGCAGCGCACCACGGCCCTGGACAACGTGCTGATGCCGCTGAGCTACCAGGCCACCCGCGGCCGCGAGCGCCGCCAGAAGGCCGAGGAAGCCCTGCGCAAGGTCGGCCTGGCGGACCGCATGCACCACAAGCCCAACGAGCTCTCGGGCGGCCAGCAGCAGCGCGTGGCCATCGCCCGCGCCCTGGTCAACGATCCGGCTATCCTGCTGGCCGACGAGCCGACCGGCGCGCTGGACAGCAAGACCGGCACCGAGATCATCCGGCTCTTTCAGCAGCTGCACCAGGACTACGGGCAGACCGTGATCTACGTCACGCATGACCCGTTCATCGCGCGCCACACCAACCGCATCATCCGCCTGGCCGACGGCAAGGTGGTGAGCGACGAGCCGGTGGCGGAGCCGCTGGCCGCCGGCACGCCGCGGCCGAGCGAGCTGGCGCTGGCCCAGCACTGACCCGGGACGAACGACCGATGACCGAGGACGAAAGCCGGGCGTCGTTGAACCAGCGTCCGCCCCTGGTCTTTCGTCGTGGAGCATTACGATGAACCTCAGCGAGAACTTCCGCATCGCCCTGCGGGCCCTGGCCGCCAACAAGCTGCGCTCGATCCTGACCATGCTCGGCATCATCATCGGCGTGGCCTCGGTGGTGGCGCTGATGGCCCTGGGCAATGGCGCCACGGCCGACATCACCGCCCAGGTGCAGGGCATCGGCTCCAACCTGATCACGGTCATGCCGGGCCGCCTGCAGGCCGGCCCGAACCAGGGCAGCGCGCAGGCCGCGGCTCTTTACTACTCCGACTACGAGGCGCTGGCCAAGACGATGAAGGACGTCGCCGGCGTGGCCCCGGCCTACCAGTCGGCCGCGACGGTGACGTTCGAGGCCAATTCGCTCACCACCACCATCGTCGGCACGATCACCGCGTACGTGCGGCTGCGCAACTACGAAGTGGCGCTGGGCCGCTTCCCCACCGAGGCCGAGCAGCAGTCCGGCGCGCGCGTGGCCGTCATCGGCTCGCAGGTGGCCGAGGACCTGTTTGGCGGCCTGTCACCGCTCAACCGCCAGATCCGTATCAAGGGCGTGCCCTTCACGATCGTGGGTGTGCTGGAGGAGCAGGGCTCGGCCGGCTTCGGCAGCGCCGACGACTATGTGATGGTGCCGCTCGAGACCGGCTACGACAAGCTCTACGGCGCGGCGGCCATGGACGGCAGCCGGCGCAAGGTCTCCAACATCATCCTGTCCGCGAGCAGCGAGGAGGCCGTGGACAGCGTGACCGCCCAGATCGACCGCACCCTGCGCCGGCAGCACGCGCTCGGCTTGAACGCCGACGCCGACTTCACGGTCCTCAGCCAGACCCAGCTGCTCTCCGTGTTGGGCCAGATCACGGGCGTGCTGACGGCTTTCCTGGGCGCCATCGCCGGTATCTCGCTGCTGGTGGGCGGCATCGGCATCATGAACATCATGCTGGTCTCGGTCACCGAGCGCACCAAGGAGATCGGCCTGCGCAAGGCCGTCGGCGCCAAGCGCGGCGCCATCCTGGCCCAGTTCCTGGTGGAGACCCTGGTGCTCAGCCTGCTGGGCGGGACCATCGGCATCGGCCTGGGCCTGGCCACAGCCGCGCTGGTGACGGCCTCCGGCGCGATCACGGCCGTGGTGACCCCGTCGTCGGTGGTCATGGCGTTTGGCTTCTCGGCCGCCGTCGGTGTATTCTTCGGCCTGTACCCGGCCTGGCGCGCCGCGCAGCTGCGCCCGATCGAGGCGCTGCGCTATGAGTGAGTCGAAAGACCGAAGACGAAGGCCGCCGGCCGGCCGCCGGCCATTCGTCCGGCGGCCATCGTCCACCGTCCAGCCATGAGCAAAACCGTCCTCGTCATCGACGACGAACCCAAGATCGCCGAGATCTGCTCGGATTACTTGAGCGCGGCCGGCTTCCACGTGCTCACGGCCGATACCGGCCTGCGCGGGCTGGCGCTGGCGCGCAAGGAGAAGCCGGACCTGGTGGTGCTGGACCTGATGCTGCCGGAGATGGACGGGCTGGATGTCTGCCGCGAGCTGCGCCGCGAGAGCAGCGTGCCCGTCGTCATGCTCACGGCGCGCGTCGAGGAGAGCGACAAGCTGGTGGGGCTGGAGCTGGGCGCCGACGACTACCTGACCAAGCCTTTCAGCCCGCGCGAGCTGGTGGCGCGCGTGCGCGCCGTGCTGCGCCGCGCGAATGCGGCGGAGGAGGGCGCCGAGGTGGTGCGCGCCGGCGCCCTGACGCTGGACCGGGCGCGTTACCGCGCCGAGCTGCGCGCGGACGAGGCCGCCCCGCGCGAGGTGATCCTCACCCCCACCGAGTTCGAGATCCTGGCGGCGCTGGCCGCCCAGCCCGGCCGCGTCTTCTCGCGCGCCCAACTGCTCACCGTGGCGCGCGGCCTCGCTTTCGAGAGCTATGAGCGCGCCATCGACTCGCATATCCGCAACCTGCGCCGCAAGCTGGAGCCGGGCGAGTACATCGTCACCGTCCACGGCGTGGGTTACAAGTTCGTGGACGGCTAAGGGCCTCGTCCACATATGAGAGCTAGACAGGGCTTGTTCGGTCCAGAGCAGTTTCCGCTTGCGCCGATGTCACCCCGGCGAACCA
>ERZ761602.3189-NODE-3189-length-23687-cov-41.028478_pt1 | contig 23687 bp, 20 predicted proteins | sample MGYA00512165_ERZ761602 | MGnify/ENA primary metagenome ERZ761602 (study PRJEB28899, sample SAMN02445085) | bioreactor sludge metagenome | biome: EBPR sludge; isolation source: Thorneside wastewater treatment plant | place: Australia: Brisbane, Thorneside...
CGGCGGCGGAAATCGAGGGATTGGCGCGATCGGTGGCCGACAACGAGGGCGTCTACTTCGTGCCCGCATTGGTCGGCTTGGGCGCGCCGCACTGGGACCCTTACGCCCGTGGCCTGCTGATCGGCCTCACGCGCGGTAGCGGTCAAGGCCACATTGCCCGCGCGGTGTTGGAGAGCATCGCCTATCAGACACGCGACGTGATCGATGCGATGCAGCGGGATTCCGGCATCACATTAAAGGAATTACGCTGCGACGGCGGCGCGGCGGTGAATGGCCTGCTGATGCAGTTTCAAGCCGACATTCTCGGCGTTCCCGTCGAGGTGCCCCGGATCGTCGAGACCACGGCGCTCGGCGCGGCCTATCTGGCCGGGCTGGCTACCGGTTTTTGGGAAAGCCGGGAGGAATTGGCGAAGAAATGGCAATTGGCCCAGCGCTATGCGCCGCAACTGAACGAAGCAGAACGCGAGCGTTTGTTCCGGCGCTGGCACAAGGCGGTGGAGCGGGCCAAGGCGTGGGCGCTAGACGATGATTGATCCTCGGTCCGCGGATCGCTGGCGCGAAAGGTAGGCCGATGGCGCTTCGCGAAAACAATCTCCGCAAGTTGGAGCAGGATCTCCACGATGCGCTCATCGTCGGCGGCGGCATCAACGGCGCGGTGTCGGCGGCGGCGCTGGCGGGCAAGGGCGCGCGGGTGGCGCTGATCGACCAGCGCGATTTCGCCGGGTTCACCAGCCAGCAATCCTCGAATTTGGCGTGGGGCGGCATCAAGTATTTGGAAAGCGGCGATTATGGCCTGGTCAGAAAGCTGTGCCTGAGCCGCAACCATCTGATCGACAGCTACCCGTCCCGCGTCAAGGAAATCCGCTTCCTCGCCACTATCGATAAAGGGTTCCGCTGGTCGCCGTTGTTCCTCTGGGCGGGGACGTGGGCGTATTGGCTGTTCGGCAACGGCTTTACCCGCATCCCGCGCTTGTTGCCGAAACGGACGATCCAGGGCGAGGAACCGGTGATCGACACCCGCAACGCCACCGGCGGCTTCGAATACTCCGATGCCTATCTGTGCGATAACGATTCGCGCTTCGTGTTTCAGTTCGTGCGTTCGGCGATGGATCGCGGCGGCATCGCCGCCAATTATGTCGATTCGCTCGGCTCGCGGCGGGAGGGGGACGTCTGGATCACCCGCGCCCGCGATCTCAACGCCGGCCGGGCTTTGGAAATCCGTTCCAAGGTGCTGATCAACGCCGCCGGGCCGTTCGTGGACGAACTCAACCAACTGAGCGGCGAACGGACCGAGCACCGCCATTTGTTTTCCAAGGGCATTCATTTGATCGTGCCCCAGATCACCCCCAACGCCCGGATTCTGGCGTTTTTCGCCGATGACGGCCGCTTGTTTTTCGCCATTCCGATGGGCGCGCGCACCTGCATCGGCACCACCGATACCCGCGTCGAGACGCCTTTTACCGAGGTAACCGAGGAAGACCGCCAGTTCGTGCTCGACAACATCAACAAGCGGCTGCGCCTGCCCCGGCCCCTGACCCGCGCCGACATCATCGCCGAACGCTGCGGGGTGCGGCCGCTGGTGGTGAAAACCCAAGGCGAAAACCAAAGCCGCGACTGGCTGCAACTGTCGCGCAAGCACGAAATCGACGTGAATCGCGACCGCGCCCACCTCAGCATCTTCGGCGGCAAGCTGACCGATTGCGTCAACGTCGGCAACGAAGTCGCCGACTTGGTGGAGACTTTAGGCATCGCGCTGCCGCACCGCCGCTATAAATGGTACGGCGAGGCGCATCCCTCGGTGCGGGAAGAATATTTTCATCAAGCGCAATTGATGAGGTTGGACAGCTACACTTTCCCCGGCGCGATGGAGAGTCTGACTCACCGACTGTGGCGGCGCTACGGCGATAAGGCGCTGCGGTTGCTGGAAGACATCCGGGAAGACCCCCGGCAGGCCGAGGTATTGATCCAAGGCACCGAGTACCGCCGCTGCGAAATCGGCTTGGCCGAACGCCAGGAAATGATCGTCAAGCTGGAGGATTTTCTGCGTCGCCGCTCCAAGATCGCGCTCGTGGTGCGTCGAGAGACCATTCGGCAAGCGCCCGGCTTGATGGAAGCCTGCCAGATGCTATTCGGTGATCGCGCGCGAGAAAAATTCGACGAGTATTTCCAGGAGCCGTCGCCGACGGACAGACGACCCGCTTTGGAACACGCGAGCCACCATGCTTGAACCGAACCACCCAAGCCCGAAAGGCGCGCCATGCGGCTGACGCTCGAAGGCGTCGCCAAGCGCGTCGGCGCGGCCACGCACCTGTATCCTTTGGATTTTGCCTTGCAACCGCACGCGGTCACCGTGCTGCTGGGCGCGACCCAGGCGGGTAAAACCACGCTGATGCGGCTGATGGCGGGTTTGGACGCGCCCAGCCAGGGCCGGGTGCGGGTGGACGGCGAGGACGTGACCGGCCGGTCGGTGCGGGAGCGCAACGTGGCGATGGTCTACCAGCAATTCATCAATTATCCGTCGATGCGGGTGTTCGACAATATCGCCTCGCCGCTCAAATTGCGCGGCGATCTCGACCGCGCCGCCCTCGACCGGCGGGTGCGGGAACTGGCCGTCAAACTGCACATCGAGCCGTTTCTCGACCGCTTGCCCGCCGAACTGTCCGGCGGCCAGCAGCAGCGGGTGGCGCTGGCCCGCGCCTTGGCCAAGCAGGCACCGCTGATGCTGCTGGACGAACCGTTGGTCAATCTCGATTACAAGTTGCGCGAGGAATTGCGCGAGGAACTGTCGGCGTTGTTTGCCAGTGGTGATTCGACTGTGGTGTACGCCACCACCGAGCCGACCGAAGCCTTGCTGCTGGGCGGCTATACGGCGGTGCTGGATGCGGGCGAGGTGCTGCAATACGGCCCGACCGCCGAGGTGTTCCACCGCCCGCACTCGATCCGGGTGGCCCGCGCCTTCAGCGATCCGCCGATCAATTTGCTGAAGGGCCGCGTCGCGGAATCCGGGATTCAATTGGCTGGCGAGGTGCGGTTGGCGGTTCGCGCATCGGCTGATGCGCCAGCGCTTGAGGGTGATACGCCCGAGGCCGGAGTGACGGTCGGCGTCCGCGCCAGCGCGTTGCGGGTGCGGCCGCGCTCCGGCGACGTGGCGCTGACCGGACGGGTGGAGCTGGCCGAGATTTCCGGCTCCGATACCTTCGTGCATGTCGCGGCGGCGGTCGGGCCGCTGGTCGCGCAGTTGACCGGCGTTCACTATTTTGAGTTGGGCGCGGCGATCACCTTGTATCTCGACCCGTCGCAAATCTATGTTTTCGATGCGCGGGGCGACTTGTTGGTCGCGCCGCAACGTCCCGGAGCGCGCTAGCGTGGCCCGCATCGAGCTCGATCTCGCCCATTCCTATCTGCCCGATCCGAAGCAGGACAGCGACTACGCACTGCTGCCGCTGCAAATGAGCTTCACCGATGGTGGCGCGTATGCGCTGCTGGGGCCGTCGGGCTGCGGCAAAACCACGCTGCTCAACATCATTTCCGGCCTGGTGCGGCCCTCGCGCGGCGCGGTGCTATTCAACGGCGTGGACGTGACCGCCCGCAGCCCGCAAGAGCGCAACATCGCCCAAGTATTTCAGTTCCCGGTGGTCTACGACACCATGACCGTGGCCGACAATCTGGCCTTTCCGCTGCGCAATCGCGGAGTGCCGCCGGAACGGATCAAGGCCCGCGTCGGCCGGATCGCCGAGATGCTGGAATTGAGCGGCCAGCTCAACCAGCGCGCCGCCGGTCTCGCCGCCGACGCCAAACAGAAGATTTCGCTGGGGCGGGGGCTGGTGCGCGAGGATGTCAGCGCGGTGCTGTTCGACGAGCCGCTGACGGTGATCGATCCCCATTTGAAATGGCAATTGCGCCGCAAGCTCAAGCAGATCCATCACGAGCTGAAGCTGACCCTGATCTATGTCACCCACGACCAGATCGAGGCGCTGACCTTCGCCGAGCAGGTGGTGGTGATGACGCGCGGTCGGGCAGTGCAGATCGGCACGGCCGCCGAACTGTTCGAGCGGCCGCGGCACATGTTCGTCGGCCACTTCATCGGCTCGCCGGGCATGAATTTTTTACCGGCGCGCTGGCGCGACGGGATGCTGGAAGTGACCGGCCACACCTTGCGGCTCGCGCCAGCCTTGTCCGAAGCCTTGCGCGCGGCCGGGGAATTTACGCTCGGAGTGCGGCCGGAGTACGTGACCTTGGCGGACGAGCGCGCGGAGGGTGCGCTGGTCGCCGAAGTGACCCAGGTGCAGGATGTCGGCACCTATTGGCTGCTGACCGCCCGCGCCGGCGAGACGCTGTTGCGGGCGAGATTGAATCCGGCCAGCATCGCTCCGCAAGTCGGCGAGCAAGTCTGGTTGGGGGTGCTGGGGCCGCATACCTGCTTCTACGACCGCGACCAACAACTGATCGCCGCCGGGCCGGAGCCGCAAGCGTTGAGGGTGAGCGCATGAAGCCGATCAATCAGAAAGCGTGGTGGCTGGTGTTGCCGGTGGTGATCTGCGTCGCTTTCTCGGCGGTGCTGCCGCTGATGACGGTGGTCAATTACTCGGTGCAGGACATCATCTCGCCCGAGCGGCGGGTGTTCGTCGGCACCGAATGGTTCGCGGCGGTGATGCGCGACGAGGAATTGCACGCGGCGCTGTGGCGGCAGCTGACCTTTTCGCTGGCGGTGCTGGCGGTGGAAATTCCCTTGGGCATCGCGCTGGCGCTGTCGATGCCGGCGCGCGGCTGGCGGGCGTCGCTGGTGCTGGTGCTGGTGGCGCTGTCGCTGCTGATTCCGTGGAACGTGGTCGGCACCATCTGGCAGATTTACGGCCGCGCCGACATCGGCCTGCTGGGCGCGGCGCTGGCCTGGCTCGGGGTCGATTACAGCTACACGGGCGACGCCACCGACGCCTGGATCACCGTGCTGGCGATGGATGTCTGGCACTGGACGCCGCTGGTGGCGCTGCTGTGCTACGCCGGGCTGCGCAGCATTCCCGACGCCTACTATCAGGCCGCCCGCATCGACGGGGCCAGCCGCCTCGCGGTGTTTCGCTACATCCAGTTGCCCAAGCTGCGCGGGGTGCTGATGATCGCGGTGCTCTTGCGGTTCATGGACAGCTTCATGATCTACACCGAGCCGTTCGTGCTGACCGGCGGCGGGCCGGGCAACGCCACCACCTTCCTGTCGCAATACCTGACCCAGAAAGCGGTCGGCCAGTTCGATCTGGGACCGGCGGCGGCGTTTTCGCTGATTTATTTTCTGATCATCCTGTTGCTGTGTTTCATCCTCTACAACTGGATGCAGCGGGTCGGCACGGCCGATCGGGAGGGCGCGGGCCATGAATGAAGCGCGGTTCCGCTGGCGGACGCTGTTTCTGCTCGCTTATCTCCTCTTCGCGCTGCTGCCGATCTACTGGATGGTCAACATGAGCTTCAAGACCAACCAGGAGATTCTGGCCAGCTTCACCCTGCTGCCGCAACAGTTCACCTGGGCCAATTACGCCACCATTTTCACCGATGCGTCGTGGTATTCGGGCTATATCAACAGCCTGATCTACGTCGCCATCAACATGGTCATTTCCATTGCGGTGGCGCTGCCGGCCGCTTACGCCTTTTCGCGCTATTCCTTCCTCGGCGACAAGCACGTGTTTTTCTGGCTTCTGACCAACCGGATGACCCCGCCGGCGGTGTTTTTGCTGCCGTTTTTCCAGCTCTACACCACGCTGGGACTGATGGATACCCACATCGCGGTGGCGCTGGCCCATCTGGTGTTTAACGTGCCGCTGGCGGTATGGATTTTGGAGGGTTTCATGAGCGGCGTCCCGCGCGAGATCGACGAAACCGCCTACATCGACGGCTACTCGTTCCCGCGATTCTTTCTGACCCTCTTTCTGCCGCTGATCAAATCGGGGGTCGGCGTCGCGGCCTTTTTCTGCTTTATGTTCAGTTGGGTGGAGCTGCTGCTGGCGCGGACGTTGACCAGCGTCGACGCCAAACCCATCGTTTCGGTGATGACTCGCACGGTATCCGCTTCCGGGATGGACTGGGCGGTGCTGGCGGCGGCGGGCACGCTGACGATTTTGCCGGGCGCGGTGGTGATCTGGTTCGTGCGCCACTACATCGCCAAGGGCTTCGCGATGGGGAGGGTGTGATGTTCGCCTGGATGGTATGGACCACTCCGGTCGCGGTGTTTTTCTGCTGCATCGCGCTGATGTTGGTCGGGATGACGGTGTGGGAAATCAAAGCGCCGACGGTGTCGCGCAAAGGTTTTCTGCCCATCGCCACCACCCGCGGCGACCGCTTGTTCATCGGCTTGCTGGCGGCGGCCTATATCAATCTCGGTTTCATCGGGCTGGCCGGCAAGCTGGCGGAATGGTTGTCGCTCGCGCAAGAGCCGAGCATCTGGATCAGCTTTGTAGTCTCGATGGCCGTGCTGGCGCTGATCCTGCGGCGCGGCTGATGGTTCAAAACCCCGGCCCCGATGCTTCCCCAGGGCCGTAGCGAGCTGGATGACCCGTGGGGAAGCGAATAACAGCCATGAGGAGAAGCCCCATGAAGATGCGTCATACCGTATTGGCGTTGGCCGTCGCCGGCGTGCTGGCCGGCCCGGCTCAGGCCGGCGAAGCCGAAGCCAAGAAGTGGATCGACAGCGAGTTTCAGCCGTCCACGTTGAGCAAGGAGCAGCAACTGGCCGAGCTGCAATGGTTCATCGACGCCGCCAAGAAGCTGCAAGCCAAGGGCGTGAAGGAAATCGCGGTGGTGTCCGAAACTATCACCACCCACGAATACGAGAGTAAAACGCTGGCCAAGGCGTTTACCGAAATCACCGGAATTACGGTCAAGCACGATCTGATCCAGGAAGGCGACGTGGTGGAGAAGCTGCAAACCTCGATGCAGTCCGGCAAGTCGATTTACGACGGTTGGATTTCCGATTCCGACCTGATCGGCACCCATTACCGCTACGGCAAGATCATGAATCTCAGCGATTACATGGCGGGCGAGGGCAAGGACTACACCAATCCCGGCTTGGATCTGAAAGATTTCATCGGCATCAGTTTCACCACCGCGCCGGACGGCAAAGTCTATCAGCTGCCCGATCAGCAGTTCGCCAACCTGTACTGGTTCCGCGCCGACTGGTTCGCCCGCAAGGATTTGCAGGACCAGTTCAAGGCCAAATACGGCTACGATCTGGGCGTGCCGCTCAACTGGTCGGCCTACGAGGACATCGCCCAGTTCTTCAGCGAGGACGTGAAAGAGATCGACGGCAAGAAAGTCTACGGCCACATGGATTACGGCAAGAAAGACCCCTCATTAGGCTGGCGCTTCACCGACGCCTGGCTGTCGATGGCCGGCACCGCCGACAAAGGCATCCCCAACGGCTTCCCGGTGGATGAATGGGGCATCCGGGTGGCGGAGGATCGCTGCGCCCCGGTCGGCGCGTCGGTGGCGCGCGGCGGCGCGGCCAACTCGCCGGCGGCGGTATACGCGCTCACCAAATACGTCGATTGGATGAAGAAATACGCGCCGAAGGAAGCGACCGGCATGACCTTCGGCGAAGCCGGACCGGTGCCGGCGCAAGGCCAGATCGCCCAGCAAATTTTCTGGTATACCGCCTTCACCGCCGACATGACCAAGGCCGGCTTGCCGGTGGTCAACGCCGACGGCACCCCGAAATGGCGGATGGCCCCCGGCCCGAACGGCCCCTATTGGAAAGATGGGATGCAGAACGGCTATCAGGATGTCGGCTCGTGGACCTTCTTCAAGGATCAAGACCCGAACCGCACGGCGGCGGCGTGGCTGTACGCGCAGTTTGTAACCTCGAAAACCGCCTCGCTGAAAAAGACCCTGGTCGGTCTGACCCCGATCCGCGAATCAGACATTCAATCGCAGGCCATGACCGAGCTCGCGCCCAAGCTCGGCGGCTTGGTGGAGTTTTATCGCAGCCCGGCGCGGGTGGCCTGGACCCCGACCGGCGCCAATGTCCCCGACTATCCGAAACTGGCGCAGCTGTGGTGGAAAAACGTCGCGCAAGCGGTGACCGGCGAGAAAACCCCGCAGGCGGCGATGGACAATCTGGCGGATGAGATGGATCAGGTGATGGCGCGGCTGGAGCGCGCTGGCATGGCCCGCTGCGCGCCCAAGCTCAATGCCAAAAGCGATACCGCTAAATGGCTGAGCGACACCGGCGCGCCGTGGAAGAAATTGGCCAATGAGAAACCCAAGGGCGAAACCATCGCCTATGCGACCTTGCTAGCGGCTTGGAAGGCCGGCAAGGCGCGTTGAGGGAACGTCGCGCGGCGCTTGTGGCGGTTTTTGAGGCGTAAAAAAAGGGCGTCTTGGCAGACGCCCTGCTTCGGCTCTCCGGCCTCAGGCGTTAGTCGTTATTATCGTCCGCCATCCAGCGGTAGAAAAAGCCGGCCAGCGCCGCGCCGATGATCGGCGCGACCCAGAACAGCCACAATTGCTGCAAGGCCCAGCCGCCGACGAAGATTGCCTGGCTGGTGCTGCGCGCCGGATTGACCGAGGTATTGGTGACCGGAATGCTGATCAGATGGATCAGCGCCAGGCACAAACCGATGGCGATCGGCGCGAAGCCGCCCGGCGCGTTGCGGTGGGTGGAGCCGAGAATGACGATCAGGAACATGAAGGTCATCACGATTTCGCAGATGAGGGCGGCATTCATGCTGTACTTGCCCGGCGAGTAGGCATCGAAGCCGTTGGCCGCAAAGCCGCTGGCCACCAAATCGAAGCCCGGCTTGCCGGTGGCGATTAAATAGAGAATGGCGGCGCCGGCGATGCCGCCCAACACTTGCGCGATGATATAGGGAACCAGATCGGCGGTCGGGAACCGCCCGCCAGCCCACAGGCCCACCGATACAGCGGGGTTTAAATGACAACCGGAAATGTGGCCGATGGCGTAAGCCATCGTCAGCACCGTCAAGCCGAAAGCCAACGATACGCCCACCAGGGCGATACCGAGCGGATAATTGTTGGGACCCACGAAAACAGCGGCCAGCACGGCGCTGCCACAACCTCCCAGAACCAGCCAAAGAGTGCCGATGAATTCGGCGGCAAGACGATTTATAAGCGGCATGCTGAAATTCCTCCAGACTATGAGCAAATAAATTTAAAGTTTACTTGGCCCGCGCGACTGCTAAGCTCCTAGGCCCATTACTGTTAAAAGGGGAAAGGACAACCTACAGTGTGTCGGGCGCGGTCCGCCGAGCGAGCAGGCTCGGCCGCGCGAGAGGATAGCAGGCTAAGAAGTATAAACCCAGTCTATAATATCGACGATTATACAATCTAAAGGAATTTCGTATGGCGAATAGCCCTAAGTCTGTATCAATTAATGAACATAAATGGCGATTTTTCCGCTCTGGTGGGTTCGACCAAGTCCGGTTGGAAAGCGCGGCTGACTTAAAAGCATTGGAACAACTCGATCCCAAGCTGTGGGCGAGTCTCAGCTGTCCGACCGGCGGTCTGGAGTTCGACGATAAAACGCTGGAGCTGATCGACAGCGACGGGGATGGCCGAATCCGAGTTCCGGAGATCCTCGGAGCGGTTAATTGGGCCACGTCGGTTTTGAAAAACCCCGAGGAGATGACCAAGAACGCGGAAGTCTTGCCGCTGGAGTCTATCGACGACAGTACCCCAGAAGGTTTGGAGGTGCTGATCTCGGCCAAGCAGATTCTGGCTCACCTCGGCAAGGCTGAGGAAACGAGCATCAGCGTCGAGGATACCGCCGATACCGCCAATATTTTCGCGGACACTAAATTCAATCCCGACGGCGTGCTGACCGCCGATATTATCGAAGACGAAGAACTGAAAGGCGCGGTCGAGGATATCCTGGCCAGCGTGGGGGCGGTCGCGGACGACAAGGGCGTTCTGAGTCTGTCCGAGGAACAGATCGAGCAATTTTTCACCGAAGCGCAAGCCTATTCCGATTGGTGGCGGGAGACCGAGCGCGATGCCGCCAACTTGTTGCCGTTCGGCGACAAGACCGAGGCCGCAACCGCCGCGTTCGATGCCGTCAAGAACAAGGTCGACGATTATTTCACCCGCTGCCGGCTGGCGGCTTTCGACACCCGCGCCGCCGAACCGCTGAATCCGGCCTTGACCGAATATGAATCCTTCGCCGGGAAGAATTTGTCGACGAGCACCGAGGAAGTCGCCGCCCTGCCGCTGGCGAAGATCGAGGCGGGCAAGCCGCTGCCGCTGGAATCGGGCCTCAATCCGGCCTGGAGCGCGGCGATGGCGGATTTTCGCGCCAAGATCATGCCGCCTGGCTTCAATGAGAAAACCAGCATCAGTGTTCAGGAATGGGACGCTTTGTGCGCGCGGTTTGCCGCCCACAAAAAATGGTTGAGCAACAAAAAAGGCGCCTCGGTCGAAGGGTTGGGCCTGACGCGAGTCCGCACGCTGCTAAACGACGGCTATAAGGACAAGCTGAAGGGATTGATCGAAAACTACAAGTCGCTGGCGGCCGAAATGGATGCCGTGACCGCCGTGGACCGGCTGGTGCGCTATTACCGGCATCTGTTCCGGCTGCTCAACAACTTCGTATCCTTCCGCGACTTCTATACGCCCGGCTACACCGCGATTTTCCAGGCTGGAACCTTATTTATCGACGGTCGCAGTTGCGATTTGTGCCTGCGGATCGACGATATGGCCAAGCACGCCGAGATGGCCAACCTGGGCGGGATTTATCTGGCGTATTGCGAATGCCGGCGGCGGGGCGGAACCGAGACCATGACCATCGCCGCCGCCTTCACCAACGGCGATTCAGACAATTTGATGGTCGGGCGCAACGGCGTGTTCTTCGACCGGCGCGGCCGCGACTGGGACGCCACCATCGTCAAGATCATCGAACACCCGATCAGCGTCCGGCAGGCGTTTTGGTATCCCTATAAGCGCATCGGTCGGATGATCGGCGAGCAGATCGAGAAGATGGCCGCCGCGCGCGACAAGGCGGCGGCCGACAAAGCGGCGGCGGGCGTCACGGCGGCGGCGCAAGGCGCTGAGGCCGGAAAGGCCCCGGCCGCGCCGTTCGACGTCGGCAAGTTCGCCGGTATTTTCGCCGCCATCGGCTTGGCCGTCGGCGCGATCGGCACCGCCATCGCCTCGGTGCTGACCGGTTTCCTGGGGTTGAAGCTCTGGCAAATGCCGCTCGCCATTGTCGGATTGATCCTGTTGATCTCCGGTCCGTCCATGGTGATTGCCTTCCTCAAGCTGCGCAAGCGCAATCTCGCGCCGCTGCTCGACGGCAACGGTTGGGCGGTCAACACCCACGCCACCATCAACATCCCCTTTGGAACTTCGCTCACTCGGGTTGCCGCGTTGCCGCCGGGCGCGCAACGCTCGTTTAAGGACCCGTTCGAAGAAAAGAAACAGCCGTGGAAGACCTACTTGTTCTTGTTGGCCTTGCTGGTCGCCGCGGGTTATTTATGGCAAAAGGGCTACCTGAACGAATGGTGGACGCAATGGGCCGCCAGGAGCACGGCGGCGGTGGGAAGCGCCGCCAAGCCGGCTGCCCCGGCTCCAGCGCCGGCTCCGGCAGCGGCTCCAGCCGCGCCTGCGGCGGCTCCGGCTCCCGCGCCCGCCGAACCCGCGCCTGCGGCGGCACCGGCTCCGGCAGCGGCTCCCGCGCCAGCTCCCGCGCCGGCAGCGGCTCCCGCAGCGACGCCGAAAAAGTAGCGCAGGTTTATCGCGCTTCTCAGCGGATCGGTGGATGACCGATGACGGCGGGAATTCTCGCCGTCATCGCCAGCGAGATCTAACGCCTGCCGCCAAAGCGGAGTCGCTCTGGAGCGATCACCCGCCGAGCAGCAGGCGTATTTTTTTGCCTAAATCGGCTTTGCGGTACGGCTTGAGCAAGACATCCACGCCTTCGACCTGATGGCCGTTGCCGATCAGGGCATGTTCGGTATAGCCCGAGGTGTACAACACCGGCAAGTCAGGGTAACGGCGTTGGGCTTCGGTCGCCAGTTTGACGCCATCCATTTGGCCGGGCATCACGATATCGGTGAACAGCAACGCGATTTCAGGAGTGGTTTCAAGAAGCTGTAGCGCGATGGCCGCATCGGCCGCCTGTACCGTTTGATAGCCCAACCCCCGCAAGGCGTTGACCGCGAACAAGCGGACTTCGGCGTCATCTTCGACCACCAGGATCGTCTCGCCCTGGCCTTGGATCGAACCGTCGGCGGGATGCGGTTCGGCCATCGCCGGAACCGGCCCTTTGACCATGGGCAGGTAAAGCTTGATCTGAGTGCCTTGACCGGGTTGGCTTTGGATGACGATATGGCCGCCGGATTGTTTGACCAGACCGTACACCATGCTGAGGCCGAGGCCGCTGCCCTTGCCGGTTTCCTTGGTGGTGAAAAACGGTTCGAAGGCGCGCTCCAGCACTTGGGGCGTCATTCCTAGGCCGGTATCGCCGACGACCAGCATGACGTAGCGTCCGGGCTGCATATCGGCCTGTTGGGCGGCGTATTCCTCCTCGATCAGAACGTCAGCGGTTTTTAAGGTGAGTTCCCCGCCGCGCGGCATGGCGTCGCGCGCGTTGATCACCAGATTGAGCAAGGCGCTCTCCAGTTGATCAGGATCCACCAGGGTCGGCGGCAGTTCCTCGGCCAGCGCCGTGTGGATGTGAATGGTGGCGCCGAGCGTGCGCCGCATCAACTCCAACATTCCAAACACCAGTTTGTTTAAGTCGGTCGATTGCGCCAGCAGCGGCTGATGGCGTGAAAACGCCAGCAACCGACGGGTGAGATGGGTGCCGCGATCCACGGCTTTCAAGGCTTGTTGAGCCAGTTCGTGCAACCGGGGTTGCGCGGTCAGTTGCTCGTGCAGCAACTCCAGATTGCCCATGATCACGGCGAGCAGATTGTTAAAATCGTGGGCGATGCCGCCGGTCAACTGGCCGATGGCTTGCATTTTCTGCGCTTGCCGCAGCTGGGCCTCGCTCGATTTGCGCTTGGTGATATCGTGCGCCACCACGATCGCGGCGGCCTTGGCGTCGAACTTGACATCCAAGGGCGCGGTGCGGGATTCGAACCAGCGCGCGCCCGAAGCGGTTTGCAATTCGTATTCCGCGATCTGGATTTGCTGGGTGGCGATGGCGCGCCGGATGATGTCGTGAAAAAATTCCGCTTTTTCCGCCGAATGGACTTCTCGCAACAGGCGGTCGCGGATGGGCGTGATGCCGATGGCGGCTTGCTTGGGCTCCGCGCCGGCCGTTTCGCGCTCGGATGCGATCTCCGCCAAGCCCAGCGCACTGAAAGGCGGCTCGCGGGCCGACGCGAGGCTCGCATCGCCGCGCGTTCGGCCCGCCGCCAGGATCTCGCGGTAGCGGCCGTCTTCATCGACCACGAACACCAGATCGGGAATGGCGCGGGTCATCGCCCGCAGCCGCGCCTCGCTCTCCCGCAGCGCGGTTTCGGTTCGATTGCGCACGCCGATTTCGTAGGTGAGCACCTGATTGAGCGTGGCCAAATCGGTGGTGCGCTCGATGACGCGCTGTTCGAGCAAGGTATTGGCGTCGCGCAGCTTCTCCTGGGCCCGCTGCAGGGAAGCCCGCAGTCCGTTGAACGAGCGGGTCAGTTCGCCGATCTCGTCATGATCGACGGGGATATCGGCGCGCAGGGTCCCCGCGGCCAGTTGCCGGGTGGCTTCGACCAGCGAGGCGATCCGCCGGCCCAAAGCGGCGGCGCGTTTCTTGGAAACGCTATAACCGGTAACCAGCATCGCCCCGATCATCAAGGCCAGCGCCCAAGCGGTGATGGCGCTCGCCTGGTGCGCGGCCAGCATGGTGGCCTCCAGGTGCGCGCGGGTTTGCCCCGCCATGGCGTTGGTCAGCGCGACGATCCGGCCGCTCAGCGGATGGACCTCGCGCGTTATGGTTTGCAAAACGTGGCTTCGATCCGAGGATTGACCCTTCTCCTGGAGCCGTTCCTGAGCCGACTTCAACTCGGCGAGCAAGGACTCCAGTTCCGCGATCCGTTCGGGAGTGCAATGGCCATCCGACAGTCGCGGACAGTTTTTCAGCAATGCAAAGGCCGGCTCAATTTCATCCCGCCAAGCCGTCTGCCAACCCATCAGAAACATCGGTTCATCGAGATTGGCCCAGCCGTACAAATTGGCGAGCGAGTTGCTGACTCCGCTGACCAATTGCACCGAGGCCTGCGCGAGCGGTCCGTTTTCCTTCGCCAAGAGGATGACCCGGCCGCGCAAGTCATAAGTGGCGATCAAGGCGATGCCGAGCATCCCCAAAGCCATCAACACGACCGACAAATACGGTAGAAGAAACTGGCGGATTAACGAAGGACTTTGTTTGACGGACGGAACAGTCACGGTTGTCCCCGCTCGTAAAGTCGGGTTCGAAAATTTAGGGACTTGGGATCGGTGGCGAGAAGACGTTCAAACCGTTACGGTCGGTGGAGGCTCCGGCTGCCCGCTGGCGCTCGAAGCGGCCGAGGGTTGATGAAAACCGAATCGGCACTCCGGCGGACTCGCGCTTTAACTGCCGAGCGTGGAGCGAAGCCGGGCCAGAGAGACGGGTTTGACCATGATGGTAACTTTCTTCATGCCTTTGAATTCAGCGAGAATTTTAGCCTCGCGGGCGTAATCGGGATTAAAGCCGGTGGTGATGATCAACTCCGCGGTGTAGCCCTGCGCCAACAGCCAAAGGAGCAATTCGTTGCCGTCGATATCGGGTATGACCATATCGAGAATGACCAAGGTGGGCTGGAATCCGGCATAGCTTTTCTGAAAATCCGAGCCGGTGGTGGTCGCCAGAACCTCGTAGCCGAGGTCGGTGGCGACCCGACGGATAAAGTCGCCAAAATCGGCTTCGTCATCCACAATCAGCAGGCGTTTGTCGCTCATCGAGTAGGGTCCATGAGTTGAGGGTCGTTCGCATGCTTCCCAGATCGCCGACCGCTTGACGATGCATTGCATCGACTTTAGCAAGCCGATCTTGCAGCCCAATCGCGCCATCCGCCTCGACACGCTATTTCGCAAAACAGGGTCCGAGCCGACCGCTTTCCGTCAGTTTAGCATCGGCGCGCTCGGGCGCTGAATGATTTTGGGGCCGCCGGGGGTCGTCCTCCGGTTGACGGTATCGGCAAGGGGGCGTTAGCATCCCACCCATCCGCTATCGGTTCCCGTCGAAGGCTTTAGGGCCGGAGGGAATAATAAGGGAATCTGGTGCCGCGACCGTCCGGTCGCCCATTCCAGAGCTGCCCCCGCAACTGTAAACAGCGAGTCGCGCCCCCCGCGCGCCACTGGCCGAAAAGGCTGGGAAGGCTGGGCGAGCGACGAGGACCTGTGAGCCAGGAGACCTGCCGATGTCGGTCAGTTGGATTCCGGGCGGGGTGTTCCGGGGTTGCGAACCGTCTCCAGCCAGCGGGTTACCGCCGCGCCGTTCGTGGCGACCGCTCTCCCAGGACAACCTCCCCGATGCTTTGCCTTTGACGCGGAGAGGTTGGTCATGCACATCGCCGAAGGTTTCCTGCCCCCGTTGCACGCCGCGCTTTGGACCGCGCTGGCCGCGCCGTTCGTCGCCGCCGGCGTCCGCCGGGCCAACCGATTGGCGCGCGAAAAACCGCAGGCTAAATTATTGCTGGCCGCTTCGGGAGCCTTCGCCTTCCTGCTATCGGCGCTCAAGCTGCCGTCCGTCACCGGCAGCAGCTCCCACGCCACCGGAGTGGGATTGGGCGCGCTACTGTTCGGACCGTCGGTGATGGCGTTGTTGGGCGCTATCGTGTTGGGCTTTCAAGCGTTGCTGCTGGCGCACGGCGGTTTGACGACCTTGGGGGCCAATGTGTTTGCGATGGCCGTGGTCGGCCCGTGGGTCGCTTTTGGGGTAGCGCGCGGCGCGCGATGGCTGGGCGCCCCCCTGGCCGTCGGCGCTTTTGCGGCGGCGTTGTCGGGCAATCTGGCGACGTATCTCACAACTGCGGGCCAACTGGCGCTGGCTTTCCCCGATCCGGCCAGCGGCGTTGCGGGATCGTGGCTGAAGTTCGCCGCTGTCTTCGCGCCGACCCAGTTGCCGCTGGCGGTAATCGAGGGTCTGCTGACGGTGACAATCGTCAATTTCCTGCGTGAATACAGCGGGGATGAGTTACGGGCGCTGGAGTTGTGGCCGGAATCACCCGCCGTGGAGGCCCGCTGATGAAAGGGCGCGGTGTCGGTTGGTTGGTTCTGGCGTTGCTGGTGGCGCTCGGCTCGGCGTTGCTCGGCGGCCTGCGCGAAGGGGCTCAATTCGCAGGCTCCGATGTTCGAGCGATGGCCGTGGTGAATGCGGTCCAACCTGACTACCGACCTTGGACCGGCTTGCTTTGGCAGCCGCCCCCGGAGATCGCCAGCGGCTTGTTCGCGCTACAGGCGGCGCTGGGGGCGGGCGTGCTGGGTTATTACCTGGGGTTCAAACGCGGGCAGGCGCGCCGGCGGCGGGAACGCGCCGATGATGGCGATTGACCGTCACGCCTGGACCAACCGTTGGCGCGACTGGCACCCGGCCGAGAAACTGCTTCCGGCGTTCGGATTGTTGTGGGTGGCGGTGGTGCTGCCGCCGCTGACCACCGCGCCGCTGGTCCTGATCGTCGCGGCCTCGGCGGTCGTGTGGGGGGCCGGCGTGCCGTTGCGGGCGTTGCTGGCTTTCATGGCCGCGCCGGCGGCGTTTTTGGTGGTGGGCGCGCCGTTTCTGGCGTTGTCTTTGGATCTGAGCGCGGGTCTGACGCCGCGGTTCTCGCCGCAAGGCGCGGGTGTGGCGTTGACCTCGACGCTGCGGGCGCTGGCGGCGCTGAGCTGTTTGGCCTTTGTGGCGCTGACCACGCCGGTGGTGGATTGGGCGGCGCTGTTGCGGCGGGCGGGCGTTCCCTCGGGCGTGGTCGAATTGATTTTGCTGATGTATCGGCTGATTTTTGGTTTCGTCGAACGGGCGTTGGCCGGACGGCGGGCGCAGGCGGCGCGGCTGGGCTATTCCCGTTTCGACCGGGCGTTGCGGTCCTCGGGCTTATTGGCGGGCAACCTGTTCCAACGCGGTTTGACGCGGGCGCGCTGGCTTGAAATCGGCTTGGCGGCGCGGGGCTATCGCGGCGAATTGCGGGTGCTGCGCGAGGAACGGCCGCTTTCGCGGGCCCGGCTCGCCGTGGCGATGCTGGGGGTGGGTCTGACCGGACTGGCGGGCGGCTTGCTGGCGCGCGCGCTTTCATGAGCGTTCCCCTGCTGGCCGCGCGTGGGCTTGATTACCGCTATTCGGGCGGAATCAGCGCCTTGCGCGATCTCAATCTGACGGTCGAGCGTGGGCGGAAGTTGGCTGTGCTGGGCGCCAACGGCTCCGGCAAGACCACTCTGTTGCTGCATCTCAACGGAACGTTTCGACCCACGCGGGGCGAACTTCGCTTGGACGGCGATCCGGTCGCTTACGACCGGCGTTCGCTCGACCGGTGGCGCGGTCGGGTCGGTTTGGTGTTGCAGGAGCCGGACGATCAGATTTTCGCCGCGACGGTGGAGCAGGATGTCTCGTTCGGACCGCTGAATCTGGGCTTGGCTGACAGCGTGGTCCGCGAGCGGGTCAACGGGGCGTTGGACGCGCTGCAAATCGCCGATTTGGCCGCTCGCGCCACCCACAGCCTCAGTTTCGGACAAAAGAAGCGGGTGGCCATCGCCGGCGTGCTGGCGATGCGACCGGAACTGCTGGTGTTGGACGAACCGACCGCCGGCCTCGACGGTCAGGGGGTGGTCCGCCTGCTAGATGCCTTGCAGCGCTTGCATGAGAGCGGCGCGACGCTGGTGTTTTCGACCCACGATGTCGAGTTGGCTTACGCCTGGGCCGACGATGTCGCGCTGTTTCATGAGGGCACGGTGCTCGGTCAGGGCGAGGCGCTTGCCGTGTTGCGGGATCACGAGCTGATGCGAGCGGCGCGTCTGGCTCCGCCGCTGCTGCTGGAAGTCGCCGGAGCGCTCGGAGTGAATTGGAGCGCCGCGCCGCCGCGCGCTCGTGACGATGTGCTGAGCCTGTTAAGAAAACGGTTGGGCGCTCAAGTCATCTCCGGCGAGCGGGCAGCGGAGCAGGCGGCGCCCGCGACAGCGCCCATTGAGGGCGGGACCTAAGCGCCTCAGTGCTCGTGGCGGTGGTGGCTGTCGGGATAATGCGGGTGCGCGTGTTCGAGGCGTTGGTGTTGGTGGGCGTGAGCGTGGGGTTCGCCGGGAGGATCGTCCGGCCCGTGGTGGTGGCGGTGGTGCTCATCGTGCCGGTGGCGGTGGTTGTGAGCGATGACGGGATGAATATGAAGGTGATCGTGGCGCTCGGTCAGGTGCAAGTAGACGCCGACCAGCATCAGCGCGCCGGCCGCGATCGACGACGGGGTTAACGGTTCGCCCAAAAAGACGGCGGCCATCGCCGCCGCCACGAACGGCGCGGTGGCGAAGTAAGCGCCGGTGCGAGCGGCGCCGAGATGGCGCAGCGCCAGCACGAAGGCGATCAAGCTGCCGCCGTAACCGATGGCTCCAATCACGCCCGCCGTCAGCGCAAGGTCCAGGCCGGGAAACGGCTCGCCCAGGGCAGCCGCCAAAATCAGGGTCACGGGACCGGCGACCAAGCCTTTTACCGTCACGATCATCAGCGGATCAGCCAGCGCCAGCTTGCGGGTTAAATTGTTGTCGATGGCCCACGCCAGACAAGCGCCGGCCACCGCCAGCGCGCCCGGCTGCGAAAGGCTGAACCCGCCTTGCCAGGATAAAACCACCGCGCCGGCCAGGATGGCCAAGGCACCCGCGGCGACGCGGCGGTCCACGTTCTCGTGAAAGACGAACCAAGCGATCAGCAGCGTGAAAAGGTTTTCAAGATTGAGCAACAGCGCCGCGTGGGTGGCGGGCGTGGTCCGCAAGCCCAGCATCAGCAGGATCGGCCCGACCAGTCCGCCGGCGACGACGACAGCCGACAGCCATAAGCCATCGGCGGCGAGCAGGGGCGCATCCGTGGGGTGGCCGGCGAAGCGGGCGCGCGTCAGCCGCAACAGGCCGACCCCGACGCCCGCCCCCAGGTAAAGCAAGCCCGCGAGGGTGGTGGGGCCGATTGCGCCGAGCAGCCACTTGGCCGACGGAACGCTGGCTCCAAACAAAACGGCCGCCAGCAAGGCCCACGCGACGCTACGTTGTCGATCCGCCATGCCGGTCCGTCAGGTTCGAGCGAAGGGAAAGCGGCGGGCCGTCAACGAAATCGCCGCGACGCCCGCTCGCAAATCTCGCCAAGGCAGGCCGAGCCGGCAAGCGCGGGTTGGCGGGAATGATGCGCGCGCCGTCATGCCGGCGCCTACCCAGCGCCGGAGTTGAGGCGGCCCCTAACAGAAGCTGCGGCCTCGCTCTTGGATGGTGATATAATTCCCAATTTCTCGGGTCCCAGGTCCGGGCGGCGCGGCTTTCGTGGCCGCCTTTCCGTTATCGCTCAGTGAGTGGCAGTATGGCAGAGAATCGATATCTCCTGAACGCCCAGTTGGCGCAAATGCTCAAGGGCGGCGTCATCATGGACGTCGTCAACGTGGAACAAGCCCAGATCGCCCAGGAAGCCGGCGCGGTGGCGGTCATGGCCTTGGAGCGCGTCCCCGCCGATATCCGCAAGCAAGGCGGCGTCGCCCGCATGTCCGATCCCGGCCTCATTAAAGCCATCAAGGAGGCGGTGACCATTCCGGTCATGGCCAAGGCGCGGATCGGCCATTTCGTCGAAGCCCAGATTTTGCAAGCGCTCAAGATCGACTACATCGATGAAAGCGAAGTCTTGACCCCCGCCGATGAAGAATGCCACATCGACAAGACCCAATTCGCCATCCCCTTCGTCTGCGGCGCGCGCAATCTGGGTGAGGCGGCGCGCCGGATCGCCGAGGGCGCGGCGATGATTCGGACCAAGGGCGAGGCCGGCACCGGCGATGTCGTGGAGGCGGTGCGCCACATGCGGACCATGAACCGCGAAATTCGCCAGCTGGCCAATATGCCGGCCGAGGAGGTCGTGGGTTTTGCCAAGACTAACGGCATTCCCTACGAACTGGCGCTGGAGGTCAAGCGATTGGGCCGCTTGCCGGTGGTCAATTTTGCCGCCGGCGGCATCGCCACGCCGGCCGACGCCGCGTTGATGATGCAATTGGGTTGCGACGGAGTATTCGTGGGCTCCGGCATCTTCAAGTCTTCCGATCCGGTGCGCCGGGCCAGCGCCATCGTCAAGGCGGCGGCGTTTTACAACGATCCCGAGAAGCTGCTCGAAGTCTCGATGGACTTGGGCGATCCGATGTCCGGCATCAGCGTGGCGAGCCTGACGGGCGAGAATCGGTTGGCGGGGCGGGGCTGGTAATGAACGCCGAGGCCGGGGCGCTCGGCGTCCTGGATCTGCAAGGGGGGGTGCAGGAGCATCTCGACCACCTGCAGCGGATCGGGGTGCCGGCGCGGACCGTCAAGCGCGCCGCCGAACTGGACGGTTTGGCGGGGCTGATCATCCCCGGCGGCGAAAGCACTTGTCTGTCGCGGCTGCTGCGGATCTTCGAATTGGATCAGGCGATCCGCCGGGCCGTTGACGGCGGATTGAAGCTGTGGGGCACCTGCGCCGGCGCGATTTTGCTGGCGGCGGAAAATCGCGGCGAAGCGCCGGCGCTCGGCCTGATCGACATCGCAATCAGCCGCAACGCCTTCGGCAGCCAACTGGACAGCTTCAACCGTCAGGTGCGAGTGCCGATGGTGGCGGAGGAACCGATCCCGGTGACCTTCATCCGCGCGCCCAAGATCGTGCGGGCCGGTGCTGGCGTGCGGGTGTTGCTGGAGTTGGACGACTACATCGCCGCCGCCGAGGACGACCGGATTCTCGTCACCGTTTTCCATCCGGAACTGACCCCCAGCCTAGCCTTCCACCGCTATTTCGCCCGCAAGTGCGGCGTGCGGTCCGACGGGACTGAAGCAGCGAGCCGCGATCCCGGCTGGACCCCGCAAAGCTGGATGCGTTTTTCCCATCACGCCTGAATCCCGATAGACCTCAAACCTCGCTCGTTCGCGGGTGAAGGGAACCGTATCGCTCATGTCCGTCGCCAATCATGACCACGCCCGCCTGACCGCCCGCCGCAAAGCCGGCTACGAGCGCAAGCAAGCGCGCGCCCCGCGCGAGAAAGGCTTGTTGATCGTCTACACCGGTCCCGGCAAGGGTAAAACCACCGCCGCGTTTGGGATGGCGTTGCGCGCCGTCGGCCACGGGATGCGGGTCGGCATCGTGCAATTTATCAAGGGCCAGCAGGATAGCGCCGAGCGGACGGTATTGAGCCGGTTCGACACGGTCGATTTTCAGGTCGTCGGCGATGGATTCACCTGGCTGACGCAAGACCGCGAGCGCGACATCGCCACCGCCGAGCGGGCTTGGCTCGAAGCCGAACGGATGATTCAGGATCCGAGTTGCCAGCTGGTGATCTTGGACGAACTCAACGCGGTATTGAAATACCAGTACCTCGATCTGGGGCGGGTGTTGGAAACCTTCGGCAAGCGCCGGCTGGACCTGCATGTGGTCGTCACCGGCCGCCACGCCCCGCAGCCGTTGCTGGAACTGGCGGATTTGGTCAGCGATGTCCGCAACGTCAAGCACCCTTATCAGGAACAAGGCATCAAAGCCCAGCGGGGCATCGAATTCTGAACGCTCCGCCGGTCAAGAGACCCGCCGCGACGGGCGGACGACCGGCGGCCCCATCAACCGCGCGTTCGAGCCGATGGCCGATCCGGCGATCATGGGAAGCAACAATCGCCGCGCCCGAACCGGCAAAACTTGGGCCGACACAGCTTTAGGGCCGGATTTCAATCGGGGTTCCGTCGGGCACCGCGCGCCAGATTTCTTCGATTTCGGCGTTGGTCACCGCGATGCAGCCCGCGGTCCAATCGCGCAGCCGGTGGGCCGAGTCCAACCAATCCATGCCCTTGGGCAGACCGTGAATCATGATGTCGCCGCCGGCCGAACGGTGTTGCTTCGCGGCGAAGGCGACATCCGCCGGACTGGGATAGGAAATGCGCAAGGCGCGATGGTATTCGCTGTTTTTCTTGCGAAAGCTGATCTGGTAGAGACCCTCGGGCGTTTTGTTGTCGTTCTGAAAACGCTTGGGTCCCTCCGGTTGGCGGCCCAGGGCGATCTCGTAGCTTTTAAGCGGCTTATCGTTGCGAAACAGCGTCAGCCGGCGCGCCTTTTTCTCCACCAGAATCCGGTTTGCCAAACTGTTGGGCGACAGAGTTTCGCCCGGCAGCGGGGGAAGCTGGCGCGGTTTTTTATCCAGCATCGCCACCCGGTCGGGAGGCGGCTTGGCCGGCGTCCCAGGTTCCGGCGCGCGGGCCGCCGGAGTTGAAACCTGCGCGGGCTCCGAGGCGGGAAGCGGCGGGCTTGCGGGCCCCGTCGGAGCGCCGGAAGGGATTGGAACTTTCTCGGTCGTCGCGACGGTGGGAGCCGTTGGCGGCGGTTGGCGCAGCGAGCGGTAAGCCACGATAGCGCCGTTGATGGCGGTTAGGGCGAGCAGCACGATTAAGGGCGTCCGAACGTTCATGGCCGATCTTTAAATCGATCAGGGAAAACCCAGTTTGCGGTTGCAGGGGGCAAGCGGCAAGGTCTCAAGATTATCCGCCCGTCAGCCGTTCGAGCCAATGCCGGTCGAGATGCTCGGCGATGGCGTCCGCCAGTCGATTGATGCCGTCTTCTCGAAGCTGGCGATAATCAGGCGTTTCCCGCGCCGCCAAACCCGCCCAGCGCAACAGGGCGTCGCGGGCTGAGGCGGCGTCGAACAGGCCGTGTAAATACGTGCCGAGCAGTTGTCCGTCCTCCGACAGCGCGCCGTCGGGCCGACCGTCGCTCAAACGGATGGCCGGATGTGCGAGCGCGGGGCCGGCGCTGACGCCCGCGTGAATTTCATAGCCGGTCACGACCGCCTGTTCCAGCCGCAAATGTCCTTCGACCCGCTCCAGGTGTTTTTCCCGTTTCAGGGTCGTTTCAAAATCGAGAAAGCCGAGGCCGGCGCTGCTTCCCGCTTCACCCTCCAAGCCGGTCGGATCGTGAACCTGTCGCCCCAACATTTGGAATCCCCCGCAAATGCCGATCAACTTGCCGCCGTAGCGCACATGGCGGTGAATGGCCTTGTCCCACCCTTGTTCGCGCAGGCGGTGGAGGTCGGCGCGCGTGCTTTTACTGCCGGGTAGGATGATGAGATCGCTCGGAGGGATGGCCTCTCCGGCTTGAACCCAGCGCACCGCTACTTGCGGGTGCAGGCGCAGGGGATCGAGGTCGGTATGATTGCTGATCCGCGCCAGCACCGGAACCGCCACCCGCAGCCGGTCCGAATCCTCATCGGCGCGCGAATCGCGCGGCAGGGCGTCCTCGGCTTCCAAATGCAAGCCTTGCAAGTAGGGCAGCACGCCCAACACCGGCTTGCCGGTCTCCCGCGTCAACCACTCCAAGCCCGGCGCCAGCAGGCTGACATCGCCCCGAAAGCGGTTGATGATCAGGCCGGTGATGCGGCCCCGCTCGCCGGGCGCGAGCAGGGCGAGGGTGCCGTACAGATGGGCGAACACGCCGCCCCGGTCGATGTCGCCGATCAGCCAGACCGGGCAATCCACCGCCTCGGCGAAGCCCATGTTGGCGATGTCCTTGTCGCGCAGGTTAA
>ERZ761602.3191-NODE-3191-length-23678-cov-12.473564_pt1 | contig 23678 bp, 23 predicted proteins | sample MGYA00512165_ERZ761602 | MGnify/ENA primary metagenome ERZ761602 (study PRJEB28899, sample SAMN02445085) | bioreactor sludge metagenome | biome: EBPR sludge; isolation source: Thorneside wastewater treatment plant | place: Australia: Brisbane, Thorneside...
CGTCCAGCCCGAGGATCGTTCTCAACCTGCTGGTGTCGATCTTTCTCGGCACCCTTCTCGGCGTCGGGGCGGCGCTCGCGCTCGAGCTGGCTCAACGCCCTGTGCGCTCGGCCGACGACCTCGCCCTGATGCTCGACGTCCCGGTCCTGGTCACGCTCGAGTCGAGCAAGACCCCCGCTGCCGGGAAGTCGCACGGGCGATTCTGGCACAGCTGGCGTCTGCGCCGAGGCAGGCGGAATGCTCAACCGCAACTCGCGGAGGTGGGACGATGAACCTGATGACCGAAAAGATCCCGGCGTATCCGGGACCGTCGATCGGTGCGATTCTGATCGACAGCGGCCGACTGACTCGCGAGGCGGCCCAACTCGTACTCGATCGCCAGCAAGCCGAGGGAATCCGCTTCGGCGCTGCGGGCGTTGCACTTGGCCTGCTCTGCGAGGAAGACATCCAGCGGGCACTCGCGTGTCAGTATGACTATCCATTTCTTGCTCCCGGCGACGATTCGGTGAGCGAGGAAGTCGTCGCCGCGTTCAGGCCATTCAGCCCGATCGTCGAGCAGCTCCGCGCGCTGCGCAGCCAGCTCAAGATGCGCTGGCTGGATGCTCGGTCTGGGAGGAAGACTCTCGCCGTCGTCAGCCCCGACACCGGCGAGGGACGTAGTTTCATCGCCGCGAACCTGGCGGTCGTCTTCTCGCAACTGGGCCAGCGTACGCTGCTCGTCGACGCCGATCTGCGCAGACCGCGCCAACACGGATTGTTCTGGTTGCCGAACCGGCACGGTCTGTCGAGCGTACTGGCTGGACGGGTCGATGCCGCCGAGGCGATCACCCGGATCCCGGGGATGATCGACCTGTCGGTACTCCCCGCTGGCGCCGTACCGCCCAACCCGCAGGAGTTGCTCTGTCGGCCGCGGTTCGCTGAGCTGATGGCAGTGCTCCAGGCGCAGCATGAGGTGGTCATCGTCGACACGCCTGCGGCCGGCGAGAGCGCGGATTACCAGTTCGTTGCCGCGCAATCGGGCGGTGCGCTGGTCGTCGCGCGACGCAACGTCAGCCTGATCCGAGACCTCCAGTCTCTCGTCTCCTCTCTGCAGCAGGGCAACGTGGCCGTCGTCGGAACGGTGCTCAACACGGGCTGAAGCACGACGCGCCCACGGAAAGTCACGAGCAGCGACCGGGCGCAGCCAGGGGCTGGGGCGTACTGCCGGGGGGCGTCGTCTGAGCGGTGTGAATGGTGGCAAACGTTCGCCGTCATGCGGGAGATCGTCGTCCAAGGACGCCGCCTGCAGGGGCGCCCAGCGCGTCGAGGCCTCGGATGACTTCATGACGGTTCCTTCGATCCCAGTGACGCGAGGTGCAGGCCATCCTCGAAACCGTCGCCGACCTGAAGCAGCACCTGGAAGGTTGGCTGCCGGTCCGGCATGCGGAGTTGCTCTGAATTGCACGCGCCGACGATTGATGTGAACCCCATCACCTCCGCCACCCCGGCGAAAGCGGGGATCCAGAAAGTGTGCGTGAACGGGATTGCGGCTCTCACCGGGACTGCGATGCAAAGTGCTGCTGTCGCCGTGACATAGGTACCGCGCCCGCGACAGCCTCGCTGGCAACCACGCCCCCAACCAGCACGCCGACGGCATCGGCGCCGAGATCGTCCCAGCCGGCCTGGAAGTCGGGGAACTTGCGCAATACGTCACCGACCGGCGCAGCCTTCGCCCATAGGATGTGCATCGTCGTATCCGTCGAAAGCCAGTTCCCGCAGACCGCCATGAAATTGCCCAGTTCCGTCTCCTGCCCCGCCGACCGCGCGCTCCCGGAGCACCCCCTCGACATGCTCGCACGGCAGCGGAACCATCCCCGCTGCAGCCCGTTCCGCGCCGCCCGCGACCTGGCCGCACACCCGCAACGGCAAGCTGATCCGTGCAGCAATGCGCAGCGCCTGCAGGCGGGCAGGGGATAGAGCAAACATGGCGATGGACACTCCGCTCAGCATCGACACCAGGCAACCGCAGTGGTTTGCTTGGTTGCCGATCATCGCCGGCCTGGCCGCGATGTACGTGCCCAGCTTCGCCGACCTGATGCGCGGCATCTGGTCCACCGACGAGCAGGCGCACGGTCCGATCGTCTTAGGCATCGCCTGCTGGCTGGCGTATCGTAAGTGGCCGGCGATGTGGCAAGTCAGCGAAGGGCAGGCACCCTCCGCTTGGGGCTGGCCGATCGTTGTGTTGGCGCTCGTGCTTTACGCCATCGGCCGCTCGCAGGACATCCTGCTCTTCGAGATCGGCTCGCTGATCTGGGCGCTCGCCGGCATCCTGCTGCTGACGCGCGGCAGCGCGGCGCTGAAGGCGCAGTGGTTCGCGCTGTTCTTCATGCTGTTCATGATTCCCTTGCCGGGCGTGGTCGTCGACACCGTCACCATGCCGATGAAGATGGCCGTTTCCTATGTCGCGGAGCACATCCTCTACGCCGTCGGTTATCCGATCGCGCGCACCGGCGTCATCCTGCAGATCGGTCAGTACAAGCTGCTGGTGGCCGATGCCTGCGCCGGTCTGCACACCCTCTTCACGCTCGAAGCGCTGGGTCTCCTCTACCTCAACATCGTCCGCCGCGACTCGCTGGTGCGCAATGTGACGCTGGCCATCCTGATCGTGCCGATCTCCTTCACGGCCAACGTCATCCGCGTCATGGTGCTCACCCTCATCACCTACCACTTCGGCGACGAAGCGGGGCAGGGCTTCCTGCATGGCTTCGCCGGCATGGTGCTGTTCCTCACCGCGCTGTTGCTGATCATCGCGGTTGACGCCGTCATCCAGTGGGGCGTTCGTCGTCTCGAAGAACGCGGAATCATCAAGTTCAGGGAGGCGGCCAGGGCATGAAGCTCCCGTTGCGCAACCTGATCCTCCTCGTGCTGATGCTCGCCGCCTCCAGCATGGGCATAGCGCTCAAGCCGACGAAGAAGATCGCGGACCAGGGGCCGAAGGTCGAACTCGAAACGCTGATCCCCAAGGCCTTCGGGGAATGGCGGCAGGACATCGTCAGCGTGACGCAGGCGGTCGACCCGCAGCAGAAGGAGATGCTCGACAAGATCTACAACCAGACCCTCTCACGCACTTACGTAAATGCGCAGGGCTACCGCATCATGCTGTCCGTGGCCTACGGCGGCGACCAGAGCGATGCGATGCAGGTGCACAAGCCGGAAGTCTGCTACCCGGCACAGGGCTTCATCCTTCACGGCAAGCAGGCTGGCACGCTGCAGGTGCGCGGCGGCAGTCTGCCGATCACCCGAGTGTCCACCTCGCTCGGTAACCGCAACGAACCCGTGACCTACTGGATCACCATCGGCGACAGGGTGATCAAGACCGGCGGCATCGAGAAGAAGCTGGTAGAGATGAGCTACGGCCTTGCCGGAAAGGTGCCGGATGGAATGCTGATTCGCGTTTCCTCGCTCGACCCCGACACGGTCAGTGCCTACCCGATTCACGACCGATTTTCCAGTCAGCTGCTGGAAGCCATCGCCCCTGAGGCACGCTGGCGATTGGCCGGCAAACCCGGAAACGAGTGAAGCATGACCAAGACTGCAATCATCACTGGTGCGACTGGCCAAGACGGCGCGCACTTCGCCGTGTTCTTCCTCAAGAAGAGACACGAAGTGCACGGGGTCAAGCGCCGCGCCCCACTATTCAACGCCGCCTGCGCGGACTTGACGAGCTTCATCCCCATCACCCAACTGGTGCAGGAGCGCGAGATCCACGAACCCGCCGCCATGGGCCACGTGGCGCTGCGCTTCTTCGCTAATGACAACCCGGACTGCGAGTTCCTCGCCGCGCCCAAGGTTTGCGGCATCGTGACCGACAACACCTACCCCGTCTACAGCAAGGCCATGGCGGAGGCTGGCGAGCTCCTGATGAAGCTGCCGCATGAGAAGCAAGGCAACATCCGGAGGATCTACGAAGGCAAGACCAGCACGTCCGAATCGCCGCTGGTGAAAATCGGTGTTGGTGAGCATGTGACGCGCAGGCTGCTGGCCGAGATGGTGAAGCCGGTGGTGGACTACCACAGCGAAATCTTCGTCGATACTACGGAGCCGGATGGGGCGCCACGGGAGACGACGGATGTAGAAGAACTACGTTCCATCGGATGGTCCCCAATCACAGAAATCACTAGCGAGATTCACATTGCTAGTACAGAAGTCGTCGGATCGGACGACCGCCGCACATGACTAGTAATTTGGTTAAAACCCATTGTAGAACTCTCAACACGCCGATGGTGCTCGTGAACTTCCTGGCCTCCAAGCTGGCACGTTTAAAGTTCAATCTCTTGTCGCTGATATTAATAAGGAGAGGGCGAAACATATCGATAGGAAGTGGCTTGGCTCTCTCAGGCGTCCCCATTCTGATACTCACGAAGAACTCGCAGCTGACCATTGGCTCGAACTGCACCTTGCTCTCGAGCCTAACGTCTAATGGCCTTGGCATACAGCACCCAATTATCTTTTACACGCTTCGAGGAGGTTCTAAGATCGTGATCGGGAATAGTGTTGGCATTTCTGGTGGCTCTTTTTGCGCCGCAACCTCTATTCGGATCGGAGACAACTCTATCCTTGGGGCAAACGTAACCATAGCTGACTCCGATTTCCATCCTGTCAATCCGGAAATGCGGCGAAGCGGGTCGAAGGCCGTGGCGAGTGCCGCGGTAACGATCGGGAGCAACGTGTTTATCGGTACCGGGTGTACCGTTCTCAAAGGGGTTACCATTGGAAATGACTCTGTGATTGGTGCAGGATCCGTTGTCACTCGAGATATTCCGGTTGGCGTCGTTGCTGCAGGAAATCCGTGTGTCGTCATACGCAACGTCCATGGCTGAGCACCTCAAATAGGTTATTCTCCTCAGTCACTGTTCGGGAGCGCGTGACAATGTCTTGTCAGATTTTCTCTTGCGACTGCGGTTAGTTGCCATTAATGTACACGAAGGGCTGACTATATAAATGACACTGTTAAGACGATTGTTCCGGCGCCTCTACCACCGCTTGCTTGGGCGGCAGTCTGTTCAAGACCTGGTTAATCGTGGCCTTAAAGCCGGGAGGAACCTCAATCTTCAAAGAGATGTGATTCTCGACTACTCACACACTTGGCACATCGAACTTGGAGATGACGTGACGATTGCCCCGCGAGCGATCATTTTGGCACACGACGCAAGTACAAGACATAGCCTTGGCTATACGCGCTTGGGCAAAGTAAGGATCGGCAGCCGCGTATTTATCGGGGCTGCATCAGTCATCCTGCCAGGTGTAACGATTGGAGACGATGTGGTTGTAGGTGCCGGCAGCATCGTGGCCAACGACGTTCCAAGCGGCGTAGTCGTCGCTGGAAACCCTGCTCGAGTTATTCGAACGACACAGGAGTACCTGGAAAATAAACGCGCAGAACTCGAGCGCTCTCCAGCATTTGGCGAACGCTACACTGTTCGTGGCAGAGTAACTCCAGCGATGAAAGACCAGATGAATCGGGAGATGGAAGAGGGAATCGGCTTCGTGGTCTAGCCGTACGGAAGCTGTCTCTCAAAGATCATATGGAATGAAACGCGGAATCTACAAATGACGAGCTCAGTCGGTCGAAATGCAAAATGGTCGCTGGTGCAAACCATCGTCGGGGCGCTAACCGTATTCGTTCTTTACAAGTTCTTGTATGGTCACCTCGGCCCCGATAAGCTCGGCCTGTGGACAGTGGTTCTCGCCAGCGTTTCAGTCGGCAGGCTTGCTGAGCTTGGTTTGTCGACAACGGTGCTTCGCTTTGTCAGTATGCATCTCGCAGCAGGCGACCGGGCTCGTGCAGCCGACATCCTCGAGACGGGCATCGTTTCAATTGGGGCACCATTCGCGCTGATATTGTTGATCTGTTACCCGTTGGCAACTGCGGCCATGCAGTATGTCGTCCCTGGAGAAAATGTTGCAGGTGCCCGGGGCATTCTGCCGTTTGCATTTGCAACCCTGTGGTTCGGCGTTACCGGCACCATCGTGCAATCCGCGCTCGACGGTTGCGGACGCATGGACGTCAAATCGAGAATCCTGATCGTCGGGAATCTGGTGTATGTTGCTGCGGCGATTCTCATGGTGCAGGAGTGGGGTATTGTTGGGCTGGCGGTATGCCAGCTCCTGCAAGCAGCACTTGTAGGAGTGCTAGTCTGGGTAGCGACGCGGCGAGAACTCCCGGGACTGCAGGGTGCTCCAGTGAAGTGGGACCGATCGTGTTTTCGCGAAATCATTGGCTACGCGGCAGGCCTGCAACTGGGAAACCTGTTGCTCTTGCTTTTCGAGCCGGCGACGAAGATCCTGCTGAGCCGATACTGCGGCCTGAGCGAGGTTGCGCACTTTGAGATGGCCAACCAGGTAGTTTCCCGTGTCAGGGGTCTGGTCACCTCCGCCATGCAGGCCTATCTTCCAGTGCTTTCCTCGACTGGATCGGCAATCGACACCGCCCGGGGTATGGTTGGCGAGGCGAGTTTCTTCATCAGCCGCCTCGGGCTTCCGCTGATGGCGGGCCTCGTGATCTCGTACCCGGTCATCAGTATCCTCTGGATCGACCACATGCAACCGGATTTCATCGTCTACGGCTGGATTCTTGGCACTGGCTGGCTAGTGGCCACGATGGCGATGCCCACCTATTACTATTGTGTCGGCGCTGGAAGAATTCGGGCGATCCTTGCCTCCCAGGCCCTAACGGTCGGGCTGAACACTGTTCTCGGCTTCTCCGCCGCGCTGCTCGGCCTCGGACGGTGGGTAGCCGTTTCGATGATGGTGTCGCTTGCGGCCGGCAACCTGATCACCACTGCGCGAGCGCTAGCAGACCTAGGAACGAGCATTAAGAAGATACTCCAGATAGCGGCAGCAAGAGATGCGATCAACGTTGTCTTGAGGACCGTAGCTGTAATCGCCTTCCATATCGGTGTTTCTTTGTCGACATCGTCAAACAGCCTTGCTTACGCCAACTTCGCGGTGAGTTCAGCGTTACTGCTGCTCATCCTCTATTTGTCCCACGCGGCGGCTGTGCTGGTCGGCAGGAATCCCAAAGGTCGCTAGCCCCATGTGGATTCTCCTCTTTCTCATCACCTTCTGGGGAGTTCTGGCGTTTGTCACGAACCACAAGCACCAGTCGCTGGTGATCATCACCTTGCTTGGTACCGGCGGTCTACAGTTGGTCCCTATCCACTGGTTCTGGAGTCCGCTGCTGTTGGTGAAGCCCTACGACTACGCCTTTGCAGCGATGGGCGCGATTTTTCTGCTACGTGCGAAAGATCTCCGGCAGGTGTTGACCCGGGAGCGCGTTGCCCGGTTAGCCGCTGTCTACATGAGTTTTCTGGCGTTGGTCCTGGTCGCGAGTATCGGCGCGTTCTCGTATTCCCTGATTCAGGCGGTACAGTCTGCGCGGGTGTTCTTCTGGCCGGCTTTCCTTCTGCTTTTCCTGCTCGTCGACCGGACAGCACTTCAGCGCTTCGTGAAACTGCTATTCCCGATCGTACTCACCCTCTCGGTGCTCTACCTGCTTCAACCCATTACCGGCAAGACAATCATCAACCCGAGCGGCGAGTACTACAACCCGTATATTGGCTCGACAGACATGAAGCGCTATCTGAGCACGCCGGATTTCCTGATTTTCTTCTTGCTGCTCGCCTATCACCGGATCTGCTCCTGCGAGGGTAAATCGCTCGGGTTTCGTCTGGGGCAGTGGCTCGCGTTTCTGGTGTTTTCTTCGGTCCAGGTCGTGTCACTGACTCGCTCCGTGATCCTCGGCACCGGCGCAGCCCTGCTCTACCTCAGCAAACGACTGGTGAATCCGGTACTTGTGGTGTTCGTTCTTTCAGCAACAGTGATTGCCGTTGCGGTCGCCTACTCGACAAGCACGACAATCGAGCAGCGTGTTGACGACAGTCTGAAGGACATCTCCGCAACGCTTGACGGTCGCTTTCTGGGCAGGGATGCCGCAAAGGATGGCAACCTGAGTTTTCGCATTGCCCACATCAGCGAGCGCCTGACCTACGTGCTGGATAGCGCGAAACGCTGGCCGATTGGAATCGGCTTCATCCACGAGGATTCGGCTGCAGCTCAGAGCCTCGGCTTCAAGCATGGGCTGCCCAATCTCTTGACTGGCCGCGTCGTGCAGGTCGACACGGGTGATGTCGCTTGGTCGGTCGTGATCATAAAGACGGGGCTGGCAGGCCTTGGACTGCTACTGGCATTTCTCGTCGGTTCGTTCCGGGCTTTGGGGAACACTCGGGATGTTTACGCAGTAACCTATCGAGGGGCACTCCTCTACTTCCTCATCACTTCGTTCTTTTCAAGCAACCTCATTTCGCCGAACGCGATGCTTCCGCTGATGCTGTTCCTCGCGATGGCGGTTCGCACGAGAGAAGCTGCGGCACCGGTGTGCCAGGAGGCCGCCCACCAGGCACGGTCCGTTCGCGACACGTCAGTACCAGCAGGGATTGCGGTCGGAAAACTGACCCAGCCGCCGATTTCAACCAGACAGGGTCAAGCATGAAGTTCTCGATTATCACGCCATCCTATGCGCAGGGGACATATATCCGTGAAAACATCGAATCTGTCTTGCGCCAACGTTGGGGCGATTTCGAACACATCGTTGTCGACGGTGGCTCAGACGACGAGACAGTAGAGATCCTCCGCAACTATCCGCACCTGAAATGGGTTTCGGAGAAGGATGAGGGGCAGGCGGACGCGCTGAACAAGGGTTTGCGAATGGCAACGGGCGATATCGTCGGATGGATCAACTCGGACGACTATTACACCAAAGGCACCCTGCGCAAGGTCGCGGAAGCGTTTGCCGACCCGGCCGTGCAGTGGGTGATCGGCGACATCTCGCTGTTCCTGGAAGAGAGCGGGGAGTTCGTTGCCCTGAACAGTCCGGTGGTAAGTTGGGGGACGCTGCAGCGCAACCCCGATATCGTGCGCCAGCAGGGCGCATTCTTTCGCCGTGATTTCCTAGTTCAGGGAGGGGCCTGGAACAAAGAATTTTTCATGGTCATGGATTTCGATCTATGGGCCCGCCTAGCAAAACGGTCGCAGCCCCAGATGCTGCGCGAACAACTCGCGGTGTTCCGCATCCAGAAGAGCCAGAAATCTGGCCTTGCCAACCTTCGCCGGCAGACCGCCGAAATGACACGTGTGCTGCGGCGCGAGAGAGCGGATGCAGTCAATATCCTGAGACTCAAAGCGAAGAAGGAGGGGCACTGGCTTAAGGGGACGTTGAAGAACTTGCTTATTCACACTGGCCTGCTCGACAGCCGTTTTCTGCATAAGCCGCTACGCGGCTGGGAGGACGACGCTCGATGAATGTCGTACATTTTCTTTGGGCTCTCAATCAAGGGGGGGCCGAAAATCTCGCCATCGACCTGGCTAATGAGCAGGCGCGGGATCACCATGTGGCGCTCGTAGTGGGCAACGATAGCGTCAGTCCTTCGGTGAAGCGCCGGCTTGATCCGGCAGTTCGCTACCAATGCATCGGCCGGCCGACCGGTAGCCGCAACCCCTATTGGGTTGCCAGCCTGCTTTGGGCACTCAACCGTTTACGGCCCGACGTCATTCATTCTCACACACGTGACTTGGCAGCTCTCGGGCGGCTCATTTTCCGGCCGATGATTCTGACCGTGCACAGCGTGAACATGGATTTCTCGCCGGCAGTATCGCGCTACAACGCGCTGTGCTGCATCTCAGAGTCGGTGTTTTTAGATGTGCGCCAGCGGTGCCCGGCACGCAAGCTGCACCGGATCGACAACGGCGTGGTGATTCCGCGCATCGCGCCGTCGCCCGATCGTGCGCCGTCGGCGCTTCTACGGGCCGTTCAGGTCAGTCGCCTAGCTCATGAGATCAAGGGGCAAGACCTGCTCATTCGCGCACTCGCGGCAATGAGCGGGCGGTGTCCGGTCCCGCGGATGACAGTGGATTTCGTCGGAGAAGGTCCTTCGCTCCACTACCTACGGGATCTGGCCGTCGAAGTCGGCGTCGGAGCGCAGTGCCGATTTCTCGGTGCGCTGAGTCGCGAGGAGGTTTATGCGCGCCTGGGCGATTACGATCTTTTGGTACAGCCATCCCGTCGTGAGGGCTTCGGGCTGACTGTCGTGGAGGGCATGGCCGCAGGCATTCCGGTCCTCGTCTCTAACATCGAGGGGCCGATGGAGATCATCGGCAACGGTGAGTTCGGCCATTCCTTTGACAGCGGCGATGCGGAAGCGCTAGCCATCGCGCTCGAGGTCCTGGCAGCCGAGATCCGTTGCGGTAGTGCTAGGCAGCGCACCATCGCGGCCCGCCGACATGTCGAAGAAACCTACAGCCTGCAGCGGATGGCGGCGGAGTACGACGCGATCTACCGGGACGTGGCTGAGAGGCGCCCATGATCGGCATGCTGCGCGCGATGGTACGCGACAATCCGCTCATGGCGAGCCGCGCCGAGCTGCTGAGAGAGATCGAAGCGAGCCCGCCGGCGGTTGCTCCCGACTTTTCGGAACGTCTTCTTTGCCGCTCGCTTGCAGCTGCCGCCGCGAATATTCCGGCCTATCGCGACGCCTGGTTCGCGAGTGCGGCCACTGCGGGCTTGCTCGCCGAGTTTCCACTGATCTCGAAAAAGCAATTGCTGGAAGCACCGGAACGTTACTACCCAAGGCTGGGACTGAAGAAGCTGGTAACTTCGATCGGCAAGACGAGCGGCACCACCGGGACCCCATTGACAATCTTCAGGAGCCTCGATTCGGTGATCTGGGAGTATGCGTTCGTGCATCGCCACTGGGCTTGGTCGGGGTTGCGGCGCGGCATGCCGCGGGCGACGCTCCGCGGCGACTTGGTGGCGAGTGCGGACCAGACGGAGGGGCCATTCTGGCATTTCAACGTGTGGGAAAACCAGCTGCTTCTTTCCTCACGGCATCTGCGCACACCATTTGTCGAGCGGATCGTCGAGAAACTTTCAAGCTTCCATCCCTATCTGATGCAGGCCTATCCGTCGACGGCCTATGAACTTGCGAAGTATCTGCAGACAGTGGGTCGGGTCGTTCCGATCCCATTTGTGTATACGGGTTCTGAAATGCTGTATTCACATCAGCGGGCTCTAATCGAGGAGGCGTTCGCCTGCAAGGTCATGGATTTCTACGGTATGGCCGAGCGTGTCGCTTTCGCAGCTCAGTGCGAGCACGGCAGCTATCACGTGCACCCGGCATACGGCCGCGTGGAGATTGTCGATGACGAAGGGAAGCCGACGGACACGGAGGGCTTCATCGTCGGCACCACTGTCCACAACCTAACCATGCCACTCGTTCGGTATCAACTGTCGGACCGTAGCCGTTGGAAGCGCGGAGAGTGCGCCTGCGGGCGACACTTCCCGATGATCGAACCGATTTCCGGAAAGTTCGAGGACGTCATTCACGGCAGCGAAGGCAACGCAATCAGCCCGTCGATCGTGACGTTTGCGTTCAAGGGGCTGAAGTTCATCGAACGGAGCCAGGTGGCGGAGGTTGCGCCGGGAAGATGGCAGATTCGTATCGTGCCGCAGCCGGGCTTCGGTGTGCAGGAGCGGGACCAGTTGTTCGGGAACGTGCGTACACTCATCGATCCGGGGCTCGAAATCGAGATCGTGGAGTGCGCCGAAATTCCGCGCACGAATGCTTACAAGTATCGCTGGATTGTCAACGAGTCAGCGCAACATGCGCTGGCGCAGCCAAGTTGATAGGGATTTCGGGATGACAGCGCAACCTGCGACGACTCGCAGCCTATGCAAGAAAATGGCACCCATACGCACTGTGCTGATGCTCGGAACCGCTATCGGCGATCACGGCGGCATCGGATCGGTGGTTGCGATCCTGCGTGAGAACGGCCTTTTCGAGCGGAACCGGGTCGAGTATCTGGCAACGCACCGTGAAGGTGGTGCGCTGCGTAAATTGGGCGTTGCGGCGGCGGCGTGGCTCCGATGCATGACGCGCCTGTTCTGTGGAAGAGTGTCTTGCTTGCATGTGCATCTAGCGTCGCGCGCGAGTTTCTGGCGCAAGCTGCTTTTCTTCGTGCCGGCATTCGTGTTGCGGGTTCCGGTGATTCTCCATCTGCACGGCGGCGAGTTCCCGCTGTTCTACGGCAATGAGTCGGGCGCGCTCGCGCAGTGGTTGATCCGCTTTGCGTTTCGCCGCGCTGCGGCGGTGATCGTGCTGTCCGCGTCGTGGGCGCGCTGGGTCGGAGATACGTTTCCCGGCGCGAATGCGGTGATTGTCCATAACCCGGTGACGGTGCCGGTCGAATCCGGAGAGGATCGAATCGGCGAGGCCGTCCTGTTTCTCGGCCGGCTGGGCCGTGCCAAGGGAGTGCTAGTGCTGCTGGAGGCCGCAGCGATGCTCGTCGCCGCGGGCAGCCCGGTGCGGCTCTGGCTGGGTGGCGACGGCGATGTCGAAGGCTGCCAAATTTACGCGCGGAAGCTCGGCATCGCGGAGCGGGTGGAGTTTCTCGGATGGGTGAGCGGCAAGCACAAGCGCAGGCTGCTGAAGACCGCCGGCGTCTATTGCCTGCCTTCTTTCAACGAGGGGCTGCCGATCAGTCTGCTTGAGGCGATGGCGATAGGTCTGCCAGTGGTGACAACACCGGTAGGCGGGATTCCCGAAGTGGTCTCCGACGGTGTTGAGGGGTTCCTCGTTGCGCCGGGCGATGCGGCAGTAGTGGCAGCGCGGCTGGGAGAATTGATCGGCGACCCGCAGCTAGCCCGCCGGATGGGGGCGCTGGGACGCCGAAAGGCAATCGACCGGTTTGCGGCCGAGGTGATCGTGCCGAAGATCGAGGCGGTGTATGGAGCGGTGCAGCGATGATCCGACTGGGTGCGTTTCGCGGCCGCTCGCCAAGGGCCGTCTTCCTCCAGCGAAAGCTGCTGCCATTCGCGTTTGTTGCGCTGCTAGCAGCGACGCCCAGTGGAGCCAGCGACACTGGGGACGTCATTCCCGGCTTGGCGAAGGTCGCCGCGAAGCCACATCCGAGAACGATCACGCCTGCTCCACTGCCGACCGCCACACTTCAGCTTCTCGTGGACCAGGTCAAGAGCAATGCAAAGCTGGCCCTACCGGGCGAACCGGATATTGCGACGCTGACTTCGGTCTTGAGCGCGGATGCTGCGCGCGCGAGCCTGAAGACTGCAGGTGCGGTCAACAACGAGGCAGAACGATTGCTTGCCTCGGCGTATCTCTGGCTCGTTACACAGGACGAGTCGGCCCGATCGGATGCAAAGCGCCGAGCGCTGAACCTGGCGAAATGGTCGCCGCGCGGCGCGACCGGCGTCTGGTATCAGGATCAAGCGGCGCGCTCGATCGCGTGGAGTCTCGCGCTCGCTTACGACTGGCTGTACGGCGGCTGGAGCGCTGCGGAGAGGGCGCAACTGCTGAGCGCGATCAAGCCGCGGCTGGAGGATATGCTGGGCAAGCCGGTCGCCGGTTATCCGACGGGATGGGCTGGGATTGATTGGGGGGCCAAGCTTGATCGTGCGCCCTACGATTCCCACGGCGTGACGACGCTGGCGAGGCTCGCCGTCATCTGCTCTGCGCTTGCAGGAGAAGATCCTCTGTTCAACAGTTGCTACCAGCAAGTGGTGCCGCGATACGTCACTCGTCCGATTCCCTGGGGCAGCGACGATGGCGGGTTCAGCAACGGTACGGCCTACGCGCACTGGGGCGTGTTCTCCACGCATTTTGCCGCTTGGGACATGCTGAAATCGGCTATCGGCGTCGATCTCTGGCAGGCGAAGTGGGCACAGAACTACTTGACCCTCCTTGTCTACTTCCTGCCGCCCGGGACGCCAACGAATCTGTTCGGCGACGGCGCCGAGGGCAGCTGGCCTGCCATCTGGGCCGCTCAGGCGAAGGTTTATGCAGCGCACTATTCGTCGCCTTTGGCTGAATGGTATGCAAGAAACCAGTTCGGCGAGGATGCCACCAGCTTTTCCCTGCTCGTTGCGCCGCGCCGGCAGTGGGACACGGTATCGGCGCAGTTTCCACCATGGACGCCGGACGCCGCCCACATCCAGTCAACCGGCTGGGTGGCCATGCACAGCGCGTTGGGTGACCGAGCGCGGACGTCGATCTATTTCAAATCGAGTCCATTCGGCTCCTTCAACCACTCCCACGCCGACCAAAACAGCTTCGTGGTGAATGCGAAAGGCCGTCCGCTAGCGATCGACTCCGGATACTACGACTTCTACGGTTCGCCCCATTGGATCGACTGGTACAAGCAGACGCGCGCGCACAACGCCATCACGTTCGACGGGGGAAAGGGACAGTTGTGCGACACGATTGCTGCCAGAGGGCAGGTTGTACACTATGCCACCACGCCCACCCACGACATCACCACTGGCGATGCTGTGGTCGCCTACGGCGGGGCGCTGACGCGCGCACTGCGTTCTCTGGTCTATGCGCGTCCGGACGTGCTGCTGGTGGTAGACGCCCTGGCCTCAGACACTGCACGCTCGTGGGAGTGGAACATTCACGCACTGAAGAAGATGCTTATCGCCGACAATGCCTCACTCGAGATAAACAACGACGGTGTGCGGTTATGCGTGAAAGTTCTCGACGCCCCCGCAGGAGGGTTCTCCCAAGACAACCGCTTCTCCGCTGCCCCACAGGGCAACTACAGCGCGCAGTGGCATGCGCGCTACGTTTCGATCGAGAAATCGAAACGGGCTGATTTCATCGTCCTGCTTGATGTCGAATGCAGGAAGCCCACAGTGTCGCTTGCGAAGAGCAAGGGAATCTCTACGGTTACCATCGATTCGATGGAGGTCGAAATCGGTGCCAACGGTGTTCCGGAGGTCAGGCGATGAGCGGCCTTCTCTGGAAACTCAATCGTCTGCAGACGATGGCCCCGCAAGAGCTGATCTGGCGCGCCGGGCAGGCGTTGCACAAGCGGGCGTGGAAATTCGGGATCGGTTTGGCGCGCGCCCCGGCACGCCCGACACGCATAGGCTTCGGCAGTTCCTTCCTTGCGGCGACTCCGGCCAAGTTGCTTGCACCCGAGGCCGTAGTGAATAGAGCTAACCGCCTGCTCACCGGGCGGTGGGATATTTTTGCGTTGCATGACACGGAGTACGGCTTCCCTCCGGAGTGGAACAATGATCCGCTCACAGGCAAGCAGGCCCCTTTCGCATCTGGCAAGACGATCGACTATCGCCGCAGGGAGTCAGTCGGCAACATCAAGTACCTGTGGGAGCCGGGCAGGCATTCGGATTTGGTCGCACTGGCACAGGCATGGGACCTAACCGGCGACATGCGTTTCGTTTACGGTGCACGCACCTTTTTGTCTTCTTGGCTCGATCAGTGTCCGTATCCAATGGGGGTGCATTGGTCGAGTTCGCTCGAATTGGCGGTGAGGCTCGCCAACTGGTCATGTTCCTGGCATTTGCTGGGTGGTGCCGACTCGCCAATTTTTGAGGGTAGCGATGGGGAACGTCTTCTGCATACGTGGTTGACGTCAATTTATCAGCACTGCCATTTCATACACGGTTATTTTTCGCTGCACTCGTCGGCGAACAATCACCTCATCGGCGAGTACATGGGGCTTTTCCTTGGCGCTATTACTTGGCCATGCTGGGCCGAAAGCTCGAAGTGGCTTCGTATCGCACGCAATGGCCTCGAGTGCGAGGCTAGAAGACAGAATACGGAAGACGGCGTCAACCGCGAGCAGGCGATCTACTACCAGCATGAAGTAATGGCGATGCTGCTGCTCTGCCACTTGGCCGGCAAGGCCAACGGCATCGAGTTCTCCGCTGGGTATATGGAGCGGTTGGAGCGCATGGCAGAGTTCATCGTTTCTCTGATGGACGCGTCCGGGAACGTGCCGATGATCGGCGATGCTGACGACGCGCAGATGCTTCGTCTGGATCATGGCGAGCAGCATGATGTGTTCCGATCCCTGCTTGCGAGTTGCGCAGTCGTCTTCGGCCGTTCCGATTTCAAGCACGCTGCGGAGACCTTTGACGACGGAAGCCGGTGGCTGTTTGGCAACAAAGGGGTGGCAGACTGGAATGCCATTCCGAAGAACGTTTCGTCAGGTCCGCGCTGGGCATTTCCGGAGGGCGGGTATTTCATTTTTGGCAGCAACTTCGGCACCGATTCCGAAATCAAAGGGCTCGTCGACTGTGGGTCCATCGGCTACCTCAACATAGCGGCGCATGGCCATGCCGATGCGCTTTCTCTCTGCCTTTCTGTCGGGGGCGAACCTTGCCTTATTGATCCGGGCACCTATTCCTACTGGGCCGATCAGCCATGGCGGGATTACTTCCGCGGCACCGCTGCCCATAATACCGTACGCGTCGATGGGCTGGACCAATCGGTTAGTGGCGGCAGATTCATGTGGACACGAAAAGCCACAACGAAGGTATTTCATCCCCCGGAGTCGCCTGATTCGTTCCATTTCGATGGGATGCACGATGGCTATCTTCGACTTGCCGACCCGGTGGAGCATTGGAGATCAGTCGATTTTGATGCAGGCACTTCGCTGCTCGTTGTGACCGACAGAGTGCTCGGACATGCGGAGCATGCAATCGAACAGTTCTGGCATTTCGCGCCGGCAGTCGAGGTGACCCTTTCTGAGAACCAAGTCGCTGTTCGGGGAAATCATTTCTTCATCGAGGCCACATTCGATGGCGATGGCATCTCGCTCGATTTGCTCAGCGGCAGCGAAGATCCGATACTCGGCTGGTACTCGGATTCGTATGAAAGGAAGTGCGCCACCACGACGCTTCGGGTCCGGGCGCTGTCCCCAGGAACATTCATTCGCGCATCGTTCCGTATGGAAGCGGCGCATAAGCTTTCCGTTTCTGCCAAGGACTGACCATGCCAATTACCTGTCTCGTAGCCGGTGTACGGCGCGACTTCATGAAGATCCCCCATCATGCATGCCATAGAGGTGCACGGCAGGGCCTCTGCACTCGGATAGCATATGACCAAATTCGACGTAACCACATGATTGTACGCAAAGTGTCCACGGCGGAAGGCGCGCCTTCTCGGCGCTTCCCGCCCCATGATGTTCGAGCGGGCCACCGCAGACCGGGCTGGTGCGTATCGGAGAACTCATGAAACACGTCAAATATCATTATAAACAATACTTTGGCGTATGCATTCCGAGTGCGGAGGCCCTGAGGTGCACGGCAGTCCTTCGTACAAGATCATCCACACCGGCCAGCATTGCGACCAGGAGATGAACGACATGTTGCTCGATGAACTGGGCGTTCCCGAGCCGGATGTTTTCATAGCTGCCGGTGGCGGTTCGGACGCGCAATGGATGGGCAAGATCACCGTTGCCTTCGAGGAGCACTGCCAAGCGCACCGGCCACATGCGGTTCCGCTGGTTGGCGATGTGAATTCGACGCTGGCCTGCTCGATCGTCGCCAAGATGCTGTGCATTCTGGTGGCGCGTGCGGGGGCCGGACTGCGCGGCGGCGACATTGCGATGCCGGAAATGATCAACCGACTGGTGGCGGATAGGATGTCCGATTGCTTCTTTGTCGCCGAAGTGAGCGGCGTCGTGCATCTCAAACACGAAGGTAGGCCGAATTCCGCCATCGACTACGTTGGCCACGTGATGGTCGACAGCGTGCTTTGCCAAGCGGATCAGATGTCGTGCACCGGTACCCATGGCTTGCAGACGGAGGCGTTCAAGAAGGCAGCGCTGGCCAAGTGTGGTTGCTACGGCGTTATCACGCACCGGCCGAGCAACGTGGAAGATTGCCGGTGCATCGAAGGAGATGGCCGCCAAGTTGCCGTTCAGGTTCCGGGTGCATGCACGTATGCGCAACAACGTGGAGAGGTCGGGGATCGATCTCGGGCCAAACTCACGCTGCTGGGCCCGCAGGCTAGATGCCCTTCCTCAACTCGTGGAACGGCGCGACAGTGGTGCTCGCCGACGGCGGCGGCCGGCAGGAGGAAACCACGGCACTGGGCGTACCGAGCGTCACCATTCGCCAGAGCACGGAGCGAGCAGTGGTGGTGGACGAGAGCTTTCGGGTGCTCGTTGGTAGCGAACCGGCGCGTATCGTTGCCGAGGCGGCGAAGAGGCTGCGAGGCGAGGGCAAGCAGTGGTGGCGGCCGTATCTTTGGGATGGCAAGGCGGCAATGCAGATCGTGGACACTCTGGCAAAGGAACTGGCATGAGCAATCGCATTGAGATGATGGGCTGTCAGATCGACAACCTGTCAATGGAAGAAACGCTGCAGGCCATAGGGAGTTTCATCCGTTCGGGCACGCCGCACCAGCATGTGGTGGTAAACGTCGACAAGCTCGTCAAGGCGAGTCGCGATCCGGAGTTGCGCCGTATCATCAACGAATGTGCGCTGATCAATGTCGACGGGATGCCGGTGGTGTGGGCGTCGCGCCTGCTCGGCAAGGGATTGAAGGAGCGAGTGGCTGGTGTCGATCTGTTCGAGGCTTTGATGAGACGCTCGGCCGAGAAGGGGTGGCGCGTTTTTCTGCTGGGCGCAAGGGAGGATGTGGTTGCCCGCGTTAAGGCCTTGTACGAAGAGAAGTACCCGCGCTTGACTGTAGCCGGCTACCGCAACGGCTATTGGAAACCGGAGGAGGAGGCGGGCGTAGTCGAGCTTATCAAGGAGGCGCGCGCCGATCTCCTTTTCGTGGCAATCAGTTCGCCGAAGAAGGAGCACTTCCTGGGCCGTTATCAGACGGAGATGAAGATTCCTTTCGCGATGGGTGTGGGTGGAACCTTTGACGTGGCGGCAGGCAAGGTCAGGCGTGCGCCGGCCTGGATGCAGAAGGTGGGGCTGGAATGGTTTTTTCGCTTCCTTCAGGAGCCGCGCCGCATGTTCAAGCGCTACTTCGTCGACGATATGGCCTTCTTCTGGCTGCTCGTCAAGGAAGCGACTCGGCGTTGAGCGCCATCGAATTCGCCTTCAGCCACCAGACGGCTGTCGACACCGCAGCGCATATAACGGTGGTGTGCCAGATCGGATTCGTAGTGTGCCCGCTCGATGCAGACAGGCGCTTCTCTGCGTTAGAAACACGAGGCCGCCTGAACTGATGGTCATCGCACCGACCAAGCCGATTCACCACAGACTCCGGACTTGGCTCGTTGCAACGACCGCGGCTGCTCACTCCCGCACGCTCCTCGCCGAGGCTCCGCGTACCTCAAGCGTAGAGCCACGCCAGTCTCCCCAAGGCAGACGAGATAGGTCGCGAACCCCTGACTCTGCAGCCGGAGCCTTCGCCTCCGGCTGCACTTTGCCGTTGGTGTGAATAGAGTTAGCCGTTCCCCTGTTCGGCCCGCCGCCGGCGGGCGATGACGCCGACTAGACCCATTCCGGCGAGCAGCATCGCGTAGGTTTCGGGCTCCGGGACCGGCGGAATTTCCCGCGACAGCAGGTCGCCGGTCGCTTTGTCCTGGCCGACATCCTTCAGGAACTGCACCTTCAGGTGCGGCGCCGCGAAAGTCAGGCCGGTACCGGTGAAGTCGATCACCCAGGTCATTGCCGGGGTCAGCGCTATCGCCGCACCGGTGAAGCATGCGCCGTTGGTGCCACCCGTCTGGCAGCCGGCGTTGGCGCTCAGGCCGTTCGTCACGTTCGCAGCGAACGAACCCGGACCGCTGAAGATGCTGGCCGCGGTGACGTTGCCGATGTCCTTGATCTCGAACGCCTTGAGCCAGTTGACTCCGGCCCAGTTGCCGGTCGCGCTGGTCGCATTGAGAATCTCGAGCTTGAGGGTATCGGCGTCGAGCGCGTCGGTATTGAATGTGACCCCCTGAAAGGCCAGGCTGTTGCTGGCAGCGACTGCGGGCAGTGCGGCGAGACTCAGTGCAGCGAGCATTGCGCCGGTGATTGCTGTGATTTTCATGTTGCTTCTCCAAGATATTGTTGAACAGCGGCAGACTTGCGGCATGAATCGGGTAGATCTCTTGCCAGTCTGCCAAGCTTGCGGCCTATTGACGCCATTGCGACACTACCGGCTGCAGCGTCGGCAAACAATGGCCCGATTGGCCTATTCGCAGCGCCAATTGGGCCGAAAAATGCGTCTTTGTTCGATTGAATGGGTTTGGTTTGGCCCGTCCGGGCCATGAACCGAATCGACAAAGCGGAGGACGTTTCCGGATGGAGTCCATGAACGATGTCACGAATCATCGATAAATCCTGATGGTGGACGTGGATCGGTGCGGTCGGCGGGATTTCTGGCGATTAGTCCGCTTGGGCCATTCTTTCATACCGTCGCGCGTGACGTACTGCTCGATGCAGGCGCCGGAAGAGCCCGGTGGGTTACGCATACCATTTTATATTCGACACTTACGAGCAAACCGGGTCATCTCCGGAAAATCTGCTCTGGCCCGGTTGAGCCATTGTCCGGGACGTACCGGGGAAGTAAATTGGCAACTGCCGAGGACAGGATATGGAATTCTCCAAGTGTCCTTGGCATGTCATTCGATAATCGACTAAATAAAGAAAGGGAAACAACCATGAAAATCCATCCGCTGGCCAAGGCTCTGGCCGCCGCTACGCTGGCCACGGCGTTGGCCACTCCGGCATTGGCCGACACCGTGCAGCTCAACAGTTTCACCTATGGCTCGCAGCCAATGACCGTCAGTTCCGCGAGTCCTGCAGCTTCTGGAACCTACCCCGCCGGGCAGTTCTCGGGTTTCCTCAACAGCAACGCCTTCGTGACCTTCTGTACCGACCTGCAGAAGAGCTTCTCCCTCGGCACGACGTACACCAACTACTCGATCGTCAATGGCCTGACGGCCTGGGGCAGCACGGTCTATCAGGGTATGAATCGCCTGATGTCTTACGGGTACGCCAATGGTCTGCCGAACAACTCGACCAACTCGGCGGTCTTCCAGGCGGCGGTCTGGGAAGTCATCTACCAGCCGGACGGCGTGTACGATTTCAATGCGGGCAACTTCAAGGCCAGTTCGAGCGATGGCGCCACCCAGACGGCGCTGAACACCTGGAACTGGGCCACCGTCATGAGCACACCGATCAGCCACACGACCAATCAGTTGTTGTCAAGCACCAATCAGAACTTCCTGGTCACCACGCCCGTTCCGGAGCCCGAGTCGTACGCGATGATGCTCGCCGGCCTGAGCCTGGTCGGCGCGATCGCCCGTCGTCGTCGGTCTTCGGCGAACTAGCCTCGTTGGAACTCCACAGCCGCGCACGCCCAGCAGGGCCGCGGCCATCCACGCATCAGCACGGGGCCCCGTCGAATCGACGGGGCCCTTTTTCCGCCGGCCTGCCGCGAGGAGGGCATCGGGCTGAAGTCACTACCACTACCGTCGCGCGAGACGTCCAGGAGCGAACTCCGGAACGAAGTCCGGAGAGAGCCATGACGCGATCGGGCAAGACCGTGGCGGCGACGACCGGTGGCAGACGTGCAGCCTGTTCGTAGTGGGGTCCTGCTCGCTCTGGCCATCGCTGGTACGGCGAGCCTGTTCGTCCTCGGAGCGCAGCCATACGCCGTCGGCCTTGTGCCGCCGCCCTGGGACAAACTGGCCCACGCGCTGGTCTTCGGCACGCTGTTCGTTGTCTTCGACAGGGCGCTGAATCTCCCTCTCTCTGTCGCGCTGGCGCTTCCGCTGCTTATCTCGGCAGCCGACGAGATGCATCAGCTCTTCCTGCCAGGCAGGAACCCGAGTTGGGCCGATTGGCTGGCGGGGCTGTGCGGCGTGGTTGTCGCCGCCATGCTGCGCCGCCGCCAGAGTTGACGAGCGCGCGTCGGCGAAGCGGAGCCTCAGACGTACGTCACCGCCCCGGCGCCACTCCGGAGTAGCGATTCGAGCTTGCCGACGGCCTGCGCACGGTTGCTGACGTTGATCTTCTGGAAGATTCGCTTGAGATGGTTCTTCACCGTGAAGCTGCTGATGCCGAGGATCATCCCGATCTCGATGTTCGTCTTGCCCAGGCGAACCCACTCGAGGATCTCGCGTTCACGCCCGCTGAGGCCGCCGGCTGCAACGCCATCGAGGAGGAGACCAGGGTTGGCAGCGGTCCCAGGGCCAGCGGGCAGGCGCTCGATCCTACTCAGCGCCGCGTCCAGGTAGGGCAGCAGCATTTCGAACAGGTGCGTCTCGTCCTCGCCGAAGTCGCTGCGGGCACGCAGCATGACGTACAGGTGGTCGGCCCTCAAGCGGTTGTCCGGGATGCCGTGGAAGAGAACTTGCCGCATCTCGGAGATCGCGCCAAACGATGGCGGCGCGCCGCCATCGACGCTGATGAATTGTTCGCACGGTCCCGTGACTACCCTGTTGCCGAGTGCGGTCCAGCTTTGGTGAAGGCTGGCGGCGAGGTCCTGCATCCGGCGTGGTGGAAGTTCGCGCGTGCGGACTCCCGGCAGGAGCGAGACGACGTCGTAGTCGAAAGCAGGATGGTCGGCGCCCAAGCTGAATGAAATCAGTGCCTGGTGAGGAATCAGGCGCTGCACGTCGCCCTGCAGCCAGAGCAGCAGCCTGAGATGACTTTCTATCGACAAGGAGGCACGCATCGTCGCCAGAAGCTCCGAGGCGGTCCTGCTGTGTTCGGATGAGGTCGCAGTCATCGTGTGTTGATCCGCAATGGTCACCTGGCAGCTCGCGTCCGGGAACGTCCGGTCCTGCCGCCGCAAATGGCGCGCTGCGTCGTATGGCAGCTGGGCGAAGCTTGCCATGCCGCCGAGCAGCGCGCCGAGAACTAGGTCACGGTGCGTCGCTCTGTCGTCGCTAGAATCGTTGCATGACGAGCGTATGGGCAGCGCGGGGCGCTGCCGGGCGCATTGTGCCGGCAGCGAGAGCGAAAGCCGCGGTCTGACGGGAAAACGACAATGGAGCGACAGGCATGGCCAGCAAGCGACCGTTTTTCGGGGTAAATCGGGTGGGGGGGCCGATCGTCCAGCTGACGGAGTCGCTCGTCGACCCCGTGGCGCAGCTGGTCAGCCTTTTCGGGTTGATGGTCTGGTACGGAGAGGACCAATACAACTACTACATCATTCTCGGCATCCTGCTCTTCTCGCTGAGTTTTCCCGGCAAGAGCCTGATCCAGCGAACGCTGCGCGGGACCTTCCTCGATGTGCTGCTCGGCTGGGCCGGCGTTGTGACGCTGTTGCTCTTCTTTGGCTGGGCGACTGGCCTGTACCGGCTCTTTCCGTCGCAGGTGATCGTCGGCCTGCTGTGGATGACTCCACTGTTGCAGCTCGCCGGCCATCTGCTGCTGCGCCTGATCCTGCCGGCATTGGTCGCCGGCAGTCACCCGAGGCGCAGCGTGATCGTCGGCTGCAACGAACTCGGCCGGCACTTGGCGGCGGAGATCGACCGTCACCCGCTGCTCGGGATCCGCATGCTCGGCTATTTCGACGACCGCAATGCCGACCGCCTGGACGTCGACGCGCAGTTCATCAAGGGTGACTTTGCCGACGTGGCCGAGTTTGCGCGGCGCAACGCGATCGAGATCATCTACCTGGCGGTGCCGATGGCCAGCCAGCCACGCATCGTCTCATTGCTCGACTCGCTGGCCGACACGACCGCTTCGGTGTACTTCGTCCCCGATGTCTTCGTCACCGAACTCGTGCAGGCACGGATGGACGCGGTCGGTCGGGTACCGGTTCTCGCCGTCTGTGACACGCCTTTCGCTGGTCTCAACGGTATGATCAAGCGGGCGACCGACATCGTGCTCTCGCTGCTGATCCTGACGCTGATCG
>ERZ761602.3192-NODE-3192-length-23673-cov-292.716360_pt1 | contig 23673 bp, 26 predicted proteins | sample MGYA00512165_ERZ761602 | MGnify/ENA primary metagenome ERZ761602 (study PRJEB28899, sample SAMN02445085) | bioreactor sludge metagenome | biome: EBPR sludge; isolation source: Thorneside wastewater treatment plant | place: Australia: Brisbane, Thorneside...
CCTTGCGGTAGCGAACGAGCAGGAACACCAGGTAGAAGATCGTCAGCCAGGCGGAGCGGAACTTCAGCGGGTCGCGCAGCCACTGCTGGTTGATGAGGTCCCAGTGTACGCGGATGAGATGGAAAGCCAGCAGGTCGTTGAGGAAGTTGACGATCGCCCGTTCGCTCAGCGCGCTCTCGAGCACCGGTTGCACGCGGCTTCGCACGCCCTGCAATTGCGGGTAGCGGTCCAGGCCGCGCAACAGGCGGCGCAGCGAGCGTCGGGCGGCAGCCTCGAACTGCGTCGCCGTGCCGACCCGCTGTGCCCGGCCACCTGCCGCCGCCGGTGACGCCGGGTCGGCGGCTGTCTCGCCTGCGGCAGCCTGCGGCGGGGCATCGGTTGCCGGCAGCCGCGGCAGCACCTGCCGCAGGCAGCGGGCGATGGCGCCGGCGTCGCAGACGTGCGCATCGTAGAACACGGACAACTTGCGCTCGCCGGCGTGCAGTCCGACGCGATAGACCCCTTCCTGCCGACGCAGGGCCGTCTCGATGCAGTGTGCGCTGGCGGGTGAACAGATCGCTGCCGGCAGTTCCAGCCGCAGGTGGCCGGCTGCACGGTAGCGAACGAAGATCCGCCGCGACCAGTCGTCGGCAGGGTCGGTAGACGGAATCGCCATGGCTGCCTCTGCCGGTTGCGGATTCAGCCGGCTGCCTGCGGCGGAACCTCCGCATCGCCGGCTTCGCCAGCCGGCACCGCCGCATCCGCCTCGCGTTCACGGGTCTCCTCGAGCAGGTCGGCGAGGCTTTCCTTCTGCTGCAGGACGAAATCCTTGCTCATGCCGCAGGCGCGCGAGACCGACAGCGCGATCTCCTTGCGGTAGCGGTAGAGCAGGAAGCCGGCGACCATGCCGCCGGCGGCGCCGACGGCGAGCAGGGTCAGCGGGTTGAGCAGCAGCGTGCGCGCCGCGACGACGCCGTGCGCGGCGGCACCGCCGATCGCCGCCGCGTGTGCCGCCGGCCTGTTCATCGCGTGTCCCAGTGCTTCCATCGTGCTCCCGTTCATCATCCTGCACTCCTCCCTGTCAGCCGGTCGGTTTGTCCCCGGCAGCGTACGTCGAATTTCCCGGCACTTCCTTGATGTCGTGCAACATCAGGAAGATTCCCTTGCAGCCTTCGCAGCAGAAGCGCAGCGCCGCCGTCCCCGTCTGCAGCAGCAACGGCCTCTTGCCGCAGTCGAGGCCGCACAGGTGGCAGTCGTTCCGTTCGCTCATCGCAGCAGCTCGCTCGCCAGACGTTCGAAGGTCGCGGCATCGGCCTCGCCGAGGAGTTTGCCACGGATGCGGCCATCGCCGGCGACGAAGTAGGTCGTCGGCAGACCGACGACCCCATAGCGGCGCGAAATCGCCGCCTGGTCATCGAGCAGCACCGGATAACCGACGCCGATGCGGCGGATGAAGGACTCGACCTCCTGCCGGCTCTGGCCGGCGTTGATCGCCAGCACGACCAGCCCCTGCTGCCGATGACGCTGCCAGACGCCATCGATCGCGCGCATCTCGTCGGCGCAGAAGCGGCACCAGTCGGCCCAGAAGCGGATGACCACCGGCCTGCCGCGCAACTCGCCGGGGAAGCTGAGTGGGCCGGCGGCGAGGGTCGGCGCGACAAAGGCCGGTGCCTGGTCGCCGATGTTCAGCCGGACGCCGCCACTGGCGTCGCAGCCAGCCACGATGAGGGCGAGCAGGGCGAGCGCGAGGAGGGTGTGCTGGTGCCGCGTGTTCAATTGTCGATGAGGAGCAGGCGGGAGTTGATGATGATCAGCAAAGCGACGACGGCGACCGCGATGAACATGGCTGCCGCGAGCCCGGCCAGCCTGCCGGCGACCCCCGGTATGATGGACTGCAGGCTGGGAACTCTGGCGAAGGCCTGCACCGCTCCGACGCCGAGACCGGCAGCCGTGCCGACGAACAGTGGCACGTAAAGCGCGTAACCCTGGTACGAGTAATCGGGCTTGAGGATGCAGAAAGGGCAGTGGTGGTGCGGGTGTTCGTACACGTAGAGCGAGATGAACGCCAGGACGGCCGCCATGGTGACGGCAAACGCGACCGCCGACAAGAGGGCGACGAGATGGCCGGCACGCGGCCCTCTGCGATGCAGCAGCGCACAGCCGGTGGCCAGCGCCAGGCTGAGGTAGAAGGCGAGCAGCGTCGGCAGCGGTGGCGCAGCCGCCAGCTCGGCGGTGACTCCGGGCGTCGCGTCGGAGAACAGGCTGCCACAGCACGACGTGATGACGTCAGCGCGCAGCGCGAGGAAGAAGCGCCACTGCAGCACGCCGGCGGCGAGCAGGAACGGCAGCAGGCAGAGCAGCAGGACGTACTTGATGCGCAGCAGCGGGTAGTCCGGAGCTTGCGTGTCGACGTGGTTGATCACCAGCCAGACGGCGGCGAGGAAGAAGACGAGGATCTGCGCCAGCAGCGCCGGGAAGCCGAAAGCGTTGGCCTGCAGGGTGCCGACGGCGCACATCGCGCCGACGAACAGCGACGCCATGCGATCGGCGTTGAAGACGAAGAGCGCCAGCGCGACCAGCTGTGTCGCGAAGACGAAGGCAAGCAGGGTTGACAGCAGATAGGTGCGGCGTTCGCGCAGCAACTGGCGTTCACTGCCGCTGGCCAGGTCCCAATGCCGTATGAGGTCGATGGCATAGGGCGCCGCCGCCAGCAACAGCCCGATGCAGAGCAGCGAAGAGAGCAGCAGGGCGAGGATCGCCGGCTGGAAGATCATCGGCCAGCCCCGGCCGGCACTGCCGGGTGGACGATGCGTCCGTCGCGCATGTCGACCACACGCTTCACCAGCGACGATTCGACGAGCAGCGGGTCGTGGCTGCTGAGCAGCACCGTGCGGCCGGTGCCGGCGAGTTCCTCGATGATCGCCATGAATTCCATCGCCAGCGCCGTGTCGAGGTTGGCCGTCGGTTCGTCGGCAATGATCACCGGCGGTTCGTTGATCAGCGCGCGGGCGATCGCCACGCGCTGCTGTTCGCCGCCGGAGAGCAGCTCGACCCGCGTCGTCCGTCGGTGGGCCAGGCGCAGGCCGGCGAGCAGCTGCTCGGCACGGGCCTGCAGTGCCTGCCGGTCGCCGCCGAGCGGGTAGGCGGGCAGCATGACGTTCTCGCTCGCCGAGAGGCCGCTGATCAGGTTGAACTGCTGGAAGACGAAGCCGAAGGTGCGGCGCCGGACTTCGGTCAGGAAGCGTTCGGGCAGCCCCGAGATATCGCGCTCGAGCAGGCGGACGCGACCACTCGTCGGTCGTGCGAGGCAGCCGATGATCGACAGCAGCGTCGTCTTGCCGGATCCGCTCGGGCCGCGCAAGGCCGTCACGCACTCCGCCGGCAGCTGCAGGTCGATGCCGGTGAGGGCGTGGAACTCGTTCTCGCGTCCGGCGTTGAACGTCTTGTGGATCTGCCTGAGTTCGATCATCGCCGGTTCAGCCGCGCATCACCGCGTCGGGGTCGCTGATCGCGGCGCGCCAGATGGGTACCAATGTCGCGGCCGCATAGGGGAAGACCGTGAAGAAGAACAGCGTCGTCACCTGCAGGCCGTCGATCACCGGACTGAGTTCGAAGCGCGGATAGAGAACCGCCCAGCCCTTCAGCACCGGCGCCAGGAGCGATGCGGAGAAGTGGAAGACATGTAAGTAGGCGGCGAGGTAGCCGAGCAGGAAGGCGCTCAGCGACAACATGGCGCCTTCCCAGAACTTCATCCGCAGGACGTCGCCGGTGTCCCAGCCGATCGCCTTGAGGATGCCGATCTCGCGTCGCTCGTCGGCCGACAGTCCGGACGCCTTTTCCCAGGCGAGGATGGCGAAGGCGAGCAGGGCGAGCGTCGCCAGGGCAAGAACGATGCCTTCGCGCCAGCTGAAGATCGAATCGTAAGTGCGCAGGATCTCTTCGCGCAGGATCGGCCGCGAATCGGGAAACTGTTGCGCCAGCTTGCTCGCGATGTTGCGCACCTCGAGCGGATTGGCGACGCGCAGCGTGATGTCGGTGTAATGGCCGGGCGGGATGTCGAAGAAGGCGCGGAAGTCGGCTTCACCGAGCAGCACCAGGTCGGCGCTGACCAGTTCCGATTTCGCTGGCAGGATGTCGGCGATGCTGAAGGTGAACAGCTTGCCCGAATAGGCGCGGAAGGAAATGAGGTTGCCCGGCGCGACGCCGCGCGTGCGCGCGAGCCCGGCGCCGACGACCAGCGTACCCGGCGCCAGCAGTCGGTCGTCGGCGACCATGAAGGTGTAGTTGGCCTTGACCACCGGGTCGTAGTAGTAGCCCCAGAGCCGTCCCTGTTTCTCTAGGACGCCGCGCAGGCGAGCGATGCGCTCGAGGTAGCCGGGCGGGATCAGGTCATGGCGGCCGGCGACCATTCGCTGCAGGACGATTTCCGGAGCGCCGGCGAGCAGCTCGTTCGCAGCTTGGCGCAAAGCGTGCGTGAACAGCATGACCGAGGCGAGCAGGAAGACGATCAGCGAGTAGACCAGCAGCAGGCCGAGGTTCTTCGCCTTGCGCCGGGCGAGCGACGCGAGGGTGAAGTCAATCAGGTACTTCTGTTTCTCGATCCAGACGTTCATGGTGGCCGCTCAGGGTGGCGGGTGGCAACAGCAGCGAGCCGCTGGGAAAGTGTTCGAGTGCCAGCGGATGGTCCTGAAAAGCCGAGTGCAGGTCGGCCTGCGACGGGTGGCGGGTATAGCGGGCCTCGGTGAACAGGCAGAGGTCGGTGAGCTGCAGCTGCCGCACCAGCGCCAGCATCTCCTGACCGGAGCCGGCACGTTGCTGCCGCAGGCGGGCGGCGTCGACAAGGCTGACGGCGAAGAGGGCGCTGCAGCAACAGAGCAGACCCAAAGCGAGGTGGCTTGGACGCGAGACAGGCATCAGGGCAGGGACTGCGGGCCGCTTCGCTCGCCAGCGGCGGCGCTCAGTGCAGGTGCAGCGGCTTCGCGTCCGTCTTCAGATGCGGTTGGCAGCGCGCATCAGGGCGCCGCGCAGGGCGATCGTCAGGCTGCTGCCGATGCCGACGCGCTGGGCGATCGCTGGCAGGATGATCAATGACGCCAGGGCGAAGCCGGCGCCGAGAAGCAGTGACGCCAGTTCGCCTTCGCTCTCGTCGCCATGCTGATGATCGTTCTCCTGCATGCTCATCTCCCTCGCTGGTTCTGTACTTCGGCTAGAATGCCGGAAGCTTAGTGTTCTTCGCCACTCTCCGGGGTGCGACATGATGTCGCATCTCGCCTTCGCCGGTTTCACAGCGCATGCGCCTGCTCATCGCCCCCTTCCTTCTCCTCGTCGCCGGCCAGGTGTCGGCAGACTCGCTGCCGTCCGCCGCCAGGCAGCGGGAACTCGTCCATCTCGTCCGGCAGGACTGCGGCTCGTGTCACGGCATGACGCTGCAGGGTGGCCTGGGTCCGTCGCTGAAGCCCGAGGCCCTGCGCGAGAAGCCCGCGGACTCGCTCGTCGCGACGATATATGGCGGCCGCCCGGGAACGCCGATGCCGCCCTGGCACCGATTCCTCAGCGAAGCCGAGGCACGCTGGATCGTCGAGCAACTGCTGGCGGGCTTTCCGAAAGAGCAGTAGGGGCTCGCGGGGCGACATGAGCGGTCCGGCGCTGGCAGTCATGCGCCGCCGCCCCCGACCTCGCGGCTGATTGCGTTCATGTCACTGGCCCGCCTGGCAGCGAATGCGGGCGGGCGCAGTCGTCACGGCCTCGGCCGCGCTGCCGCCGCGTCCGCGCTGCTCCAGGGACCTGCCCGAGGGAGCCAGCGACGCCGGGCAGCCTGGCAGGCGTCGGCTTTTTTTACAGTTGATAGCGCCGTCGGCGCATGCCCGTCATCGCCCCCCCAAGAATTATTCATAAAAACAGTTTCTTGAGGGCCGCTATCTTTTCTGGCACGCATGTTGCTTATTCTCCGCTGCGCACCCAGGTGCGAGAAAACCTGGGGTCTTTTTACTATAAGGAGTATCAATCATGAACAAAACTGGCATCGCTCTTGCCATCGCCCTCGCCATGGGTGCGGGTGCGGCAGGCGCGGCAACGGTCAACGGGGTTTCGTTCGCTGGGGGCGCCTATTTCGAGGTCGGTGACGTCTATGAGGGCACCCTCGCTTCCGACGGCACGGCGGCCGTCACGGCGCCGGGGCAGATTCTGGCTGGCGTTGGTCGCATCGACAACTTCAAGGATTCGCAGGGCAACGTCACTTGGTCGCGCGGGCAGAACGGCGTCTTCCTGAGCTACTGGTTCGACGGCTACAAGACGCAGGCGATCAATTCTGCTGTTCCGGCGACGCCCCCATTCAACGTCCTGTTCTCCGGCGGGTCGATCCACTTCTACACCTCGGCGACCGAGTTCGTGCCGACCGGCAGCTTCGCAGCCGATAAGGCGACCATATCGGCGGGCAACCTCTGGGTTGACGCCACCGGCGCGACGACCCGGCTTTGCACCGCCGCCGACAACTGCGTCGATGGTGTCGGCACGCCGATCGCCCTCGACTCGTTCATCCTCAGCGGCAGCCTCGGCTCGATCGGCAGTGGCGCTGGCAACGGTCTGCTGAACTTCACCGGCGGCCCCGCGCAGCTCTACCTCGACACCAACGCCTTCCCGGGTGGCAGTGATGCGGCCCTGGGCAGCAGCTTCAACAGCGGTTCGGCCACCGCCGGTTATGCCGCCAGCGGCAGCATCGACATCCGCGGCGTGGCGCTGCCCGAGCCGGCAACGCTGAGCGTGATGGGCTTGGCGCTTCTCGGCATGGCCGGCATGCGCCGTCGCAAGGCAGCCTGAGCAAGCATCGAACGGGCCGCCAGATTGGGCGGCGGCCCGACGCGGGCGAGAAGGAAGCCGTTTGGCGACTCAGCCAGGCGGCTTTTTCTATTGCCGCTCGCGAACGGCGGCAGCCGACAGAAGTCGTTGGCGTGCTGTCCTCGAAGCTTGTGGGGCACCTGTTGCACGAAGCGAGCCCTTCGCCCTGGCTGCTGCAGTGCCAGGACGTGCAATGCGGCGAATCGATCAGGCTCCGGTCTGCGGTAGCTGCAACGCGTACAGGTCGCCGGGGCGATTGACCTCGACCGAGATGTGCGCCAGCTCGGCGTGTCGCGACAGCGCGTGGCGGACGGCTGCCGGGGTGAGCGAGGGATCATCGCTCGCCAGACTGGCGATCACCGCGAAGCTCTTGCGGCCAACACGCCAGACGTGCAGGTCGTCGATTCGCGGCGGCGATCGCCAGGCGGTGTTGGTGACCAGTTCCCGCCGCACCTGGTCGACCACCGGATGGTCCATCTCGCGGTCGAGGAGTACGCGGGCGGTGTCGCGGATCAGGCCCCATGCCCAACGCGCGACAAGCAGGCTGCCGAGAATTCCCATCACCGGATCGAGCCACTGCCAGCCATAGACCATGCCGCCCAACAAGGCGACGATGGCGAGCACGGAGGTCGCGGCGTCTGCGACGACGTGCAGGTAGGCGGCGCGCAGATTGAGGTCGGAAGCGCCGCCGTGGCCATGCGCCGCGTGCCCGTGTGGTGCCCGCTCGCCAGGCGGGTGCTGCAGGGCCCCGGCCTGCTGATCGGTGTGGTGTGCGTGATCATCGTGCGCGTGCTGATGGGCGTGCCCGTGGTCGTGTGCCGCATGCAGGATCAGCGCCGACACGATGTTCACCGCCAGCCCGAGCGCGGCGACGACGATGGCCTCGGCGAACCGGATCGGCTGCGGTGAGAGCAGACGTTCGAGCGAGCCGCTGACCATCATCAGCGCCACGCCGAGCAGGAAGATGGCACTCGCGAAGCCGGCGAGAATCTCGATTTTCCACGTGCCGAAGGCGAAACGCCGATCGTCCGCGTAGCGCCTGGCGGCGCTGTAGGCGAGGGCCGAGAGGCCGATCGCGACCGCATGTGAACTCATGTGCCAGCCATCGGCGAGCAGCGCCATCGAGTTGAACCACCAGCCAGCGACGATCTCGACGAACATCATCGTCGCAGTGATCAGCATCACCGCGCGGGTACCCCGCTCCGCTGCCAGGTTGCCTTCGTCGAAGACGTGCGTGTGGCTCCAGGAAGGTGTCTCGGCTTGTTGCATGCGGTTGCTCCTCGGGTGCGTCAGAGATACTTGCAGATTTCCTTGAACTCGCGAATGGCGTCATGCGGGCGGCGCGGGCCGTCGCCGCTGGCCTGGTCGAGACAGTGGTCGATGTGGTCGTGCACCAGCGTCTTCTTGGCGCTGGCGATGGCACGCTCGACGGCCTGCAATTGCTGCGCGATCTCGAGGCAGCCACGGTCTTCCTCGAGCATGCCGACGATGCTGCGCAGGTGGCCCTCGGCCCTTTTCAGGCGCTTGATGATCTCCGGATGGGAGGCGTGTGTGCTCATCGGCTTATCCTATCCTCCTGGAGAGGATAGGTCAAGGAACACGGTGCGAGTCGGGAGTGGGCGGTGTGCCGGCGATGGCGCAACGGCCGGGTGTCCGTCCGGCAAGCGGCGGGTGTGCGACCGAACACGGCGCGCCGCAGCGCTGCCGGACGGTGACTTCGTTCCTGTCCGCCATCGTTTGGAGAGGGTAGGGCTTATCGGCTACAATCGGGCTTTCCCGCTGCAGCCATCCCCATGATCAAGTACGTTTTCGTCACCGGTGGCGTCGTTTCGTCCCTTGGCAAGGGAATCGCCGCTGCCTCGCTCGGGGCGATCCTCGAATCGCGCGGAATCAGGGTCACCCATCTCAAGCTCGACCCCTACATCAACGTCGATCCCGGCACAATGAGCCCGTTTCAGCATGGCGAGGTCTTCGTCACCGAGGATGGCGCCGAGACCGACCTCGACCTCGGCCACTACGAGCGCTTCACCAATGCCCGCATGGAGCGGCGCAACAACTTCACCACCGGTCAGATCTACGATTCGGTGATCCGCAAGGAGCGGCGTGGCGAGTATCTCGGCAAGACGGTGCAGGTGATTCCGCACATCACCGACGAGATCAAGGCACACATCCGGCGTGGCGCCGAAGGCGCCGACCTGGCGATCGTCGAGGTCGGCGGGACGGTCGGCGACATCGAATCGCTCCCCTTCCTCGAGGCGATCCGCCAGATGGCGCTGCAGGAAGGACGCACCAACGCCTGTTACATGCACCTGACGCTGGTGCCGTACATCGCCACCGCCGGCGAACTGAAGACCAAGCCGACGCAGCATTCGGTCAAGGAACTGCGCGAGATCGGCATCCAGCCGGACATCCTGCTCTGCCGCACCGACCGGCCGATTCCCGAGGATGACAAGCGCAAGATGGCGCTGTTCTGCAACGTGCAGCGCGAAGCGGTGATCGAGGCGCGCGATGCCGATTCGATCTACAAGATCCCGGCCATGCTGCATGACCAGATGCTCGACGAGATCGTCTGCCACAAGCTCGGGATCCTTGCCCGGGCGGCCGATCTCGGCGTCTGGAAGAACATCGTGCAGGCGCTGGAGAACCCGGAGCGGGTGCTCGACGTCGCCTTCGTCGGCAAGTACGTCGACCTCACCGAGTCGTACAAGTCGCTCACCGAAGCCCTTGTCCACGCCGGCATCGCCACCCGCAGCAAGGTCCGCATCAGCTACATCGACTCCGAGGAGATCGAGCGCAACGGTTGCCACGCGCTGCAGGGAATGGATGCGATCCTCGTACCGGGGGGCTTCGGCCGCCGTGGCACCGAGGGCAAGATCGCCGCGATCCGCCACGCCCGCGAGCATGGGGTCCCCTTCCTCGGCATCTGTCTCGGCATGCAGCTGGCGGTCGTCGAGTTTGCCCGCGACGTCGCCGGCATGGCCGGCGCACACAGCAGCGAGTTCGACCCGGATTCGCCGCATCCGGTCGTCGGCCTGATCACCGAGTGGCAGGACGCATCGGGACGCGTCGAGACGCGTGACGAGAATTCCGATCTCGGCGGCACGATGCGGCTCGGTGGCCAGCTCTGCCGCTTGGCAGAAGGGACGATGGCGCGGGCGATCTACGGTCGCGAGGAGATCGTCGAGCGGCATCGTCACCGTTACGAGGTGAACAACACGCTGCTCGACGAACTCGAACGGGTGGGCCTTGTGGTTTCCGGGCGGGCGCCGGTCAGCGGACTGTGCGAGATCGTCGAACTGCCGAAAGAGGGCCGCCATGCCCATCCGTGGTTCCTCGGTTGCCAGTTCCACCCCGAATTCACCTCGTCGCCGCGCCGGGGTCATCCGCTCTTCACTTCCTTCGTCCAGGCAGCGGCGGCTCGCCGCGGTGCGGCATGAGGCTCTGCGACTTCGAGGTCGGGCTCGGCAAGCCGCTCTTCCTGATCGCCGGTCCGTGCACCGCCGAGTCGCTCGGCCTTTGCCTCGAGGTCGCCGGGCAGATGAAGGAGATCTGTTCCCGCCTGGGCCTGCCGTACATCTTCAAGGCCTCCTATGACAAGGCGAACCGCAGTTCCGGGCGGTCGCCGCGGGGGCCCGGGATCGACGAGGGGCTGCGCATCCTTGCCGAAGTGCGACGGCAGATCGCCGTCCCGGTCCTCACCGACGTCCATCGCGAGCAGGACATCGCCGCCGTCGCCGCGGTCGTCGACGTCCTCCAGACACCGGCCTTCCTCTGCCGGCAGACCGACTTCATCGAGGCTGTCGCCGCTTCGGGCAAGCCGGTCAACATCAAGAAGGGCCAGTTTCTGGCGCCGGCGGACATGCGCAACGTGGTCGACAAGGCGCGCAGCGCCGCCGGCGCCGCTGACACCATCATGGTTTGCGAGCGCGGCGTTTCCTTCGGCTACAACAACCTCGTCGCCGACATGCGCAGCCTGGCGATCATGCGCGACAGTGGCTGCCCGGTGGTCTTCGACGCCACCCATTCGGTGCAGCTGCCCGGCGGACAGGGAACGGTCTCGGGGGGGCAACGGGAATTCATCCCCGTGCTCGCGCGGGCGGCGGTCGCCGCCGGGGTCGCCGGCTTGTTCATGGAAACGCATCCACGTCCGGAACAGGCCCTGTCGGACGGCCCCAACAGCTGGCCGCTGGCAAGCATGGCGAGCCTGTTGGCGATCCTGGTCGCCATCGACCGCCTGGTGAAGACCGCGGGTCTGGCGGAGAACGGGCTGTGAAGGCCTATCTGCTGGTCGAGGCGAAGGTTTCCGACGCGCAGGCCTATGCTGCGTACAAGGATCTGGCGGCGGCGGCGATCGCTCGTCACGGTGGCCGCTATCTCGCACGCGGCGGGCGAATCGAGGTGCTCGAAGGGAACTGGCAGGTGCCGGAGCGGCTGGTGATCGTCGAATTCGATTCGCTCGCGCAGGCGAAGAGGTTTTATGATTCGCCCGAGTACCGGCAGGCACGAGCCGCACGCCGCGACGCGGCGACCATGAACATGCTGGTCGTCGAAGGATTGCCGCTTTGATTGTGTTGCGACCTACAAAGGAAAGACCATGAGCTCAGTCGTTGATGTCGTCGCCCGCGAAGTGCTGGATTCGCGTGGCAACCCAACCGTCGAATGCGACGTCCTCCTCGAGTCGGGGGTGATGGGCCGGGCCGCGGTCCCTTCGGGCGCGTCGACCGGGTCGCGCGAGGCGATCGAGTTGCGTGACGGTGACGCCGCCCGCTATCTCGGCAAGGGCGTCCTGCAGGCGGTCGAGAACGTCAACACCGAGATTTCCGAGGCGATCGTCGGTCTCGACGCCCAGGAACAGGCGTTCATCGACCAGACGCTGATTCACCTCGATGGCACCGAAAACAAGGCGCGCCTCGGGGCGAACGCGATGCTCGCGGTTTCGATGGCGGTTGCCAAGGCGGCGGCCGAGGAGTCCGGTCTGCCGCTTTACCGTTACTTTGGCGGCTCGGGGCCGATGCAGATGCCGGTGCCGATGATGAACATCATCAACGGCGGTGAACACGCCAACAACAGCCTCGATTTCCAGGAGTTCATGATTCTCCCGGTCAGCCAGGGGTCGTTCCGTGAAGCGCTGCGCTGCGGTGCCGAGGTCTTCCACGCACTGAAGAAGCTGTTGCACAAGAAGGGCTTCTCGACCGCCGTCGGCGACGAGGGCGGCTTCGCTCCCAACCTCGGCAATCATGCCGAGGCGCTGCAACTGATCATGCAGGCGATCGAGAATGCCGGCTACGGTCCTGGCGACGACGTGCTGATCGGCCTCGACTGCGCCGCCTCGGAACTGTACCGGGACGGGCGCTATCATCTCGCCGGTGAGCACCTGCAGCTGAGCCCGCACGAACTGGTCGATTACCTCGCCAATCTGGCCGATCGTTTCCCGATCGTCTCGATCGAGGACGGCATGGCCGAGGGCGACTGGGATGGCTGGAAGCTGCTCACCAGCCGCCTCGGCAAGGGAGTGCAGATTGTCGGCGATGACGTCTTCGTCACCAACACGCGCATCTTCAAGGAAGGAATCAGGCAGGGAATCGGCAACTCGATCCTGATCAAGATCAACCAGATCGGCACGCTTTCCGAAACCTTCGCCGCCATCGAGATGGCCAAGCGTGCGCGCTACACGGCGGTCATCTCGCACCGCTCTGGCGAGACCGAGGACAGCACGATCGCCGACATCGCGGTCGGCATGAACGCCCTGCAGATCAAGACGGGTTCGCTGTCGCGTTCAGACCGCATTGCCAAGTACAACCAGTTGCTGCGCATCGAGGAGGATCTCGGCGACACTGCTGGTTACCCTGGTCGCGACGCCTTCTACAATCTCTCCTGACCACCCGTCGCGGTTGACGCACGGTGCGCTGGCTGGCTATCGCCCTGCTGGTCGTCATCGTCCTGCTGCAGCACCCGCTGTGGCTGGGCAAGGGCGGCTGGTTGCGCGTCTGGGAGGTTGACCGGCAACTGGCGGAGCAGAAGGAGATCAACAAGGTCCTCGAGTTGCGCAACGCCGGGCTCGATGCGGAAGTGCGCGACCTCAAGCAGGGTTATGACGCGATCGAGGAGCGTGCCCGCTTCGAGCTCGGCATGGTCAAGCAGGGGGAGGTCTTCGTCCAGATTCCGGAAAAGCCGGCGGCAGACCAGCGGGCGGTGGTGATGCCCGAGAAACCGCCGCCGGCGCCGGTCGCCAAGGCGGCCGCGTCGGCACCCGCCAAGGCCGCAGCCGGCAAGCCGTCCGGAGCAGCGGCGCAGTCGGGGCGGACGGCCCGGCCCTAGCAGCCTGCCGCCGAGCGATCGGGAAACGCTATTCGATCAGCTCGATCTGCCCCGAGACCGTGCTGCTGACCAGGCTCTCACCGGCTTCCAGCGGCATCGGCGGCGGCGCCGCGTCGGCCACCATCGCCGCTGCGCGCATGACCGGCATCACCGGTGGCCGCCCGCTGCTGCTGACGCTCAGGTGCCGGATCCGGAATGGCTTGCCGAGTGCATCGGCGATCACCTTGGCGCGTTCGCGGAAGGCAGCCAGCGCGGCGAGCGTCGCCTCGGTCTCTGCCTTGCGACGGGTTTCGGCGGCGGGCAGCATGCTCAGGTTGGCAACGCCGAGCGAGGCTTGCAGCTTGCCGAGCAGTTCCGACAGCGCTGCGGCGTCGGTGGACTCGAGTGTCAGATCGGAGCGCATGCGCCAGCCTTCGATCCGGTTGCCCTTGCCGTAAACGGGGTGCGTGTGGGTGGCGCCACTCTGTACGCGGACGTTGCCGTAGGAGCGGGCCATCTTCAGCCCGTCGGCGATCAGGCCGTTGACCCGTTTGCCCAGCTCGCCCGGCGTCGCTCCGCTCGCTTCGGCGAAGACGGTCGCGCGCGCCAGGTCGTTGGCCGCTGGCCGGCTGGCTTCGGCAGCCAGCTCGATGGTCGTCTGCCGGTCGGCTGCCGCCAGGGCGGGTGATGCAGCCAGCAGGGCGAGGACGGGGAGGGCGTGGCGCAGGGCGGTGAGTGCTTTCATCTTCTCTCCAGTTCGGACGCTTGCTACGGATGAGGTCTCTCGTGGTCGCCGCCCCGCTGCTCGCGGCACCGTTGCGCGGGCGGGCCGCCGGCCGGCGGAGGGCAACATTCTAGCCGCATTGCGGCCTTTCTTTCCGGTAGTCAGATCCGGGAAGCTTGGTTAGAATCTGCTCCGCCCGCGTGCGATCCGTGCGCGGTTGGGGTCTTTGAGGGGGTAGCATGCTGAAAGCAGGACAGGCGGCGCCGATGTTCGTCCTCCCCGATGCGGACATGGAACTCATCGATATGGCCCGCTTTCAGGGCAGAAGCAATGTCATCCTCTTTTTCTACCCGAGGGATGGCGCGCCGTGCTGTACCCTGCAGGCAACTGACTTCTCGGATCACGAGGACGAGTTCGCGCGGCTGGATTGCCAGATCTTCGGCATCAGTCGCGACGATTGTCTGAAACATGCCGAGTTCCGCGACGAGCACGGCATCTCCATCAGCCTGCTGTCGGACGAAGACGGGCTGGCGTGCAGGCAGTACGGTGTCTGGCAGGAAAAAGAGGTGAATGGTGTCCGGAGATCCGGAATCGTCCGCTCGACTTTCATCATCGACAAACAGGGCGTCCTTCGGCTCGCGGAGTACGGAGTCAGCGCCAAGGGCCACGCGCTCGCCATGCTGCGGGCGGTGAAGGAACTGAATTCATGAACATGCAAGTTGCCAAGAATACCGTCGTCACGCTTGATTACAGCGTCACCGACTTCGAGGGCGAACTGGTCGATGCCGGCCAGGAACCGCTCGTCTATCTCCACGGCGGTTACGACGATATCTTCCCGATGATCGAGGAGGCCGTCCACGGCAAGCGCATCGGCGAGTCGGTGGTGGTCAGGATGCAGCCCGACGACGCTTTCGGTGAGTACGATGCAACGCTCGTCCAGCTCGAACCGCGGAGCCAGTTTCCCGACGAACTGCAGGTGGGCATGCAGTTCGAGGGGATTCCAGAGGGCGGCGATGAGGACGACGACGAGGATGTCCTGATCTACCGCGTCACCGAAATCGCCGCCGACAAGGTGGTGCTCGATGGCAATCACCCTTTGGCCGGCATGGCGCTGATCTTCACCTGCACGGTGACCGCGGTTCGTCCGGCGACCGCCGATGAAATCCGGCATGGCCATACACACGACGACGACCAGGACGATGAGGACTGAGCGCCGGGTGGCGCCACCGTGTGGCAGTCGCAGACTGCTTGCCGACGGCAGCGACTGAGCAGCGGCGGTTGCCCGCCGTCTGCGGCGGCTGGCGGCCCTGAGCGCCCGCGCCGCGCCGGGCTGGCGGCGAGGGCGCGAGCGATGGCCGCATGGTGAACACCGGCAGGGTCGGCATCCTGCTGCCGCAGCCCCTGCTGCGCGGCAGGCGGCGACCGCGCGTGGCGCTGGTCGGCCGCCCACGCACGGGCAAGAGCAGCCTGTTCGTCGCTGCGTCGAGTGCTTCGCCGCAGCACCGACTTCTGCGCCATGGCGATGCCCGCGACGAGTGCGTCGTCGATATCGGGCTCGAGCAGATCTCGTTGGTGGATCTGCCCGCGGTGGACTCGCTGCACTCGCCCCGGTCGCGCGACCTCCCATTGCTGGAGTACCTGCTCTGGGGCGACCGGCGGCCAGCGGTGGCGGCGCACGAGGACGATCTGCCGGCCGAGTCCTTAGAGGCGCCCGACGTCCTCATCCAGGTCGTCGACGCGACAGCGCTGCAACGGGATCTCGAACTCAGCCTCGAACTGTGTCTGCTCGGCAAGCCGCTGCTGATCGCTCTCAACCGTGTCGACGAGGCACGCCGCAAGGGTGTGTACGTGAATGGCCGTGCCCTGTCGGAGCAGCTCGGTGTGCCGGTGTGTTCGACCGTCGCGCACATGGGGATTGGTGTCACGGATCTCTTTGTCGCTGCGCTGGAGGCCGTGCGCATGCCGGCGTTGCCGCCCGTGCGGACGCCGGGACCGCACCTCGCAGCCGCGCTGGAGCCGCTGCGCTCGCTGCTCGCGCAGCCGGCGGTGGCGCAGAGCTTGCGCGTTCCGCTGCCCTTCCTGTGCGTGCAGCTGGCGGCGAACAACGAGTACTTCCTGCAGGAGCTGGCCAGCCATCTGCCGCAATTGCTGCCGCAGGTGTTGGCAGCGCGTGCGGCTGCCGCGCGGCGGCTGCCACGGCCTTTGCCGGACGAGCTGCACGCCGACCGCCACCATCAGGCAGCGATCCTCTTCGAGAGCGTCAGCCGCTTTGGTGGTACGGCCGCTGCCGGCCGCTGGCAGCGCTTGCTCGACGGCGTCTTCCTGCATCCGCGCTGGGGCCTGCTCGGCAGCACGCTGGTCTTTGCGCTGGTCCTGGTGGTGGTGTTCGAGATCAGCGGCACGATCGACGCGTGGACGGCGGCACCCCTCGTCGAGTGGGCGCAGCAGTGGCGGCCCACGTCCACCCCGGCTGTGGTCGGGCGGGCGGTGGTGGACGGACTGATCGGTCTCGTCGCCATCGTCGTCCCCTACATGTTGCCGCTGGTGCTGTTGCTGGTGGCGCTCGAGGAAGCCGGGATCATGCACCGCGTCGCCTTTGTCGTCGACCGCGGCTTTCACCGCATCGGCCTGCACGGGGGCGTCGCCGCGCCGTTCCTCGTCGGCCTCGGCTGCAATGTGCCCGCCATCTCGATGGTGGCGGCAACCAGCAGCGGCAAGGAGCGGCTCGTCGCGACGCTGCTGCTCGCCTTCGTCCCCTGCTCGGCGCGCTCGGCGATCATCCTCGCGATGGGGGGCAAGTACCTCGGCGGCTTCGGCGTCTTCGCCATCTTCGCCCTCACCTTCGTCGTTCTCACCGTGCTCGGCAGCCTGCTCGCGCGACGCTACGCCAACGTTGCCGTCGGACTGATCCAGGAAATTCCGCCCTATGCGCTGCCGCGTTGGCGTCCGGTGCTGGCAAGGACCTGGGAGCGGTGCAGCGACATCGTCACCATCGTCACGCCGCTACTGGTGCTGGGCAGCATCCTGCTGGCGCTGCTCGACCACTTCGGCGCCGACGAATGGATCAACCTGGCGCTGTCGCCGGTCACTCACTGGTGGCTGGGTCTGCCGGTCCTGCTCGGCGTGCCGATCCTGTTTGGCGTGCTGCGCAAGGAGCTCTCGCTGCTGATGATCCATCAGGCGCTGGGCACGATGGAGATCGCGCCACTGCTCGACGAGGTGCAGATCGCCACCTTCCTCGTCTTCATCACCTTCTACATTCCCTGTGTGTCGACCTTCGCGCTGATGCTGCGGACGATTGGCATGCGCCAGGCCGGCTTCTCGATCGCCCTGTCGGTGGCCACGGCGCTGTCGATCGCCGGCGCGGTCCGCCTGCTGCTCGAGGCTTGGCGACTGCTCTTCGGCTGAGTTCGCGGGCGGCGAATCAGCGCAGCAGCTTGCCGCTGCGGTTGAGAATGGTGATATCCACGAAACGCGACCCGGCGTGGCGCCGCGGCGAGAAGCTGATGAAGACGCCGCCGAAGTCATGCTGCGACAGCCCCTCCAGCGTGTCACGCAGCTTGCGCCGTGTCGGCTCGGGCCCTGCCCGGCGCAGTGCTTCGACCAGCACCTTGGCGCCGAGATAGCCCTCGACGAAGGTGTGGTTGAGCGTCACGTCCTTCGGCTTGAACTTCCTGAAATTGTGCTGGATCTCCCGGATCAGGGGCACCGTGTGGCTGTTCGGGTCCGGTACCACCTGCGTCAGTGCCAGCCCCTCGGCCTTGTCGGCACCGATCTTCTGCACCACCTGGGCGGCGTCGGTGACCGACAGCGCGACATACTGGGCGAGGTTGCCGGCGGCACGTGACTGTTGCAGAAACTCGGCGCTGGCGGCGGTGTTGGCGATCAGGATGACCGCCTGTGGCTGCGCGGCAGCGATCGTCTTCACCGCGGCGGCGACGTTGGTCGTGTTCTTTTCGTATCCAGCCTCGGCCACGAGGCTGCCACCCGCCTTCTGGATCGACTCCCTGGCACTCGCCAGGGCGCCCTTGCCGAACGCGTCGTCCTGGTAGAGCACGGCGAAGCGCTTGTAGCCGGTGGTCGCGTACTGGTCGGTGATCTTGTCGATCTCCTCGGCGTAGCTGGCGCGCGTCATGAACAGGAAGGGGTCGTTGCGGCGGACCAGGGTTTCCGCGCCCGAGCGCACGGCGATCAGCGGAATGCCGGCTTCGGCGAGCACCTTCTGGTCAAGCATCGCCTCGACGTTGCCGGTGCCGACGAAGCCGATGAAGGCCAGCGGCTGCTCGCTGCGGAGCATTTCGCGCGCGAGGCGGACGGTCTCTTCGGTCTTGTAGCCATCGTCGGCCGACAGCAGCCGAATCCGCGCACCGTGAACCCCCCCCTCGGCGTTGACGGCGTCGAACAGGAGTTGCGCACCCGCCCGCATGTGTGTGCCGGTGGGGGCAAGCGGGCCGCTGAAAGCGGCGACTTGGGCAATGACGATGTCGGCGCTGGCGGTCGCAGCAAGAACGGCGAGAAGCGAAGCCAGCGCAGCGCGCAGCCAGACGGTCAGTCTCATGATCCATCCCTCCCGAAGCGACAGGAAGCCGTGCCGTTCAGGCTTTCACGACCGGGGTCACACCCGCGAGTCAGCCTGGCCCGACCGCTTGCACTCGCCCATCAACCCGGCCAGCAGCCGGAGAGGGCTCCTGGCCAGCGCGATGCGGGCGATTCGTCAGTCAAGTCTAGAGCGTGTGCCGGCTGCTGTCGACAGGCTTATGCACCCTCAGGGCAGGCGACGCGGATGCGGGTGCACCTCGAAGCGGAAGAGCTGTGGCTGCTGCTCGTCGATGATGACCTTCACCCAGCCCATGAACGGAGAGCCGAAAGTCTCCAGGCGGGTGAAGCTGCTGATCGGCTGCTTCGTCAGTGGATGGCGCAAGGGCTGGTCGATACGTTGCCAGTGCGTGTCGCCGTGGATCAGCAACACCTGTCCGGCGAAGGTGATGGCCTCCTGGCTCAGTGTGTCGAGCAATTCGCGATAGCCGGCATGCGGCAGGCCGGCGGCGTGGTGGCGGAACGCCGGGTTGCCCTGCATGACGATGACGATGCCGGCGAGGCGTTCACGTCGGGCGACGGCAAAGCCCTGCCGCAACCAGTCGATGACGACCGGGTTGCGGGCGACGAACTCGCGGGATGGCTCCGCGCCGAGGCCGAAGTTGTTGTTCGGGCCGGGCACGTTGAGCGAGATGAAGAGCACCGGGCCCAGCCGCCAGCGCAGATGCTCCGGGTAGTCTCCCGGCTGTTGCTCGACCGGCAGCACCGACTGTCCGAGCGAGCGTGGCGCGGCAAAGAACAGTTGCCGCAGCTTCTGCAGGCGCTCGAGCGGATCGAACTTGCCGGCCGGGAGATGGCGGCAGTCAGCCCATTCGTTGTCACCGGGAACGTAGATCAGCGGCGCCGGCGAGGCGTCGAGAAGGTCGCGGCGGGCTTCGAGCAGCGCATCGCCGCAGGTCTCGCGGCTGCCCTTGAGGTCGCCCGCGTGCACGATGAAAGCCGGATGCTCGGCGGCGATGTCGGCGAGCATCAGCGGCAGTTCGCGCAGTTCGTGGCTGCTGTACGGCGTGTCGCCGATCACGGCGAAGCGCCAGGTCTCGGCATGCAGCGTGCCAGCCAGCAGCAGGCCGCCGAGGGCGGCGAGCAGTCGCCCGACGGTTGCGGTCCACCTCACGGCAGCAGGGCCCGCAGCTCGTAGAGCGCATCGAGCGCCTCGCGGGGCGTCAGCCGGTCGGGATCGATCGCGTGCAGCCGTTCGATCGCCGGGTGGGTGGCCGGCTCGCGCGCTTCGGCGGCGGTCGACAGCGCGCTGGCAAAGAGATCGGGCTGCAACGGGTTGATCGACGCCCGCTGCTCGAACTCGCGCAGCTGCCGCCGCGCCGCCTTCAGCACCGCCGCCGGGATGCCGGCCAGTGCCGCCACCTGAATGCCGTAGCTCTGGTTGGCCGGACCTTCCTCGACGGCATGCAGGAAGACGATGCGCTGCCCGTGCTCGACCGCGTCGAGGTGCACATTCGCCAGTTCGGCATACTCGTTGGCGAGCAGGGTCAGCTCGAAGTAGTGCGTGGCGAACAGCGTCAGGCAGCGATTCTTCTCGATCAGCTGCCGGCAGATGGCGAAAGCCAGCGCCATGCCGTCGAAGGTCGAGGTGCCGCGTCCGACCTCGTCCATCAGCACCAGGCTCTGCTCGCTGGCGTGGTGCAGGATGGCGGCAGACTCGGTCATCTCGACCATGAAGGTCGATCGTCCGCCCGCCAGATCGTCGGCGGCGCCGATGCGGGTGAAGATCTGGTCGAGCGGACCGAGCACGGCGCGGGTCGCCGGCACGTAGCTGCCGATGTGGGCGAGCAGTGCGATCAGCGCCGTCTGCCGCATGTAGGTCGACTTGCCACCCATGTTCGGTCCGGTGATCAACAGCAGCCGCCGCTTGTCGCCGAGGCGGGTGTCGTTGGCGATGAAGCTGTCGCCGCCGGCGAGTTGCTCTTCGACCACCGGGTGACGGCCGCCTTCGATCAGCAACCCCGGTTCAGTGCTGAACTCCGGCCGGCAGTAGTTGCGCCGTTGCGCCGTGTCGGCGAGGCTCGCCAGCAGGTCGATGCTGGCCACCGCCTGCGCCACCCGCTGCAGCTCCGGCAGCTCGGGCTGCAGGGCAGCGAGGACACCATCGTAGAGCAGCCGCTCGCGCGCCAGCGCCCGATCCTGCGCCGACAGTGCCTTGTCCTCGAAGGACTTCAGCTCCGGCGTCAGGTAGCGCTCGGCATTCTTCAGCGTCTGCCGCCGGCGGTAGTCGTCGGGCACGCGGCCGGCATTGGCATGGCTGACTTCGATGTAGAAGCCGTGCACGCGGTTGTATTCGACCTTCAGGTTGGCGATTCCGGTTCGCTCGCGCTCGCGCGCCTCGAGTTCGACGAGGAAGGCGCCACAGTTGTCGTTCAGCGCGCGCAGTTCGTCGAGCTCGGCGTCGAAGCCCTCGGCGATGACCCCGCCGTCGCGGACCAGTGCTGCCGGCTCGCACTGGATCGAGCGCTGCAGCAGCTCGAGGGCGCCGGCCGGCGTCGCCAGTTGCAGCAGCAACTCGGCGAGCAGTGGCGCACCGCTGATCGCCTGCAGCGGCGCGCGCAGTTCGGCCAGTCGCTGCAGACTGTCGCGCAGACTCGAAAGATCGCGCGGGCGTGCGCTGTGGAGGGCGATGCGGCCGGCGATCCGCTCGATGTCGGCGAAGCCGCGCAGCGCCAGGCGCAGCGCGCGCAGGCTGTGGTCCCCGTCGTCGAGCAGCATGGCGATCGCCGCGTGCCGCGCGGCCGGGATCGCCGGCTCGCGCCAGGGATGGTGCAGCGCGTGCCGCAGGAGCCGCGAGCCCATGGCACAGACGCAAGTGTCGAGCAGGCTGTACAGCGTCGGTGCCGGCTGCCCGCGCAGGGTTTCGGTCAGTTCGAGGTTGCGCCGCGTGGCGCTGTCGAGTCCGAGGAAGGTGGCGTCGCGTTCGACGACCAGCGCGCGCAGGTGGGGCAGGGCGCGCGTCTGCGTCGCCCGCGCGTAGCGCAGCAGTGCGCCGGCAGCGGCAATCGCCGGCCGCAGGCCATCGGCGCCAAAACCGGCGAGCGAACTCGTTCCGAAATGCGTGCACAGTTCGCGGCCACCGGCCTCGACGTCGAAATGCCAGTCGGGCTGTCGGGTCAGCGCACAGTCGGCGGTGAAGCCGGGCGCCAGCGTCTCGCCGACGACGATCTCGGCGGGCCGGATGCGTTCAAGGGTGGCGGCGACCCGGCCGGGGGCCACTTCGCAGACACGGAACTCGCCGCTCGCCAGGTTGATCCACGCCAGACCCGCGAGCTGGCGGGTGAAATGGATTGCCAACAGCAGCGTGTCGCGCTTTTCGTCGAGCAGCGCCGCGTCGGTCAGCGTGCCCGGGGTGACGATGCGCGACACGGCGCGCTCGACCGGCCCCTTGCTGGTCGCCGGGTCGCCCACCTGCTCGCAGATGACCACCGACTCGCCGAGCTTCACCAGCTTTGCGAGATATTGCTCGAGCGCGTGGTAGGGCACGCCGGCCATCCGGATCGGCTGTCCGGCCGACTGCCCGCGCGTCGTCAGGGTGATGTCGAGCAGGCGCGCCGCCTTCTCCGCATCCTCATGGAACAGCTCGTAGAAGTCGCCCATGCGGTAGAACAGCAGCAGGCCGGGATGCTCGGCCTTCAGGCGGAGATACTGCTGCATCATGGGTGTGTGCGGCGTGGCGGCGTCGCTTCCGTGTCGATTCCTCTGCATCTGCGATCCCATGCGTGGTTCCATGTTCCAATCGAAACGGAGCAAACCCATCGCAACATCCATCGACCGCGCAGCGCGGACGACGCGCAGCGCAGCGGCGGCAGCGACAGACCGTCATGGCGGAAATCTCAGAGTCGAAAACGCTCGCCCCGCCTGCAGCGCGCGCCGCTCGATGTCTGCTGCCGATTCAATCCATCCGCGCTGCGCCAGAAAAGCCAGAAACGCGCGCGTACTCACCTTGCGGCAATTCTCCGGCAGCAGGAAGCTGGCGCGCGCGATCCTGTGGTCTTCAAACAGGAACACGGCGGTCGTGGGCGGCACCCGGAGGGCGAGGTCGTTCATCGTCTCCTGAATCGCCAGTTCGCCAAAGTTTCGGGTCCGTGCCGACGGGCTTTCGATCGTCGCTTGCTGGAAGTGTCTGAAGGTCCTCGTCGAAATGACAGGGACTTGCGCCGCAGCAGCCCAGGACGCCACCTTGCCGCTGGTCGGCGTCCGGCTGCGCGTGACCTCATGCAGGACCATGTCGACCAGCGCGACGGTCCAGCCCGGTTTGAACAGCAGGTCGAGGGCTTCGGCGCAAGCGAGCGTGATCAGCGGCCCGGCATCGGGCAGCAGCGTGATGCCCCGGGGAGACGCCACTGCGCCCTGCTCAAACGGTCGGCAAGGCGCGCAACTGATCGACCATGGCCTGCGTCGCCGCCGCTGCCAGCCGTGGCATCGGCAAATGGGCTTGCGCCATCAGCAGGAAGAGATCTTCGTCGCTGTCGATGCCGAGCGCCTGCATGAGCTTGTCGTCGGCGATCCGGCCCAGCGAAAAGTCGAGCAGGAGCCTGAAGTTCTCGTTGCCGGTCGCTTCCGCCGCCTCGAAGGTATCGACCAGGTGGCGCAGTTCGGCATTGAACAGGGCATTGACCGAGGTATCGGTCTTGGCCGCGATGATCTTGGCGCGCTTGAGCAGGTCGCGATCCACGGATCCGGTGAAGTTGACCGTTGCCATGCTGCCTCCTTGTGGTGTCACACGGGGACCAGTGTAGCACGCCAACAAGTGTCGAGAATTCGGAATTCCACGTGGTCAGTCGCAAGGATGACGCCCTGCTCGACGAGAATTCTCTCGTCTTCACTGGACGGGAGCATTTCTCTTGGCAGAGGGCTACGTCGTTGCGGCCCTGATCGCCAAGCGCGCGGAGCTGGCGGGCTGATCGAGCATCACCGGAAGGAAATGGGACGTCTGGTGGATGATCTGGCCCACCTCGACGCGACCCTCAAGCCTTTTTCCCGGAAATCGACCTGCAGACGATCCGGATCCAGGCACATCGGGTACGGAACTGCTTCTGCCGGCCGGGCGACGCTCGGCTGAGGGTTCTTGGCCTCAGGCCGCTCTGACAAACGGGAGCCGAGGCCCTGGTTGACCGTAACCAATCACCCCCCCACTGAAATCGCAGGCAAAGGCGCCATCGGTAGTCCTTGGCGGCCGGCCTGCAGGGCGGCGGTGAGCTAATCCCAAGCGGACGCTTTCCTTGCGCGACAAGTATCGA
>ERZ761602.3194-NODE-3194-length-23666-cov-11.783364_pt1 | contig 23666 bp, 20 predicted proteins | sample MGYA00512165_ERZ761602 | MGnify/ENA primary metagenome ERZ761602 (study PRJEB28899, sample SAMN02445085) | bioreactor sludge metagenome | biome: EBPR sludge; isolation source: Thorneside wastewater treatment plant | place: Australia: Brisbane, Thorneside...
GCGGGTTCATCGCCGTCCATTTCTGCCAGTTGTTCGAGTCGTGCTTCTCGACCGTGCCGTTGAACCAATTCGGCGTCGGCGGGTCTTTTGCCCAAGGGTGATACGGCCCGGTGTGGTTCACGACCTGATCCTGAAGGACGACAAAGCCGGCCAGGTGCGCCTTGCGGACAAACTCGCGAAGCTTCGCCATATCGCCGAGATGTTCATCGACCGCGTAAAAATCTACGGCTCCGTAACCGTGAAATCCGGTCGTCGTCGGCATCTCGGGCGGATAAACCTCGAGCGTGTCTTCGCGGTCGGCGTTGTCATAAACTGGCGTCGTCCAGATCGCGGTCGCGCCAAGCGATTTGATGTAAGGCAGCTTGTCGATAATGCCTTGGAGGTCGCCGCCGTGATAGTGCCGACCCTTCTTGCGGTCGTAGAGCCCCTTCGATCTCGGCGGGTCGTTGTTCGTCGGGTCGCCGTCGGCAAAGCGGTCGGTGAAGACGAAGTAGATCACGTCATCGACCGTGAAGCCATTGTAATTCCCGAGCCGCTGCTGCGGCGTGAAGACCTCGAACGGAGCGTTGACCGAGCCTCGAGACGTAACTATTCGAAGCTGATAATTGCCCGGCCGAACGGTCTCCGCCAGCCGCACATCAGCGAAGAGGTAATTGCCGTTCTCGCTCGACATGAAGTTGTCGGCGGTAATGCCCGGCGTCGCGGATTCGATGCGGGCACCGCCGAGGTTCTTGCCCTTGATAAGAACGCGGACGGGGTTGATCGTGCTCCCGACCCACCAACTCGGCGGATCGATCTTCTCAAATGCCGGAGCCTGCGCCGCGGCCGCAACCGCGAAAAGGAGAACCAAACCGCAGAGACGCAGAGACGCAGAAAAAAGGAAGCTCTTGTTCCGAATTTCAAACGCATGCGTTCGCGTGATCGATGCAACTTTTACAAACATGTTTTCTCTCATTCTCCGCGTCTCCCCTTCTCCTCTTCTCGTGTCTCGTGTCTCCGCGGCTAAGCCGTCCGTCCGTAAGTTTCCGTCAATTCCCGCAGGCGTGCGGTGATCTCGTCGGTCAAAGCACCGCGTTCAAAACGCCAGTACCAGTTGCCGGAGTCCGATGCCGGAAGGTTCATCCGGCCTTCGGTCCCAATGCCGAGCAGGTCCTGCACCGGCGTTATCGCCGTATCCGCGACGCTAGCCCAAACGGCCCGGATGAAGTCCCAGTGGATCTCGCTCCCGTCCGTGCAAAGATATTTGAGGCAGTATTCGTGCTCGCGGGTGATGTCCTCCGCATCGCGGGTCGAACCCGCACCGGCCTGCGAGAGCCACCAGCCGACGGTCGTGTCGTTGTCGTGTGTGCCGGTGTAAGCGACGCAGTTTTGCGTGTAGTTGTGCGGAAGGTCGTGGTTCTTCGCGTCGCCGCCAAAGGCGAACTGCAGGATCTTCATTCCCGGGAAGCTGTACATATCCCGAAGCTCTTCGACGTCCGGCGTGATAACGCCAAGGTCCTCGGCGATCACCGGCAGGCGGACGAGGCTCTCGCGGAGCGTTTGGAAAAGCTCCTTGCCCGGAACATCGACCCAGCGGCCGTTCTCTGCCGTCTTGTCGCCGCCCGGCACTTCCCACGAGGCGGCAAACCCGCGGAAGTGATCGACGCGGACGACATCGACCGTCCTCAAAGTGAACTCGACTCGAGCGACCCACCACTTGAAGCCATCGGCTCGCATCCGTTCCCAATCGTAGATCGGGTTGCCCCAGAGCTGTCCCGTCTCCGAAAAATAATCCGGCGGCACACCGGCCACGACACGCGGGCTGCCGTCCGGGTTCAGCTTGAACTTCGCCTGATTGCACCAAACGTCGGCCGAATCGAGCGCGACGAAGATCGGCACATCGCCGATGATCTTTACGCCGTGCTTGTTGGCATATTCCTTGAGCAGGCCCCACTGGCGGAAGAAGAGAAACTGGTAGAACTTCTCGGCCTGTATCTTGTCGAAAAGCTGTTCGCGGATGGCGGCCATCGCACCGGGTTCGCGGAGCTTAAGCGGCGTCGGCCATTCGTACCATGCTTTCTGTTCCTGCGAGGCCTTTACCGCCTTGTAGGTCGCGTAATCGTCAAGCCACCAATCGTTTTCGTGCTGAAACTTCTCGAATTTACCGCGGATGTCGGTGCTTGTCGTGTGCTGAAAGCCTTCATAGGCAAGCGGCAAGAGCTGAGATTTCCACTCATAGACCGCACCGAAATCTACCTTGTGGGCAGGGAACTCCGGCCGATCGGCAAGCTGGGCCGGAAGGAGAAATTCGTCCTCGACCAACTTCTCCGGCGAGATCAAAAGCGGATTACCCGCAAACGCCGAAAAGCATTGATATGGCGAATCGCCGTAACCGGTCGGGCCGAGCGGCAGGATCTGCCAATAGGTCTGCCCCGCGGCCTCAAGAAAATTTACGAAAGAATAAGCCTCCGGCCCGAGATCGCCGATGCCGTAATCGCCCGGCAGGCTCGTCGGATGAAGCAATATCCCCGATGCTCTTGGAAACTTCATATCTGATTGGAGGGCAAGCATCCCTGCTTGCCGCGGCACACATATTGTGCGTCGCAACCTAACGCTCGACCGCGAAGCACTCGTACGCGATGACCGTTCGACCCGGCAGCGATAGGCTGATCGTTCCGTCGATCCCGCCCTGGTTGCTCAAAGGGATCGTGCTTGCACCACCCTCGGGACGGCAGCGGTTGCTCTCGGTTTTGAGGCCGATCACGCCGGCATCAAATTTCGTCTGCTTTGTCTCGGCGGAGCGGTTAACCCCAACGACGTAGATCTGGCCCGCGGCGATCCGGGCAAAAACATAAACATCGTTTCCGTATTCGATATCGACCGTCCGGCCCTGTCGCAGTGCCGGAGACTTTTTCCGCAATTCGATCCATTCACGTACATCGAAAAACATTCGCTGCTCGTCGGCGGTCCGGCCTTCCCGGGTGAAGGCATTTCTTTCATCGCCGCGGAAGCCGCCGGGGAAGTCCTTGCGGTTATCCGGGTCGTGGCCGCCGGTCATCGCGAGTTCATCGCCGTAATAGATCTGCGGGATGCCGCGTACGGCCAGAGCGAAAGCGATGTGCATCATCGCCCCTTCGGGCGTTGCTCCCGGCGTTGACATAAATCGATCCACGTCGTGGTTCGCGGTCAGCGTCGTTAGCCGGTACCGGTTCGGATAAAGCCCGTCATATTTCAGCACATCGCGGAGTGCGGATGCCGGCTTTTTGCCGGTGAAGACGTCTCGCGATGCTTCCCAAAGATTGAAATCGAAAACGCTCGGCAGCTTTGTGTCGATGCCGTCCCAACCCGTCTTGCCGCCCTGAAAAAAGGCGAGGTGGGCCGAGTCCATTTCAAGCACTTCGCCGATGAGATAGAAATTCGGATATTGCCTGAGTATCGCCGTTGACCAATCGCGGATGAACGTCCGCGGCATGTATTGGATCGTGTCTTGGCGGATGCCGTCGATGCCCGTCATCCCGATCCACCAGAGAGCGTTCTGTATCAAATATCGCGAAACTTCGGGTTCGTCCTGATTGAGGTCCGGCAGAAATTCATTGAACCAGCCGCGAAGCAAAATGTCGCGTTCCGCCTCGGAAGCGTTGGGCGAAAAGAGGACCGAATCGTTGAACGTGTTTTGCTTGAACGGCGAGAACCAATTCGGGAGAGGCGGCCGCTTTACCCATTCGTGCTGCACGCCGACGTGGTTCGCCACCTGGTCCTGTATCACCTTGATCCCGCGTTTGCGGGCCTCGCTTACAAGCTCGCGAAGGTCGGCCATCGTGCCGAAGTGATTCTCAACGCCGTAGTAATCGATAGCGTGATAGCCGTGATAATTCGTGTAAGGGCACCAGGGCTGGGCACAGGTGTTCGGCTCGTCCGGGTTGTCGTACCAGGGCGTAAGCCAAATGGCAGTGATGCCGAGTTCCTTCAGATAATCGAGCCGCGAGATGACGCCGCGGATGTCTCCTCCGTGCCAGCCGCGAGGGTTCCGTCGGTCAACGTCCTTGTTGTTACGCTCGTCGCCGTCCGCAAAGCGGTCGGTCATTATCAGGTAAATGATGTCGTCGCTCGTGACCTCGTCATTCGGGTCGCGTGGTGAAAGCTCCGGAAGGAGTTCCCAACTAAAGGCCGTCGAGCCCGCGGCCGTCTCGATCCTGAACTCGTATTTTCCGGGCGGGGCGTCCTTTGCGATCGAGATATCAAAGAACAAATGGTCGCCCGCGGCATTTACTCGCACTCCGCTCACCTTCAAGCCTGCCGAAGGCGAGATGACCCGAGCACCCGCAAATCCGCTGCCGCGAATGAGCATCCTTACCGTCGCGACCGAATGCCCCGCCCACCAGTTCGGCGGCTCGGCCTTCTCGACCCTCGGTGCGGCCGCAAGAGCGGCACCGGCGAGAACGGCGGTTAGGGCCAGGGCATTTAACGCGGATCGGAGCATCGTAAAAGAAAAGGGGCGTGGGAACGATTATCGTTCACGCCCCTTGAAAGAACAAAGTTGTTCCGGGCCCGGAGGTTCGGCTTTGATTCGCTTGTCCCGAGATGGGCAACCGAGAAAAGCCGCTGGTCAGCCTCCGCTCCGGGCCAGGGCTTTAGAACTCAAGCCTGAGTCCGAACTGGATCTGGCGATTCGTGAACCCGTAGGTCGAACGGATCGTCCCGAATCCGAATACCGGATCCGTGTTGCCAAGGTCCGTGTTCGGCGGCGTGAGCTGCGGTGTGTTGAACAGGTTGAAGAACTCCGTGCGGAACTGGATCTTGAACAGTTCTCCCCAGGCAAAGTTCTTCGTCAGGCCCATGTTCAGTTGGTTCGCGATCGGGCCGCGGAGGCCGTTCCGCCTGAGCGTTCCAAAGCGTCCCGAAGGAGCTTCCGAGAACGCACTGCGGTTGAGGTAAAGGTCCTCATTGCCGGTGTACGGGTCGCCATTGAGGTCGACCAGAACGCCGTTGCGGCGAACGTCGAACGGCTGTCCGCTCTGGAGGCGGTAGATGCCGTTGACCTGCCAACCGCCGATGATCGCATCGAGAGCCTTCGGCATATCGCTGCCATACTTGCGGCCGCGGCCGAAGGGAAGGTCATAGACCGACTCGAACGAGAACACGTGCGGGAAATCAACCCTCGACCGCGAGAACGGCTCGATGAAGTTGATGTTCGTATCGCCGACCGAGTCGAACGCGCCTTCGCCGTTGTCTTTCGTCTTCGAAAGCGTATAGGCGACGCGATACTGCCAACCTTCCGAGAAGCGGCGTTCAAGCTGGATCTGGAGCGAGTCGTATTGCGACTTGCCCAGGTCGTCGCGGACGCGAGCCGGGCCGTTGAGCGACGGGTAGCAAAGCCCGTTGACCAGCGGACGCGGACAAGCGACCTGCGTTCCGTCCTGAACGATGCGGCCGTTGAGGTTGTAGTACAGGATCATGTTGCGGCCGGTCGTTCCGACGTAGCCGACGCTGAGAGCCGTGTTGCTCGTCAGCTGATGCTGGACCTGGAAGTTGTACTGGTGGATGTTCGACGTTTTGTTGTCGGGCAGCCACGCAAGCACACTTACGTTCTGCGGGTTGTTAAGGTTGACGCTATCGACCGAACCGATCGGGAGCGGGCCGGTAGCAAGACGTGAATCGAGGGTACCGTCCGGAGCACGGCCCGAGAGCGTGATGCGAACGCCGTCGCCGTAGTTAAACTGCGAGAAGCCGCTGTAGGGCGGGTTCTGCGCAAGCTGGTTGTCGATGCCGCCGCGGTCGAGGAAGTAGAAGAGTCCATAGCCGCCGCGAATGACCGTCTTGCCGTCGCCGGTCAGGTCATAAGCAAAGCCGAGCCGCGGGCCGAAGTTGTTCGTATCCGTCTCGGTCAGCGAATCGCCCGAGCCATCGGCCACGATCAGCCGGCCGGTGTTGATGTCAAAGTTTGCCTGCCGGCCGTACATCTCGGTCGGGTTGGTGAAGTACTCGTAACGAAGTCCGAGGTTGAGAGTGAGCTTGTTCGTCACACGCCAGTCGTCCTGGACGAACAGAGCATTTTCCCAGTTGCGGGTTCCGACCGTTCCAAAGGGCGGGCCGATCTGGTAGTTGCAGACAAAACCGATGAGAAGGTCAGCCTGTTCCCAACCGGTCGCCGGAGCACCGCCGCACTGCGTCGGGTCGCTGTTGCCGATCAGGAAGAAGTAGCCTTTGCCGCGGTTCGGACGATAAAGGGCAACGTCGCGGCGAAGGATCGTTCCGCCGAACTTAAAGGTATGGTTGCCGGTGATGTAGCTCATACTGTCAACGATCTGATAGGTCGTCTGCGGTACGAGATACGGGCCGAAGTCGCCGGTGTACTCAAGCTGGCCGTTGTAGCCTCCGATGAGTGCTCCACCGCCGAGGTTAGCATCGCGGTTCGCGTTCGGGATGCCAAGGTCCGCCGAGATCGTCTGATCAAAGAACGGCGGCGTGTAGCCGTAACGAATGCGGTTGACCTGAATGCGGAATTCGTTAAAGAGCGACGGCGAAAGAGCCGTGTTCAGGCCGACTACCGCGCCACGCGTGCGGATCGGGTTGGTTCCCGAACCGAAGCCGGCCGGAAGGTCCGGAAGACGCGAGGACGTCGTCTGGTCGAACATTCCGTAGCTGTAGCGACCAAAGATCTGGTTCTTCGAGTTCAGGTTCGAATCGATACGGATATCGTAGGTGTCCTGGTCGAGCGTTTCGTTGCGGGTCGTTACGTAGTTGCTGAAGATACCGGGCCGGTTCGGCAGCGGGAAAGCCTGCAAATACCTCAGGCCGACCGGATTCATACGTGCTCCCGGAAGCTGATCGACGCGGTTGCCGGCGATCGGCAGCCCCGTAAGGATATCCGTAAGCTGGATGTTGTTAGCAAGGAGTTCCGAGAAGTTGCCGGTCCGCATCAGAGCGGTCGGGACCGTCGCGGTCTCCTGGTTGAGCGGAAGGAACTGACGAAGTCCTTCGTAGTTACCGAAGAAGAACACCTTGTTCTTCCAGATCGGGCCGCCGAGCGAGCCGCCGTACTGTCCGCGGCGGAATTCGTTTCGGGTGTTGTTAAAGGTCGGGCGTGCGTCCAGGTTATCGTTGCGGATAAAAAGGAAGGCACTGCCGTAAAAGTCATTGCGTCCCGACTTCACCACCGAGTTAACGATCGCACCGCCGCCGCGGCCGAACTCGGCCGTCGCAACGCTGGTCTGTACGCGAAATTCCTGAACGGCCTCGGCCGACGGGAAAACGTTGATGGTGTTGACGAGCGATTCGTTGTTATCGACGCCGTCAAGCAAGAAGTTGTTCGCCTGCGTCCGCTGTCCGTTTACCGAGAGTGCGGCACCGCCGGTGTTGCGGCCGCGATACGTCTCTGCGTTTCCGCTGACGCCCGTTGCAAAACCCGCGGGTACGCCCTGCGTTACGCCCGGCGTAAGCCGTGCAAGCTCGAGCACGTTGCGGCCATTTAGCGGAAGCTCGACCGCCTCGCGGCCGCCGATAACCTCGCCGAGTGCCGAAGTGCCGGTGTCGACCTGCGGTATATCGAGCGTGACGGTGACGGTCTCGTTGACCTCACCCGCTTCGAGCGTGAAGTTTGCCGTTGCGTTCTGCGCAACAGCTAGCGTCACTTCCTGCTGGGTCGTCTTAAAGCTCGACTGCGTTACCTCGATCTGGTAACGGCCCGGCTGAAGCGAGAGGATCGAGTAAAAGCCCTCGCCGTTCGTCGAGGCCGAAACTTCGCGTCCGGTGCCGAGGTCGCGAGCCTTAACGGTCGCACCGGCAACGGCGGCTCCGGCCGCATCCGCGACCGTTCCCGAAATGCGGGCGGTCTCGGTCTGGGCAAAGCCCGCGGCAGCAAGAACCGCAACCGAGAACGCCATGCAAAGGAATCGCCGCGTTCCAGTAAAGATTTTTTGTTTCATATTCTTGGTGTTCCTCAATTCAAAATTGCAGTTATCGGTGCCAGCGATCTCTGCGGTTCTTTTCGGGTGGTTCGCAGCTCCTGAAGGGCCGGCTGCGCCGCTTGTCGAAAACCGTGGGAAAGATTGTTTGTTTCCGAAACAAACAAAGTATTAAATATTCCGTAACCTGCTGTCAAGCAAAAATTGACAAAAACTAGTTACCCGCCGAAGCAAATTTATTGGCCAGAACGAGCCCGACCGAACCGAGAACGGTCGGATCATCCCCAAGCGCTGATGGCACAATGGCGGGCGTTTCGAGTTCGTTTCTTATGCTTCGCCCGGCGAGTACCTGAAGCTCGTCGCGGATCAGTTCCCAGGCACGCACGATCCGGCCGCTGATGACAACGGCCTGCGGGCTGAACCCTACGATCAGATTCGATATGCCGATGCCTAAATAATGGGCACTTGCTTTCAGCGTTTCTACGGCGTTCGTCTCGCCATTGCGGGCCAGCTCGATCAGACGGTCTATATCGATTGATGGATTCGCCGCTCCGTTCAATGCGGATGCATAGCGGGCAACGATCGCTTTTTCAGACGCATGAGCCTCCCAGCAATCGTAACGGCCGCAGGAGCAGGGAACCGGTGCGTTCTCACCGACGAACATATGGCCGAACTCGCCGGCTGCTCCGAATTCGCCGCGATATACCTGCCCGTCGATGATGATGCCGGTTCCGATGCCCTCGGCGACCATTATCATCACAAAGTTGCGCGTCCGGCGGATGCGTTCATCGCCGAACCAGAGCTCGGCGACCGCAACGGCATTGGCGTCGTTATCTATCGTTACCGGAAGCCCGAACTTCCGTTCTATTTGCGAGCCTATGTCCCAATTGCTCCAGCCGAAATATGGGATGTAAACGATGGTCCCGGCCTCCGGATCGGCAATGCCGGGGATGCTTATCCCGACCTCAAGATTTGCGTTGCGGTGCTGTTCGGCAAAGGCCCCGACGTTCGTCAGGATCTGCTCATTCATGTAGCCGAGATCGCCGGAGGTCGGAAAGACCTTTTTGTCGAGCACGTTACCGCCGAGGTCGGCAAGTGCGATGGTGGTCAGCCGCGGGGTTACGTCAACGCCGATGGCGACCGGAATTCCGGTTTTGAGCTGCAAAAGAGTCGGCCTCCGTCCGCCGGTAGAGGTTCCGGCCCCGATCTCTTCGATAAACCCCTCGTTTTGCAGTTCGTCCACGATCGCTGAAACCGTTGACCGCTGCAGGGAGGTCTCTCGGGCGATATCTGCCCTTGAGATCGGCGACTTTACGCGGACATAGTTCAGAACGATCTGCTTGTTGATATCACGGATCGTGTTATGCCTGGCGATCTGCGATTTGGCCTTTGCGAGGTATATCTTCTTCATCAAACGGGGCTTCGGTCTCTCGTATGGCCGCGTTTTCGGCTTTATGGAGACTTAATAGTTTGTTCGATAAACAAACAAGCCCAAAGATACACCTCTTCGAAAGTATTTGCAATAGGGATGGTGAATTTCGGAAAAAAAATCGATCGAGGCGCCGATCAGGAGGGCAATTGGGCGGTCGCGTGCCACTCAAGAATATCGCGGAGAAGCTCGGGTTCGAGGATGAGCTTCGCAATTGTCGGGTCGAATTCTATAGCTGCGAGGCCGGCGATCTCTTTGCGTGCGGCATCGGGCGTAAGGTTCGGCCGCCCGGGGCGTGTTTCCATCATTGCGGCGAAAGAGTCCGAGGCTCGGAGTATGCGGGCCGCGAGCGGGATCTGCTCGCCGGAAAGAGCGTCCGGATAGCCGCCGCCATTCCACCATTCGTGATGCCAGCGGACCAGGAGCTGGACGCCGCGGGCAAGCCCGATCTTGGCTGCTTCCTGCTCGCCGATGACCGGGTGACGATGGAGATCGAAGCGTTCGTCCTCTGAGAGGGAGCGGTTCTCGCGGATATAGCTGCGGTCCATCGTCGCCTCGCCGATGTCGTGGACGAGCGCGGCCTGCTGCATATAAAAGCGGTCGTGGGCGGCCATGCCGAGCCGAGTGCCGATGCGGTCGGCGATCGAAGCGATAAGCTGGCCGTGCGGACGCGTGTAGCCCTCGAAGCGGTCGATCCCGACCGAAAGGTCTATCAGCTTTTGTTCAAGCCTGCTTTCCTGTTCTGCTGTTTGCATCTTTTTGCCCGCCGAAAACGTGAGTATAACAGCAGTCTCTCGCGACAAAAAGGTTTCAGGGTGCCAACCGCCTGAGGGCCGTCATTGCGTCCTTGTGGTTTGGCACGAGTTCCAGGAAGCGGCGTATCTCGCCCTCGGCGCGTTTGTTCATATCGTAGTCGGTATAGAACTCGATGAGCATCTCGCGGATCTTCCAGTTCTTTGCGTCGAGCCGGACGGCGGTCTGCAGTTCGCCTTCGGCCTTGAACTTGAACTGTGCACTTTCCGAGAGCACTTTCCCGTAATGGGCGTGATAGAGAGCATTTTGCGGGCTGTAATGAACCGCGCGAGAGAGATGCGTCGCCGCGCCTGCCAGGTCGCCTTCGCTGATGCAGGCAAGTGCCGCTTCGAAGTTCTGGAGGCCGGATTCTTCTCCGTGCGACAGCGTTTCACCTGTATCGCCCCGCTCGGCAACACGTTTCTTGAAAGCGCGTTCCGATTCGAGTTTCTGGTCGTAGTTTCGCCGTAGCCGCTCGTCGCGTAAGGTCTCATGGGCGAAAGAAAGTTCCGTAAAGGCCGCCTGCATTTTCTTGAAGAGTTCCGCGTCCTCGCGGCGGTAACGGTCGGGGTGAAAGCTGCGGGCAAGAGCCAAGTATTTCTCGCGGACCACGCGGGCCGGCGCTTTTTGATCGATGGCGAGAAGGTCGTAGAGGCTCTCGTAGTTTTCGAACCGGGCAAGGTATTCCTCGGCCGAAAGTTCAACGTTGGGTTCGACGTTCTCTTCGGGCGGTGCGGCTTCATCGACCGTGCCGTCGCCGTTCTGAGCGGCCGACCGGGCAACGCGGACGTCCTCGGCCTTTTTGACGAGGTGGAGCTTTGCCGACGAGAGATTCTTAAGGTCCAGGTCAGAGAAAGCCGGGTTCCAATTCGCCCTTTTTAAATATCCGCCAAGCCAGATCGTGTAGAGCCCGGAGAAAAGCAGAGATTCGGGCATTCGCGTCGCCGCCCGAAGTGCCTCGGCCGTCATCGTCCGTTCTCCGAAGGCGACCAGCAGGATCGACTCATTCTCACGAAAGTTGTCGGAAGGCCTTGTTTCGGCCTGAACCGGTGTGAACGACTCATCGAAACTCCGAAATCGGTTCATCACCCAGGCAGTGTCGAAACAGCGGCCATAGTTCATCAGTAGGTCGCCGATCTCAACGTCGAGCTTCAGGTCGTCGCGAACGCGGGCGAGCGGCGTGAATACAAAATCGCCTTTGATCCACGAAAGACAGTCGAGCACGATCTTGCGGACGATCGCCTTTGCAGCTTCGTTCAATTGCACTTCGCTCAGCCGGCCTGCGGCTTTGAGTGCGGCAGCAAACTCATGGTCCTTCGCAAAATTGGGAAACTGGGCCAGTTCTTTCTGTTCGATCAGCTTCTCTTTGAGGAGGTGCGAAAAGAGGCGGTGCTCGCGGGCATTTGATACCGCGTAGATAAGACGCCCTTCGTCAAAATAGATAACGGCTTTCTTATCGCCAATGGACAGCCGAAGGCTTCCGCCGAGGCTATTCTGGCGAATTTCAACGATCAGCTCCGCGAGCGGATGCTTTTCAATAGTGCTTTTTATCTCTAACGCGTTTTCCGGGGACATCGGGTCATGCAGATTCGGGAGCGAGGAGCCGGAGCAACTCCGGAGCAAAAGAAGTATATCAGAAATCAGTATCGGCTGTGCAAGATTTCTGCTCGTTGCCGAATGCAAATGGCTTGACCGCGAACGGCGAACCTGCGAACATCCGAAGTTTAAGAAATCGCCGGAATGCCTCAAGAGATGAATAAAGAAATAGCCATCCGCGAATGCACATCGCTCGAAGAGCTTGCCGACTGCGTCGCCCTCCAACGCGAGGTCTTTCAATTGCCGGAGATCGAGATCTCACCGGTCCGCCATTTTGTGGTTACGAAGAACGCAGGCGGGTTCATTCTCGGGGCATACGATGGCGAGATGCTGGTCGGATTTGTGCTCAGCGTGCCGGCTTTTTTGCGGGGCGAAAAAGCTTTTTATTCGCATATGACCGCCGTCAAGGCGTCGCATCAGAGCTACGGCATCGGCGGCCGGCTCAAATGGGCGCAGCGGACGCGTTCGCTTGAGCTCGGCGTGAAATACGTAAAATGGACCTTCGAGCCCTGGAAGGCCCGCAACGCCTATTTCAACCTCGAAAAGCTCGGTGCGATCGTGACCGAATACCAGCCGAATTTTTACGGCATTGATTACGCGACCGCAGCAACCGGCGGAAAGCAGATCGGGCTCGCCAGCGACCGGCTCTTTGCAGAATGGCACCTTGAAAGCGAGAAGGTTTCTGCTCTCGGCCGCGGCGAGAGTTTCGTAGAAAAACGCGAACCGCTCCGCCGCATCGCCGCTCCCGCCGATTGGGCATCGCTCGTCGCCGCCGACCCCGAAGCCGCGCTCAAAGAACAGGAACGCCTCAAGGCCGAGTTCAGCGAAGCCTTTGCCGCGGGCCTCGTCGGTGCCGGTTTCAAACGCGACGCCGACCGTCCCGAGTATCTTCTCTATCCAGCCGAATGACGCTCAAAAAAGATTGACCGCCGGTATAACCGCGGTTATACTCGGCAATATGAAAACGGCTATTTCAGTCCCGCAAGACATTTTTGAGCTAAGTGAAAAACTCGCAAAGAAGCTAAAGATCTCGCGGAGTGCGGTCTTTGCGTTGGGTGTGAAGCGGCTCAGCGAAGACGAGGCGATCGACGAGGACGAGATCGTCGCACGCATCAATGCGGTCTGCGCGACCACCGATACCTCGCTCGATCCGGCAGTTAAACGACTCCAAGCCAGAACTCTTCAGAGGGACGAGTGGTGATCGCGAGAGGTGAGATCTGGTGGGCAGACCTGCCCGAGCCGAGAGGCTCAATGCCGGGCTATCGGCACCCGATCGTTATCCTTCAGGCCGATCCATTCAATCGCAGCGATCTCGCAACCGTTATCGGGGTCATCGTTACAACCAACCTCGCTATGGCATCAATGCCCGGGAACGTCGAGTTGACGTCCCAGCAGAGCGGTTTGCCAAAACGCTCGGTCGTGAACGTCACCCAGATCGTCACCGTGAACAGGTCCGATCTACTTGAATTCGTTTCCCGGCTGTCTGATCGCAAGTTGGAACAGATAGAACTCGGAGTTCGCTTTGTTTTGGGCCTATGAGCAAGACACCAACTAACTTTTCCGAACGCGTTGAAGAGATCTCAAACTTGCGGGCGGAGATCGAGCGGCACAACGAGCTTTACTATCAGAAAGCCGAGCCGGAGATCTCTGACTTCGAGTTTGACCAACTCCTTGACAGGCTGAAAGCTCTGGAAGCGGAGTATCCGGAACTGATCACGCCGGACAGCCCGACCCAACGCGTCGGCGGAAAGGCCGAGAGCTTACGGCCGTTCACCCACACCGTTCCGCTGATGTCGCTCGACAATAGCTACAGCCTCGATGAGCTGAAGGCTTTCACCGAACGCTGCGAACGCCTCGCCGAAGGCCGCAAGCTTGAATATGTTGCCGAGCTCAAGATCGACGGCCTTTCCGTTGCGCTTCATTACGAGAACGCCCTGCTTGCCGTCGCGGCGACCCGCGGTGATGGGCAACAGGGCGATGACGTGACGCAGAACGCGAAGACCATCCGCACCATTCCGCTTCGGTTAAAGAAAGACAAACCGCCGCACGCCGAGATCCGCGGCGAAGTGTTTCTCTCGCGGTCGCAGTTCGCACGGATCAATGCCGCGCTCGAAATGCAGGGCGAGAAGACCTTCGCCAATCCTCGCAATTGCGCCAGCGGCACGCTACGAATGCTCGATTCGCAAGTGGTCGCGTCGCGTCGGCTTGATATGTTCCCGTATGACGTTTTTGCCGGAAGCCAGAAGATGTTTGCGACGCACTGGGAAAACTTCGAGTGGCTTGAGCGGAACGGCTTTAACCTCAACCCGAACCGGGCTCTGTGTGCCGGATACGACGAACTAGTCGCTTTCATCAACGACATGGAAACGCACCGCGACACGCTCGATTATGAGATAGACGGCGTCGTCGTCAAGGTCAATTCGACCGCATTGCAGGAAGAATTTGGAGCGACGACCAAAGCCCCGCGTTGGGCCATTGCCTATAAATATCCCGCTCGCCAGGCGACGACCAAACTGCTCTCGATCAGCGTTCAGGTCGGCCGCACCGGAGCATTGACGCCGGTCGCGAACCTCGAGCCGACGCTCCTTGCGGGCACGACCGTTTCGCGCGCATCGCTGCACAACGAGGACGAAATAAAGCGGCTCGGGCTGAAGATCGGCGACTATGTCTTGATCGAAAAAAGCGGCGAGATCATCCCGCAGGTGCTGGCAAATATCCAGACAAAACGCGACGGCACCGAGACCGATTTCGAGTTCCCGACCGAATGCCCAGTTTGCGGCTGGGATGCCGTCCGGCCCGAGGGCGAGGCCGTCCGCCGCTGCACGAACCCCGATTGCCCGGCAAAGATTAAGGCCCGCATCCAGTACTTCGCCTCGCGAAAGGCGATGGACATCGAGGGCCTTGGCGAGGTGCTGGTCGAGACGCTTGTGGATAAAGGGTTGATCCGCGACGTCGCGGACCTCTACAGCCTGAAGGTCGAGGACATTGCCGCGCTCGAACGGATGGCGGAAAAGTCGGGCACGAATCTGATCGACCAGATCGAGGCGTCAAAGACGCGCGGGCTCCAGCGGCTGCTTTACGGCATTGACATCCGCCACGTCGGCGAACGCTACGCAAAGATACTTGCCAACAATTTCCGTAGCATCGACCGCATCGCCGAGGCGAGTGTCGAAGAGCTAGACGACATCCCCGAGATCGGCCTCGCGGTCGCCGAAAGCGTCCACGCCTGGTTCCGCGACCCGCGAAATATTGATCTTGTAACTAGACTCAAAGCCGCCGGCGTGCGGGTGGAAATGGACGCTTCCTCGACCGCCGCACTCGACGAACGCTTTGTCGGCAAGACCTTCGTCCTGACCGGAAAGCTCGAAAACTACACCCGCGACGAAGCCGCCAAACTCATCGAAGACCGAGGCGGCCGCGTCTCATCATCCGTCAGCAAAAAGACCGACTACGTAGTAGCCGGCTCCGACGCCGGTTCGAAATTAGCAAAAGCCGAAACCCTCGGCGTGGCAATATTGGATGAAGCAGCGTTCCGGTTAATGGTTCAATAATTTATGATAAGCCAGAACGAAATGCTGATGACCATGCAGGACGTAGTCCGTCGACTGAATGCCCTCGGAATCAATTACATGGTGACCGGATCAGTTGCGATGGGCCTTTACGTCACGGCGAGGACAACATTCGATATCGATATTGTGGTCGAGATCAACTCTGCGGATGCGCGGAGATTCGAGGCAGGCTTCCGAGATAATTACTATGTTGATGAATCTTCGATAATTCGTGCAGACCAGCGGAAATCGATGTTCAATATCATCAATAACACCACTCTCGTCAAGGTTGATTGTATCGTAAAAAAACGCGACCGATTTGAGATCGAAAAATTCGAACGACGTATTAAAGCGACAATTGGAGGCGATGAGTATTGGGTGATCGGGAAAGAAGATCTGATCCTATCGAAGTTGCGATGGGCATCAGAAAGCTATTCAGAAAGGCAATTCGAAGATATCGACCGGCTCCTAGTTTCGGGCATTGAGAATCAACCTTTTCTTGATAACATTGCGAAACTGGGTCTTGAACAGGTTTGGGAGGTTTTCAGTCAATGGAAGATTCGAGCCAAGAAATAAGTGAGTTACATCAACGTATGTGGATGACGCTCTCGATTGAGGAACGGCTGCAACGCGTTGGCAACCTATTCAGTTTTGCAAAAGCACTCGTCGAAAAAAGAGCCCCAGAAAGTTTTGCGGCCGAGGAAAGACGTCGATTTGTTTTTCGGGAACTTTACGGATTCGATCTCCCCGAGATAGAAAATGAGAGAACACGTGCTTAGAACGTCTTAAGCTTTGAGTGTTAAAGATGGAAATATCATTCTGGACATGGTTCGCCCTAGGACTTTCATTAGCTATTTTAAATTTCGGCATATGGTCGAGCAGAAATCTTTCCGGACGGAGGAAGGAAGAGCAGATCCGAAGGTTCGGAGTTTTTGCGATGTTTCCACTAGCAACTCCTTTCATGTTTCCGCCCAGCATTTCGGAGTTCTCACGACTTAACTATTTGCCCGATCTAAATGAATCTACGGTCACGACGACTGAAGAACACTCGAACCGCAGTGCTGAACTTGCACACGAAGTAAATCTACTTAAAGGCGAGGTTAAACAACTCAGACAAGAACTTGCTGAAGCAAATGAGTTTTACAGTCGTTTCGTCTCGATAGCAGCAATCGGTTTTTTTATTTTCACTATCGTTTATCCATTTGGACGAAATGACAAAAATGTCGAGACGGATGAGCCAAAATACCCACTTGGCCTTGCCCGGGATAGAGATGAATAGCATTTTTTCACAGCAAACGTTGCCGAGGCACCGGAAGACTCCCAAGGAGGTCGGAGAAGGTGATACCTGAATTAAGAGTTGAACAACACACCAATATCCTCGGTTACGCACTGCTTGGCTACGGGATAAGCACGTTCATCAACAGTTTGGGCGTAACTGCTGTTTGGGTGTCGGCCACGACATCGAGCCGAATTACCGCAGGCACCGAAGTTCAGATATTTTTGCCGATCTTGATACTCGTCGTATCGACCTGGAGTGCGGCAGTTGTTCTCAGTAAGACGATTCGCGAGAGTCTGAACCTCCAAAGTTCGGCCGGATCGCTGGCCTTTGTCTTTGTCGCGATCACGTCTTTTCCGATCGGTACACTTTTGAGTGTTTACGTTCTATTTTACGTATTCAAGATCAACCCGTTTGATGGACCCGAACCAAGCGTAACGGCAGATGAAAAGCCGCAGGATCCGTCGAACGAATCTGACGCAAACGAAAGAACCGACGAGGATTCAGCGGAACATTCGGCGAACTAAGAGATTCTCTTCGCGTGCTTGTTCAATTTCACATCTCCGGTCCCTCTTCGAAATCAAATTCGTTCCTGGCGGCGGCGATCATCAGCCTTAGCGAGTCGACCAGATTTGCGGCAATGTAATCGACGAATGGCTTCACCTGATCGGCATCCGCAAGCCGAAGAACTCGATAGTACTCCGCTCGATCTTCCGTTCGAATGATCACGGGCGGAAATCCGTGCTGCATCAATATAAAGTTCATCAAGATACGGGCGACGCGGCCGTTGCCGTCGTCGAAGGGGTGTATGCGAATGAACTTGTAGTGAAACAAAGCGGCGAGCACGATCGGGTCGAGTTTCGAGCGTTCCTTCTCGGCTCGGAACCATTCGACGAGTTCCTGCATCTTCGCCGGCGTTTCTTCCGGCGTGGCGAAATAGAACGTCTCTCCGGTTACCGTGATCACGTGGTTCGGCTGCGACTTGTATTTTCCAACCTCAATTCTGCGCCGGGTCATCTTACCGTCAGGTGTAACTGCATCTTTCCACCCGGATTCTTTCAAAACCAAAGTGTGCAGTTCTCGGATAAATTTTTCTGAAAGATCCGTCTCACCCTTCACAAGATCCAATACCCAGTTGATCGCTTCGTTATGTCCCGTTATTTCAAAGTGGTCCCGAAGCGGCTTGCCCTGTGCCGTTATCCCGAAAAGGATAAGTGCTTTCGTCTCGCCATAGGTGAGCGAATTGCCTTCGATGTTATTTGAGTGGAAGTTCCAGTCGAGCCGAAACTTCTGCATTATACGGCCCTCGGCCTCGGCGTCGAGCGGCCGCAGGCTGTCGAGTTCGGTTTTGAGTTGTGCGGCGAGGTCAAGGACTTCCATAGTTCGGCTTTTGGGATTATTATTGTTTCAGGCCACTTAATCAAGCAATTCGGGAGTTTGGGGTAGTCCCCTTTTGAGCATAATGAGCGATTTTTTTTCATCTCCGGTCTCTGAAACTGATCCGTTGATCAGTGATGCCATTGATGCAGAGGTTCGGCGGCAGGTCGATGGTCTTGAGCTTATTGCTTCGGAGAATTTTGTCTCTGAGGCGGTGCTCCAGACGATGGGCACTGTTTTTACGAACAAGTATGCCGAGGGATATCCGGGCAAGCGTTATTACGGCGGATGCCAGTTTGCCGATGTCGCCGAGCAGGCGGCGATCGACCGGGCGAAGGAGATCTTCGGTGCGGAGCACGCCAACGTTCAGCCGCATTCGGGTGCCCAGGCGAACATGTCGGTTTTTCTCGCGGCGATCAAGCATGGCGATACGATCCTGGGGATGAACCTCTCGCACGGCGGCCACCTAACGCACGGCCATCCGCTCAATTTTTCCGGTATAAATTTCAAGGTCGCCGACTACGGCGTCAATAAAGAGACCGAGCAGATCGATTACGACGAGCTGCAGCGGAAGGCCGAGGAATCTCGGCCGGCTTTGCTAATCTGCGGTGCCTCCGCCTATCCGCGGATCATCGATTTCGAACGCATCGGCGAGATCGCCCGTTCGGTCGGGGCAAAGGTGATGGCGGACATCGCCCATATCGCCGGCCTCGTCGCCGCAGGGCTTCATCCTTCGCCGGTGCCGCACTGCGAGTTCGTTACGACGACGACGCACAAGACGCTTCGCGGCCCTCGCGGCGGGCTTGCCCTTTGCAAGGAAGAGTTTGCCAAGGACCTTGACCGAGCGGTCTTTCCGGGTGTTCAGGGCGGCCCGCTTGTCCATATCATCGCGGCAAAGGCCGTCGCTTTCGGCGAGGCTCTTCGCCCCGACTTCAAAGACTATCAGCAGCAGATCCTCAAGAACGCAAAGGCCCTCGGCGAAACACTTGCGGCCGAAGGGCTCCGCATCGTCTCGGGCGGCACGGATAATCACCTGCTGCTCGTTGATGTTTATATGGACGGCAAAGGCATCACCGGCAAGGAAGCCGAGAAGGCGCTCGATGAGGTGCACATCACCGTCAACAAGAACACCATTCCGTTCGATACGCAGAAGCCCTTCATCGCTTCGGGTATTCGCCTTGGCACGCCGGCGCTGACGACTCGCGGGATGAAGGAAGACGATATGCGCGAGATCGGCCGGATGATCGCAAGCGTGGTGCACGAACCTGAGTCAGAAGACGTAAAGGCTCGCGTCCGGCGTGAGGTGCTCGAGCTTACCGAGCGTTTTCCGATGTATCAGGGGCGGCTTAAGCCGCAAGCGGGCGGGGCAAATATGGCCGCGTAAGTTTAGAAAAAATACCGAAAAGCGAAACGGCTTCCTTTATATCGGGAAGCCGTTTTCCATTTCTATCTGTTCGAGCAGGTCGCGTGCCTCTTCGCTTTCGAACTCGAAGGCCTTTTGCTCGAGCACCTGCATCGCGATGTCGGCATAAAGCGGATCGTCGAGCAGCGGCAGCATCGATTGGGCCGGGAAGAGCACGAGCGTTTCGTAGGCGATCGCCCTTATCTGCGGAAGGTCGGTCTGGCGAATGATCTCCGCGATCTCGCCCGCCGAAAAGCGTTCCAAAAGGTGCTCGGCCAGCTTCTCGAACCGGTCGTAGTCGTGCTGTTTCAGTGCCCGCTGGGCAAGCTGGATGAAGACCTCCGCCGAGCCGCACTGAGCCTCAAGTATCTTTACGCAGGTCTCCGCAAGCTGTGCCGCCTCATCGGCTCCGACCGCGTCCTTTGCCTTTACCTGAGCATCGAGCGCGGTAAGCAACTGGCTGAGTTCCCAGTCGGCATGAGCATCGTAGTGAAACTTTTGCAGCGTTGAGTTTGGGAGGAGAGGCCCGTTCGGCTCGAGCAATCGCTCAAGCATTCTCTTTGTCATCGGCCGGAGGCCGTCCCAAACTTGGACGACGCGGGCATCGAGGTGTTTGAACATCATTGTCAACAAACTCAAGTTTACGTGATATGCGCGCTATGTCAAGGGAAAAGTTTTTCGAGGGCGGATCGACCTTCCCTATCGGCCCTTTTCGGCCATTCGCTCAGCGGCGGCCGTAAGCTTTTCCTCAACCTCGGCTTCGTCCGTCCCGTCGACAATCACCTCGACGAGGGCATACGGCGAGCCCGACAGCCGCCGAAGTTCCCACGCCTCTTCGCCCTCGCGTGAGCGGCGGGTGAACCAGAGAGCATCGACCGCGGCTTCGGCCCGTTCGACCCCGGCCGGAAGCAGCGAGAGCAATTCGGCGTCCGGTTCGGCGGTAAAAAGAAGACGCCGCGGCTCCCAACCGTGGCGTCGGTATTGTTCGAGAATTGCCGCGAGTTCTTCGCCTCGGATCATTTTACGTTCGCGGCCGGCTTCGGCACGACCGGAGTGACATTCATGTTCATGTTGACGTTCGCGTTCGGCATGCCCGGGATCATGGTGTTGCCGACAGCGTTCGCGGCTTCCTTCTCACGCTGGTCGCGGCCCTTGCCCGGCGACTTGAACGTTCCCGCGAACATCTCGCCGATGGCCAGCTTCCAGGTGCCATCCTCGTTCACAAAGCCTATGTCTTCCCATCTCTTGTCGCGTTCGTTCCAGACCTCGATCGCCGCATATTGCTCCTTGATCCTCTCGTCGCGTATCTCCGGAAGCGAATTGGCAAAGGTTGTGCCGGTAAAGCCGTTCTCAAAGACCTTCTCGATCGGCGTATTGTTCTTTGCCGACACCATCTCGGCAAATTCGAGCGTCTTCTTGCTCATGTTCGACTTGATCGCTTCGGTGTTCTTCGCCTTGACCGCCTCGTAGAGCTTCTTGTAGGCATCGCTCGGCGTCGCACCGCCGCCCTGAAGAGCGCTTTGCCCGCAGGCGAGCATCGAGCCGACGATTGCCAGAAGTACAAATAGTCCGGCGGTCTTTTGCAGAAAAGAGAGTGACGTATTGCTTTTCATTATCCCTAAAGTATAAGGACGGCGGATTTGAAAGCAAATCGGCCGCCCAGCGCTCGGCTGGTTTCGCCGGGCCGCTTCGCGATATCATTCGGGAATGCTTGCATTGAGGGCCGAGAACGGGAGTGCAGTGCTTCGTGATGTGCCGCGGCCGGCGGCGGAGGGCGAGTCGCTTGTTCGCGTGTCTCTTTCCGGCATCTGCAATACCGACCTTGAGATAATTCGCGGCTACGCCGGCTTTACCGGAACGCTCGGGCATGAGTTCATCGGCTTTGTCGAAGAATCGCCCGAAGCTCCGGAGTTGATCGGCCGCCGCGTCGCGGGCGAGATAAATGCAGGCTGCGGCAATTGCGAGCGTTGCCTCGCAGGCGACCCGCGGCACTGCCCGGAGCGGACCGTCCTCGGCATCATCGGCCGTGACGGTGCCCACGCCGAATTTCTCCGGCTGCCTTCTCGTAATCTCGTCACGGTTCCGGACGCCGTCGCGGACGAGGCGGCCGTTTTCATCGAACCGCTCGCCGCTGCCATTGGGATCTCCGAACAGGTCGCGATCGGCCCCGAAACGCGCTTGGCCGTGATCGGGGATGGCAAGCTCGGCATCCTCTGTGCCCGGGCGATGAGGACGCTGACACCGCATACATCCCTCATCGGCAAACATTCATCAAAACTTGAGCTTGCAGAGCGAACCGGCATTTTGCCGATCATTGCCGGGGAAGCGGCCGGCCTCAAGGACGCTTTCGATGTGGTCATCGAGGCCAGCGGTTCTGAGTCCGGCTTTGCCGCGGCGGTCGATCTGGTCCGGCCGCGGGGAAAGATCGTCCTTAAATCTACCTTTGCGGGAAAACCAACCTGGGAAGCCTGGCGAATTGTAGTAGAGGAGATCACGATCGTCGGCTCGCGATGCGGACGGTTTCAGCCGGCGGTCGATGCACTTGCCAAAGGGCGGATCGAGGTCGCGGATCTCATCAGCGAAGAATTTCGGCTTGCCGAAGCGGTAAAAGCGGTCGAGGCGGCCGGGCAAAAGGGAACACTCAAGGTGCTCCTCAGGCCGTGACAAAAAATTCTTCGGTTTTACGGGAGTTTTTGATACCCTTTAGGGACACTTTGATAAGGCCGCTTGCGGCGGGAAAACGGAGGTTGTGAATTATGGTTTTGAGAAGTGGCGATAGGCGTAGCGTTTCGGGTTTGTTGTTTTTGTTCGTTCTCTCGCTCATTTGCACTGCTTCAGCCTACGGCCAGGCCCCCGAAAGCCCTGCGGCAACGCGGCAGATCTCGCCCGCCTCGTTCTCAGATTCAATGGCTGCGGTCGCAAAGAAGGCCGGCCCGGCGGTCGTCAGCATCGACGCCAAAGCTCGCCCGGCTGAACTTTCCGCCCGCGGTTCGCAGGAAGTCCCGGACGACATACTCGAATTTTTCCGCCGACAGATGCCGCAGCGGCCGGCGACCGCGATCGGCAGCGGCTTCATCGTTGACCCGGCGGGCTATATCGTGACAAATGCCCACGTTGTCGAAAACGCCGTAAAGATCACCATCCGGCTCGATTCGGGCGAGGAGCATCCGGCCGAGCTCGTCGGGCTTGACGACGAGACCGACATCGCCGTGCTCAAGGTCAACGTCGGCAAGGAACTCCCGTATCTCCGCTTTGGCAATTCGGAAAGCGTCCGCGTCGGCGATTGGGTGCTTGCCATCGGTTCTCCGTTCGGGCTCAACCGCACGGTGACGGCCGGCATCGTCTCGCAGACCCGCCGCGAGACGGCCGTTTCGACGCCATTTCAGCGTTTCATCCAGACCGATGCCGCCATCAATCGCGGAAATTCCGGCGGGCCGCTCGTTGACCTCAATGGCGACGTGATCGGCGTCAATTCCCAGATCGCGACCTCGACCGGCGACTACAACGGCGTCGGCTTTGCCCTGCCGTCGATCGAGGCCCGTCAGGTCTACGAAGAGATCCGTGCCAATGGCAAGGTCAAGCGTGGCTACCTCGGCGTTTATCTGGATACGGTCAAGACGGAATTTGCCAAGGTTTATGGGCTTGGCGAGACACGCGGGGCGATCATTACCGACGTTCGCGATGAAGAAGGCCCGGCCGGTGCCGCAGGACTCAAGAACGGCGACATCGTTATCGAATTTGACGGGCAGGAGGTCAAGGGAGCCTCCGACCTGATCGAGAAGGTCGCTTCGACCAAGCCGGACAGCAACGTCCAGGTAACATTTCTCCGCGAGGTCGGCGATAAGATGGAACGCAAGACGGTCGCGATGACGCTTGCCGAGCGCAATGTTGCGAATGCCCGTAACCGCGGCCGCACCCGGCCCGCACCGGTCGAGCCGCCGGTTGACGAGACCAAGCCCTTTGGACTGACCTTGACCGAGGTCTCGGCCGCGATGGCTACCTCGCTCAAGCTCGAAGGCGGCCTCGTTGTCCGCGAGATAAACCCCGCGAGCTTCATCGCCGACGTCAAGCTCTCGAACGGAGTTGACGCCCTCGGCCGCGGCGACATCATCGTCCGCATCAACCGTCAGCCGGTCAAGGATCAGGCGGCCTTTGCAAAGATCGCATCGGCCCTCAAGCCCGGCGACCCGGTCGTGCTCCACGTCCTCTCGCCCGTCCCCGGCGGCCAAACCGCACTGCTGAAATACGTTCAGTTCACGGTTCAGTAGCGGAAAATTGATCGACCTTTCAGGAAAGTTCCTTGCGGGCGGCGGCTCGCTTGGAACTTTTTCTTCTTTGCCTGTAACCTAATTGATATGGCAAA
>ERZ761602.3197-NODE-3197-length-23658-cov-5.788120_pt1 | contig 23658 bp, 18 predicted proteins | sample MGYA00512165_ERZ761602 | MGnify/ENA primary metagenome ERZ761602 (study PRJEB28899, sample SAMN02445085) | bioreactor sludge metagenome | biome: EBPR sludge; isolation source: Thorneside wastewater treatment plant | place: Australia: Brisbane, Thorneside...
ATGCCCCCGCGGGGCCGCTGAGCGGGGGCCGAATGCCCCCGCGGGGCCGCTGAGCGGGGGCCGAATGCCCCCGCGGGGCCGCTGAGCCAGAACAGCCGGGCGCGCCTCAGGCTCCGAAGAGCGCGGCGTACTCGGCTTCGTCGAAGCCCGTGAGCACACGCGCGCCGAGCACGAGCACGGGGCGCTTCACGAGCTTGCCATCGGCGGCGAGCGCCGCCACGAGCTCTGCCTCGCTCATGGCGTCGACGGCGGCCTTGCCGAGCGCGCGGTAGCTCTGACCGCTGGTGTTGAGCCACTTCCTCAGCGGCTTCTTGCTCGCCGGCACCCAGCGCGCGAGCTCCTTCTCGCTCGGCGGTTCGTCGACGATGGGCCGCACGGTGTGCGCGACGCCGTGCTCGGTCAGCCAGCGCAGGGCCTTCTTGCAGGTGCCGCAGCCGGCGTAGGAGAGGACGATGGCGGTGCTCATGCGCGCGTGGGTAGCGGCCCCCTGAAGCGCTGTCGAGCGCGCTCGCCCCCCCGGTCGAGACGGGGGGCGCCTCAAGCCGCGCAGACGAAGTCGAGCCCCTCGACCTTGCCCGCGGCCACGAGCCGGTCGCGCACGACCGCGCGCGCGCCCTGCGTGCCCACGGCGACGACGACGAAGAGGCCCTCCTCGAGCGCTCGTTCGGCCGGCACGATGGGCCTGCCCCTGGCGAGGCGGCCGAGCTTCTTCGGATCGATGTCGGCGAAGTCCTCCGCGAAGGCCCCTTCGGCCTCGAGCGCGCGCGCGAGATCCTTGCCCGTGTCGCCCGCGCCCCAGATGCGGAAGGCAGGGCGTTCGGCGAGCAACGGCGCGAGGTAGCGAGCGCGAGCGAGCACGAGCCGCTCGGGCGCGTTGCGCGGATTGTTGAAGCTCACACGGGTGGGGAGGTGCCGCCAGCGCAGCCGGGTCTCGGGCAGCTTGGCGAGCCCCCAGCCCGCGGCGACCAGCCGCAGCCAGAGGTCGTAGTCCTGCGGCCAGGGCATGTCGACGTAGCCGCCCACGGCCTCGACCGCCGAGCGGCGCAGGATGACCGAGGGGTGGCAGAGCGGCGCCTCCACGAAGATGTCGCGCGCGTGCTCCTCGGGGGTCGTGAGCGCGTTGAGCCAGTCGACGTAGCGCACGAGCCCCGCGCCCGGCTCGGGGAAGGCCTCCACGCGCGTACCGACCGCGGCCAGACGCGCATCGCCGAGCAGCCTCGCGCGCGTGCCTTCGATGCGCCCGGGCAAGGAGACGTCGTCGGCGTCCATGCGCGCCACGAGCTCGTGGCGGAGCTCGCGCCAGCCCAGTGCGAGCGCCCCGGCGACGCCGAGTCCCTCGGTGCGCAGGCAGCGCACGCGCCGGTCGCGCCGCGCGATCGCCGCCACGATCGCGGGGCCTTCGTCGCTCGAGCCGTCGTCGACCGCGACGACCTCGGCCACGACGCCCTCGGCGAGCACGCTCTCGAGCGCCTCGGCCACGGTGGGGCCCGCGTCGCGGTAGGGCATGAGCACGCTCACGTCGGCCGGCACGGGCCGGAGCATGCGCGTGAGCGCGGCGCGCCGGCAAGCCCGGCGCGGCGAGCCGCCCCGGGAGGCGCGCTTCGTGGTCGACGCGGCGGCGCAGCTCGTCGGATCATCGGCGCCGTGAGCGAGGAGTTCAGCCTGCCCGAGGAGGGCCGCACGCGCAGGCGCGTCGGCCTCGCGCTGGGCCTGTGCGCGCTCGCCGCGATCGCCCTCGTGCCCTCGGGGCTGCACGACGTGCCCGGCTACGGCAGCCGCCCCGCGCTCGCCGCGGGCGTCGCGGCGCTCATGGCGATCTGGTGGCTCACCGAGGCCCTGCCGATCGCGTGGACGGCCTGCGCGCCGCTCGTCCTCTTTCCCCTGCTCGGCGTGCACGGCCGCGGCGTGCTCGGCGGCCTCGGCGCCGCCGCCGAGCCCTACGTCGACGCCTACATCTTCATGTTCCTCGGCGGCATGGCGATCGGCGCCGGCATGGAGCAGCGCAAGCTTCACAAACGCATCGCGCTCGGCATCATGCTCGCGATCGGCACCGAGCCGAGGCGGCTGCTCGCCGGCGTGATCGTCGCGACGGCCACGCTCTCCTTGTGGATCAGCAACACCGCGACCGCCGTGATGATGGTGCCCATCGGCGTGGCGCTCCTGCGCCAGCTCGAAGAGGCCCTCGGCCGTCCGGTGCGCGAGCTCGGCACCGCGCTCATGCTCGCCATCGCCTATGCAGCGAACGTCGGCGGCATCGGCACCAAGGTGGGCTCGGGCACCAACTCGATCTTCTGCGGCTTCGTCGAGGACAAGCTCGGCCTCGAGATGGGCTTCTTGCGCTACGCGCTGCTCGGGCTGCCCTTCGTCGTCCTCATGCTGCCCGTGGTCTACGGAGTGCTCTGGCGCCACGCGAAGGCCGACGGCGCCGAGCGCGGCCCTGGCGAGGGCCTCCTGCGCGCCGAGCTCGCCGCGCTGGGCAGGCTGCGTGGCCACGAGCTCGCGGTCGCGCTCGTCTTCGCGGCGACGGCGATCCTGTGGACGCTCGGAGATCCCATCCGGAGAGAGCTCGCGCCGTGGGTGCTCGAGGCGAGCGGCTTCAAGATGCAGAGCAAACACTGGGAGGCCGCCGTCGCGCTCGCGGCCGCGGCGGTGCTGCTCGTCGGGCGCTCGCTCTCGCTGCGGAGCTTCGCGCGCATGCCCTTCGGCACCCTGCTCTTGCTCGGCGGCAGCTTCTCGCTCGCCGCCGGCATCGAGGCGGGCGGCTTCGGCGCGACGATGACGCGCGCGCTCGCGCCGGTCGCGACCATGTCGCTCGGGGCGCAGGTCGCCATCGCGAGCTTCGCCACGGTGTTCCTCACCGCGATCGCGTCGAACACGGCCGCGGTGAACGTCGCGCTCAACGTGCTACCGCCCGATCTGCGTGTGCTGTCGTCGACCGTGCTCGCCGCGAGCTGTGACTTCGCCCTGCCCGCGGGTACGCCGCCGAACGCCATCGTGTTCGCGAGCGGCTACATCCGCCTGCCGACGATGATGCGCATCGGCGTGTTGCTCGACGTGCTCGCCGCGACGCTCATCGTCGCCTACGTGCTGCTCTACGCCTCGCGGCTCTACTGAGCCGGCGCGGCGCGGCGCCCACGGGCCCCGCCGGCTCGCCTGGTGTAGGCTCCGCGCGCCATGACCGAACCCGTCCTCGCATTCGTCGAGCGCCGCGGCCTCCGCCCGATCGGCGAGCCCGAGCTCTTCCAGCCCGCCGCGCGCACCGGCAAGACCGAGCTCGAGGAGGGCGCCATCGTGCGCGCGAGCTTCGAGCGCGGGCGCTTGCGCGTCGGTCGCGTGCTCGCGAGGCCGGGCACGGCGCGCGCCAAGATCTACGGCGTGGCCGACGAGCTGGGCCTGCGCCCTCGCTTCAGCGACGAGGTCGAGGCCGAGGTCCTGCGCCTCCAGGCCGATCCGGGTATCGACGACGAGACCCTCGTCGACTGGACCGACCTGCCCTTCGTCACCATCGACGGACCGACCGCGATGGACCTCGATCAGGCCGTCCACGTCGAGCGCATCGGCGCCTCCTTCGTGGTGCGCTACGCGCTCGCCGACGCCGCGCACTTCGTGCCGCCGGAGAGCGCGCTCTTCGCCGAGTGCATGCGCCGCGGCGCGAGCATCTACCTACCGGGCTTCGCCGTGCCGATGCTGCCGCGCGCGCTCAGCGAGGGGCTCGTCTCGCTCAACCCCAGGGTCGATCGCCGCGCGCTCGTCTTCGTCATGCGCATCGACAGCCGAGGCCGCACCCTCGAGACGCAGATCGAGCGCGCGCGCATCCACAGCCGCGCCAAGCTCAGCTTCGCCGACGTCCAGGCCTTCTACGACGCCCCGAAGACCAGCCCGATCGCCGGCACCGACTTCGCACGCTCGCTGCTCGATCTGCGCGGCGCGGGCGAGGCCTGCCTCGCGAACGCCGAGCTGCGCAACGTGGTCGCCTACCGTAGGCGCTCGGTGGAGACGTTGATCTCCGGCGAGGGCGGCCTCGCCTTCGTCGCCACCGAGAGCGTGCGCGACATGATCGAGCTGTACAGCGAGCAGATCTCCCTGCTCACCAACCGCGAGGGCGGCCGCCTGCTCGCCGAGAGCAGCTCGGCGCACCTGCAGCCGATCTACCGCGCCCACCCGGGGCCCGATCCGGCGAAGCTCGAGGCGCTCTCGAAGCTCTCCTACGCGGTCGCGGGCGCGCACGGGCTCGACACGCACGCCTGGGGCTACGCGCTCGACGGCGCGCTGCGCGAGTGGCTCGCGCGCCTGCCCGCGAGCGGCCCGCACGAGCGCCTCGCCAAGGCCCTCGAGCGTCAGGCCGTGATGGCCAACGTGCGCTCCGCCTACACCACCGAACCGCTCCAGCACGTGGGCGTGGGCGCCGAGGTCTACGCGCGGTTCAGCGCGCCGATGCGCGAGCTGGTCGGCGTCTTCGTGCACAAGGAGCTGCTCGAGCTCGTCGGCGAGCTCTCGCCCCAGAGCCCCGCGAGCGATCTCGCGCTGCGCGAAGCGGTCGTCGTCTCGGCCAACGATTCGCGCGACAGGCAGCGCAAGGCCAACGACCTGGTGAGCCGTCTCGTGATCGACGAGCTGCTCGGCAAGGGCGCCGACAAGCCGCTCGAGGAGCGCCCCGTCTTCACCGGCACCGTGATGGGCATCACCACCGGCAAGCTCTACGTGCAGCTCGACGAGCCCCCGCTCGACGTGAAGGTCTACCTGCGTGATCTCGGCCGGCTGCGAGGCGGGGTCTTCCTCGCTTCGGAGGGTCACGGCGCGCTCCTGCGCGACGGCAAGACGAAGGAGATCGTCGCGCGCACCGGCGACGAGGTGCGCATCCGCGTGCACGAGCGCGACACCCAGTGGGATCGCTGGGTGCTCGCGCTCGTGTAGCGGAGCCTCGCCCCGCGCTCGACAGCGCCGTCTTCAACGGCGGAACTCGAGCTCACGCGAAGCGGCGTAGCGTGTGTTCGTCGGGACGCGCTCGCCCTGCTCGACGCGGATCAGGCGACCCGTGACGGGCGCAGCCAGCGCGCGCGCCCAGCGCACCGGCAGATCGGGCACGACGAGCTCGCTGCGCTCGTCGGCCCAGACCACCGTGAGCGTGGCGCCGTAGGCGTCCTCGACCACGAAGGCGTTGGGCTGCTCCTGCTCCGGCGCCCACCGGAGCACCGCGCCGCGCAGCGGCACGACCTCCTTCGGCTCGATCACCATGGGCACGTCGAGGAAGCGCTCGTGGAGCGCTCCGCTCGGCGGGTAGCCATCCATGGTGATCATGCTGTAGGGCGCCGCCGGGTCCTTGCCCTCGAGCACGAGCTCGGTGAACACGTCCTCCGGGGCGTAGAAGCCCTCGTAGCTCTCGGTCGTGTAGTGCATCGCGGGGCGCAGCCAAGGCGCGTCGACCGAGAGAAGCGTCTCGGTCGCGAAGCCGAGCAGCACCTCGCCAGGCGCGGCCTTGGGGTATACGAAGGCGCGTCCCCACGTCGACGCCTCGACGAGCGGGCTCGCGAGGCCGGTCTCGCTCGTGGGCAGCGAGATGCTGCCGCGGGCGACGGCCGGCGAGACGGGCTCGGCGAGGTCGAGGTCGAACACCGTGTCCTCGGTGACGGGCCGGTGCGACCAGGCGGACCAGCCGAGCGTGTGCACGGCATGGCGCCTCGGCTCGAGCTTGCGCGGCACCTCGAAGCGCACCGCGAAGATGCCGAAGGGCACGCCGTCCTCGACGGACAGCGTGTAGCTCTCCTTCTGGCCCTCGTAAGGCCCGGCGAGCTGGTTCGTGGCCTGGACGAGCCGGTACTCCCCCGCCGCGCCCGGGCTGTCGATCGCGCCGCTCAGCGTGGGGCCACGCCTGGGAGGCTCCTCGCCTTGCACGTACAGCTCGATGCCGTCGTGTGCGAGCTCGCTGCGCCTGAGGCCGATCCAGCTCGTGCCGTGGTGCTTCACGCAGCTGACCGACAGGGTGTCGGACCAGGACTCGAGCTCGAAGATCGCGGCCCCGTCGGGCCCCGTCGTGCGCTCGAGGGCCTCACCGCCCTCGACTTGAACCGCACAGCGCGCAGCCGCGAGCGGCCCACCCGAGGCGTTCGCCTGTCGGACCCTCACCTCGAAGGTGATCGGCACGAGGTTCGGCTCGAAGCTCGGTCCTCCCCCTTCGCCGTCGAAGGGCCCGCCCGTGTCACCCTCCGCGCAGCTGAGCGCCGCGAAGGCGAGCACTCCGAGTGAGACCAGCGAAGCTCTTCGTGTGGCTCTCATGACCCACCTCCCATCGGTGGCCACCCGCGAGGGTGGGCGCCGCACTCAGCGGCTGAACCGCATGACCTTCGACGCGGACACGCGCTCGTAGAAGCCCTCGAGCGCGCCGGTCTCCAAGCGGAACAGACGACCCTCGAGCGCCCGATCGGTGAGCGCGAGCTCACGCGTGGGCAGCCTCGGGACGACGATCTGATCCGAACCGTGCATCCAGTTCACCCAGAGCTGGTTGCCCTCGAGATCCTCCACCAGGAGGGCGTTCGGCTCGACGCCCTCGGCGGCCCAGCGCACGACCGCTCCCTCGAGAGCGACCTTCGCCTTCGGCTCGAGCAGCGTGGGTGGCTCGAGGAAGGTGTGATGCACGGTGCCCATCGGAGGGTAACCCTCGAGCAGCACCATGCTGTACGGCGAGCTCGGCCGATCGCGGCTCGTCACCATGAACTGCGTGAGCACGTCCTCGTCGGCGTAGAAGCCCTCGAAGCTCTCCGCGGTGTAGTACATGCGGTCGCCCGGCCCGAAGTCGGTCTCGGTCGCCAGGCCGAGCAGCACCGAGCCGTACCGCTCCTTGGGGAACACCACCGCGCGGCCCCACATCGACGCGTCGCGCAGGGGGCTCAGGCCTCCGTAGGCGGGCGGCAGCGAGAGATGCCCTGCCGAGATGGTCGGCTGGATCGTGTCGCTCAGATCCAAGTCGATCGTGGCGCTCTTCTCGATCGGGCGGTGCGACCACGCGCCCCACGCGCCGATGTCGAGCGCGAACTCGTTCGGCCCCCAGCTGCGAGGCAGCGTGTAGCTCAGCGCGAGCAGCCCGAAGGGCTCGCCGCGCCGCACCGTGAGCTGGTACTCGAGCGCCTTGCTCTCGAAGGACTCCGAGAGCTGCGTCGTGGCCTGTACCAGGTGGAAGCTGCCGGACGGCCCGGCGTTCTGGATGCTGCCCTCGATGCGCACGCCGCTCAGCGGCACGGTGTCCATCGGAATGCGTACGTCGAGGCGATCGTCGCGCACGTCGTCGCGCCGCAGGCCGACCCAGCTCGCCCCGTGCCCCTTTGGCGCAGGTGACGGCCAGCGTCTTCGGCCAGGCGCGCAGCTCGAAGAGCGCCACGCCTTCGGCGTTCGTGAGTCGCTCGAGGTACTTGCCGCTCTCGAGCTCGACGGCGCAGCGTGCGCCCGCGAGCGGCGCCCCGCCGTCGGCCCTCAGCGCGCGCACCTCGAAGTCGACCGGCACGAGGGCCGGCGTGATCTCGGGCGCCACCGGGTCGGTGACGTCGATATCGATGAGATCGCCAGGCGTGAACTCGTCGGCGCAGCCGACGGCCAGACCCATGAGCAGGCCCATCGAGACCAGCGAGGCTCGTCGTAGCGTGTTCATGACCCACCTCCTCTCGTGGCGACCGAGCTCTGGGCCGGGCGCTGGGAGTGCACAGGAGGAAGCAGGCAACCACGGCAAGAAGGCGTCGCAGCGTCTGCGCTCACCTGGCCCCCCTCTCCTAGCAAGACGCGTTCCTTTGCGGCGACAAGCACCCACACACGACAAGCCCGCGGAACCACGAGCGCGGCTCGCACGCGAGCACGAGACACGCGTGCAGACGCTGCAGCACGCGTGAAAGCGCTGCGTCGGCGTTCTTCCCCTGCGCGAGGGGTGCCCGCGCAAAGATCAACGCTCGAAGACGAGCTGCCAGCTCTCGCTTCGGCGCAGGAGCGCGCCGCCCGCCTCAGCGTCGGCGCTCACGAGCACGCCTCGCACGCGCCCCTCGCGCAGGGCCACGCCGCGCGAGGGCAGGCTCGGCAGCACGACCTCGCTACGGCCCTCGGGCCAGCGCACGTCGACGCGGTGCACGCAGCCCTCGTCGCAGGCCTCGAGCCGTGTGGGCTGCCCACCTTCGGCGCTCCAGCCGAGGCGTGTGCCTTCGAGCGGCACCTCGCTGCGTGGCTCGAGCACCTCGGGCTGCTCGAGCAGGCGGGCGTCGAGCGCTCCCTCGGGCAGCGCGCCGCGCAGCCACAGCTCGCTCTTGCCGTACTGCGGCGCGTCCGGGTTGGAGAGCTCGATGCGCGTGCGCAGATCCCTCGAGGCGCCGAGACCATCGACGTAGGCGGCTCGCAGGGCGAGGCGATCTTCGCCGTCGAAGCGGCTCTCGACCGCGAGCCCCACGAGCAAGGGCGAGGCCCCAGACTCGAGCTCGGTCCACAGCCTGCCCACGAAGCCCGGCGCGCGCAGCACGGTGCCCGGCGCCGTGGGCAGCCCCACGCTGGCTTCCACGTAGCGTAGCTGGCGCGCCCCCTCCGCAAGCTCGAGCGCCTGCGTGGTGTCGGCCCAGACCGGCCGATGCGCGACGAACGCCCAGCCGAGGACTGCGCGTGCGTGGCCGTTCGCGCCTTCGCTGCGGGCGCGCTCGGTCTCGATCGCCACACGCCAGAACGCCACGCCTGGCCTCAGGCGGAGCGCGTAGCGCTCTGCGCCCCAGCCCTCGAAGCGCTGCTCGCCCGCGCTCGTCTGCACGAAGACGTGGCTCGTCGCGCTGCGCCTGCCGAGGATCTCCCCGTAGAGCGCGACGCTCGCGGGTGCGGGCTCTACGGCGTACAGCTCGAGCTCGACGCGGCCGTCGGGCACGTCGCTCCGGCGCAGGCCGACGATGCTCGTCACGTGCCTGCGCGCGCAGCTCACCGAGAGCGTCTCGGGCCAGCCGTCGAGCTCGAAGTCGGCGAGGCCACCGGCGTCGGTCTCGGCCTCGACCGGCACGCGGCTCGCGCGTTCGACCGAGCAGGTCGCGCCCCCGACCGGGGCGCGCGCCTCGCTCGCCTCGCGCAGCGAGACGAGCAGGCGCACGCGGTCGGCTTCGACGTCGACGTCGACCGTCTCGTCGAGCTCGACGTCGAGCCACGGGCCCTCGAGCGGCGCCGCGCAGGCGAAGGCGGCGCTCGCGAGCGTGAGCAGCGCCGCCGGTGCGGTCGTGTGGCCGTTCATCGAAGACCTCCTCGGGCCGAGGGCCCGTGCGCGACGCTCCGCCGCTCGGGAGCGAGCCCCCAGCGGGGCTCCGCTCCCACGCGACTAGCGGTGGAGATAGAACTCGGGCCCGTAGGCGTAGCGGGTCGCCCAGCCGTCCGCGCCCAGCTCGACCTGATAGAGACGCCCTGCGATCGTGGCGTCGCGGGTGAGCCCGACGCCCGACGAAGGCAAGGTCGGCAGCGTGATGTCGCGTTGGCCGTCGGGCCAGCTCAGCTGCAACATCGCGCCGCGCTCCACGCCTTGGCCGATGTAGAAGTTCGCCTGACCGCCCCGCGCGCTCCACCGGAGCTTGGCGCCCTCGAAGGCCGTGGAGCTCGTGTTCGGGAGGTACTCGGGCAGGTCGAGGAACTGCTCGAGCTGCGCCCCCGCGGGAGGATAGCCGTCGATGAACACCAAGCTCGCGCCCGCGTCGCCGGCGGTCAGGCCGAACCTGGTGATCACGTCCTCGGCGTCGAAGAGCCCGTCGTAGAAGCGCGCCCCATAGGCCAAGCGGCCATCTCGTGTGAAGTGCGACTCGGCGGCGAAGCCCACGGTCACGTTGCGCTCACCATCTGCCCAGAGCAGTCCACGCGCATCCGGCGCGCGCAGACGGCTCGCGGGGTTCTCGGGCAGGCGCAGGCTGCCACGCAGGTCGGTGGGCTCGACGCGCTCCACGGAGAGATCGATGTCCCAGACCGTGTCCTCGGCGAGCGGGCCGTGCTTCGACACGGTCCACACGTCGAGGTGCTGCGTGAAGCCGTTCTGGGCCTCGTTCTTGAGCACCTCGAACTCCACGGCGAGCAGCGCGAAGGGCCGGTTCTTCTGCACCTCCAAGCGATAGGAGTCCGCCGCTTCCTGGAACCAGCTCGACACGCCGTCGGTCGCGTCGATGTAGACGCCGCGGTGCTCGGCCGTGCGGTTCAGGATCCGCCCGCTCAGGGTCACCGTCTCGGGCTCCGGCGCGTCGACCGGGACGTAGACGTCGAGCCTGCGATTCGGCGCATCGTCCAGGCGCAGCGCGAGCATCGCGCCCACGTGCCACTTCGCACAGGTGACCGACAGCGTGTCGTCCCAGCGCTCGAGCACGAACACCGCGTTGCCCTCCTCGTCGGTGATGCGCTCGATCGGCGCCTGCCCCGCGACTTCGACGGCGCAGGTCGCGGCCCGGATCGGCGCGCCCTCCTCCGTGTTCTCGCGGGCGGTGACCTCGAGCATCATCGCGTCGCCACCTCCACCTCCTCCTGTGTCGCCGCCGCCCACGGCTCCCCCGCCGCCGCCTCCGTCGGAGTCACCACAGGCGACGCCGGCGAAGAGCAACAGGCCCGAAGAGACCACCCCCAGCGCTTGGTAGGCTCGCATGACCCACCTCCTCTCGGTGCTCACCGAGCCCGGGGGCTCGGCGCCTTTCAGGTCGGTGAGCGCGGGACGTGCGGCCTCGATGTCGGGCGCCCTCGCCCACCTGGCGCTGAAAGCGCGGCAAGAAGCGCGCCCTGGGCGGGATCGGCGAGGTGCGCCCGCAAGCCCGCGATACCTCGTGCGCCACGCGCAGCCGGCTCGGCTGGCCGCGTGCAGGGCCTGCACGCGGAGCGCAAAACCGCCCCGTCGTGAAGCACGCCGGGGCAACGCGGGTGGCGCGCGGACTGCGCGCTCGCGCTTCGCCTCAGCTCAGCCCGAGCTCGCTCTGCACCTCGCCGAGCGGGCGCTCGAGCAGCGCTTCCCAGCGCACCGTCGGGAGAAAGGCGGCCCGCTTGCCGCGCCGGTAGCCCTCGAGCGCCATGCCGGCGATGCGAGGCTCACGCAAGGCGTGACGCAGCACGCCCGTGAGCGCGATGAGGCGCGCGCTCGGCATGTGCGTGACCGCGTAGGTGAAGGCCTGCAAGGCGACCTCGCCGGGCACGTCGGGCCCGTAGCCGGTGACCACGTGCCAGAGGTCGTGGCTCTGACGCAGACGCTTGGCGACGTAGGCCGGCACGCTCGGCAAGGCCGGCGGCGCGCCGAAGGTGTCCGGGTCGAGGCCGTTGTCGTCGAGGAAGCGCACGTAGGCGCCGCCCAGCGTGTCGGCCGGCAGCGCACGCAAGGCGTCGTAGTCGATCGCGCTCGAGTCGATCGACGGCTGCTCGCGCAGGAGGCGCAGCCCCTCGTCGTCGAGCAGCATGCGCGTGAGCAACTCCGGGAAGCGGCGCGCGTTCAAGCTGAGCCCGAGCAAGAAGACCTGCGAGGTGTCGTTCGGATCCTGCGCGAGCCTCGCGAGCGCTCGGAGCGCGATGCCCATCCGCTCGAGCGGCCTGCCCGAGAAGGCCGCCCTCGCAGCGCGCGCCTCGGCCTCGAGCCCCGGGTCGAGCTTCGTCGGTTCTGCAACTTCATTCATGGTCGCTCCTCCAGCGCTTGTTGACACGATCACCAATAGCGCAGTCGCGAGCGTTGTCAACGATGACAATACGCGCGAGCATGTCCACCGTGAGCCCGCGGCAGAGAGCCCGAACGAAGCCGGCCCCGAAGAAGCGCGCCGCAGGCGAGCCTCTCCCCTCGCCCAAGCGCGTGCGGCGCAGCCCCGAGGAGGCGCGCGCCTTGATCCTCGAGGCCGCCGAGCGCGTCTTCGCCGCCCGTGGGCCAGACGCCGCCGGGCTCAAGGACGTCGCGCGCGAGGCGGGCGTGAGCCACGCGCTCGTCTCGCACTACTTCGGCACCTACGAGGGCCTCGTCGAGCAGGTCTTCGAACGCTACGTCGCGCGCATGCGCTCGGGGCTCATCACGCGCCTCGCGGCCCTCTCGGGCGGAGGCGCCGCCGACGTCGACCTGCTCGTCGACGACTTCTTCGCGACCGTGGCCCAGCCGAGCTACACGCGCCTCGCGCTCTGGGCGCTGCTCAGCGGAAGGCTCGACGCGAAGGACTTCTTCGCGCGAAGGCAGCAGGGCATGCGCCTGGTCGCCGACGCGATCGAGGCGGCCGCCGCGCGTGGCCCCGAACCGCTCCGCCTCTCGCGCGCACAGCTCGAGCTCTTGCTCGTCGACATGCTCGCCTCGGGCTTCGGCTACCTGCTCGGCGCCTCGGTGTTCTGGGAGAGCCTGGGGCGCAAGGCGACCGAGGAGCGCGACGAGGCCTTCCGCCGATCGCTCTCCGCGCGCATCCACGCCGCGCTCTACGGCGCGGCTCCGCGAGCGCGCGCCGCGGGCCCGGGCTGAGGCCTGGGCGCTCTCCCGCCCGCGCTTCCCTCGCCTCAGTCGAGCCCGTCGACCGCGTAGACGAAGCTCGGCTGAGCGAAGCGCAGCACGCGCTCCTCGATGAGCTTCTGGGGTACGCGTGCGCCGTCGACGTACTTCTTGGCGAGCTCGAGCGCGCGCTTCTTGTCGCCGCGCGCCTTGATGCCGGCGACCTCCTTCATGAGCTTGGTCACCGCGGCGGGCATCTTGGCGAAGTCGACGCGGAAGGCCCCCTTGTCCACGCCGTTCGCTGCCACCGCCTCGGGGTCGAAGACGACCGCGCCCTCGTCCATCAAGAAGCCGAGCTGGATCGCCGAGAGCTGGCTGTAGGCCTTGCGCGCGCCGCCAGGCGTGTACATGCCGCGCGCCACGTGGCCGAAGCACCAGACGATCGAGTCGGCCCAGGCCTGCTCGACCTCGGCGGCGCTCATCGCGCCACGCGCTTGGAGCAGCACAGGCAAATACAGCGCGCCCGTCTGCGCCTTGAGCTCCTCGAGCATGCTCGCGAGATCGCCGCCGAAGACCTGGTCGTCCTTCTTCCCGCCGACGGCGTACTCGTGCGAGGGCCCGAGGTTGTGCGCTGCCTCGTGCAACACCGTGGAGAAGAGCCCGGCGCTCGGGTCGTCGGTCACCTTGGCGAGCGTCTGGGTCGCGAGCAGCGTCGAGGCGCGCTCTCGCCGCACCGCGAGGCTGTCCGGGTCGGCGTAGAGGTTCGTCATCGCCACCGTGCGGCCTCGGCTCTCGTTCGCCACCGGGCCCCAGTTGGGCAAACTCTGGCCGATCGTCGCGCCGACCGGACCACGCGAGTCGCCGGCGTTGAAGACGATCTCGATGAAGTCGGGCAGGTGGAAGCCGGCCTTGCGCGCTCTGTACGGCGCACCAGCGAGCTTGGCGATGCCCTCCTCCATCGCCTGCTGGTGCGGCGACAGGCGCGCCTGCATCGCCAGCGAGCGCTGATCGATGCGCGCGAAGCTCATGTGGAAGCCGGCCTTCTGGCTGCAGGGCTCCCAGTAGGTCTCGTCGGGCCCGACGCGCAGGTAGTACCGCGAGTTCGTGGCGCTCATCTTCGCCCAGGCCTCGTCGGCCGCGTGCCAGTCGTTCGTCTCGAAGGCGAGCGCGGCCGCCTCGAGGTAGGCGCGCATCGCGCCCTCGTCGGGCGAAGCGAGCGCCTTCGCGGCGGCGCGCAGGTGCCGCGCGACGGCGCGCATCGGCTCGGCGTAGGCCTGGTGGTAGGGCACGCTGACGAGCTTGCCGCCCTCTTCGCGGACGACGCTGAACGGCGTGAGCAGCGCCTTGGCGTCGGCGTGCTTCTCGAGCGCGTCGCAGAACTTCGGATCCTTCTGCAGGCTCGCCGGGTAGACGTCGACCTGTTCGCGTGTGGCGTCGACCGAGGCGGTGCAGCGCGCGTCGCTCTCGAGCTTCGGGGTCTTGCAGGCGAGGCTGCCGTTGCGCCGGAACAGGCTCTGGCTCTCCGGGTCGGCGGCGACCTTGGCGCGCACCTGCGCGACGCCGGACTGCAGCTCGTGCAGCGCGTCGATCGCCAGCGCCGCGGCGTACATGTGGCGCACGAAGGCGCGCTCCTCCGCGGGAGCCGCGCGCAGATCGGTGCGCACGAGGATCGGCGTCGCCGCGTCGAGATCCTGCCCCACGAGCGCGCGGCGCGGAGCGTCCGGAGTGTTCGGCGCCGGCGACGAGCGCCGCGCCTCGAGCTCGCGGTACGCGCCGAAGAAGGCCTGGGTGAAGGCGCCCGCCTCGACGTAGCGAGGGGCCTGGCCGTAGAACAGCAGGGTGGCGAGCTCGTCCGGGTCGAGCGCGCCGTCGCGATCGAGATCACCCACCCAATAGAGCGGCAGATTGCCGCGCACCGCCCAGCGGTTGAAGGACGCGCGATCGAAGCTCGAGAGCGAGGGCGCGGGCGCGGGCTCGGGCGCCCCCGCGGTGGCGTCGAGCAGCGGGTGCTTGCGGGTCTCGAACTCCGGCGGTGGAAGCGTGCTGTCGAGCGGCGCGACCTGGGCCGGGCAGCCGAGGGAGAGCGATACGAAGAGGCTCGTCGCGAGCAGGTGGGAGCTGCGCTTCATGGGCCGCGTTCTACACGAGTCGCGGCGAGGGCGGCGCCAGCTCGAGACCCCGAACCGGCGAGGTGCTTTGCGTCGCCGCAAGCGTGCCTTGCAGCCCTGCAAGGCGGGCGCCGCGAGCGCTCAATGATTCTCGCGTCTTCTCGGTGGCACGGTTCTCGCTAGGGCGTGGTCGGCAGGCGCCGCATCGACAGAGCGTCGATCCGCAGCCGGCCAGGGGGTTCTGCCCGTGCAGTCGTCGACCATGCAGACCAAAGCGAAGAGCCCTCTCGGCCGCAGCAACGCCTCGGACAGCGACGCGCCGAAGTCGGGCAGCCGTAGCACCGTCGCCGCCACGCGGCGGGCGCGCATGAAGCAGCTCACGGGCCGCGAGCGCACGGCGACCTTGAAGATCCGGCCCTGGTCGCAGCTGCCCGGCGTGGTCGGCTACATCGTCGTCGACCCCGAGGGCCTGCTCACCGACCGCTGGGGCGAGCCCGGCCTGCTCGAGGAGGAGCGCGCCGCGGCCTTCCGCGTGCGGGCCCGCGCCGGCCAGATCGACGGAAGCTACGTGCTCGACTCCGCGGGCGACAAACGCCTGCTCAGCGTGATGCGCAAGGACGGCTGGTTCGTCCACGTGTGGCTCGAGGGCAAGAGCGACGTTGGCGGCATCCTGAGCGTCGTGGGAGGCTGAGCGCCTCGGGGCGGCCCAGCGCTCGCCCCGGCTTCGGCCACGTGGGCAAGCTCCGAGCGCTCCTCGACACACTCCGCCTCTTGCCGCGGGCCCTCGGGCTCGTGCACCGGAGCGCGCCCGCGCCGCTCTACGCGCTGCTGGCCCTCACCGCGCTCGCCTCCCTCTTGCCGCTCTCGATCGCGTGGATCGGCAAGAGCCTCGTCGACGCCGTGGTGGCCGCCGATCGAGAGGCGACCCTGCGCTGGGTGCTCGTCGAGCTCGCCCTGGTCGCCGCGCAGCTCGCGACGGGTCGAGGCGCGGCGCTCTCGCGGCAGCTGCTCGGCGCCCGGCTCGCGCGCGACGTCAACGTCGCGATCCTCGACAAGGCGCTCGGGCTCGAGCTCGCCGACTTCGAGGATCCGGGCTTCTACGATCAGCTCACGCGCGCCCGCCGCGAGGCCTCGAGCCGGCCCATGGCCGTCATCAGCGAGGGCTTCGAGATCGTGCAGGGCGCGCTCACCGTGGCGGGCTTCGCGTCGCTGCTCTTCCACTACAGCCCGGTAGCGCTCCTGGCGCTCGGGCTCGCGGCGCTCCCGGCGACGGCTTCCGAGGTCTACTTCGGGCGCGCCGTCTTCCGCATGCGCAACTGGCGCAGCCCCGAGACACGCAGGCTCGTCTACCTCGAGCGCGTGCTCGCGAGCGACGACCACGCCAAGGAGGTCAAGCTGCTCGGCATCGGCCCGGTGCTGCTCGAGCGCTACCGCGAGACGAGCGAGCGCTTCACGCGGGAAGACGCCGCGCTCTCCAAGCGGCGCTTCCTCTGGGGCACGACGCTCAGCCTGCTCGCGACGCTGGTCTACTACGGCGCCTACGCCTCGATGGCGCTCGCGGCGGCGGCGAAGCTGCTCACGCTCGGCCAGCTCACGATGTACGCGATGGCCTTCCGGGGTGGACAGCAGGGGCTCATGGGCCTCCTGTCGGGGCTCGGCAGCCTGCACGAGCACGGCCTCTACCTCTCGAACCTCTACGGATACCTCGACCGGCCGAGCGGCGCCGCGCTGCGGGGCGAGCGGGCCCGCGAGGCCTCGAGCCCCGAGATCGACCGAGCGAGCGGCGCGCGAGGCGGCATCCGCTTCGAGGACGTGTCCTTCCGCTACCCGGGCACCGAGCGCTGGGCGCTGCGTCACCTCGATCTCGAGATCCCCGCGGGGCAGAGCCTCGCGCTCGTCGGCCACAACGGCGCCGGCAAGACGACCTTCATCAAGCTGCTGACCGGGCTCTACGCGCCCACCGAGGGGCGGGTGCTGCTCGGGGGCGTCGACGTGCGCAGCCTGCCCGAACAGGAGCGCTACCGGCGCTTCGCCGTCGTCTTCCAGGACTTCGTCGAGCTGCAGACCAGCCTGCGCGACAACGTGGGCTTCGGCAGCGTCGAGCACCTCGGCGACGAGCCCCGCCTGCGTCGAGCGGTCGATCGAGGCGGCGCCGATCGCCTCGTCGCGCGCCTCGAGCAAGGGCTCGACGCCCAGCTCGGGCGGCACTTCGACAAGGGCGTCGAGCTCTCGGGTGGCGAGTGGCAATCGGTCGCGCTCTCGCGCAGCTTCATGCGCGAAGAGGCCGAGGTGCTCGTGCTCGACGAGCCCACCTCGGCGCTCGACGCCCAGGCCGAGCACGCGCTGTTCGAGCGCTTCCGCGAGCTCACGCGTGGCCGCACGTCGATCCTCGTCTCGCACCGTTTCCCCACCGTGCGCATGGCCGACCGCATCGTGGTGGTCGACGGCGGCAGCATCGTCGAGGAGGGCTCGCACGAGGAGCTGACGCAGAAGGGTGGTCGCTACGCACGCCTCTTCGCGCTGCAAGCCGAAGGTTATCGCTGAGCCCCGCGCGCTTCGCGCCGGCGCGAAGGGCTTTCGTGCCGCCCGCCTCGCCCGTGGTAGCCTCGAAGCGCTACCCGAGGAGCGCGGACGATGGCAGAGCGCAAGCAAGAGGTCGCGTACCGCCCTGGAGACCTGCTCCTCGGAAAGTACCGCGTGGAGCGCCACATCGGCGAAGGTGGCTTCGGGGTCGTGCTCGCGGCGAGGCACGAGGCGCTCGAGGAGCGCGTGGCGATCAAGGTGCTCTTGCCCGAGGCCGCCGCGCACGCGGGCGCCACGGAGCGCTTCCTGCGCGAGGGCCGAGCGGCGGTGCGCATCAAGAGCGAGCACGTCGCCAAGGTGATGGACGTCGGCACGCTCGAGGGTGGGCTGCCCTACATGGTGATGGAGTTCCTCGACGGCCACGACCTCTCGGCCGTCGTGAAGGCGCGCGGCCCGCAGCCCTGGCACGAGGTCGTCGAGTGGGTGCTGCAGGCCTCGGAGGCGATCGCCGAGGCGCACTCGCTCGGGATCGTGCACCGCGATCTGAAGCCGGCGAACCTCTTCCTCACGCGCAAGGTCGACGACTCGCCCTGCATCAAGGTGCTCGACTTCGGCATCTCGAAGATCCGCAGCGACGGCCAGGACAAGGGCATGACCAAGACGAGCGACGTGATGGGCTCGCCCTATTACATGTCACCCGAGCAGATGCGCTCCACGCGCGACGCCGACGCGCGCTCGGACGTCTGGGCGCTCGGCACGATCCTCTTCGAGCTGCTCGGCGGCGTGCCTCCCTTCGACGCGGAGACGATGACCGGCCTGGTCGTCGCGATCATGCAGGAGCCGCCGCGGGATCTGCGCGCGATGCGCAGCGATCTGCCGCCGGGCCTCGTCGAGGTCGTGCTGCGTTGCCTCCAGAAAGAGCCGTCGCAGCGCTTCCAGGACGTCGCCTCGCTCGCGGTCGCGCTCGCGCCCTTCGCCGGGCCTCGCTCACGCAGCCACATCGAGCGCATCGTCGCCTACGCCCAGCGTGGTGGGGCGGCCAGCGCGCGCCAAAGCGCGCCCGCGTCGGGCGGGGCCGCTTCGCCGGGCCACATCAGCGGCGCCGCGCCGCTCGGCGCGGCCGCAGCGCAGAGCGGCGGCGCCGCGCAGGCGCCGCTCGGCGCAGCGGCGGCGCAGAGCGGCGGCGCCGCGCAGCCACCGCTCGGACCAGGCCAGCTGAGCCAGCAGGGCCCGAACGCCAGCCAGTCCTGGGGGCATACGCAGACGGGAGCGCGCGGCTCGCGCACGCCGGCGATCGTCGGTGGGGCCGTGGCCGTGCTCGTGCTCGGCGCGCTCGGCGGAGGCGCGCTCTTGCGGAGCTCTCGGGTGCCGTCGCCCAAGATGTCGCTCACGATCGATCTGCCCTCGGCGGGCGCTGCGTCGAGCGCGCGAGCCCGCGCCGAGCCTGCGCCGCCAGCGCCGCACGACACTGCGCCCTCCGACGAGCCGGCGCCCGAGGTGGAGCCGTCGGCCTCCGCGGCGCAGGGCGCCACGACGAACGCAGCCCCCGCCGCGACGGCGGCTCGAGAGCCGCCTCGCGCCGCGCCTGCGCCGACGGCCGCGCGCCCCGCGGCGGCGAGCGCGGCCGTCGCCACCTCGAGCGCCAAGCCCCAGCCGAGCGCAGCCACCGCGAGCCAGACCAAGCCGAGCGCCGCTCTGCCCACCGCCGCGCCGAAGCCCGCACCCGACCCCTTCGCCACACCGGACTGAGCCCCCCTCGTCGTGCTCCCAGCGCGTCCGACGCGCCGCTGCTCTCTCGCGGGACTGCTCGCGAATCGGATACAAGTACGGCATGCGCACCTGCGTGCTCGCCCTCGCCCTCGGCCTCACCCTCGCCCTGCCCGCCTGGGCCGACGACACCACACAGCCCGCGGCGGGCGAAGAGGCGAACGCGCAGGCCGACGCTCTCTTCAAGGAGGGCCGCGAGCTGGTCCAAGCCGGGCAGATCGGCGCGGCGTGCAAGAAGCTCACGGAGAGCTACCGGCTGCGTCCAGGCATCGGCGTGCTCTTCAACCTCGCGGACTGCAACGAGCGGCTCGGCAAGACGGGCTCGGCGTACCAGCAGTACAAGGAGGTCCTCGAGAAGACCCGCGAGGCAGGCCAGGCCGAGCGCGAGAAGGTCGCGAACGAGCGCATCGCGGCGCTCGAACCGAGGCTCGTGCGGCTACAGCTCACGGTCCCGCCCGGCGCGAAGATCGACAAGCTGACGCTCGACGGAGTGCTGGTCCCCCCGGATCGATACAACCAGCCCATGATCGTCGATCCCGGTGAGCTGCTCGTGCGCGCCGAGGGCCCGAACGACAAGGGCGAGCCCTTCGAAGCCACCGTGCTGCTCGAGCAAGAGGGCAGCACCGCCACCATCGCGATCCCGGTGGGCGAAGGCCCCAAGATGAAGCGCAAGGTCGGCTACATCGTCGCGGGCAGCATCGTGATGGGCGTGGGCGCGCTCGCCGCCGCCGCGGGCGCCGTGGGCGCGGCGAAGGGCCAAGACGAAGGCAACGACCAGCTGCGTGCGGGTGGCATCGGCCTCGCCATCGGTGGGCTCGCGGTCGGCGCGGGCGTGGGTGTGCCGCTCTTCGTCATCGGGCTGAAGAAGCGCCCGGTCGAGAACGTGGCCCTGCTGCCCCAGGAGCCCTCGGTGCTGCCGGAGCTCGCGATCGGCCCCACCTCGGCCGACCTGCGCTGGCAGTTCTGAAGGAGCCACCGAGCGCGCCACCACGCGCCGAGCCGCTCGGCGCACAGCGTCGGACCGAGGTGCCTCACCTGGACGGGACCGCGGTAGGCGACTAGATCCCTCGCCCCATGCCGCGCGCGCCGAGCCGACGACCGAGGCCCCAAGCCGCCCCGAGCAGCGCCGCCGCGCGGGCCCAGGGGCCACGCGTGGCGGCGTCGGGCGCCGGGGCCTTCGAGCGGCTGCTGCGGCGGACGAAGTCGGCCGCAGAGCGGCGCCTCGAGCGGGCCTTCGCGGCGCGACTCGCAGCGCGCGCCTCCCTCGGACCGGAGCTCCGCGCCGTGCTCGAGGCCGCGCGCGACCTCTCGCTGCGGGGTGGCAAACGCTTCCGCGCAGCGCTCGTGGTCTCGGCCTACCGAGGCGTCTCGCCGAGGGCCTCGCTCGGCCCGGCCATCGCCGCGGGCGCCGCGCTCGAGCTCTTGCAGAGCTACCTGCTCGTGCAGGACGACTGGATGGATGGCGACGTCGAGCGGCGCGGGGGCCCGAGCGTGCACGTCGCGCTCGAGCGCGCGCTGGGCCAGGGCGAGCACGCAGCGGCGGTCGGCGCCGTGCTGGCGAGTGATCTCCTGTGGGGCATGGCGCTCTCGGAGCTGCTCGGCTCGCGCGCCGAGCCGCGCGCGCTGCTCTCTGCGTGCCAGCAGCTCGCGCGCTTCCACGACGACGTCGTCACCGGGCAGGTGCTCGACGGGCTCGCGCACGGCGCCGACATCGAGGCCCTGCACGCGCTGAAGACGGGCAGCTACACCGTCGAGGGCCCGCTCACGCTGGGCGCGGCGCTCGCGGGCGCCGACGGCCGCGTGCTCGGGAGCCTGCGGCGCTTCGCGGCGCCGCTCGGCGTGGCCTTCCAGCTGCGCGACGACCTGCTCGGCGTGTTCGGCACCGAGGCCGAGGCCGGCCGGCCGGTCGGGAGCGATCTGCGCGCGGGCAAACGTACGAGCGTGATCTCGCTCGCGCTCGCGCACGCCGACGCGCCCTCGCAGCGCGCGATCGAGGCCGTGCTCGGCCGACGCAACCCGCCCGCGGCAGCGCTGCTCAGGGCGCAGCGGGCGATCGAGGCGAGCGGCGCCCGCCGTGAGGTGGAGCAGCGCCAGGCCGCCCTCTGCGACCGCGCGGCGCGCCTCGCCGCGCGTCTGCCGCTCCACGGAGGCGCCCGCGAGGAGCTGGCTGGCGCGGTCGCCGCGGTCCGGCGGGTGCCCACGACGCAGGTCGCGAAGCCATGAAACATGGCGAGTCTGCGTCTCCCGGCTCCGCGCGCGTCGGCACGGGCTCGGCCGGCGGCAAGGTCATCCTGCTCGGCGAGCACGCCGTGGTGTACGGCGTGCCTGGCCTCGCCGCCGGCATCGACCGAGGCGCGAGCGCGCGGGCCTGCGTGCTGCCCTCTGCCGGAGCGAGCCGGCTCAGGCTCGGCGGCGCCGAGGTCGTGGCGAGCGACGCCGAGGGCGCGCCAGAGCTCGCGCGCGCGCTCGCGGCCCTGCTGCGCGCCGGCTCGCAGCCCGGGGCAGCGCTCGGGATCGAGGCGGAGGCGGAGCTGCCTCCCGGAGGCGGGCTCGGCTGCTCTGCGGCGCTCGGCGTCGCGATCGCCCGCGCGGTCGAAGGCGCGCTCGGCGAGCCCGGCGAGGAGCTGGCGCTCGAGGCGCGGATCGCGCGACGCGCGAACGCCTGGGAGGGCATCTTCCACGGAAACCCTTCGGGCATCGACACCGCCGCCGCGCTCACCGGGGGCTGCCTGCGCTTCGTGCGCGGCGAGGGCGCGACCCGCGTCGCGAGCGAGCACGAGCTCTGGCTCGCCGTGGGGCACAGCGGCACGAGCGCGTCGACGCGCGCGATGGTCGAACAGGTCGCGCGCCTCGGCGAGCGCCGACCTCCGGTGCTCGAGCGCTTCCTCGCGTCGGTCGCCTCCTTGGTCGACCGCGCCGAGGGCGCGCTCGCTGCGGGCGACGCGGCCGAGCTCGGCAGGCTCTTCGATCTGAACCAGATGCTGCTCGCCGGTCTCATGCTCTCGACCGACACGATCGAGGCCATGTGCGCGGAGGCTCGCAGCCGCGGCGCCTTCGGCGCGAAGCTCACCGGATCCGGCGGCGGAGGCGCGGTGATCGCGCTCGCCGGCGCCGCGCGCCCGAGCGAGGCCGCGAGGGTCGACGAGGCCCGCGCGCTCGCCGAACACCTCGTGCGAGGCTGGGTCGCTCAGGGCCGCGCGGCCTTCTTCACCCGCATTCGATCCTCGGAGCCGCAAAGATGAGCGCCCCCCACACCGCGACCGCCGCCGCGCACCCGAACATCGCGCTCGCGAAGTACTGGGGCAAGCACCCCTACGGGCACAACCTGCCTGCGGTACCGAGCCTCTCGGTCACGCTCGAGGGCATGCGCACGCTCACGCGCGTGAGCTTCGACGCCTCGCTCGGGTCCGACGTGCTCGAGCTCGGCGGCAGACGAGCCTCGGGCCTCGAGCTCGAACGCGTGAGCTCGCTGCTCGATCGCGTGCGCGCGCGCGCCGGCGTCGCCCATCGAGCACATGTCGTGAGCCACAACGATTTCCCGACGGCCTCGGGTCTCGCCTCGAGCGCCTCCGCCTTCGCCGCCCTCGCCGTCGCGGCCGCCGGCGCCGCCGGGCTCGAGCTCTCGGCAGCCGAGCTGAGCGATCTCGCTCGCCGCACGAGCGTGTCGTCTGCGCGCTCCGTCTTCGGCGGCTACGTCGAGCTACGCGCGGGGCAAGAGGGCGACGAAGCGCTCTCGGCGAGCGAGCTCGCGCCGCCCGAGCACTGGGATCTGCGCATCGTCGTGGCGGTCACACGCGAAGGCGCGAAGGACGTCGGCTCGAGCGACGGCATGCGCCACACCTCGCTCACGAGCCCCTACTTTCCGGCCTGGGTCGAGCACGCGCCGAAGATGTTCGCTCGCGTGAGGCGCGCGCTGCTCGAGCGCGATCTCGAGGGGCTCGGCGAGGCCGTCGAGCACAGCGCGCTCGCCATGCACGCGGCCGCGATCGCTGCCGATCCGGGCGTCGTCTACTGGAGCGGCGCCACGCTCGAGGCGCTCGCCGAGCTGCGCCGGCAGCGCCGCGCGGGCCTGCCCGGCTGGGGCACGATCGACGCCGGCCCGCACCTCAAGGTGCTCACGACGAGCGCGCACGCCGAGCGCGTGGCCGCGGTGATGCGCGAGGTACCCGGCGTGCTGCGGACGATCCTGACCGAGCCCGGGCGCGGCGCATCGCTCGTCGACGAGCAGGCTCCCCCCGGCGACGCCGGCGCGCCCGAGGAGGCGAGCTCGACGTGAAGGCGCGCGCTCCGGGCAAGCTGGTGCTCTCGGGCGCCTACTCGATCCTGTGGGGTGCACCCGCGCTCGTCTGCGCCGTGAGCCGCGACGCCGTCGCCGACACCGAGCGCGCCCCGGAGCACGTGGGCGCCGAGCTCGCGCGCGCCGTGGAGCTCGGCTACCTGCCCTTCGCGCCGCACGTCGACGTGAGCGCGCTGCGCGCTCCACGATCCGACGGCCAGGGCACACGCAAGCTCGGACTCGGCTCGAGCGCTGCGCTGCTCGTGGCGGCGCTCGCGGCCTTCGAGCTCGGGCCGCTCGACGAGGCGCGTCGCGCGTCGCTCTTCGAGCGAGCGCGCCAGGCGCACCGTGAAGCACAGGGCGGCGGCAGCGGCGTCGACGTCGCCGCGGCGGTCTACGGCGGCGTGCTGCGCGCGGCGCTCGACGACGACGGCCGTCTGCACGTCGAGCCCAGCGCACTGCCGCCCGGCACGACCATCCGTGTGTTCGCCGCTGCCGAACCCGCAGAGACGGCGTCGCTCGTCGCGCGCGTGCGCTCGTTCCGCGAGGCCGATCCGAGGCGCTTCGACGAGCTCATCGGC
>ERZ761602.3198-NODE-3198-length-23655-cov-13.369703_pt1 | contig 23655 bp, 15 predicted proteins | sample MGYA00512165_ERZ761602 | MGnify/ENA primary metagenome ERZ761602 (study PRJEB28899, sample SAMN02445085) | bioreactor sludge metagenome | biome: EBPR sludge; isolation source: Thorneside wastewater treatment plant | place: Australia: Brisbane, Thorneside...
GAGCGCAAGCCAGCAGAGGCTTAAGGTGCGAAGGGCCACGGAACGGCTGTCCAACGTCTTTGCCGCTCAGCCGCAGCGCCGCTGGGCGCTCGCCGGCTGCTGCGGCTTGTTAGCCACCGCCAGACCATAGCCGATTCGCTTCGCGGGCGACCCCATCAAGTTGTCCTGCGTCGAGACCAAGTTCAGCGTCGAGTCGCCAAGGATCCGATCCACCGGGGTCAGACCGCACTCGAACCGCAACGGCAACGTGACCGAGGCGGTCGATGCTCAGCTCGATCCGAAGCTCGCCCTCGAGCGATTCCCACACCTTCGGCTCCTTCCAGACCCTCCATTCCTCCGCGGCGTCGGCAAAGAGCCGCGAGATGCCAGCGCCGTCGGTGTACGCGTAGACACGTCGTGTCGCCGAGTGATCGTGCGACATGACCGACACCCGGAAGTAATCGTCCTCGATGTCGGAGAACTCGACGACGACATCCGAGTTCGACGAAGTGAGTCGCAGCGTGCTCACGTGTGGCTAACGTCTCTGCCGCTCAGGCGCGAGGCGCGCGCTCGGTTGCTCTTGAACCTCGGTTGTTTTCCGCGCGCCTCGTCGCTTGCTGCGGCTGTGTTAGGCGCCATCTGAGACCATCTTCGCCAAGTCCTCAAGTCCCGCCTCGGCGGCTACCTCGCGCGGGGTCCGACCAGCAGCGTCCCTCATGGTCTTGTCAGCGCCGGCGGCCACGAGAAGTCTGACGGTGTCGACGAGACCAGCTCCGACGGCGTAGTGAAGCGGGGTTACTCCCGCGTCATCGGCCGCGTTGACATCGGCGCCAGCACTCAGCAGCAAGGGGACAGTCCCATTGCATCCACATGCGGACGCCATCATCAGAGCCGTGCCACCGCCCTCGCAAATGGCGTTGGGGTTGGCCCCGGCCTTCAACAGCAGCTGAGTCGTGTCACGCTCGTCGTACTTGGCCGCGTGCATCAGTGGTGTCTCACCACCCGGGCCCTTTTGATCCACGGCCTCTGGTGAATCCGCAAGAACTCGACGCAAGCGATCTACCGATCCCATGCGCGCGAGAACGTGCGGGTTCCTCAGTCGCTTGAACACGACCAGGGTGGCGAGCACGAGGACGACCAGAGCTGCGACGGCGTAGGGCATGTGCGCCTAACGTCTTTGACCTTGAGCCGCGAGCGCCGCTGCGGCGCTCGCCGGCTCCAAGGTCTTGTTAGGCGACATCCTGCCCCGTCTGTCGCAAGGACGCCAGGGCCTGTCGAACGGCATCATCCTCCGCGCCTCGAGAGTTGAGCGCGCAGTTGTAGGTGACGAACAGCGCCTGCCTGCCCCGGCGAAGGAACCACTGCCGCCAGTGCGTCTGCCCATCGCTAAAGGCGATCTCGAAGCCAGCGTAGTCTCCTGCCTCGGTCGCCTCAGCATGCGCTCCTGCAGCAAGATGCTTCGATGCAAACTCACGCAGGTCCTGGTCAAGAACCTCCGAGTTCTTGAGCGCAGCACTGACTTGCAGTGCCCCGAGGTCACCAGGTCCAACCAGCGTCGCGCACTCCTCGTCATGCCACGCTCGCCAGCCAGTTGGCACCTGCAGACTCCACGTGTCGGTGCCGAATCTGCACGCCATGTGTTCGCCTAACGTCTTTGACGCTCAGCCGCCGGCGCCGCTTGGGGCGCCGGTCGGCTGCTGCGTCTGGATGCTGATAAGGCCCCCTGAGCACCTACTCACCGTGAGTAGGCTCAGCTTGTCAACCAACCCAGGAGGGCCGGATGCGATTCTACACCAAGCCGCACAAGCACTACTGCGGCATCGATCTTCACGCCCGCACGATGTTCGTGTGCATCGTCGACCAGCAGGGGAACGTCCTGCTGCAGCGGAACATCCCGACGCGGCCGGACGAGTTCCGGCGCCTGATCGAGGCCTTCCGGGAAGACCTCGTGGTCAGCGCCGAGTGCGTGTTCTGCTGGTACTGGCTGGCCGACTTCTGCGCGGCGGAGGGCATCCCGTTCGTGCTCGGCCACGCGCTCTACATGCGCGCGATCCACGGCGCCAAGGCGAAGAACGACCGCATCGACGCCTTCAAGATCGCCAGCCTGCTCCGCGGCGGCAACATGCCGGTGAGCTACGTCTACCCGGCGGCGATGCGCGCGACGCGCGACCTGCTGCGCCGCCGGCTCTACCCGGTCCGCGAGCGCGGCTTCCTGCTCGCCCACGTCCAGAACACGCACCACCAGAACAACCTGCCAACGCCAGGCGCCAGCCTGCAGTGGCGCAGCAACCGAGAAGGCGTCGCCGAACACTTCACCGACGAGTGCGTTCGACGCACCGTCGAGGTCGATCTGAACGTCGTCTCGCACCTCGACGTCGTGATCCGCGAACTCGAGCTGTTCCTCACGAACACCACCAAGGAGCAGGACGCGGAGAGCTTCCATCTCCTGCGGTCGATCCCGGGCGTCGGCAAGATCCTCGCGATGTCGATCCTCTACGAGGTCCACGACATCGCCCGGTTCCCGACCGTGCAGGACTTCGCCTCCTACGCGCGCCTGATCCGCTGCTCTCGCGAGTCCGCGGGCAAGCGCAGCGGCACCAGCGGCAGCAAGATCGGCAACGCGCACCTGAAGTGGGCGATCTCCGAGGCGGCGGTCCTGATGCTGCGCCACGGCGACGTCGAGAAGCTGCAGAACCGCCTGCGCCGCAAGCACGGCAAGGGCAAGGCCATGGGCGTGCTCACGCACAAGCTCGGCCGGAGCATCTACTACATGCTGCTGCGCAAGAAGCCGTTCGACCTCGAGCGCTTCCTCGCAGCCTGAGACGTCTTGGAGGCGAGCAGGTGAGCCCACTGTCCAACTGGGGCCATTCAGGGCCGAACCGCTCTCGGGTCGCTGGAACCATGTGCTTCGAGCACGTGCGACCCTCGGACATCACCCGGCAACCAGCAGGTCTTGATTGGACGCCTGCTCGCCTCCTCTCCCATTCCGGCTGCCTGCGCGGCAGCTCGGAGACTCTGCCCCGTGTGCGATCCTCGCTTCAACTGGACGCGACTTCGGTCGCGAGCCCTCGTCTTGTTTGGGACGCTCCGCGGGAACCGATCAGTTTCTAGGACGCCGCTGGCACCTGCAGCGGCACGTCGTCCCAGCCGTTCCGGCTGGACCTCGACGCGAGCCTCGATGAGTGTTTGGTGCAGGTCCTTCCTGCGCCCATCTTGAAACCCGAGCCAGAGTCTCCGGGCCTTCGCCCACGCAGCCGCTGCTGTCCTCGCGACCCTGCAAGCCTGGCACCCGTCAGCGGTGACCTGGCCGCTCCTGCATTCCCTCTTGACGTCCGGGGGCCTTATGAGTGTTAGCCGGCATCCTACACCCCCGACCAGAAGTCCAGCTCTCGAACCACGTACTCGGCAACCGCCTGCTCGATCGACGCCAGGTGCATGACCACTGCCGGCGAAAGCCGTCCGACGGATCCGTCTCGGAGCAGATACCACCCCCCGTCAGTCCTCTTGTCTTCGCTGAACGCCACCCAGTCCTCGACGAAGCAGGGATGCGATCGGATGAGTGGAACCAGATCCTCTGCATCGAAACTGGGGCGGAGGTCTGCATACCGACTCTGCTGTAGCGACTGGTGGAGGGAGATCCCCGACCCGCGCATCGAAGCTTCACGACCGATGCCGAGAATCGTCAGAAGCTCTGCTTCATGGGCGGTCATGCCACGTCCGGCTAACGTCTTTGGCGCTCAGCCGCGATCGCCCGCTTGGGGGCGATCGTCGGCTGCTGCGCCGTGTTGGCCAGCGTTATAGCCAGGATTCTGGCCAGAGCGAGAAGACGTTGAGGGTCGTCTCGCCGATTGAAGCATGTCCGGCCTCCGCAACGCCAACTCGTCGCGGAGATCTCGGACTCCGATCATCATGCCAGGAACACTGATGCGCATGCCGGGCGGGCCCACGATCGTGATGCTCCCGCCCTTGGTGCTGACCTCGGAGATCGAATCCCACGAGATGAAGCGCGACTTCTGGAACGCTGGCCTCGCGTGAATCCCGGCGTCACCAAGCCAGACTGTCCCATTGAAGTAGATGGCGAGCAGAACCGCGACAGCGAGAGATACGGCGCTGAAGACGGTGACGGTTACCGGGCTTTCCTGCCTCTGAACGTCGCTGCCCCAGAACTTGGTCCACACAAGAAGCCCGCCCAGGAAAACGCACCCCAACACCAAGCACCACGTCCAGAGCGGGTAGCTCAGCACCTTAGCGGCACCACGCAAACGAGCCCGTCGCAAGCTCTCCAGGCCAACGATCGCGGCCACCAGAACGGCGACAAGCGATGGGATCAACACCTCGGAAGATGTTATCGAAGGTGTGAGTTTCGAAGCGCAGATCACGACTGGGGTCGAGGAGTGACGGACACGTCTGGCCAACGTCTTTGACGTTGAGCCGCGAGCGCCGGCTTGGCGGCGCTCGTCGGCTCCTACGTCGTGTTGGGCCGCAGAATAACGGCTCTAGTTTGCGAAGCGATACCAAGGGCCGAACAAGTGCCACGCCCGGGATCCGTACAGCCAATCTTGCCGACCAGTCTCCACCTTGGCCGTTGGATCGTAGACAACGCCATCGACATCCCCGTGCGCGGCAAACCAGAAGAACGCGGCGCGAACAGGCGGAGTATCGGAATGGTCGACTTCGATCCATCCCGGCCCGCAATCGCCGCGCGGTGGAGGCTTCGCCAACGCGGAGCGTGCGTGCTCCAAGTAGTAATCCTGGCGCCACCAAACGTGAAAGGTGGGACCCAGATGCGGGGACTTCCATCCCGCCGCTGCTCCTGCGAGCACGGTTGCAACAGCAACCACCCGGCGGCGCAGAGTCACGGGCCACGCAAGCGTGGCGACTAGAAGACCGACCGCTACTACCGGCCACGCCAGCATCGCAACGCATCCAAGCGGGAACCAATCCATCGGCGACCCTGGCCAAAGCACGATGAGGGCGCAGTTTGCCAGGAGCCACAGCGTCGCGAGGTGCTGGCGGTCGCTCAGTAGTCTCTTGGTCGCCATACCGTCGGCCCAACTTGTGTTCGGCAGAACCGCGCAACGGAAGGCCCGCAGTCTGCTCGCTGCACATCCTACCCCTGCAGGATCTCGGCTCCGCAAGCCCCGTCGGCGCGACCACGTGCACCACACCCCGACCGGGCGCCCGCCGTTGAACAGACCTGTTCAATCGCCGAGAAGCCGATCGGCTGGGCTCCGCACACCCGCCGGCCCTCGGTTCAGCACGTGGGTGTAGATCATCGTCGTCGCCACGTTGGCGTGCCCGAGCAGCTCCTGCACGGTGCGGATGTCGCTGCCGTCCTCGAGCAGGTGGGTCGCGAACGAATGCCGGAACGTGTGGCAGGTGGCGCGCTTGCTGATACCAGCAGCGAGCACCGCCTCGCGCACTGCCCCCTGCACGACGGTCTCGTGCAGGTGGTGCCGCCGCAGCTGCCCGGTCTCAGCGTGGTGGTACTTCCGTGTCGCCGGGAACACCCACTGCCAGGGCCATTCGCGGCCGGCGTTCGGCAGTTTCGTGCCCAGGGCGTCGGGCAACTCGACCCAGCCTGCACCCGCTGCGAGGTCCCGCTCGTGCTGGGCCCGCATCCGAACCAAGTGGGCGCGCAGGTCCGAGCGAACGGCTCCGGGCAGCATCGTCAGCCGGTCCTTGTCGCCCTTGCCGCGGCGGATGGTGAGCTGGTTGCGGTCGAAGTCGACGTCCTTGACGCGCAGATGGCAGCACTCGAGCAGGCGCAGCCCAGCGCCGTAGAGCAGCACCGCCAATAGACGCGGCGTGCCGTCCATCGCGGCCAGCACCCTCCGGACTTCGTCGCGGGACATCACGGTCGGCAGATGCTCCGGGCGTTCCGCGCGCACCAGTTCGTCGAGCCAGGGCAGGTCCTGCCCGAGAACGTGCCGGTAGAGGAACAGGACCGCAGCCAGCGCCTGGTTCTGGGTCGCGGCGGCGACCTTCTGGGTGACTGCGAGGTCGTTCAAGAACGCCGTCACCTCGCCCACGCCGAGCGTGGCCGGGTCGCGGCGGCCCGAGAAGTGCCAGAAGCGGCGCAGCCAGTGCAGGTAGGCAGCTTCGGTGCGTGGGCTGTGGTGCCGAACGCGAAGGACAGTGCGGATGCGGGCGGAGAGACGGACCGTCGAAGAGTCACTCATCGCCCTACTGGGTCCCGAACGCCCCAACGGTCGCAGGAAAACGTGAACCGATCCCCTAACCGGCGGTCGAGCGGCCGACGAACCCGCGGCGGTGCGGCCTGGTGATCGAGCCGTCGGGATCGACCGGCCCCTTTCAGCGACCCGTGTCCGTGGGCATGGGTGACAGCCACATGCTCATGGTCTTCACGGTGGCCCCTCGCGCCGCGCCGTCGGCGCCGGCACTTCGATCACCTCGACGCCGATCGTCTCGTCGCGTTCGAACTCCTCCGCGAACGCCACCACGTCGGCGAGCGACTCGCCGACGTGGCTCGTCGTGACGACGAAGCCGCGGCTCTCGCCATCGGGGCCGATGCAGGTCCAGTCCATCGCCTCCTCCCACGCCTCGCAGTCCACACCGACCGCGCACAGCAGCCGGATGCCGCGATCGAGCAGGCCTTGCAGCAGCGGCTCGTACGACCGGTCCCAGGCGACGTGCGTGTGCAGCACGACCTTCTTCGCGGGACTCGTCATGGCGATGGCGTCTGCGCCGAGCAATGCAAGCGACACCGCAGGCGCCGACGCGGCGGCGACGCGATGGTAGCCAGCGCCGCGCACCTGGATAGCATCGCCGCAGACCGCAACCGCCCAGCCCACTCATGACCGACCAGGCCCCCCGCCACGATTCCCCGCTCGCCAAAGAAGTCGCCAAGTTCTGCCTCGCGCAGGTCACCACGCCGCAGGCCAAGCGCGACTCGTTCCCGAGCTCGCCGTTGTGGACCGCCGCCGCCAAGACCGGCACCGCGCTGTGGCTCGACACCGGCGACGTCGACGCCGCGAAAGAACTGTGGGCGCGCGAGTTCACCGCGCTGACGACCAACAACACCCTGCTGAACAAGGAAGTGCAGAAGGGCATCTACGACCAGATGGTCCCGGCCGCGGCCGCGCTGCTGAAGAAGGTCGCCCCCGAGATGACGAAGGACCGCGCGATCCAGGAGATCGCGTTCATCCTCAACGCCGTGCACGGCCTCAAGCTGGTGCGCACGTTCGACGCCGACGTCTCGGTCGAGCTGCACACCGCGACCGCGCACGATGTCGACGCCGCCTACCAGTACGGCAAGCGCTTCGCCGCGATCTGCCCCGACCGCTTCATCGTCAAGGTGCCGCTGGCGCCCGCCGGGCTGCTGGCCGCGCGGCGCCTGCACGACGACGGCATCCGGCTCAACTTCACGCTCGGCTTCTCGGCGCGGCAGAACTGGCTGATCGCGAGCCTCGCCAAGCCGAACTGGGTCAACGTCTTCCTCGGCCGCATCAACGCGTTCGTCGCCGACAACAAGCTCGGCGACGGCGTCAACGCCGGTGAGAAGGCGACGCTGGCGAGCCAGCGCGGCCTGCGTCGCCTGAAGCAGCAAGGCGGCCCCGCGGTGAAGCAGATCGCCGCGTCGATGCGCAACGGGCAGCAGTGCGAGGACCTGCTCGGCCTCGACACGTTCACGATGCCGACCGCCGCCGCGAAGGAGTTCCTGAAGAAGAACCCGGCGCCGGCGACTCTGGTCGACAAGACCAAGAACGACCCGCCGGTCGCGTTCGCGAAGACGGCGGACGTCGCCGGCGAGCGCCTCGACTGCTTCTGGGCGATCACGCCGGCGTTCGAGAAGGCGGCGGCGGCGTGCGCCAAGCTCGATCCCAAGAAGGCCACCGCCGACGACGTGGTGAAGACGCTGGCGGCGAACGGCGCCGGCGACCTGTTCCCGGCCTTCACCGCGGACGAGGCGGCGAAGATCACCAAGGAAGGCAAGATCCCGGTGCACGCTTCGTGGCAGGCGCGGGTCAAGGCCGGCACGGCGAGCTGGGACGGCATCCTCACGGCCGCGGCGCTGGCGAGCTTCACGCAGGACCAGCAGGCGCTCGACGACCGCATCCGTCGCTTCGTCTGACCGCGCCGGCGACCGGCGGCGGGATCACCCGCCGCGCACGATCCTCCCGGCCATCACGTCGGACTGCTTGCCCGCCTCGAGCGCGAGGCCGCCGTTGACGACCAGGTACTGCACGCCGGTCGCGTAGCGCTGCGGCTCGAGCCACGTCGCCGCATCGGTGTAGCGCTCGGCATCGAACACCACGACGTTCGCGCGCATGCCCTCGGCCAGCACGCCGCGGTCGCGCAATCGCAGCACGCGGGCCGGCATCGCCGTCATCTTGTGCACCATCGCCTCGATCGACAGCACGCGCTGTTCGCGCACGTAGCGGCGGAACGCCCGCGGGAACGCGCCGAACGAACGCGGATGCCCGGTGCGGCCGCTGATCGGCACGGCACTGCCGTCCGAAGCAACCATGCACCACGGCTGCGTCAGGATGCGGTCCATGTCGCTCTCCTGGATGCCGAAGCCGAGGATCGACACGCTGCCGCGCGTCAGCAGTTCGCAGGCGACCTCGAACGGCTCCTTGCCGCGCTCGGCAGCGACGTCGTCGAGCCGCCGACCCGCCAGCGCCCGATCGGCGGCGCCGAGCCCGCCGCCGAGCATCAGCGCGCTCCAGCCACCGTTGGCGGCCACCGCCTGCTCGGTCTCGCGACGCATGCGCGCGCGTTCGGCCGGATCCTGCAGCCGCGCGACGAACTGGCCGCCTTCCTTGGCCCAGCCCGGGAAGTTCGTCGCGAGGCTCGTCGACCACGCCTCGTACGGATACGCGTCGCACTGCACGTCGAGGCCGGCGGCGCGCGCCGCCTCGATCTTCGCGAGCATCGGCTCGAGCTTGTGCCAGTTCGGTTTGCCGCCGACCTTCAGATGCGAGATCAGCAACGGCGCGCCCGAGTCGCGCGCGATCGCGATCGCTTCGTCGATCGCTTCGAGCAGCTGGTCGTCCTCGTTGCGGATATGGGTGACGTAGGGCCGGTCGAACCGCGCCGCGACCTTGCACAACTCGACGAGTTCCGCGGTCGACGTCATGTTGCCCGGGAAGTACTCGAGGCCCGAAGACAGCCCGAGCGCTCCCTGTTCGAGCGCTGCCGCGATCAGGTCCTGCATGGCGCGCAGCTCCGCCGGCGTGGCCTCGCGGCCGACGGGGCCGAGCACATGGCGCCGCACGGTGCCGTGGCCGACGTAGGCGCCGATGTCGATCGCGATCGGGCCGTGCATCGCCGCCCACGCCGCGTGGTCGGTGCACGCGCGATCCGGATCGCCCGGTGCTTCCGTGGCCGCGGCACGCTCGGGGAACGGCGAGCCGCCGTCCGGTCCGGTGACGTCGAGCGTCACACCCTGGAACAGCTTGCTCTGGGCCTTGGGGTGCCGCCGCAAGTCGCTGTGCGCGTGCGCGTCGACGAAGCCGGGCGCGACGACGAGCCCGGACACGTCGATCGTGCGCGCCGCCGTCACGCCCGCCAGGTCGCCGATCGCCGCGATGCGGTCGCCGCGCAGGCCGACGTCGGCGACGAAGCCGCGGCGGCCGGTGCCGTCGACGACCGTGCCCGACCGCAGCACGAGATCGAACGGCCCTGAAATCCGGCTGCTCGCGCAGGCACTCAGCGGGGCGATGGCCGTGGCAGCGCTGGCGACGAACGTCGAGCGCAGGAAGTCACGTCGGGTCGAGCGGTGGCGCATGGTGCGGACCGGCGCCGGCAGCCGCGCCGAGGACCGGAGCAGTGTGCGGCAGCCCACGCAGCGCGCGCAACCGGAGAACGCACACGCCGCACCGTTCTCCGATCGGCGACCGCGGCGGCACCGCGGCTCGATCTGGACCGCGCGCCGCCAACGCGGTGGCCGTAGCCTCTGAGCGTGCGACCCACCACCCTCGTCGGCACAGCGCCGATCCCCGGCCACGCCGGCGAACTGCGCTGCTTCCACCACGACGGCGACTACACCATCCGCGTCGACGGCATCGAGCTGATGAGCACGCGCGTGCACGGGTCCGAGGAGCAGCTCAGCGAACTGGCGCTGCAGCGCCTCGGGCCACGCGCAGCCGCGCACCTGCTGGTGAGCGGGCTTGGCATGGGCTTCACGCTCGCCCGTGCGCTCGCCCTCGCCAGCCCCGACACCACGATCACGGTCGCCGAACTGGTCCCCGAGGTGGTGACGTGGAACCGCGAGCTGTTCGGCACGAAGACCAACCACCCGCTGCGCGATCCGCGCACGCGCCTCGTCGTCGGCGACGTCGGCCAGACGCTGGCCGCCCACCGCGACGCCTTCGACGCGATCCTGCTCGACGTCGACAACGGCCCCGACGGCCTCGTCCGTCCCGCCAACGACTCGCTCTACAGCGAACGTGGTATCGCCATCGCGCGCGCCGCGCTGCGCGCGAAGGGAGTGCTCGCGGTGTGGTCGGCGGCGCCAGCGCCGGCGTTCACCCACCGGCTCCGCCAGGCTGGCTTCGACGTCGTCGAGCACCGTGTGCGCGCCCGGCGCACCAAGGGCCCACGTCGCACGATCTGGATCGCCGAACGACGCGGGGCAGCGACCTGAGCCGCGGCGGCGAGGAACGTGACTGGCTCGTCAGCGCGTTCGCCGATCGAGGCTGCGGCCGGCCGCCTGAAGCAGCGAGCGATCGCGCCCGTCGGAACGGCCTCGTATGGTCGACAGGATGCAGAAGACGGCGGCAGTGTTCACCGATCGCTGGTTCCAGACCCCGAACGCCAAGACGGCGCACGGCCTGGTGCGCGGCCCGAGCCGGTTCCAGGTCGTGGCGCTGCTCGATCGCGACGGCGCTGGCCGCGACGCCGGCGAGATGCTCGACGGCACGCCGCGCGGGATCCCGACGTTCGCCGATCTCGATGCGATGCTGCGGGCCCTGCCGCGTCGCCCGGACTGCTTCGTGCTCGGCGTCGCCACCTCCGGCGGCGTGCTGCCGCCGGCAATGCGCCCGACCATCCTGGCAGCGGTCGCCGCCGGCATGGACGTCGTGAACGGCCTGCACGAGTTCCTCGCCGACGATCCCGAGGTCGCCGCCGCTGCGGCCAAGGCGGGCGTCAAACTGATCGATGTGCGGCGGCCCCGGCCGCGCCGCGAGCTGCACTTCTGGACCGGCGCCATCCGTCAGGTCAGGGCGCCGCGGATCGCGGTGCTCGGCACCGATTGCGCGCTCGGCAAGCGCACCACCTGCCACGTGCTCGCCGAGGCTTGCCGCCGCGCGGGACTGCACGCCGCGATCGTGCACACCGGACAGACCGGGTGGCTGCAGGGCATCCCGCACGGCTTCGTGCTCGACACCACGCCGAACGACTTCGTCAGCGGCGAGCTCGAGCATGCGATCGTGCAGTGCGACCGCGACCTGTCGCCCGACCTGATCCTGCTCGAAGGCCAATCGGCGCTGCGCAACCCGTCGGGGCCGTGCGGCGCGGAGCTGGTGCTGTCGGGCGAGGCGCGCGGCGTGATCCTGCAGCACGCGCCAGCGCGCCACTGCTTCGAGGACCAGGAGCACCTCGGTAACGTGATCCCGCCCGTCACCGACGAGATCGCGCTGCTCGGGCACTACCGGACGCGCGTGCTCGGCCTCACGCTCAACCACCAGGACCTGCCGGCCGAACGCCGCGAGCCCGCGCGGCAGCAACTGCAGCGCGACACCGGCCTGACCGCGGTCTACCCGCTGCTCGAAGGCGTCGACGCGCTGGTGCCGGCGATCCGCGCCTACGTGCAGGAGCAACGGCGATGAAGATCGCCGGCGTCACGGTGCGTCGCGTCGACGTGCCGCTGACGCGACCGTACGCCGTCGCCAACCATGCGACCGACACCGCCCTCATGGTGCTGTTGCGCATCGAGGCCAGTGGCGGCGTGCTCGGCCTCGGCGCCGCCACGCCCGAGCCCGAGGTGAACGGCGACACGCGCGACGCGGCGTTCGCGCAACTGCAGGAGATCGCCGAAACGCTGCGCGGCCGCGAAGCCGCGCCGCCGGCCCTGTTCGCCCCGATGCTCGCGGGGCTGCGTTCGCCCGGCGCCCGCATGGCGCTCGACATGGCGCTGCACGATCTGTGGGCCAACGCCGCCGGTCGCCCCCTCGTCGACCTGCTCGGCCGATGCCACGACGCGATGCCGACCTCGGTGACGATCGGCATCGGCGACGTGGCGATGACCCTGCGCGAAGCCCGCGAGCACACGGCCCGCGGCTTCACGGTGCTGAAGATCAAGATCGGCCAGGACCTCGACCTCGACCTCGAACGTCTCGTGCGGCTGCGGGAGTGCGTCGGGAACGGCATCCGCGTGCGCGTCGACGGCAACGTCGGCTACCGGCCGCCGCAGTTGCTGCGCCTGCTCGCCGCAACACGCTCACTGGACCTCGAGTTCGTCGAGCAGCCGCTGCCGCGGGACAGCATCGCCGCACAGGGCGCGCTGCCGCAAGCACTCGCCGAGACGTTGATGGCCGACGAGAGCCTGCACGACGTCGCCGACGCGCGCCGGCTGGCGGCGCCACCCCGACCGTTCGGGTCCTTCAACATCAAGCTGGCAAAGTGCGGCGGCATCGCGCCCGCGCGCGACATCGCCGCCATCGCCGACGAGGCCGGCATCGGCGTGATGTGGGGCTGCATGGACGAGAGCCGCATCGCCATCGCGGCGGCGCTGCACGCCGCGTTCTCGTGCGCGGCGACCCGCTGGATCGACCTCGACGGCCACCTCGATCTGGCCGCCGACTTCGCGACCGGCGGCTTCGAGCTCGAGAACGGCGTGCTGCGCCCGCTCGATCGCCCGGGGCTCGGGCTCGTGGCCACCGGCGACTGGTGAGTCGGTCGCGTCGTGGCCCCGGTGCCGCTGGCGGAGTGACCCCGTAGAGGTGCGCCGCGGGAACCGTCGCGCCCCGACCGCATTGAAGCGCCCCCGCCGGCGGCCCCTCGCGGGCTTTCGGGTGCCGCGACCGGCAGAATCGTCTGAGCCAGTCGTCCACCGCCGCCGTTCGCCAGTCCGCGCGCATCGACATGAACTACGCCGCACGCCGTTCCGTTTCGTCCGCCCTGCTCGCCGCCGTCGCTCTCACCGCCGCCCTGCACGCCCAGGGCACGCCGATCGGGTTCGAGGAGACCTACGCACTTTCGCCCGATCGCAGCCAGGCCGTCGCGACGTTGCTGCCCGGCTCCGCCGACTGGTTCTACTGGCACTGCCGCGAACGGCTCGATGCGCGCGACTTCGTGACGGTGCGCGACGTGCTGCCGCAGTGGATCCAGCGGCACGGGCGCAGCGAGCGTGTGGTCGAGATCGAGAACCGCGATGCGCTGCTGTCCGCGGGGGACGACGCCGAGCGAACGTTCAGCCTGCTGCGTGGGCGGCTCTCGCTGCAGTTCGACCATCAGCGCGCCGTTCCGGGCGCGACCAGCGACCTACCGACGCGGCTCGATCCCGAACGGCTGTCTGCGAGCAACCTGCGCCGCGCCGCCCTGGGCCGGTCGCCCGAGACGCTCAACGAGTTCACCGATGCCGCCCTGCCGGCCCTGGCCGCGGAAACGCTCAACCTCCGCCAGTTGCACAGCCTGCTGAACCGGCTGAGCCGGCCCGACCTCGACAACCTGCCGGCGCTGGTCGTCCGCGACCTCGAACAGCAGCCCAGCTCGGGCTTCGGTTCGCTCGAGATCCACCGCCAGTTGCGCCTCGAGCAGCTCGAGGAATGCGTGCGCCTGCGCCCGGCCCTGTTGCAGCAGCCGCGCTTCGTCGAGGCCGTGCTGGTGCGCCTCGCCCCGGACGCCGACATCGTGTGGTCGAGCGACCCGGTCGCGCGGCTAACGCATCTGCAGCGGTTGCACGAGTTCGCGCAGCGCCTGCCCTCGTCGTTCAACTCGCTGAAGGCGCACGTGCTGCACTGGTGGCTGCGTCACGACCTGACGCAGGGCGCTCCCGACAAGCAGCGCTTCCTCGCCTACGTGCGCCTGCCGCGGCGCGACCACACCGCCGCCGAAGCGCACCGCCGCCGCTTCCAACGCAGCGACGAGCACGTCGACCTGCGTGCCGCCTGGCGGACCGGCTTCGACCCGATCGGCAGCGACCAAGCCCTCGTGCGCGCATGCCTCGAGCACTTCTTCGCCAGCGAGGACAGCCACGAGAGCTACGCCGAGTGGCTCGACGCCGACTGGTGCAAGACCGTGCTCGCCGAGACCAAGTTGCTGCTCGGCCAGGGCGACCCGCAGCGCTGGCACGCGATGCTCGGCGACTCCGCGCGGATCGACGCGCTGAAGAACCGCGTCGAGATCGGCTTCCCCGCGACGATGCGCGAGCACTGGGGCGCCGACGATGCCGTCACCATCGCCGTCGACGTCAAGAACGTGCCGACGCTGCTGGTGAAGGTCTTCGCGATCGACGCCTTCCGTTACCACCAGGAGAAGCAGCGGCCGGTCGACGCCTCGATCGAACTCGATGGCGTCGTCGCCAACTTCGAGCAGACGCACACCTACGACGAGCCGGCGATCCGCCGCGTGCGCCGCACCTTCGACCTGCCGATGCTGCGCGAGCCCGGCACCTGGGTCGTCGAGTTCGTCGGCAACGGCATCAGCAGCCGTGCCGTCGTGCACAAGGGCGGCCTGCGCGCGGTCGAGCGCACGGCGGCCGCCGGGCAGATCGTGCGCGTCTACGACGAGGCCGGCCGGCACGTCCCCGACGCTGCCGCGTGGCTCGGTAGCCGCGAGTACGTCGCCGACAAGAAGGGCGAGATCCTGGTGCCGTTCACCACCGAACCCGGCGACAAGCAGCTCGTGCTGCGCGCCGGCAACCGTTCGTCGCTGGCGCCGTTCGCGCACCGCGCCGAGGGCTACGAGCTGCACGCCGGCATCTTCGTCGAGCGCGAGTCGCTCGTCGCCGGACGCACCGCGCGCATCGTCGTTCGCCCGCAGCTGCGCCTCGGCGACCGCGACGTCGCGATCGCCCTGCTCACCAACCGCCGGCTCGTGCTGGTGGCGACCGACCTCGACGGCCTGACGACGACGAAGGAAGTGCGCGATCCGACCCTGCTCGACACGCGCGAGTTCGTGCACGAGATCCAAGTCCCCGAGCGCCTGCAGTCCCTGGCGGTCGCCCTGCACGGCACGGTCAAGGACCTGGCCGGCAAGGACGTCGTGTGCAGCAGCGCAACCGCGTCGTTCCCGATCAACGGCATCGACGCTTCGCCCGAGACTGGCGCGCCGGTGCTGCGCCGCACCAGCGGCGGCTACGAGGTCGAGCTGCGCGGCAAGAACGGCGAGCCGCTGGCCGGCCGCTCGTGCCTGTTGCGCCTCTGGCACCGCGACTACCGCGATGCGATCCAAGTCGCGCTGCAGACCGACGCCGAAGGGCGCATCCAGCTCGGCGAGCTGCCCGGCATTCTCGACGTGCAGGTGACACGGCACGGCGGCACGCTGTGTTCGTTCGCGTTGGCGCACGACGCAGTGCGCTGGCCAGCGTCGCTGCACGGACTCGCCGGCGCTGCACTGCGCCTGCCGTGCGCGACTGGCGGCGACCTGCCGCCGCGCCTGCGCTTCTCGCTGCTCGGACACCGCCACGACCACTTCCGCAACCTGGCGATCCTCGACGGCGCGATCGAACTGCGCGAACTGCCGCCCGGCGACTACACGCTGCACGACCACCTGGCGGGAGCGGTCGTGCCGGTCCGCATCACCGCGGGCACCGCGGATGGCGAGTGGCTCGTCGGTCGCGATCGGGTGCTGCGCACGCGTCCGGCGGCGCCGATCCACGTGAAGACGACGGTCGGGGCCGACGGCGACGTCGTGCTGCGCCTCACCAACTTCTCGGCCGATACGCGGGTGCACGTCGTCGCCACGCGCACGATGCCGGCGTTCCCGCTGTTCGCGCACCTCGATGGCGTACCGGGCTACCAACTGACCGCCGCCACGACGGAACGCCTCGAGAGCAGCTACCACAGCGGGCGCCGGCTCGGCGATGAATACCGCTACGTGCTCGAGCGGCGCTTCGCGCCGAAGTTCGCGGGCAATCTGCTCGCGCGGCCGACCCTGCTGCTGAATCCGTGGCAGGTCGACGACTCGACGAACGCCGCGGTCGGCCTCGGTGGCAGCGCAGGTGGTCGCTACGGCGGCCGTGGACGACGCGGTGGCGGGCCCGCAGCGCCCGCGCCAACGCCGGCCTCGCCAGGCGGCGGCGGCGGTGCTGGCACGTTCGCATCGTTCGACTGGCTGCCCGCCGGGGCCGCCGCCCTCACCAACCTGGTTCCCGACGCCAACGGCACGCTGACCGTGCGCGGCGCCGACCTCGCCGATGGCCAGCACGTGCACGTGCTGGTGCTCGATGGCGACCAGGCGGTGTACGTGAACGCGCTGCGGAACGCGGCCACGCCGAAGCCGCGCGCACGCACGCTGGCGCGCGCGCTCGACGGCGCGCAGCACTTCGTCGAGCAGCGGCGCATCGACTTCGTCGCCGCCGGCGCGACGACGAGACTGGCAGACGCTCGCCAGGCGCAGGCCGAAGTGCACGACTCGCTGGCGGGCGCGCACCGCCTGCTCGCGACCGTCAGCCGCGACGCCGAGTTCGCCAGGTTCGCGTTCCTGACCACGTGGCCCGAACGCACCGCCGAGGAGAAGGCGCAGCTCTACCGGCAGTACGCCTGCCACGAGCTGCACTTCTTCCTGTGGCACAAGGACCGCGCGTTCTTCGACGCGGTGGTGCGGCCGTTCGTGCTGCAGAAGCTCGACAAGACGTTCCTCGACCACTGGTTGCTCGGCGACGACCTCACGCGCTTCACGGCGCCGTGGGAGTTCGCGCAGCTCAACCTGATCGAGCGCATCCTGCTGAGCCGCCGGCTCGACGAAGCCGGCCGCGAGGCCGTCGCCCGCGCCGTGCGCGAAGCGCTGGCGCTGCGGCCCACGGATGTCGTGCAGCTCAACCGCCTCTTCGACCTGGCGCTGTCGAGTGAGCAGCTCGAGAAGGTCACGGCGACGCGAGGCCTGCTGGCGTTCGCCGAGGCCGACCCTCGTGGCGACGTGCAACTCAAGTCCTTGGTCGCGCCGTCTGGGCCGGCAACTGGCGGCCTGCCGGCCCCCGAGGCGGCGGCCAAGGCGCCGGCGGACAGGCCCGGTGCAGCCGACGACAAGGAGAAGAAGGACGCCACCCGGAACGAAGAGGCCGCGCGCGCGGGCGCCGAGGTCACCTTGGGCGAGACGCTGAGCGACGAACTGCAGCAACGCGGCCAGGCGCAGCGCCTCTACCGCGCGGTGGAGCCAACCAAGCTGCTGGTCGAGAGCAACTGGTGGCACCGCCGACTCGCGGCGAGCACACCGGACGTGGTGACGGTGAACCGCTTCTGGGTCGACTACGCCAACGCTCCCGCGAACCAGCCGTTCGTGTCGCCGGCGTTCGTCGAAGCCAACGGCAGCTGCCTCGAGATGCTGATGGCGCTCGCCGTGCTCGACCTGCCGTTCGTCGCGGGCAAGCACGAGATCACCGCCGACGGCGATGCCCGCACGCTGAAGGCGGCGTCGCCGCTGCTGCTCGTGCGCAAGGAGGTCACCGCCGCCGAACGTGCCGCCGACCAGGCGCCGCTGCTGCTCGGCCAGAACTTCTTCCGCCTCGACGACCGCTACCGCGTGGTCGACGGCGAGCGCGTCGACGCCTTCGTCACCGACGAGTTCGTCGTCGACGTCGCCTACGGCTGCCAGGTCGTCGTCACCAACCCGACCTCCAAGAAGCGCACCGCCGAGGTGCTGCTGCAGATCCCCGCCGGCGCCATCCCGGTGCAGAAGGGCTTCTGGCAGAAGGGCGTGCCGCTGCAGCTCGAGCCCTACGCCACCGCCACCGTCGAGTACGCCTTCTACTTCCCCGGCCCCGGCAGCTTCGCCCACTACCCAGCCCACGCCGCCGAGAAGGGCAGCCTCGCCGCGCACGCCGAGCCCAAGACGCTCGCCGTCGTCGCGTCGCCGACCAAGATCGACGCCACGTCTTGGGAGCACGTCTCGCAGCAGGGCTCGGCCGCCGACGTCCTCGCGTTCCTCGACACGCACAACGTGCACGGCCTCGATCTGTCCCGCATCGCCTGGCGCATGCAGGACCGCGAGTTCTTCCTCTTCACCCTGCAGCGGCTGCGCAGTCGCCACGCCTACGACCACACGCTCTGGTCCTACGGCATCCTGCACCGCGATCCGGCCAGCACGCGCGAGCACCTGCAGCACGACGATGGCTTCGTCGCCACGTGCGGCATGGCGCTGCAGTCGCCGCTGCTCACCTTCGAGCCGAAGGAACGGCGCGCCTTCGAGCACGTCGAGCTCGACCCGCTCGTGCACCCGCGCGCGCATCGCCTCGGCAGCCAGCGCGTGATCGGCAACGACGCCTTGGCGCAGCAGTACCGCGCGCTGATGACGCTGCTCGGCTACCACAGCACGCTCTCCGCCGACGACTGGCTCGTCGTCACCTACTACCTGGCGCTCCAGGACCGCATCGACGAAGCGCTCGCCGCGTTCACCAAGGTCGATGCCACGAAGGTCGCGGCCAGGATCCAGTACGACTACCTCGCCGCCTGGCTGTGCTTCTGCACCGGCGAGACGCAGAAGGCGCGCACGCTCGCCGGCGCCCACAAGGACCACCCGGTGCTGCACTGGCAGCAGCGCTTCCGCGACGTGTTGGCGCAGCTCGACGAAGCCGAGGGCAAGACGCCCACGCGCAGCGCCGAGTCGCCCGACCTCGCCGCGCAAGCGCCCGCACTCGAACTCGCGATCGAAGGCAAGACGCTCACGATCGCGCACCAGAACCTCGCCCGCTGCGAGGTCCGCTACTACGAGCTCGACGTCGAGTTCGCCTTCTCGGCCAGGCCGTTCGCCGGCGACGGCGGCACGTCCGCCGCGTTCGTCCGGCCGAACCTGCGCGAGGAGAAGGAGCTCACCGGCAGCCAGACCGCACTGCCGCTGCCGGCCCAGTTCCACCAGAAGAACGTGCTCGTCGAGGTCCGCGGCGGCGGGCTCGTGCGCAGCAGGACCTACTTCGCCAACGCGCTGGACGTGCGCTTCCTCGAGTCGTTCGGTCAGGTCGCGGTCACGGCGCCGGACACCAAGGCCCCGCTGCCGAAGACCTACGTCAAGGTCTTCGCGCGGCTCCCCGGCGGACAGGTCCGCTTCCACAAGGACGGCTACACCGACCTGCGCGGCCGCTTCGACTACGCCTCCCTCAGCGACGACCCCAACGCCGCCGCCGATCGTTACGCCGTCCTCGTCCTCGACGAGCAGCGCGGCGCCGTCATCCGCGAGATCGCCCCGCCGGCGAAGTGACAGCAGGACCACACATGCGCCACGACCCGTCGACCGTTCGCCTGTTGCTCACGCTCGCCGCGGTCACGGCAGCACTCGCTGCCCAGGGCACACCGCTCCCGTTCGAGGAGGTCTACGCGCTGTCGCCGGACCGGGCCAAGGCGGTCGCGACGCTGCTGCCCGGCTCCGCCGACTGGTACTACTGGCACTGCCGCGAACGACTGGAAGCGCGCGACTTCCGGACCGTGCAGAGCGTGCTCGCGGCGTGGCGGGACCGCCACGGCGACAGCAATCGTGTCGTCGAGATCGTGAACCGCGCCGCCTTGCTGGACTTCGACGACGACCGCAACGGCACCTTCGCGTTCCTGCGCCAACGCCTCGGCTACACGTTCGCGGCGCAACCCGCTGCGGCTGTCGCGGCGGCCGCCACGAACCTGCCGACGCGGCTCGACCCGGCGACGATCGCGCCCTCGACGCTCGCGGCGCGCGCATTCGCGAAACGCCCCGACACCGTCGACGGATTCACCGGTGCCGCCCTGCCGGCGCTGGCCGCCGAGGCGCTCACTCCACGCCAACTGCGCAGCCTCCTGCGCCGCCTGGGCCGTCCCGACGTCGCCAACCTGCCCGCGCTCATCGTGCGAGATCTCGAGAACGAGGGCGGCGGCGCCTTCGGTCAGCTGCCGCTGCACGGCCAGCTCCGGCTCGAGCAACTCGAGGAGTGCGCGCGCCTGCGCCCCGCCCTGCTGCACGAGTCCGGTTTCGTCGACGCCTGGGTCGAGCGCGCACGGCCCGCAGTCGAGACCGAACTGCACTCGCCCGCCGGCCGCGCGAAGTACCTGCGCGAGCTGTGGCAGTTCGTGCAGCGGCTGCCGGCCTCGTTCCACTCCCTGCAGGCGCACGTCCTCTACTGGTGGCTCCGCACCGACCTGCAACAAGGCGCGCCCGACAAGCAGCGGTTCCTCGCCTACCTGCGTCTGCCGCGCCAGTCGCACCTGACCGCGACGCGGCACATCGAGCGCTTCCCGCAGCACAGCACGCAGGCGCACCTCGGGGTGTCCTTTCCGACCGGCTTCGGCCCGATCGGCGACGACGAAGCCCTCGTGCGCGACTGCCTCGAGCACTTCTTCGCCAGCGAGGACAACCACGAGAGCTACGCCGAGTGGCTCGACGCCGACTGGTGCAAGACCGTGCTCGCCGAGACCAAGTTGCTGCTCGGCCAGGGCGACCCGCAGCGCTGGCACGCGATGCTCGGCGACTCCGCGCGGATCGACGCGCTGAAGAACCGCGTCGAGATCGGCTTCCCCGCGACGATGCGCGAGCACTGGGGCGCCGACGATGCCGTCACCATCGCCGTCGACGTCAAGAACGTGCCGACGCTGCTGGTGAAGGTCTTCGCGATCGACGCCTTCCGTTACCACCAGGAGAAGCAGCGGCCGGTCGACGCCTCGATCGAACTCGATGGCGTCGTCGCCAACTTCGAGCAGACGCACACCTACGACGAGCCGGCGATCCGCCGCGTGCGCCGCACCTTCGACCTGCCGATGCTGCGCGAGCCCGGCACCTGGGTCGTCGAGTTCGTCGGCAACGGCATCAGCAGCCGTGCGGTCGTGCACAAGGGCGGCCTGCGCGCGGTCGAGCGCACCACCGCCGCGGGACAGGTGTTCACGGTGTTCGACGAGACCGGGCAGCCGCTGAAGACCGCGAGCGCCTGGCTCGGTGGCCGCGACTACGCGGCCGACGAACACGGCGAGATCCTGCTGCCGTTCACCACGGCCCCTGCCCAGCGGCAGCTCGTCGTGAAGCACGGCCAGCGCTCGGCATTGGTCCCGTTCCAGCACGTGGCCGAGTCGTATTCGCTGCGAGCCGCCGTGCACGTCGATCGCGAAGCGCTCGTCGCCGGCAACACGGCGCGCATCCTGGTGCGGCCGCAACTGCAACTCGCCGGCCACAACCTGGCGTTGGCGCTGCTGGCGGATCCCGTGCTGTCGATCGCCGCCACCGACCTCGACGGTCGGCAGACGACGCAGGACGTTCGCAACCCGCGGCTCGTGGACGAACGCGAGTTCGTGCACGAGATCCCCGTCCCCGACCGGCTGCGGACGCTCACCGTGACGTTGCGCGGCAAGGTGAAGGACCTGACCGGCAAGGACGTCGAACTGGCCGAGGTGGCGGCGACCTTCCCCGTGAACGGCATGGACGACACGCCGGCAACCAGCGGCGTGATGCTGGTGCCGACACCGGCCGGATACGTGCTCGACCTGCGCGGCAAGAACGGCGAGCCGCGGCCCGGACGCGTCGTGAACCTGTCGCTCCAGCACGTCGACTACACCGACGCCGTGCAGGTCACGCTGCAGACCGACGCCTCCGGTCGCATCACGCTCGGGGAGCTGCCGGGGATCCGCTCGGTGAACGGCTCGCACGGCGAACAGCGCTTCGCGTGCCCGCTGCCGAAATCCACGTGCGCGTGGCCGGCGGCACTGCACGGGCGCGTCGGCGAGGTGCTGCGCGTGCCCCACCCCGAACCCGGCAAAGCGCCGAGTCGTTCGCGCTTCTCGCTGCTCGGCCACCACCACGATGCGTTCACGCACCTCGCCGCGGCCGAGGGCTGGATCGAGCTGCGTGGCCTGCCGGCCGGCGACTACGAGCTGCACGACCATCAGGCCAACCAGGCACTGCCGGTGCGCGTCACCGCCGGCGAACGGCATGCACGGTGGCTCGTCGGTGGCGATCGTGTGCTAGCGGGTTCCCGCGTCATGCCCCTCGCGATGCCCTCGGTGACCCTCGACGACACCGGGCTCGTCGTGCACCTGCAGGGCGTCACCCCGGACACCCGCGTGCACGTCGTCGCGACGCGGCAGCTCGCCGTGTTCGATCCGTTCGCGCTGCTCGGCGACTCGACGGATGACGCCAGCGTGTTCACGACGCCACGGACCGCGAGCCAATGGCACGCCGGGCGGCGACTCGGCGACGAGTACCGCTACGTGCTCGACCGCAGGTTCGCGCCGAAGTTCGCGGGCAACATGCTGCCGCGCCCGAGCCTGCTGCTGAACCCCTGGCAGGTCGACGACTCGACGAACGAGGCGACACTCGCCGAAAACGAATGGGGCGCGGCCGTCGGCTATGCCGGTGGCCTTGGCAGCAAGACCGGCGGCCGGAAGGGCGGCCACGGCGGGGCCGCGGCTGCTGCGCATCCCGCGTCGTTCGCCAACCTCGACTGGGCGCCTGGGTCGGTGACGCTGGCGAACCTGACGCCGGATCGCGACGGCATCGTGCGGGTGCCCCAAGCCGACCTCGGCCGCGGGCACTGGATCACCGTGCTGGCTCTCGATGGCGAACAAGCGCTCCAGCGCCACGTCGCGCGCGCCGAGCAGGCGATCGCGCCGCGGCGCCGCGACCTCGCCCGCGCCCTCGACGGCAGCAAGCACCTCGTCGAGCGGAAGCGCATCGAGTTCGTCGCCGGCGGGACCGAGGTCCACATCCCGGACACGAGGATTGCGCAGGTCGAACGCAACGACTCGCTGGCCACGGCATGGCGCCTGCTGGCCACCGTGAACCGCGACCCCGAGTTCGCCAGGTTCGCATTCCTCACCACGTGGCCCGAGCGCACCGCCGAGGAGAAGGCGCAGCTCTACCGGCAGCACGCCTGCCACGAACTGCACTTCTTCCTGTGGCACAAGGACCGCGCGTTCTTCGACGCCGTGGTGCGCCCGTTCGTGCTGCAGAAGCTCGACAAGACGTTCCTCGACCACTGGCTGCTCGGCGACGACCTCACGCGCTTCACCGCGCCCTGGGAGTTCGCGCAGCTCAACCTGATCGAGCGCATCCTGTTGAGCCGCCGGCTCGACGAGGCCGGTCGCGCAGCGATCGCCCGTGCGACGGAGGAGGCGTGGGCGTTGCGGCCACGCGACCCGCGCCGACAGGACGAGTTGCTCGATCTGGCCCTGGCGTTCGACGCGTTCGACGCCGCGGGCCTCGAGCTCCGCAAGCAGATGGCCCCGGCCGAGCAGCCGCCGCAAGCCGATCCAGCCAAGCCGGGCCGGGTTGACGAAGTCGTGCAGGAGCGACGGCGGGACCAGTTGGAGGACAAGCGCAGGAACGAGGAACCAGCGGGCAAGCCGGAGGCGGATCGCGAAGAAAAGGAGTCCGCCTTCGACAGCAATGCCTGGAACAGCGCGGTCGGCCTCGGCGGCGGCGGGGCCGCCTACCGGCAATCCGAGCTGGAGCAACGCGGCAAGGCGCAGCGCCTCTACCGCGCGGTGGAGCCAACCAAGCTGCTGGTGGAGAGCAACTGGTGGCATCGCCGGCTCGCGGCGAGCACGCCGGACGTGGTGACGGTGAACCGCTTCTGGGTCGACTACGCCAACGCTCCCGCGA
>ERZ761602.3199-NODE-3199-length-23651-cov-6.676047_pt1 | contig 23651 bp, 27 predicted proteins | sample MGYA00512165_ERZ761602 | MGnify/ENA primary metagenome ERZ761602 (study PRJEB28899, sample SAMN02445085) | bioreactor sludge metagenome | biome: EBPR sludge; isolation source: Thorneside wastewater treatment plant | place: Australia: Brisbane, Thorneside...
GTCGCCTGAAGCCACGTCGCAACGCTGGTGAAGGTATCCATCCGTCTCTCCTCTTCGGTCAGGCCACAGCGGGCGTGGGCAGCAGGTCTCGAACGTCGGCGCGACGCACGCCGGTCACGCGCTTCACCGCTTCCTCAAATGCGACGTCCGGCGTGAGCCCGGCCTCGATGCGCAGCCACGCGTAGAGGACGAGCATCGAGCCGTCGGCGTGCCCGAAGTACTGGTGCGCGAGCACACCCGGCAGCGGCGCCTTCGCGGCGGCGGCCACGAGCCCGAGCGCGAAGCGCCCGTCACGGAGCCCTGGCCAGGCGCGCGGCACCGCGATGCCCGATGCGGGCGCGCTTGTCGCCCAGCGTGCGAGCGACGCCACCGCTTCGGCTTGGGCGGGCGTCGGCAACACGTACGCGCCCTTGTGCGCCCACGGAGCCTTGATGACACGCTGCCACGGCAGGCCCGGCTTCAGGTAGCTCGGGTAGTACGGGTTCACGACCTCGACGCCGAACGACGCGCCATTGTGCTGGCTCGCGTGCCACAGGATGTCCGTCGCGAGGTCGCCATGCTGCGTGAGCGCGCCGTCCGCGCCCATCACGAGGTGCACGCTGAGCCCGCGCTTCTTCAGGACCGCGATGGTCGAGTCGACGCTGCGCGTGACGGTCTCGTGGACGACGAGCTCGACCGCGCGAGCCCGCTTGCCCTTTGATGGAAACCGATGGACGCCGTCCTCGGCGAACGTGCGCACGGCGAGCCCGTCGACGGGACACGTCGCAACGCCGCTGACGATAAAGCCACCGCTCACTGGCTGGGCTCCTTCCCCTGGAGCTGCTCGACGGCGCGCGTCGGTAGCTTGAGCCCCTTGTCGAAGAAGCGTTGCTTGACCTCGTTGGCGATGGGGCGCGTGAAGACCTCAGCCGTCCTGTCCTTCAGCCTCGCGACCACGCGCCCGTTCTTCACGAGCTCGGCGTGCAGATCGTCGACGAGGAGCCGATGGAGGTAGCCGGCGCTTCCTAGCGCGGGATGTTCCTGCTCTTCCTCCGGCGAGCGGAGGAGGAATTCGCGCGAGTGGCACGTCGGGCACTCGGGGAGAGGGACGACGCTGTCCTCGACCTGGTCGTCGCGCTCGATGCCGACCTCGATGCTCGCGAGCGCAATGCGATTCTCGCGGTCGCACTTGGCGCAGCGCTGGACGAGTTCGGTGCTGGTGATCTCCTGGATGGCCATGTGTCTCCCTCACGCGATCGCGGTGTACGAGCCGAACCAGTACGCGGTCGCTGCCGCACCGAGCGACTGGTACGAGAAGAAGCCGAAGCCATCGCGGTCGGCGTAGCCGGTGCTCGGTGTCCCGGAGAAGCCACCGCTAGCGGTGTTCACGCTGAGCGTGATCGACGACGGTGCTGCCGGGAACCGGTTGCGGAACGTGACTCCTCCGCCGCCGGCTACCGTCCGCGTACCGTTGAACGAGTTGGTCCACTCCATGCCGAGGCGACCGACCTCGCGCACGGTGCCCGTCAGCTCGAACGCGGAGTTGACGGTGCTGCTCATCGGCAGGCGCCAAGTGCGCGTCCAGGTCGTGAACGTCGCTGCGAACGAGTCCTCGTGGAGGAACTCGATCTCGTTGCGCGCAAAGCGAAACGCGCCACAGAAGGTGCCGCCCGCGTCGCGCACCCACTGCGCGCCGTCCCACGAGGCGTTCAGCGTGAACCAGATCGAGGAGCCGTCCGCGTAGATGCGGAGGTGCGTCGCGGCTGAGCCGGAAGCGTTCGAGTCGAGGATGAGCGCCTTCGTCCCTCCGAGCGGCGGCTGCCGGATCGAGCGGTGCTGGCCGGTGTTCGCCTCGTTGCCTCGGAAGTGGTCGCCCTCGTAGGTGTCGAGCACCTCGGCGAGCGCCGTCTCGACGTTCGCCGCGTTGAGGTTGTTGCCGGCGTCGGCGACCGAGATGGCGCTCGCGGCGTGCGCGCCGGCCGCCTGGTTCACGTGACCGTTGAGCCCGCCGAGCAGGGTCACGAGCGCGGCGCGCAGTGTGCCGGCCGCGATCGCGGTGGGCGCGCCCGCGATCGCGTCGATGCCGACCAGGCCGGCGCCGGGGGCGGAGGCGCCAGTGGCGATCAGGTCGGTGACGATCTCCTGGAGCTGCGCCTGGACGTTCGTGCCGGCGACGTTGTTGTGGGGCGTCGCCGCGATTGCGGCGGCGTTGTGGGCGCCCGTCGGCGCGCTCACGTGCGTGTTGAGGAAGCCGAGGAGCTGCGCGAGCTGGCTCTTCACGCTGCCCGCGGGGAGCGCGTTCGGCGCGCCCGCCGCTGCATCCACGCCGACGCGCGAGGCACCGGAGCTGCCCACCGCTCCGGTCGCGAGGTCGTCGATGAGCTCGTCGACGGCGGCCTGCACGTTGCCCGCGCCGACGAACCCGTGCGGCGCGTAGTCGATCGCGGTCGCCGCATGGCGCCGGGCGACCGCCGTGAAGTGGTCGCGCAGCTCGGCGTCGGTCTCGTCGAACGCCGCCTGCACCGTCGCGGCGAGCGGCTGGAGGATGCTCCAGGTCCCGGTGGTCACGGCCACCGAGGTGCCCTGCGCGAAGATGAAGGCCTGCCGCCGCGAGGTGTCGATGTCTGCGACGAGGATCTGCGTCTGCCCCGGCCGCCGACGCACGTCGCAGAGGAGCAACTCGTCGGCCTGAAGCGCCGGCTTCGGCGCGACGCCGATGGCCCCCTCGGGCGCCTGTCGCACCACGAGCTCAAACGACTCGTCGCGCCGGAAGAACACCTGCTGGGAGTTGCCGTCCGTGCGCGGGTCGGAGAGCTGGCGCTTGAAGCGAAGGAAGATGCCAAGCCAGCGCTCGTTGCCCACCGTGGCCACGTCGGTCGGGATGCCCACGAGGTCGACGGCGCAGTCCACCGTCTGCCCGGTGCCGAAGAACATGCGCTGACCGAGGTTGTCGTAGGCACGCGCCGGAGCCGTCAGGTCCACGGTCAGGTCGGGCACCGGCGCGTGCGGCGCGGGGACGGCGCCGGAGACGATGCCGTAGATGTTCAGGTCGGCGGCGAGGTCCCGGTCTGCCTTCTCGAGCAGCGCGAACCCGAGGTCGAGCTCGGCCTCGGTGACGCGCTGGCGGAAGTAGAAGTCGACGCGATCGGCCATGTCCTTGCCTCGGAGCGCCCACGTGGCCCTCCAGGGAGGCAAAGCCGGCCGAGGCCATTCTCGGGGACAGCGCGGTTATGATGGGGGGTGACCACGCGCTTCGGCGGCCTGACCTTCGAGGGACCGTTCGACTTCGTTTCGAGGTCGTGGCGAGGGATCATCCGTCGCGAGCCGATCGTCTATCGGCTTCGGGTTTGGGAGGCAGAGGCATCGACCTTCCGCTCGATTCCGAGGGCGGGTGGGGTCGATTCGGACGGCGTGCTCGACATCGGAGAGTCCGACGACGGACGTCGCCGGCTCGATGACTTCTGCTGCGCCCTCGAAGGCAAACCCCGCTCACATCGCGCGGGGTGGGAATTCTCGATCAACGGCTACGACTTCGGCTCGGTCTTCGCCCCGGATAGCCTCCGCATCGAGTTCATCCACCTGGGCTCGAAGGAGCTCGCCGAAGCGCTCGAGCTTGCGCTACTTGAGGAGTACCGCTGGCGCTTCAAGGACCGACCGCCGCTCAACGGGTCGGCCGGGAAGTACCGGAAAGTCCATCAGTGGCTTGAACAACAGGGGCGCGCCGCGCGCGACAGCGACGGCTGGATCGACTTGTCTGGCCTCCTTCCGCTCAGTGCAGATCGGTCGTCTCCCCGAGGTCGCTGAGTCCCAGCTCCCAGTGGTTCGGCAGCACCGGCGGTAGCGGCTCGACGAGGTCCACGAAGTGGGTGTGCGCCGGCTTCAGGTACTCGACGATGGCGCGGAGCTGCTGGCGCTCGCGGTCGGTGAGGATGCGCGCGACCTCGACGTTGAAGGCGTAGCGCGCGAAGCGGTCGGAGGGGCCGAGCACCCAGTCGACGCCGAGCAGCGACTCGCCGAGATAGAGCGTGTCGGCGTTGAAGGGTGTGATGGCCGAGATGTCGATGCCGAGGAAGAAGCGGATCGCGTTCTGGATGCCCTCGGCCGTCCCCTTCTGCCGGTACATCTCGACGAGGACCGACGCGAGGCGACGTTTGCCCATCGCGTCGAGCTCGAACGGGAACGGGGTGCCGAGATCGCGTAGGATGAGGTCGACGAAGGCCTCGGGCGCGCGCTCGAGGTCGAAGATGTCGGGCCAGCGATCGACGTCGGCGAGCAGGAGGTCCGTCACCTCCTGCAGGCACGCGATGAATCGGAACAGATCGCCGGTGTGATCGTCGCGCCGGTTGTGCTTCGGCAGCATGCGCCACAGGTCGAAGCGGCGTGTGAGTGGGCGCGCGGGTCGGAAGCCCGTGAAGCTCGCGCGGTCGTAGGGACCGAGGACGGGGTTGCCGAAGAGGTCTGTCACGCCGATGGCCACGACCTCGTGAAGCACGTCGGGCGTCATCTCGGTGTCGAGCGTGAGGAGCACGACACCCCCCTCGACGTTCACACCGGCGACGGCGACCGAGACGGCCGGCGCTCCCTTGGGCGTGAGGAGGAAGCTTGCACCGCTCGGGACCAGCACGGGCTCGTCGAAGGCCACACGCACGGACTTCTGCGCAAGCGCCTGTGCGCCGACGACACGCGGCGCCGTCCGGTCCTCGACGACGAACGAGTACACCTCGTCGAGCGAGGCCGCGCCCCCTACGGTCTGAGCGAGCACGCGCACGTGGACGGTGGCCAGGCTCGCGAGCGGCACCACCGGGTGCAGCACCACACGCAGCGTGTCAGCGCCCTGCGTGACGCCGGCGAGCGGCCCTGCGAAGGCAGGGGCAAGCTCGGGCACGGCGCTGCCGTCGAACGCGAGGACGCCGTCGATCCACACGCGCGCGGTCGAGCGCTCCACGCCGTCCGGCCCGGTGTCGACCAGTTCGAGGGCGATGGTCGCGTCGATGGGCACGCCGCTCTCGCCGGGGCTCGGATCGCGGTTCACGAGCACGAGCCTCGGCGTCGTCGCGAGGAGCGCCACCGAGTCGACGTAGAGCGCGGGCAGCTCGATTGTGCTCATGCCGGGCTCCTCACGCGGTCACCAGCTCGAGCCGCACGCCGATGGTGTGCAGGCCAGACAGCTTCGAGACGTTCGCCGCGAGGTCGGTGACGAGACGCTCGCGGCCGGGCTTGGCACGCATGGACGCGAGCTTGGTGCCATCGACGACGATGCTGGCCTCCCACGCGAGCCCCGGAGGGGTCGACGCGGGCACCCGCAGCCGCAAAAGCGCGCGCACCAGCTTTACGCCGGTGAGGTCCGTGTCCTGCGTGACCTCGGCGTGGTCGCCCGGCGCGAGCTCGAACAGGCGCCCGGGCTCGTCGTCGCCGAGGACGAAGGCGTAGTCGCCGCCCGTCGCCTTCGACGTCGCGAGGCGCCCCTGTCCGCGCCCGAGACGGCTGGTGAACGCGGTCAGCGCCATCGCTCACACCTGCCGGAACAGCTCGAGGTGGTCGAAGTAGGCGCGCCGCGTGACGTCCTTCACGGAGAAGCCGAAGCCGCCGCGCCCCGACGTGAGCGGCTGCGAGCCGGAGTTGATGCCGAGGTGGTCGTCGATGAACTCCACCATGCCGGACACGGGCTGCCAGTCGGGCGGCGTGCCGAGCGCGTGCAGCGCGAGGTCGTTCTGGAAGACCTTGAGGACGACGTCGCCGTTGGTGTTCACGATGACGTCGAGGCGCAGGTGGAGCCACGTCGCCTGCGCAAACGACGCCGCCGACTTGAGCAGCACGCCGGGCCCGTCGGCCGTGGGTAGGCCGACCGTGACTGCGCCCTTGCGGAGCACGATGCGGTGCGGATCGTCGTCGGAGAGGCCGAGCAGGTACGCGCTGTCGTTGACCGAGTTGCCCTGGCAGCAGAGGAACAGGAACGGCGAGAAGCCAGTGGGACCACCGCCCGGTCCGCGCTGCACGACGCCGCGAATCGAGCCGCCCTTGGCCATCGGCGCGAAGCTCGCGAGGTTGGCGAAGAGGCCCACCGCGCCCTCGACGGCCGCGAGCGAGTTGAAGGCGTAGAGGAAGCTGCCGCCGCCCGGTGGGCGCGCGATGCCCGCGGTCACGCCTCGGTCCACGGTCGCGATGTCGAGCCCGTCGTTGAGGTACGTCCAGTCTGCTTCGGCCATTGCTCGCTCCTCACTGCGTCGTCGCGGGCGTCCACCCGTTGTTGAAGTCCTCGACGGCCTGCGCGCCCGCGTCGAACATCGCGGTGCTCGAGGTGACCGCCGCCCACGTCCAGGCGTAGAGCTGGTTGCTGCGCCACTCGTCCTCGAAGTCCTCGCGCGGCTCGCCGTCGAAGACGCCCGTCGCGGCGATGACGTCGGCCCACTCGCGCGCGTAGGGCACGTTGCTCCAGCCCGACTCGCAGTCCTCGGCGGCGTTGCCATCGAAGGTCGCGGTGACGAGCTGCGCGGGCGGCAGGTCGTAGAGGTAGACGACGTTGGCCCAGCCGCTCTCGAACTCCTCGTACCCCTTGAGCGCGCTGTCGAAGAACGCGAGCACCACGACGACGTCGTCGATGGAGTCGAGCAAGTCGAACCAGCGCTCGAAGTCCTCCCACGCCTCTTCGGGCGCGGTGCCGAAGCCCGCGATCTCCTCGAGGCTCGTCACCGCCGAGAGCGTCCAGTGCTCGGCCTCGCCGGGCAGCGCGCCCGCGTCCTCGAAGCTGGGGTTGAGGATCGCCATCAGAGCAGCTCCCCGGTGTCTCCGTTGGTGAGCGTCACGGTCCGCAGCACCGGGAACTCGCGCACGTTGAGGCGCACGTCGGCAGGCAGGCCGTTGAGCGTCAGGTCGAGACGCGCGTCACCCATCTTCCGCACGCCCGGCGTGTCGCGGATGACGTTGAAGAGGTCGCTCCAGGCGATCTCGCCAACGGGGTTACCCTCGGCGTCCTTGATATTGAACCCGAAGTCGACGAGCGGGTTCGGCGTGCCGTCGGGCTCGTTCACGCGGAAGTACGAGGCGAGGTTCGCGCGCACGCGATCGCGCACATCGTTCGCTGCGTAGCCTTGGCGTAGGAAGATGCGCGCGGCGACGTCGACGGTCTTGTAGACCGGGTCCTGCACGCTGACCTGAAACGTGAGCGTGCACGGGTAGACCTCGGTCACCTGCTGGAGCACGAGGTTCTTGAGCGCGGGCGTCGGCATCGCGCCGGGCGCCTGCGACTGCGGGATGACGTAGAGGATGCCGGTGTTCTCCGCGATGGTCGGGTCCTCGTTCGACGTGAGCATCAGCGCGCGGGCGACGCCGGAGAGACGACGCGCGTTGATCTCGAAGTCCTCGCGCGCGACGGTGCGCGTGAGCGCGCGCAAGCTCTCGGGCGCGAGCAGCTTCGCGGAGGCGACGGTCTGCCGGTCCGCGCCGCCCGAGGCGGGTGCGGGGTTCCGCACGCTGACCTGCACTGCGTTGCCGTAGGCGTCCTTGAAGGCGCCCTCGAGGACGGCGATGCGCTCAGCGTCGACGTTGCCCGCGCTGCCGCCGCCCGTCTTGTAGGTGACCGAGACGGTGCCGCTCGGGGGCATGCCGCTCACACCGTTTCCGAAGCGCAGCGTCGCGCGATCGTTCTGGTCGACGGCGACGACGAAGTGCCGGTCGTTGGGGCGCGAGTCGAGGAAGCTGTCGACCTCGGCGAACGCACCCTGCGGCGTCGAGACGATGGCCGAGTCGTCGAGGTACGGCGCGAAGTCCAGATGCAGCGCGAGGTCGGCGAGCCCGCGCGCGTCGAAGAGTTGCGTGTGCGCCTTCGAGTTCTCCACCAGCGCGAGGACGCGCGGAGGATCCGCGGCGTCCGCGATGACGGCGGGCGCGAGGAGCTGGAAGCGCACTGGCTCGGTGACCTCCTGCGTGCGCAGCACCGTGCCGGCCGGGATGGTGACGCTGGCCACCGGCACGCGCGCAAGCTGGAGCCAGACCTCAGCGGTCGCCGCCTGTGCGCCGTGGAGCCGGTAGCCGAGCATCTTCGCCAAGGCCATCACGCTCTTGCGCTGCGTAGCCGTGACGAGGCGCGACTCGCGAGCGAGGTTGTCCTGGTAGAAGGTCAGGACGTCGCCGACGTAGGCGTAGAGCTCGACGAGCAGGTTTCCGAAGCTGGCGACGTCGAAGTCGGTCCAGTCCGGGAACACGCTCTTGATGAGCGCGATCAGCCGCGCCCGAAGGGCGTCGAAGTCTTTGTCGGTGTAGTCGACGGACTCGGGCAGCGTGGCCACGGCGGGATGCCTCCGGGGAGGCAAAGCCCCGGAGAACCGGCCTTCGGGGACGGGCTCACCGCTCGATCGACACGTCCACGGCCGCGTTGGTTTCGCGCTCGCGAACGCGCACCCGCAGCGTGAGGGCCGGACCGTCCTGCTCGACAGCGAGGCTCACGAGGGTGGCGCCGGGGACCCAGCGCTTGAGGGCGTCCCGCACGTAGACGCGGGCCAGCTCCTTCAGGGCGGCGTCGTTGCGCTGGTGGCGCAGGAGGGCCAGTCCCGCGCCGAAGTTGGTGCGCCAGGGCAGCTCGCCCGACGAGCGCGCCGTGGCGCCCTCCGTGAGCAGGGCTTGGCGGACCTTCGAGGCCAGCAGCGCCTCGCCGCTGCCGACCGCGAAGTCGCGCTTCTTATCGCGCCGAAACGGGATGAGGAGGTTCTGGGCTTCGCGGCTCATGGCGCTCTCCTCACGGCACCGGGATGGCGCCGCGCACGTCCTGGAGCGCCTTCACGATGGCGTCGATCGGCGGCACCACCTCGTCGAGCGGACGTCCCGCGAGGTTCGAGAGGTCGGGCACCTCGGGCGCGCCGACCATGCCGAGGAAGATGTTGAGGATGCCGATGAGCTTTCCGAGGCTCGCGAGCGCCTTGCCGACGTTCGCCGCCTCGGTCGCGACGTTCGCCTGCGCGCAGCTCGTGATGGCCATGAGCCCCGCGTCCTCGAGCTCGGTGGCGCGATCGATGGCGCCGAGGATCTGCTGCATCTGCTGCTGCAGGTGCAGGAGCTGATCGCGCGCCTGCCTCAGCGTGTCGATGACCAGGTCGATGATCCCGATGATGGTGTACGGCAGCGAGAGCTGCGGGATGAGCTTCAAAAGCTTCGACACCTTCTCGGCCAGCTCGGGGATGCACGCGGCGAGCGCGGTGGGGTCAGGCGGCGGCCCGAGCGAGTCCGGGATGGCCTTCACGCAGTTGAAGACCGCCACCACGGTGTCGATGATGTCGAACACGGGCATCAGCGGCGTGAGCGCGGGTTGGATGGCCTCCATCAGGTTGAACTGCTGGATACTCACGCCGCCCGGTAGCGTGATGACCGGCGGATCGCCGAGCTCAGGGATTTCGAGGCAGATCGGGAGGGCCACGTTCGTCTCCTTCAGATGGGGGCGGCGATGGGCCGGACGACGCGGCCGCCGATGGTGATCTGCGTGCCCTCGATGCTGATGGCGCCGACCGCGCGCAGCGTGAGCGCCGTCGTCGCCTGCAGCGTCATGGTGTTCTCCTCGGCGTCGAAGACGAGGTGGTCGCCGGTCTTCCTGTTGGTGAGCCGGAGCTTCCGCCCGCCGCTCGTCTCATCGAGCTCGACGCGAAAGGTCTGCGTCGCGAGCACGCGGTTGTCGGGCGGGTTCTTCTGCGCCTCCTCGGGGACCTCGCTCTCTCCGTTCGGCTTCCCCCAGTGCGCCGCGAGGTAGTACGGCGCGTCGACGTTGCCTTGGTTGAAGAAGACCGCGACCTCGGCGCCCTCCTCGGGCACCGCGAAGAAGCCCCGGTCCTTCGAGCCGCCGCCGCTCGTCCCCAGCGGCCACGCCCACGCGCTCTCGGGCTCGAGGACGCCCGGGATGCAGACGCGCACACGACCGAGCTGCTCCTCGTCGTCGCGCTTCGTCACGTAGCCCACGTACATGCCGAGGAGCCGCGAATCGTGCGTGTGGATGTCGTCGTCGAAGGTGCTCATCGCGTGATTCCTCAGTACATGCGGCTGACGCCGGCCTCCGGGTCCTCGACGCCGACGACGTTGCCGTCGTGCCGGTACTCGACGACGGTGCGGCCCGTCTCCGGGTCGACGCGCTCGAGCTCGGTCACGGTGCTCGTGCCCGTCGCCGGTGTGGTGCGGTTCGGCTCGCCGCCCTGCGGCTGCCCTCGTGCGTTCGGGCCCGCGCCTCGGCGAGCGCCGGTGCCGTCGCGCGTGAGCTTCAGGTCGACGACGTAGCCCGAATACGAGATGACGTGCTTCGCCTCGGTCACGTAGTACTTGCCCGAGAGCAGGCTCGAGATGCCGCGCACCTCGACGACCTGCTTCGCGCGCAGCGTCGGGTCGCCCACCACCTGCAGCGCGAGCTTCACCGTCTCGCGTTCGGCGCGGCGGAAGCGCGCGGCAGACTCGCGCTCGGCGGCAGCGGGCGTCGGCGCGGAGGTCGGATGCACGCTGGTCGTCGCGTTGCGCTCCTGGAGCGAGGTCTCGCCGGTCTCGCGATCGACCACCTCGAGGACGTCGCTCAGCGTCGCGCGCTCGACCGTGGCGCTCGTCGCCGCCGACTCCACCGTGGTCTTGGCGAGCGGATCGCGCCCACGCACCTCGACGCGGCCGGCGCGTCGCTGGAGGTCGCTCTCGACGCTGACCGAGATGATGTCGCCGCGCCCCGGGTCGGAGAACCACGTCAGCACGTGCTTCGGCGCGCTGGCCTGATCGCGCGAGCGCCAGTGAAAGCCCGTGTCGTCGACGAAGTACTCGTACTCCTCGCGCGCGGCGAGGCGCCGCAGGAAGCGCGCATCGGTCTCGGCGCTCTGACTGATGGTGTCGAGCACCTCGCCGGCGTCCTCCACATCGAGGAACTCGCCCTCGTAGCCGTGCTCGGCGGCGATCTCCCGCACGACGTCGGCGCGCGACTTGTTCGCCCAGGAGCGTGTCTTCGCCTCGCGGTTCATCAAGACACTCGTGGCCTGGCCCTCGATGGTCAGTGTCTGGAAGCCCTTGAGCTTCTTCACGACGACGCGGCGCGGTGGCGCCATGTTGCCGGGGTAGCCCCAGGACACTTCGAGCGTCGCGCCGCCCACCAGCTCCGCACGCTCGAACAGCGCGAGGTCGAAGTTGTCGAGCTGGAGCGAGACCTGGTCGGCCTTCTTCTCGGCGTCCTCGTAGGTGAACGCGATGATGCGCCCAGCGAGGTCGAGCGGCTCGCCGCTGGGTGCGCGTTCGTTGTCGAGCAGCGTGATGCGGACGCCGGGCCCGCTGCGGTCGACGATGGTCATGCGTCGAACCTCCGGCGCTGCTCACTGAGGATGACGTCGGTGAGCACGCGCAGGCTGGGCACGACGAGGCGCCTGCCCACGTCGAGCTCCAAGGTCGGGTCCACGATGGGGTCGGGCTGGAAGTCGGCGAGCACCCACCAGAAGCCGCAGGCACGCGGCAGCGGCGCGAAGTAGCGGCCGGCGAGGCCTTCGAGCGAGTCGCCCTGCGCGACGACGTGGACGCGGGTGTCCGTGTGCTCCTTGAAGCGGTACGGCTCGCGCTCGCTGAGGAAGCGGCGCCCCAGCTCGTCGGGCACGCCGAGCGCGAAGGAGTGCCGAGAGCCGGTGCGAGGGGCCATGCCGAGGCAAAGCCGCGCGCCCAGTCTCTCGGGGACTACAGCTCGGCCTCGCGCAGCTCCTCGCTGGTCACGCGGGTGTCGAGAATCTCCTCGAACGTCACGCTGGCCGCGTAGACCAGCACGGTTCCATCGACCGCGAGCTGCTTGTAGGTGAACTCGACGCTGGCGACGACGCACTCGACGGTGACGACCTCGGGCCAGATGAACAGCACGCGCGGTGGCGCAGTCGCGGCGACGTCCTCGGTCCCCTCGGGTGGCACGGTGAGCGCGCGCAGGAATGCCCTGAACTCGAGGATGTTCACGTCGCCGGGCTGCTCGGCGGCGAAGTAGCGATCCAGGTAGAACTCGACGCCCGAGAGCTGACGGTTCGCAGTGCTCTGGAACTGGAGTACCTGGTGCGAGAGCCCGGGCACGGCGAGGCGGTTCCAGTTCACCTGCAGCTTCTCGGAGAGCTGCGTCGGGTTGAACAGGCACTCGATGCTCTCGCCGCTCGTGACGTTCACGAGCACGCAGCGCGGTGGTCGGGCGATGGCTCCGTCGAACGACACGTTTGACCTCCTCAGTACGCCGGGACCGGCGAGAACGAGCGGGTGGCCGTGTCGCGGTCCGCTCGATGGACCGCGGTGGCGAGCGTGGTGCCGTCCACCTGGAGGTTGACCGTGATGGGCGGCGACGCGGGCGGCGTGGCCGGCGTCATCGGGAAGGACGCGGGCACGGCGGGCGTCATCGCCGCGACGGCAGGCATCGTGGAGGTGGCCGCGTCGAGCGCGGTCAGCGTCGAACCAGCGGGCGCCACGGTCACGCCAGCCGTGACCTCGTCGACGCCCTCGAGCAGACCGCGCTCGATGTCCTGGCGCAGGCTGCGGATCGCGTCGGCCCCACCCAGGTCGGCGCCGAAGACGCCGGCGATGGTGTCGATGACGCCCGCGATGGTCTCGACGAAGCCGAGCAGGAGCTGCGCGAGGAAGTTGATGGTGTTGAGCACCACCTTCTTGAAGCCCACCCACACCTGCGCCCAGTTGCCGGTGACGAGGCCACCGAGGATGTCGACCACGCCGCCAATGAAGCCCACCACCGAGCGGAACGCCGCGATGATGACCGCGAGGCGGTTCACGACGAACGACACCATCACACCGATCGCTCCAGCGATGCCGGCGGCGACGTAGCCGATGACCGTGCCGAGGAACTCGGCCACCGAGCGCAGCGCATCGAGCGAGCCGCCCGCCTGGCCGCTGGCGCTCGACGTGAAGCCGAACATCGCGCCGAGCTTGCCGAGCTCCTGGAAGACGAGGGAGACCGCGTTCTTCACCGCGTCGAACACGGGCTGAAGCGGCGCCATCGCCGAACGGAAGGTGTTGATGGCGCTCGTGACGACGTCGATGACGAACGTGAGCGCGCCGACGAAGACCTCGACGAGCACGCCTGCGATCTGTCCGAGGATGCGGCCGAACGCGGCGAAGTCGTCGGACGGGATGCCCGCCGCTGCGTTGGCTGACTCGCCCGCGACGAGGCCCAGCGCCTGGCCGAGCCTGGTGAGCGCGCCGACGAAGGCCTCGAACACGGGCGCGGCTGCCTCGATGGCGGCGCTGAAGCCCTCGCCGATGCCCTGGAAGAAGCGCTGGATGCGGAAGGCGATCTGGTAGACGCGGATGAGGAACGTCTTGAGCCCCGCGTTCTCGGCGCGGTTCAGCTCCTCGCGGACCGCGCCGGAGAAGCCGCCCTGCTCGAAGAGCTGCACGAGCCCTCGGAAGGCGAGCTTGATGCGGTCCCAGACGCGCGCGAAGAAGTCGGCGATGCCGCCGACGTTGCTTCGGAACGCGACGACGAAGCCTGCCACCACGGCCGCGAGCACGCCGAAGATGAGGATGGCCGGAAGGATGGTGGCCATCAGCCCGCCGAGCGTGATGCCCGCCGCCTTGAGCCCGATGAGGAGGAGGGCGAAGCCCGCCTTGGCGGCGATGACAGCGCCAACCAGCGCGACGACGGCGCCCGCCCCGACCACGAAGGCCGCGAAGGCCCGCTTCACAGGTGCCGGGAGCTGCCGGAACACGTTCAGCACCGCATTCACGACCTCGACGACGATCGTCACGAGCGGCTTGAAGACCTGCGCGAACGGCTCGCCTGCGACGATGGCGAGGGTCTCGAGCGAGCCCGCGAGGAGCTGCTTCTGCCCCTCGAAGGTGTTGAGCATCTGCTCGCGGAAGCGCGCGGCCGTGCCCCCTGCGTTCTCGAACTGATCGCGCAGGTACGCGATGGCCGCTGCGCCGCGCAGCGTCTCACCGGAGTTCGTGCGTACGCCGTTCGTGACCTGTGTGAGGATGGCGTTCACGCCGCCGAGCGCCTCGCGCCCGAACGTCGACAGCAGGAAGGCCGACCGCTGCGCCTCGCTCATGCGATCGAGCTGGGGAGCGAGGTCGCCGAGGATGTCGAGGAAGCTGCGGAAGCGGTTCTGCGAGTCCGTCACCGACACGCCGACGCCGCGCAGCGCCTGCTGGACGCGCGGATCGGCCATGCGCTCCATCGCGACCGCGACGGCGGTGGAGGCGCGCTCGACGCCGGGCACGACATTCTTCACGAGGCCGAGGGAGATGAGCGTCTCGGAGAGCGACTGGTGGAGAGCCTGGGCGCCGCGCGAGGCGGTACCGAGGGCCAGCGGGAGCTCGCTCGCATCGAGCGCGAACACGTTGACCGCCTGCAGCATGCGGTCGACGGAGATGGAGGCCTCGTCGATGGAGAGGCCAAACGCCTTCATGGCCTGCGAAGCCAGCCCCGCTGCCTGAGACGGGGTGAGCTGGCCGAGGGAGCCCGCCGCGAGGTCGAGCACGGGGTTCAGCAGGCGGACCGACTCGGTGACGTTGAAGCCGGCGGCGGCGAGGTCCTGCAGCGCCTGCGTCGCCTGCGTCGGCGAGAACTGCGTGGCGAGGCCCGCTTCGATGGCGGCGTCGTGGAGCCGAGTCAGCTCCTCGGCCGTCGCGCCCGCGATGGCGCCTGCGGAGGCGACGGCCTGCTCGAACCGGCCTGCTGCGTTGGCGAGCGAGAACGCGGCCCCCACCGTCGCGGCGCCGGCCGTGAACACGGCGAGCCCCACGCCGAGCTGCTGGAACGCGCTCTGGATGTTCTCGGTGCCGAGCCCGACGCGGCGGTCGAGGCTCATGAAGTTGCGCTCGAGGTTCCCGATGGCCCCCGAAGCGAGGTCGCGCGCGGTGAAGACGAAGCCGAGGCCGAGGTTGTTGAGCGCCACGGGTCACTTCCTCCCTCGACCGTTGCGCGCGGCCTTCTCCAGCTCCTTCGCTTCGCGCGCGCGCTGACTGCCGATCCGCTCGATGAGCCAGTCGCGATCGGTGGTCGGCAGGTCGAGGGCGTCGTCCAGCGTCACCGCGAGGCCCGAGCCTCCGTGCTGCTGCCAGCAGAGCTGGAAGAGGCCCTCGCGCCAGGTCTCCATGTTCACGTCGGGGAAGAGCTGCTCCGGGCCTTCCGCCTCGCGGTCCTGTCCTTGCCCGGCAGGAAGAACCCCTTGTCGAAAGGGAGCTCCACCTCCTGCGTCTGGAAGCACTCGGGGCACTCGATCTCGATGGTGGTGTCGACGCCGCAGTCGACCCGGTCGAACTCGTCGACGAGGAAGTCCGCATCGCGCATCGTCAGGTCCTCGAGGAACTGGCGCTTCGCCTTCGCGTCCACGCCGTCGATCTCGAGCACGCGGTACGCAAGCACTGCAGAGAGCAGCTTGTCGGGCGCGGAGCGCTGGAGCGCGGGCAGCTTCCGCTCGTCATCACCGGTCAGCAGCTTGAACGCGACCTTCTTGCCCGCGTCGGGCAGCGTGGTCTCGAAGCGGTTCCCGCCGACGAACGCGACGCGGCTCTCCTCGGAGAGCTTGCGCACCGGGAGCTTCGTCAGGTCGATCTCCCAGTCGATGCGCGCGCGGCAGTTGTCGTTCCGGCACGAGACTCCGAAGGCGTACTCGGGGCCGTAGGTCAGCGCGCGCACCATGAGCAGCGCGAAGAAGCGATCGCCCTGGAGCACCTTGCCGAGGTCGAGCTTGGCGCCTTCGGCGAGAGCGTAGGGCCCGGGGTCGAGGGTCTCCTCCCAGCAGGCCGCGAGCAGCTCGTCGACCTGGCCGCCGCTCTTGGCGAGCTTGCGGTCCGCGAGGACGCGCTCCTCGCGCACCTTCATGCCGCGAACGCGGCCCTTGAGCCCCGAAGGGCACGTGATGACGTCTGCCATGCGCTGCCTCCACGGGGGCAAAGCTGGCCGGAGGGCACGCGGGGGACAACGACCCTCGCGGTGAGGCGAGCCCGTGGCGTATGGTGGTTAGGATGGTCGCCATCGCGCGCAGGGGGCTGAGCCCCGAGTTCCTCGCGGACCTCCAAGGAGGTTTGCTGGCGCCTATCCGCGAGCGCGTGGCGAGGGACCAGAGCCTCTGCCTCGAGCTGCGCGAGGACTACATCAACGTCTACTACCGGGGCGGGAACGTGATGCGGGTGTCCCGGGCCAACGGTGGCTATTCGGCGTTCTTCGACACGAAGTACTTCCAGGGAGTGGTGCCCTCGATGCCCGGAGCTCGCCTACGCGAAGCCTCCGACGTCGCGGCCTGGCTGGCTGCGCTCCCCACGCTGAAGCAGGCGATGGACCTCGCGCAGCCCGGCGAGGAACGAGAGGTCCAGCAACTCATCCTTCGCGACAACAACCTCGGATGCATCGCGCGCTCGACCGACTACTACGTCTGCGACATCGAGTACGCGAACCACCACGGCCGCTTCGACCTCGTCGCGGTCCGGTGGCCATCAACGCCCACCGCGCGGAAGAAGCAGGACGGCCATCGCCTCGTGCTCGGCGAGGTGAAGGTCGGCGACGGAGCGCTCGAAGGGACTGCCGGTCTTCACGCTCATTTAGATGACGTGAACGGCTACCTCGCCGCGCCCCGCAACCTCGCGGCGATCAAGGAGGAGATGCTCCGCGTCTTCAACCAGAAGCGCGCGCTCGGCCTGGTCGACTGCGAGAAGGACCTCAGGGGCTTCAGCGACGAGCCGCCCGTGCTTCTCCTCGTCCTCGTCAACCACGACCCGGACAAGTCCCGGCTCCGTGAGCTGCTCCGCACCCTGCCTCCGAGCCCGCACGCGGAGCTGCGCATCGCCACGGGCAGCCTGCTCGGCTACGGACTCTACGATCCCGCGATCCTCACGATCGACGAGGCACTCGCGCGCTTCGAGGCCTGCATCTGATGGCCACAGGCCCCGTCCTCACGATCCACCGGGCCGCTGATGAGATCGGCGGTAACTGCATCGAGCTCGAACACGATGGGCACCGGCTGCTCCTCGACGCGGGCAGCCCGCTGGTGGGCGACGGGACCCCCGAGCCGCAAGGCGCGATCCCGCGCACCCTGGACACGTCGAAGGACCTCGCGGGCTTGGTCATCTCCCACCCGCACCAGGACCACTGGGGCCTCCTCCGCTCGCTGCCAGCATCGTGGTCGGTGTGGAGCGGTGCTGCGTCCGAGACGCTGATTCGGATGACGGCGTCGCTCTCGGGCGGCGGCGTCGCCCAGAGGTTCCAGACGTACCGCCCGCACGAGCCGTTCAGCGTCGGCCCGTTCACGATCACGCCGTTCCTCACGGACCACTCGGCTTTCGACGCGCACATGCTGCTCGTGGACGTCGGCGGCAAGCGCGTCCTGTACTCGGGCGACTTCCGCCGCGTCGGGCGCAAGGCAGCCCTCGTCGATGGGCTGATGAAGAACCCGCCGCCCGGCGTGGATGTGCTCCTCCTCGAGGGGACCACGCTCGGTCGCGCGGAGGCGTTCCCGACCGAGGCCGCGCTCGAGGACGCCTTCGTCTCGCTGCTCCAGCGCACGCCCGGGCGCGTGTTCATCACGTGGTCCGCGCAGAACATCGACCGCACCGTCACGATCTACCGGGCCTGCAAGAAGGCGGGGCGGACCTTGGTCCTCGACCTGTATACCATCGACGTCATGGAGCGCCTCTCGGCGCTGCGCGACACGCTCCCCAGGCTCGGATGGCCCCAGGTGCGCGCCGTCATCACGTCGAGCATGAAGTGGATGTACGAGAGCCCCGACCGCATGAACGCGCCCGCGTTCGTCGAGCGCGTCGCGACCTCGGGTCACGCGATGGGGGCCGCGAAGCTGGCAGAGATGCGCGATGCCGTCGTGATGCTGCGCTCATCGCTCCTCCGCGACTTCGTCAAGAAGGGCGTCGAGCCTACCGCCGACGACGCTTGGGTGTTCTCGATGTGGTCCGGCTACCTGAAGACGCCCGAGTACCAGCAGGTGCGTGCGGCCTTCGAGGCGGCAGGCGCGACCTTCGCGCAGATTCACACGAGCGGTCACGCCTCGCGCGACGATCTCGAGGAGTTCGCGCGCAGCATCGCCCCACGCCGCCTCGTGCCGATCCACAGCTTCACGTGGGACGAGCACCTCGACGGCTTCGAGAACGTGCAGCGTCTCCGCGACGGCGAGCCGTTCACGATCCCGTGAACATTACTGGATGAGTTCGAAGAAGTCGTACGTGAGCGTCACCGACTCGATGACGTTCTCGTCGCTCTCGTTGTCCCATTCGCCGGCGACGAACTTCACCGGCCACGCGCGGGAGAGCGACCAGCGGCGCAGGGTGAGGCCGTCGCGATCCTGCTGCACTATGTCGAGGTTGCGCTTGTAGTTTACGTCGGTGAGCCCGAGGCCGCTCGACGTGATGGCGACGTCCTGGAACCAGTCGAAGAGGTCGCGGTCCTGCGTGGCGCCGCGCTCGAGCGTGACGTCCGAGAACGTGAGGCGTCCGGGGCTCTTGTTCGGGATGAGCGAGCCGCCCTCGAAGTACTGCACGTTGGCGACCTCGACGGAGAGCTCGCTCGCCTTCTGGAAGCCGGCGTGGCCGACGTCGTCGATCTCCACGACGAACTTGAACTTCTTGTGGAAGCTGCGCGGGTTGCCGATGACGGTCATGGGTTAGCTCCTCATCCCTCTGCGGCCGCGAGCTCGGCCTCGAGCGCGCGCGTGTCCTGGCTGATGCGGAGGATGATGAACTCCGCGGGCTTGTTGGTGGCGAGGCCCACGCGGGCGATGAGCTTGCCGGCGAAGATGACCGTGGGCGTGTTGAGCTGCTCGCTCACGTCGACGAAGAACGCCGTGCTCGGCGTCTTGCTGCGGAAGGCTCCGTTGTTCATCTGCGCGAGCAGGAAAGCGGTGATGGTGCGCCGGACCTGCGCGCGCAGCCCCTCCGTGTTGTTCTTGTGCCGCGCGAACTGGAGGCCCTGCTTCAGACTCCGCTCGATGAAGATGACGCCGCGACGCTCCGCGACGTAGGGGAAGTTGCCGCTGCCCTTGAGCGTGCGCGAGCCGTCGATGAAGCGCGGCAGGCCCGGCCCCGTCGTCAGCGGGTTGATGCGATGCGGATAGACGAGGTCGCGCTTGTTCTCCTCGAGGACCTCGTCCGTCTCGAAGCCGAGGACGCCGAACATGCGCCCCGCCTCGATGCCTGCGGGCGGGTCGTAGACGCCGCCCGGCTGCGCCGAGTCCGTGCGCGCGAAGACGCCGGCCACGATGCCCGAGGGCGGGACGACGAGCTGCTCGGCCGACCCGAACACGCTCTTGGCCGGGTTGAGCACCTTCACCCGAGGCCAGTAGATCGCCCCGAATTCGGAGAGCTCCTCGAGCGCGGCCGTCGTCGCGACGTAGGTGACGATGTCCGTCGCGCTCTGGTTCGCGGGCGGATCGAGCACCGCGAAGACCGCGCCGTCGCGGTCGACCTCGCAGTAGCGCACCATCGCATTGTGGACGGCGGGCGTGGCGCGCCCTGGGACGAGGAGCAGCGACAGCTCCTGCACCTGGTCGAGCGCGTGAAAGCCCGTCTTGGCGGGCTCGCTGCCGATGAAGTCGTTGTCGTCGAGCCCCACGAGTCCGTCGCTGCCGCCCGTGAGGGCCACCGTCTGGGGCGGCGGGATGGGCGCACCCACGAGGAGCTGGTCGATGACGCGCACGTAGACGGAGCCGTTGCGCGCGTCGTTGACGATGCTCTCGACGTAGCGCGCTTCGCTCGGGTTCATCGAGAGGTTCGGGAAGGTCTCGCGGTAGGCGCCGTCCTCCACGACGAGCAAGTCGAACGCGCTCGGCGAGCCGTTCGTGGCGGCGCGAACCTCGGCCTCGACGCGGTTCGCGTAGGCGCCAGGGTCCTTGCCCTCCACGCGCACGGCGTTTGCGGTGCCCGAGGCCGCGCCAGAGTGGAGAGCGTTGTCGAGCGCGAACGCGGCAGCCGTCGCGGAGTTGGCCTGCACGCTGGCGCCGGGACCGGTCGCCACGGTGCGCACGTCGAGCACGCCGCCGATGCCAGCGTCGATGGTCACGGTGGGGATCGCCGCCTCGACGACGGCCTTCACCTCGGCGACCTCGACGGCCCGCAGGTTCGCGACGTTGCCGCCGCCGACCGAGGCAGCACCGGGAAACGCGAGCACCGCGTTCGCGGTGCCGCCGGTAACCTGCACGCGGCTCGCGGTGCCTTCGGTGTCGCTCGCCAGCCGAACGATGCCGCCCGGCGTGGTGGCGCGCCCGCCGACGATCACCGCGTTGATGGCGGCGGCGACCTCGGTGGCCGTGGCGTTGGCGATGTCGGCGAAGTCGGCGGCAGAGAACAGCACCGTCTGCTCGAGGCCGTTGTCGACGCGCAGGAGCAGCTCCATGCCGTCGGCGAGCGCGTACGGACCCGCGCCGCCCGCCGCCATCGCGGCCGCCGAGCCGTTGAACACTGCGTCGGCATCGGGCGCACCGTCCACGGCGAGGCGAACGAGATCTCCGTCGTTCAGCACGAAGGGCCCGGGCGCGGCGCCGAGCAGGATGCCCGGCGTGGGACCACCGCCCGCCACGAGGAAGCCCGCCGCCCGAACGGCGGTGGCGGTCGCTGCATTGGCGACGTTCGAGTAGTGCGTGGTGCGGACCACCCAGAGCTGCGCCCCGCCGTTCTCGAAGAAGCCCATTGCAGCGAGCGCGAGATCCGAGTCGGGCGTGAAGCCGCCGAACTTGGTCTGGAAGTCGTCGAACGACGTGCAGAGCACGGCTTCGCCGATGGGGCCGCGCTCGGTGACGCCGACCGCGCCCGCGACGGAGGTAGGAGCCGAGGGGATGCCGCGAACCTTCGGCTCCTCCTCGACGATGACGACCTTGGACGACAGGAGCTGTCCGCTCACGATGCACCTCGCTTGTTCTTCTTCGCCTTCACGTCAGGGCGGCTGACCTCGGCGAGCGAGGTCGTGTGAAAGGGTGGAGTCGCGGCCACGACGGGCTTCGGCAGCTCAGGCACGTGGCGCTTCACGGCGAGGTCGCCGCGCTTCACCGCGCGCACGACGTCTGGGATGGTCAGCACCGCGTCATCGAGCGCGGGGCTCGTCACGTCGCTCGCGAGCGTGAGGGACTTGGCCGTGCGCCGTGCCCGGCGCCCCTCCTCGACGTCGCAGCGGCACTCGCCGAGCGCCTTGCAGTACGTCTCGTGCGCGAGCACGAAGACGAGGCAGCGGCCGCTGGTGTTGGTCAGGGAGACGGTCACGGAGCACCTCCGGGAGCGATGGCCTGCGTCGGAAGCAGCTCGGGCTCGGTGACGCGCTTGCCGAGATCGAGGGGCAGCCCCTCGTCGACGTCGAAGCCGCGCACGACGAAGCCGCAGGTGAACGCGCGCACGTCGTCCTTGCCCGCAAGCTGCGTACGGAACTCGCCATCGGCGTCGAGCTCCCAGCGGACGGTGCCTCGCGACGCGTCGGCGGGATCGCGCTGCAGCTCGAGCCAGCGGTTGCGGTTCAGGAATGTCGCCACCGCCGCCATCAGGTTGAACAGCTCGGCGGTCCGCTCCGACGCGGCGGTGAGCGAGAAGACGAGGTCGACGGTGTACGGTGGCTTGCGCCGAACGAGCTCGGGCCCAGAGACGCCGCCCACCACGTCCTCATGGGCGACGTTCGCCGAGTAGAATCGGTTCGGGCGAAGCGTCGGCCCGGAGAGAACCAGCGACGGCACCTTCGCCATCGCGATGACGTTCAGCCCGTCGAGCGTCGTGTCGTCGTAGTCGACGCTGACCGTGGCGCTGACGTTGGCGAGCACCTGGCGCTTCAGCTCGCGCAGCATCTGCCGGATGACGCGAGTGAGATCGGCCTCGCGCGCAACGGTCGGACGCGAGAACCGGTAGGCGCTCGCGAGCACCACGGACTCGCCGGGGATCGGGTCGCCCGCCGCGTCGAGGTTCTGCAGTTCGACGTCGACGACGCCGACCGCGTGGACCGGCGTGCGGAGGTCGACGATCCGCTGCCCGGCCTCGTCACGGACGGACAGCACCTCGGCGAGCACACCGCCGAACAGCACCCGGACCCGGTTGGCGAGGTCGGCTCCGACGAGCTGCACGAGGTCGCCGCCGCTGGACGGCCCAGCGGCAGGCTGCACGGAGCTGAGAGTCGGGAGGGCCACGCGGAGGCAAAGCCACGGGACCTGCTGCTCAGGGGACGCGCCCCTTCACATCAGGGCGCGAGGCCAAGCTCCCTGGCGACGCGCTCGAGGAACCGCCTGCTGGCGCCCTCCCGGAACTTGTCGAACGCGGGCCGGAGGAAGGGGCGCGCCGGGACCTGCACGACGATGACGCCGCGCCCGCCGCCTCCCGTGGGCTCCTTGCCTGCCTTGCGGAGCAGGGCGAACAGGAAGCGCCGCATCTTCGGCGTGATGGGGATGATGACCGGCGGACCGCCGAACTCGTGGAGCTTCGCGAGGTCCACCATCGAGGCACCATCCTTCGAGCGTGCCGAACGCGAGACGCCGATGAAGGCCTCGTCGCCCTGCACGATCACGGTGATGGAGTTGCGGAGGTCGCCGCGGACGATGAGCGCCTTGCTCCCGCCGAAGCCCTCGAGCTGGCGGGCGGCGATGGTGAGCGGCGACGGCGGCTTCAGTGGCTCGCCACCGGGCGCTTGGCTCGTGAGCCCCTGGACGATGTCGTTGCGCAGGGCGTGAGCCTCCTGGCGCACGGCGGTGCCGATCGCCGCTTGCAGGCGCTGTGGCGAAGCGGTGAGGAGCCGCCGCGCCCGTGCCCAATCTCCCGTGCGCGAGACCGCCATCGCTTACCCCTGCTTGAAGCGAAGGCGCGGCACGTGCTCGTCGAGCCAGCCAAGCGCAACGTGCGTCGCCTCGTTGATGACCGCGCCCTTCCTCACGCTGATGGCCGAGAGCGCGAGCGACTTGGCCGTGACCTCGATGTCCGCGTCGCGGCAGCCGTAGTCCTTGAGGACGGAGGCCGTGAGCTGTGCCGAGGGCGTCGTGCCCGTGCGCCAGAACTGCAGCTCCAGGTTCGAGCGGTAGGCCTCGGCTTCCCAGCGGGCGCGCGCCGCGCGGTCCGCGAGGTAGCTGACCTCGTAGGAGAGCCCCTCACGATCGTGCTGCACGACGTGTTGGTGCTCGTGCACGCAGATGACGACCTGGTGCCAGAGGTCCCAGCCGCCCTTGGGCGAGCCGACCTCGAACGGCGTGTAGATGCGCCGGCCGATGGTGGTCGTGAAGTTCTTGAGGAAGCGCTCCTTGCTCTGGACGCCGAGCGCTTCGAGCCCGCGCGCGACGAGTTGCATCTCGAGCGCGCTCGACTTGTTGATGACGCTCGTGCGGAAGTGGTCCTGCATGAAGCGCCAGAAGGCCCAAACCTCCTCGGGCTTCACGTCGAGGAAGATCTTGCCGACGACCGGCAGCGACTGGAGGTAGCCCTTCATCGCCCACCTCCCGCCGCCGCGTCCGCGTCGCTCGCGGGCACGCAGGTGTGCCCGGTGATGTGACCGTCCTCGGTCGCCTCGTCGACGTACGCGCAGACGAAGGGCGCACCGCTCCGATCGCTCACGTCGTCGCAGTCGGCGAGCTCGTGGTAGCTGCCGTCCGCGTCGCAGATCTCGGCCGTGTTGCTGGTGCAGCGCGTTGCGCCCCGGACGCAGCCGTCGATGGGTCGGCAGTGCGCGCCGAGGCAGAGGGCGGCCAGGGCGCTGAAAGTGAGGGCTCGCATCATGATCCACTCCGTGCGGCTGCGCGGTC
>ERZ761602.3204-NODE-3204-length-23632-cov-10.807439_pt1 | contig 23632 bp, 23 predicted proteins | sample MGYA00512165_ERZ761602 | MGnify/ENA primary metagenome ERZ761602 (study PRJEB28899, sample SAMN02445085) | bioreactor sludge metagenome | biome: EBPR sludge; isolation source: Thorneside wastewater treatment plant | place: Australia: Brisbane, Thorneside...
GCGGTCGAGTTCGCGCAGCAGGTCGTTGGGGAACTCGATGTCGGCCTTGTCGATTTCGTCGATCAGCACCACCGACGGCGTTTCGCATTCGAAGGCCTGCCACAGCACGCCTTTGAGAATGTAGCTGCCGATATCGGCGACCTTGGCCTCGCCGAGCTGCGAGTCACGCAGGCGCGAAACGGCGTCGTATTCGTAAAGCCCCTGCTGCGCCTTGGTCGTTGACTTGATGTGCCATTGGAACAGCGGCCGCCCGAGCGAGGCGGCGACCTCCTCGGCGAGCATGGTCTTGCCGGTACCGGGTTCCCCCTTGATCAACAAGGGTCGCTGTAGCGTGACAGCGGCATTTACCGCGAGAGTCAGGTCGCCGGTGGTAACGTAATTCTCGGAGCCGGAAAAGCGCATGGGAGTTTCCTCTCGAAGGGCCGTGGCCAAGACGACAGATGTCGTGGTACGCAATGAATAACGCCAATTTCGCCGGATGTACGCAGGGCATTACGCGGCGTGAACACCGAGCAAGGAGCGCCGCTTTTTCCACGCTCCATTTCTCGAATGATCGATCAATTTTACCCGGAAAGTACGCGGCATGGCTCACGGCGGCCAATGCTGACGGGCCCGCCTCGGCCGTCGCCGGCGGAAGCGATCGAAAGGAGCCAGAGGAACCCGTTTGCCCCGCGGCAAAAACCGGCCTCGAATCCTCAGGCAATTGGAGACGTTACACGAACAAGGAACGCTGTCGATTATTTTTACAACTGCTTAGCCAACCGTAATAAAACCCTTGTTAAAGCCGCAGCTTATACATATGGCACGTTTAATGCTTACAACTCAACTACAGGCGGTCGCTTCTGTTTTTGATACCGGCCACGTCCTGAGCCACGCCGCATGCCGCTTCTGCTCTGTGTGGCTCTGGCGGCGGTCTAGAACACCTGGTGCAGCCGAATTGCAGGCGGGCTTTAGAGATGGCAAATTCGCGCAAGTTCGCTCGCTGGCCTGTATTTTGCTTGGCACTCTTTGTAATCTTCAATGGAGAATGGAGAATGAAAAATGATTAGCAAACTTCGCACTGCTCTTCTACCGGCGCTGCTACTGTCTTCGTCTCTCGCAGTTGCCGTTCCTGTATCGTGGACCGACTGGACAAGCGCCCCCACTGCGACAAGCGTCTTGGGCTCCTTAGCGGTCGGCGCGACCACCGTCGGGGTGACCTACAGCGGGGCCTACAGCCTTGCTCAGACCAGTGGCGGCACCAACTATTGGGGCGAAGGAAGCCCTGCGCCCTACACCGGTTCGTCTCTGGTTGACAACGCCCCACCCGACTCCGACATCATCCAACTTAGCACCGGTGGCTTGAAAACCATAAGCTTCTCGCAGCCCGTCCTTGATCCGCTGATCGCCCTGGTAAGCTGGAATAGCAACACGGTGGACTTCGGCGTACCAATCCAGATCCTGAGCTTCGGCCCCGGACACTGGGGAAGCGGAACGCCTGTCATCAACCCAACCGGTACCGGTTTCTTCGGAAGTGGCGAAGTCCATGGCGTGATCCGTTTGCCTGGTTCGTACTCGTCGATCTCCTTTACGGACTCATCCGAAAACTGGCACGGCATTACCGTCGGCGTCGTTGGCCTGGGGAACGGTAATGCTGTTTCCGAACCCGCTTCTCTCGCTCTTCTGGGTCTCGGTCTGGCCGGTCTGGGCGCGCTCCGCAAGCGTCGGGCGACCTGATTACAGCCCGACATAAAAGGCCGGCCCGCTGCGGGCTGGCTTTTTTTTTGCGCGCTCACAGCGTCACGCCGCGCCACGCCACCCTGATTCCAGCCGCGCGACTTCAGCGAAGTGCACTGTCATCGCTGGCGGCGAACCAGGCCAGCAGTCAGACACACCGCTCAAGCACCGCCGGCACGCCGCACGCAATCCAGATAGGCGACGCCGTCGATGGCGCTGCCATCACGCTGCGAACGCCACAGCGCCTCGCCAAGACACTCGAGGATGGCATGTTCTGCGTCATGGACTTCCAGCCGTCCGCGCAGCGTCTGGTAGGCGGCACGGATGCCCGGCGGCTGGTCGATGCTGATCTGCTCGGCGACGGCGAGATGCAGGGATAGGTGCAGGAAGGGGTTCATTTGCCCGTTTTCGGGTGTGAACTCCTGCTCCACCGCCAGCTCCGGGTTTTCGAGCAGGGCGTGATATTCGGGGTGCTCGACGATCAGATCGGCGGCGGTCACTTCGGCACCTTCGAGGATGGCGCGATCGCGATGCTTGCGCCACGCGGTACAGAAGAACTGCCGTACCTGCTCACGACTGGGATTGAACATCGGACCTCCGGGAGGGGTGGCTGATCAGGGCAGTGACCACGGCGTTGTGCAGCGAACGGTTGCCACCGGCAGCGCAGGCAGCGATCTGCCCGGTTCCGTACACGCCGAGCAGCGGCAGACCGGGAAAGGCTTGCCGCAGGCAGTCGAGCTCCCGGTCGTTGCCACCATGAAAATAGGGACCGCGACCGAAGCACGAGAAAATCAGGCCGGCGAGGGGTTTCGCAACCACAGCGGCCAGCCGCTCGACGCTACGGCGCATGTCGTCTACAGCCGACTGCGGTCGGCGAATCGCCCACGCCAACCTCTGTCCCGGCTTGGTCCCTTCGGCCAGGCTCACCGAGCGATCAGCCGCATTGGCCGAGAGAATGGCGGCCGAATGCCAGGCACCGGCCGCGAAAGCGCCCGCACTGGCAAACGCACCGCCAAGGCTTCCGGTGCGACCCGCATAGCCGGCACTGTCCTCGTCGATGAGCACCGCCGCCAGGGCGCCCAACGGTAGCGGTGCCTGTGCGCGCAAATCAGCGGGCAAGACGGCGAGGAGGCTGTCGAACGCATTTTCACCACCCAGCTGCAGCAAGTCATAGGCACGACTGCGCTCGATCGGCTGTGGTTCGGCAAGTAGACTCCAGCCGCTCGATACGCCGACATCGATCTGTGCGCCGCGCAGCTGCACACTGCAGTTGGCCGCCAGACGACTGTGCTGCCAGGCGGTGGGAGCGCTGCCGCCGCCGCTCCCCGCGAAGCTGCCGCCGAAACGCCTTTTTGTCGCGTCGCCCCACGGGTACGGGAAACTGCCGCCGGCATAGCTCAAGACAGCCTGCTGAGCTGCCGGGTCAAGGGACACGCCGCCTTGGCGATGATCCAGCGAAAGATCGCCGGCAAAGACCATCACCGCAGCTGCGGGACGATCGAGTACCCAGCCTTGCTCATTGAAGACCCCGGCCGCAATGCCTCCAGCCACCTCGGTGCACTGGGCTGCCCGTGCCACCGCGCTGACTGTCTGCTGCGCGTGCCGCGAAAAGTCCGGCGTCAGAAACAATAGTACGCCGGTAGCGTGGCTGGCACCGGTCCTGGCTAGCGCCTTCGCCAAGGCTTCTTCCGCCAGAGCGGGCAGTGGCTTGTTACCGGCGACCAGCGCGCTGGCCACGCTCATGGCAGCTTCGCTCCAAAGGGATCACTCTTCTCTGGCCAGGCGCACAGATCGGCGATGTCGCAGCGCCAGCATTCGGGCTTACGTGCCTTGCAGACGTAGCGCCCATGCAGGATCAGCCAGTGATGCGCCGATAGCAGGAATTCCTCCGGAACGCGCGCCAGCAGCTCGCGTTCCACCGCCAGCGGCGTCTTGCCTGGCGCCAGGCCGCTGCGGTTGGCAACCCGGAAAATGTGCGTGTCGACAGCAATCGTCGCTTCGCCGAAAGCGGTATTGAGCACCACGTTGGCGGTCTTGCGACCGACTCCCGGCAAGGCTTCGAGCGCCGCCCGCACGGGCGGCACTTCGCCACCGTGCAAGTCGATCAGCTGCCGACAGGTGGCGATCACGTTTCTGGCCTTGCTCGGGTAGAGACCAATGCGGTTGATGTAGGCGGCCAGCCCGGCCTCGCCGAGCGCCAGCATCGCCTGCGGCGTCGGCGCATCGGCGAACAGCCTGCGCGTCGCCAGGTTGACGCTCTTGTCAGTGGCCTGCGCCGACAGGATGACGGCAATCAGCAACTGGAAAGTGCTGGCGTACTCGAGCTCGGTGCGCGGTTCGGGATTCGCCGCACGTAGCCGCGCGAAGGCTTGTTGCCGCTGCTGGCTGTTCATTGGTAATAGTGGGGGCAGCAGATTTCGGTCGCGCTCAGACGCCGTCGGCAAGAGGCAGCGGCGAGCCCTGCTCCGATCCCGAATCGGGCTTACGCGCCGCGGCGCGCGCTTCGACCCAGTTCTTCCAGGCGATCAGGAAGCCGAGAAGAATGAAAGCACCTGGCGGCAGGACGGCGAGCAGGAAACCGGGATAGTCGGCCGGCAGTAATTGCAGTCCCTGCATGCCGGGGAAGACCATCTCGATCCCCGAAAAAAGCGTGCCACCGCCGATCAGCTCGCGCAGGCCACCGAGCAGGGCCAGGGTCCACAGCAGGCCGACGCCCATGAAGATGCCGTCAAGCAGCGACTGCAGGGGCGAATTCTTATTGGCGAAAGCTTCGACGCGCGCCAGGACGATGCAGTTGGTGACGATCAGCGGGATGAAGATACCGAGAACCAGGTACAGCTGATGGAAAAAGGCGTTGAAGACCAGGTCGACAACGGTCACCAGCGCCGCCACGACCAGGATGAAGACCGGAATGCGAATCTCGTGCGGAATCAAATTGCGCAGCGTGGCGACGGCGACATTGGCCACTGCCATGACGATGATCGTCGCCAGCGAGAGCATCACCCCATTGACCAGGGTCGTGGTCACCGCCAGCAGCGGGCAGAGGCCAAGCAGCTGGATCAGGCTGGCATTCTGGTGCCAGACGCCGTTGTCCCTGATCTGGCGGAATTCTTCGCGATCGATCACTTGCTTTCTCCTGGGCTGGCTGCGGGCGTGGTGGGGAGCGCGGACGCTGCCGGCGGCGTGGAAACTGCGGGAAGCGCGGGCACGTCAGGGTTGGCGAACAGCTGCTGGCGGTTTTCGGCGACGAACTGCAGCGCCTGGTGCACCGCCTTGATCACCGCCCGCGGGCTGACCGTCGCGCCGGCGAGGGAATCGAAACGACCATGGTCTTTCCTGACCGCCCATTCGCGCTCGGGAACGCTCGCCAGCGAGAGGCCGTCGAACTGGCTGATCCATGGCCGCAGCTTGTTCCTGTCCTTGCGCGGGTCGATGTAGTCGCCGAGGCCGGGCGTCTCCTTGTGCTGCGTGACGCGCACCCCGAGCAGAGTGCCATCGGCGGCCACCGCAAGCAACAGGCGAATCCTGCCGGAATAGCCGTCCGGAGCGACGGCTTCGAAAATCAGCGCGCTGGCGCTGCCGCCCTTGCGCGCCAGATAGGCCAGCGACGGCTCGTCAAGTCCGAGCCCGGTGCTTGCCGGCAGCAGGCGCTGTTCGTTCAGCAGCTCATTGTCGTAAAGCTCGCGCGGCAGGACTTCGCCGATCAGCTTCATCTTCTCGGCGGCAGCGGCCGCTTCGATCGCCGGCGCGGTCGCCCGGTAGGCGGCCGCCAGCAGGCCGGTGAAGACAACGACAAAAACGAACAGGACAATGGCCGTGCGCACGGCCATTGACGCGGCGCTGAGCGTCTTGATCGGCGGCGTCATGGCTCGTTCTTCAGGCCGAAGATTGGCGGCTGCGAATACATGTCGATCAGCGGCACACAGAGATTCATCAGCAGTACGGCAAACGCGACGCCATCCGGAAAGCCACCAAAGACACGGATGATGTACGCCAGCAGGCCGGCGAGCAGACCGAAGATCAGCTTGCCTCTTGGCGTCGTGCAGCCGGACACCGGGTCGGTGACGATGAAGAAAGCGCCGAGCAGTGCGCCACCGGAGAAGAGATGAAAGACCGGATTGGCGAACTGCTGCGGGTTCCACGCCCAGAGCGCAGCGGCCAGCAAGCTCAAGCCGAGAATAAAACCGAAGGGCGCGTGCCAGCTGATCAGCTTGCGCTGCCATAACCAAAGACCGCCGAGCAGATAGCCACTGGCCACCCACTCCCAACCACGCCCCGCGAAATTGCCGAAGACCTCCTGCGTCGCCAGCAGCGTCGGCACATCGATGCTGCCATCGGAAAGCTTCAGCGCCGTCTTGAGCGCATCGAGCGGCGTCGCGCCGCTCATCACGTCGATGCGTGGCGCCAGGCCGGCAATGATCTGCAGCTGCTCGAGAAAATCGAGCTTCAGGCCAAGCGCCGGCCATTGCGACATCAGCGCCGGAAAGGAAACGATGCAGGCGGCAAAAGCGACCATCGCCGGGTTGAACGGATTCTGACCCAGGCCACCATAGAGATGCTTGGCAACGACGATGGCCAACAGCGTGCCGACGACGATCAGCCACCACGGGGCCAGCGGCGGGAAGCTCAAGGCAATCAGCCAGGCGGTGACGATGGCGCTGCCATCGCTCAGGAACAGGGCCAGGCGCTTGCGCCGCAGGGCGAGCATGAAAGCCTCGCCGGCTAGCGCCGTCAGGGTCGCAATCACCAGCTGTACGACGATGCCCGGGCCGATCAGCCAGACGTAGGCGGCAATGCCGGGCAAGAGGGCGAGCAGCACCTGCAGCATGACGCGGCGCACGCTGCTACGCTCCTGCAGCAGATAGGGGGGGGTGCTGAAAACCATCATTCGGACCTTCGCCCCGGCTGCTCGACGCGCCTTGGCGTGTCGACGGGGGCGCTCGCTGCGACCGTCTCTGCTGCCTCTGCTGCCTCTGCTGCCTCTGCTGCCTCTGCTTTCTCTTCAGCCTGCAGCGCCGCCCTCCGCGCATCGACCGCCGCCAGTTGGCGCTTCTGCTCGAAAGTCAGTTGATCGGTATTTCTCGGCTGCGCCGCTGCGCGCTGGGCGCGCGCACGCTCCATCGCCGCGACAATGGTGGCCTTCTTGATCGCTTCGGCGTCCAGTGCGGGAACTTCAGAGATCGCTGGCGCTGCCGGCGCCACCACTGGGGCTGGCGCGTCGGCGGGCTTCGTCGGCGGGCTGGCGGGGCTAACGGCGGCGTCAGTGGCCGCTGCGGAACTGGCCGTTGCGCTACTCGCTGCTTCACCGGCCGCCGGCTCGGCAGCCGCTGCCGCCCGCGCCTGCTTCTCGGCCGCGCGCGCGGCAGCGCCTTTGGCCAGCCGCGCCGCTTTTTCGGCCTGCTCACGCTCCTCGCGCGCGTTGCGCAACTCGAAGCGCGCTTTAGCGGCGTCGGCACCTTTCTTTTCCCGCTCGCGCGACCAGATTTCACTCTTGGCAAAACGAAAATACTGCACCAGGGGGATGTGCGAAGGACAGACGTAGCTGCAGCAGCCACACTCGATACAGTCGAAGATGTGATACTCCTGCGTCTTGCCGAAATTGCGCGCCCGCGAGAACCAGTACAACTCGAAAGGTTGCAGCTCGTGCGGACAGACTTCGGCGCAGGCGCCGCAACGGATGCACGGCATTTCCGGCGGGCTGGGCGGAAACATCGTCGGCGAAGCGGCGATGATGCAGTTGCTCGCCTTGACCACCGGCGCCTCCAGGCTCGGCAAGGCAAAGCCCATCATCGGCCCACCCATCAGGTAGCGGTCGGTGTCGGCTTTCGGCCGGCCGAGCGCGACCAGCTCGCGCAGCGGCGTGCCGAGACGCACCTCCCAGTTGCGCGGTCGTTCGAGATTGCCGGTCAGGGTGACGATGCGCGAAATCACCGGCTCGCCGAAGGCCAGCGCGCGATAGGCTGAGTACACCGTGCCGACATTGAAGCACTGCACACCGAGTTCGGTCGAGCGCTTGCTGGCCGGAACTTCCTTGCCGGTCAGGACGCGAATCAGCTGCTTGGCACCGCCGGCCGGGTAGCGGGTCGGCACGGCGACGACCTGGTAATCCTCGTCGAGGTTCTGCACCGCCTGCTGCATGGCGGCGACAGCTTCCGGCTTGTTGTCCTCGATACCAATCAGCACCCGCCGCGCCGCCAGCAGGTCACGGAAGATGGCAATGCCGCAGACGATTTCCTCGGCGCGCTCGCGCATCAGGACGTCGTCGCAGCTCATGTAGGGCTCGCACTCGGCGCCGTTGATGACCAGTTCCTCGACAGCGACGCCTGCGGCCGCCGTGAGCTTGGCGTGACTCGGAAAAACTGCCCCGCCAAGGCCGACGACACCCGCGTCACGAAGCGCCTCGCGGACCTGCTCGGGGGGCAGACTGCGGTGATCGAGCGGCGTCCGCTCTACCCATTCGTCGCGGCCGTCGGGCTCGATGACCACGCTCAGGGTTGGCAAACCCGAGGGATGCGCGGCCACATGTTCCTCAACGGCAAGAACCGTGCCCGAAGTGGACGCGTGCGCCGCTGCCGACAGCCAGGCGTCGGCGCCGCCGATCACCTGCCCCTTGCGCACCCGATCACCCACTTCAACCAGCGGATTGGACTCACCGCCGATACTCTGATGCAGCGGCACGTAGAGGCGCGACGGTAGCGGCGCCTGGGCGATCGGGTCCTGCACCGACGGCGCCTTGTGGGTCTGCGGTTTGACGCCACCCTTGAAGCTGAACAATCGCTGCAGCATTCCGGTCGTCTTACTGTGAAAGTCGCCTAAGCGACTCACGAAGCTCCCTTCTCCCCTTGCGGGAGAAGGGTTGGGGAAGAGGGGGAACGGTCATGACTTTCATGGCCGTCAGGCCGCATGCTTGACGGGCTTGATTTCGATCACCGGGTATTTCCATTTCCAATTATCGAGGTTCTCGCTGATCGGCCGCATCTCGATGCACTCGACCGGACAGGGTTTGACGCACAGCTCGCAGCCGGTGCATAGGGACTCGACGACGGTGTGCATCTGCTTGGCCGCGCCGACGATGGCATCGACCGGGCAGGCCTGGATGCACAGGGTGCAGCCGATGCAGGTCTCTTCGATGATCACCGCCAACTGCTTCGGCTTTTCCTCGGCGTCCAGTGGCTTGACTTCGCGACCGAGCAGGTCGGCGAGTTTGCGCACTCCATCCATGCCGCCCGGCGGGCAGAGGTTGATATCCGCTTCGCCCGAGGAAATGGCCGTCGCATAGGGTTTGCAGCCCGGGTAGCCGCACTGCCCGCATTGCGTCTGCGGCAGGATGGCGTCGATCTTGTCGACCACCGGGTCGCCCTCGACCTTGAACTTGATCGATGCGTAGCCAAGCGCCGCGCCAAGGACGATGGCCCCGAGCGCCATGATCGCCAGGGCAGTGATCATTGGCGGTCCACCCTCACTGATAGCGGTCCAGCCCGGCGAAACCCATGAACGCCAGGCTCATCAGCCCGGCGGTGACCATGGCGATCGCCGTGCCCTGAAAGTAGACCGGAACGTCGGCGCCTTCGACCCGTTCGCGAATGCCGGCGAAGAGCACCAGCACCAGCGAGAAGCCGACCGCGCTGCCGGAACCGAAAAGCAGCGATTCGACGAAGTCATTCTTGTTGGCAATGTTCAGCAAGGGCACCCCGAGAACCGCACAATTGGTGGTGATCAGCGGCAAATAGATGCCCAGCACCTGATGCAGCAGGGGACTGGTTTTCTGAATCACCATCTCGGTGACCTGAACAACGGCAGCGATGGTGACGATGAACGACAGCGTGCGCAGATACTCGAGACCGAAAGGCATCAACAGGTAATGGTCGATGATGTAGCTGGCGCCGGTGGCCACGGTGAGCACGAAGGTCGTCGCCGCCCCCATGCCGAAAGCCGTCTCCAGTTTCTTGGAAACGCCCATGAACGGGCACAGGCCGAGAATTTTCACCAGCACAACGTTATTCACGAGGACCGCGCCGATGATGATGAACAGGTAGTGGGTCATGATGTGCGTAGGCGGTGGGCCGCGCAATCCGGGGCGCAGCGATTATCCCGTGTCGAATAGGTGCGTTCAACCACCTTGTCAGTAGCGCCTTCCCGGCTCAGGCCGTACGCAGTGAGTGCTGTGCGCGCCGCCTGGCAATCGCAGCGGCGGCCTCGGCGACCAGTTCCGGGCCGCGGTAGATAAAGCCGGTGTAGAACTGAACCAAACTGGCACCGGCGGCGACTTTCGCCGCGGCATCGTCCCCGTTCATGATTCCGCCAACGCCAATAATCGGCACTTCGCCAGCCAGCGCCGCCGCCAGCTTGGCAATCACGGCGGTCGACAGGGCCAACAGCGGCGCGCCGGAAAGGCCGCCCGTCTGCTCGGCATTCGGCAAGCCGTCGACGCCGGCCCGCGATAGCGTGGTGTTGGTGGCAATCACGCCGTCCATGCGATGCTGGCGCAGCAGCGTCGCAATCGCCTGGATCTGCGCGTCGTCAAGGTCCGGCGCAATCTTCAGCGCCAGCGGTACATACTTACCGTGGCGGTCGGCAAGCCTGGCCTGGGCGCCTTTCAGGCTGGCGAGCAAGGCGTCCAGCGCGTCGTCACGCTGCAATTCGCGCAGGTTCTTGGTATTCGGACTGGAAATATTCACCGCCACGTAACTGGCCGCCGAGTAGACCCGATCGAGACAAAGCAGATAATCATCAGCCGCTTTCTCGATCGGGGTATCGAAATTCTTGCCGATATTGATGCCGAGGACGCCGCCCTCGCGCGCAAACCTGGCGGCGACGATATTGCTCAGCAGTTTCTCGACTCCGTCATTATTGAAGCCCATGCGGTTGATGATCGCCTGCCTTTCCGGGATACGAAACAGGCGCGGTTTTGGATTTCCCGGCTGCGCACGCGGTGTCACCGTGCCGACCTCGATGAAACCGAAGCCCTGCGCCGCCAGCGCGTCGACATGCTCGCCGTTCTTGTCGAGACCGGCAGCCAGACCTACCGGGTTCGGGAACTCCAGCCCCATCACCCTCACCGGGTCGGGAGCAACCCGGCGCGCCAGCAGGCACGAAATGCCAGCAGAATTGACAAAGTCAATGCCGGCCATGCCGACGCCATGGGCGGTCTCGGCATCGAGGGCGAAGAACAATTTGCGGAGTAAGGGATAGATCATCGGCGCATTTTACCGCATCGCAGCAAGGGGCGCCTGTAACGGCGAGCGGGAATCAGGCGACTATCTCTCGGAGTTGATTCTGCTCGCCCAGTGAAAGGCACCCACTTGCGCCATGGCGTGGCAGGCGGGACTGATGCCGAGGCCGGACAGGAGGGCCTGCGCCTTGGCGAGCTCGGCGGCCTCACCTGACTCTCCGGCGACAATGGCCGCCAATAGCGTGCCCAAGGTACCTTTCTGCGATGACAGCGCTTCGCCAACCACGGCCGGCAAAGGCAGCTCGCTGAGAATCTCGCTCATCGGCATCTTGAGCAGGACATCGAGCAAGGAGAAAATGCCGGTCATGAAAGCGGCGTCGCCGCAGTCGGCGAGTTCCGTGGCGGCGCTGCTAGCTGGCAAACCGGCGAACGACAGTTCCATCTGACGCCCACGCGTCGCAGCCAATTGCAGCAAGGGATTGGGCTTGTTGGCATGGGTCAGTTGATCGGCGTAGATCAGCAACTGCAACCAGCGCTGCAATTGACGTCGGCCGAGCAGTGCGATCGCTTGATGGAAGCTGCTGATGCGAGTCTTGGCGCCGACGGCGACCGAATTGACCAGGCGCAGCAGGTTGTACGACAGCCGCGCCTCCTGGCGGAAGACCTCCTCGATCTCGGAGGTGTCGGCATCCTTGATGACCAGGCTGAGCAGTTTGAGGACTTTCAACCTCGCCAGGTCCGGCTGACCACCCGCAGTCAGGTCGAGATGGGTCACGAAGCGGCTGTCCGCGAACTCGAAGTGCTTTTCCGCCAGCCACTCGAATGTATCCAGAGAATCGACGCCAACCGCGATCTTTCGCCAGCGTCCGCGCTGCAGGGTGGTCAGATCGAGCGCCGAGAGTTCGTAGCGCGCCAACGCGGCGTCGATTTGCAGGTGGTCGAAAGAGGCGGCGGGCAGGCGTTCGACGACTTCGCGGCGCTCAAGGCGTAAACCCAGATGACGCCGCTGCTTGCGCAATTCCTGGCAGAGAGCGAGGGTCGGCGCATCGTCCAGGACCATCGCCGGGAGTACGAATATGGCTTGGTCGGGTTCGAATTTGTCGATAAACTCGCTTTCCAACAGCCATCCCGGGTCGGTTGCCAGCACCAGGGGCACGCTCTTGGCCAGAGCCGCGGTGCCGGCCTCAACAAAGCGCGTGGCCAGCTCGCCGGCCTCAATCTGACTCGGGTCGGCGACATACCACTCAAGCGCGGCCCAGTGCTTGTCGGCGGCAAGCAGGGGACGAAGAAAAGAATAGGGTTCCGGCATGATTGTGTTTTTCTGGGTTTATATCGGCTCTTTCCGGCCTTCGTCAAATGCCGGCAGTCGGCAATCGCCGCAGCCGAGCACGGCTACCCATGCGCCGGCTGCGAAACTTGAACATTAGATCATCACCTCTCAAAGAGGGTAACGGCATGACGCACGGTTTCTTTAGCCTCTACGATTTGGCAAGGGCATTCGTGCTGCTCGTCGTGCTGCATTCGACAACCATCGAAGCACGCGAACTGCGTCTGGCGACGACCACCAGCACCGACAATTCGGGCCTCCTGCGTGCCATCCTGCCGCAGTTCGAGAGGGCAACGGGAATCAAGGTACAGGTCATCTCGGTGGGCACCGGCAAAGCCCTCAAGCTGGCAGAAAACGGCGATGTCGACCTGCTTCTGGTCCATGACCGCCAGGCCGAAGAGGCTTTCGTCGCCGCCGGCCACGGCAGCGAACGGCACGATGTGATGTACAACGATTTCATCCTCGTCGGCCCGAAGAGCGATCCGGCCGGAGTACGCGGCGGCGACGATGTGCTGGCGGCATTGCAGAAAATTGCGGGCACGCAGGCACGCTTTGTCTCGCGCGGCGATGATTCGGGAACCGAGCGCATGGAGCGCAGCTACTGGCAGGCCCTGGGAATCCCCGCCCAGGGAAAGCCATGGCACCTATCGGCCGGGCTCGGTATGGGGGAGGTGCTGACCATGGCTGGCGAGATGCAGGCTTACACCCTCTCCGATCGAGCCACCTTTGCCAGCTATCAGGCAAGGACCGGACTGGAGATTCTGGTGCAGGGTGACCCGCGCATGTTCAACCCCTACGGAGTCATCGCCGTCAGCCACAGCAAGTACCGGGAGATCAACTTCAGCGACGCACAGGCGCTGATCGACTGGTTGATCAGCGAGGACGGACGGGCAGCAATCAGCGCCTTCAAGCCAAAAGGGGAACAGCTGTTCTTCGTGGCTCCGGCCGGCAAGAAGTAGCGGCCCGCCCTTTGGGTCTGCTCGACGCCACACACGCGGCACTGCGACTACTGCTCTCCGGAGATGCGGAGCTGTGGACCATTGTCGGCGTCTCGCTGTCGGTAACCCTGCGCGCCATGCTGATTGCCGTGCCGGTCGGGATTGGCTGCGGCTACCTGCTGGCCACGCTACGCTTTCCGGGGCGGCGTGCGCTGATCGTGCTCATCCAGGGGCTGCTCGCCTCGCCGACGGTGGTTGTTGGTCTGCTGCTCTACCTGCTGCTTTCACGCCAGGGCGTCTTCGGGCAACTGCATCTGTTATTCACGCAGACGGCAATGGTCATCGGGCAGGTGCTGATCGCCCTGCCGGTACTCATCGCTTTCTCGCTGGCAGCGATTCAGGGCGCTGACCCGCGTGCACGCGAGACGGCCGTGGCGCTTGGCGCCTCGGCCTCGCGGATTGGCTGGACGATGCTCGTCGAGGTCCGCTTTGCGCTGATGGCAGCGGTCTGCAATGCCTTCGGCCGCGTCGTCTCGGAAATCGGCTGCGCCTTGATGGTCGGCGGCAACATCGCCGGGGTGACCCGCAACATCCCGACAGCGATTGCGCTGGAAACCAGCAAGGGCGATTTTGCGCAGGGAATCGCTCTCGGTATCGTGCTGCTGGTCGTCGCCCTCGGGGTCAACTCGGCCTTCGCCTTCTTTCAGGGGGAATCGCGGCGATGAGCCTGCTGGCAGTGGCTACGCTGGACAAGTCGTTCGGCGAACGGCGCTTGCTGTCGATCGACGCGCTGTGCCTCAGCGCCGGCGAGCATTACGTGCTGACCGGCGAAAACGGCAGCGGAAAATCGACCTTGTTGCGCATTCTGGCGGGCATCGAGGCAGCAGACGGCGGTGTCGGGCACTTCGGAGAACGCCGCTTCGACTGGTGGCCGTATCCTAACTGGCTGCGGCAAGAGGTGATCTACGTCCATCAGCAACCGTATCTGTTTCATACCAGCGTTGCCGAGAATATCGCTTACGGGCTGCGCGCCCGGGGTGTCGAGGCCAGCCAGCGCGAACGTCTGGTCGCCGCGGCCATTGCCTGGGCACGCCTCGGCCATCTCCGGCAGACGCCGCCCCAGAAGCTGTCGGGCGGCGAAAGGCAGCGCGTAGCTCTGGCGCGGGCCTGGGTACTGGCGCCGAAAGTGCTGTTGCTCGACGAACCCACTGCCAATCTCGACGCCGAATCGCGCCAGCAGACGATCGATCTGGTACGCGCTTTCTGCGGGCCCGGGCGCACGGCGGTCATCGCCTGCCATGATCGCGACATGATTGCCCTGGCCAATATGCGCCGCTTGCATCTGGTCGACGGGCAGATTCGCCAGAACAGCGCGCCTGCGCTGTGAGCGGCCCGCGTGCAGGGCGGACAGGGGGCGCCGAACCCTGAGCCGTACCAACGGTCATGACCGTTTTCCCCTCTTCCCCAACCCTTCTCCCACAGGGGGGAGCTTGCTGAGTCGCGTACGCGACTTTCACACTAAGCCGAACCGATCACCCGGCGCGGCTGAACCCTGCCCTGGTCATCGACTTCGCCGAGACCGAGGAGCCGACCCAGCCCATACACGCGGCACTTTCCGGGCGCCACGCCGCCGCCAACCGGATTGCCATTCGCGAAGCGGGTCGCGGACTCCTCGTCGAGGGTCACCGCCGGCAGGCTCTGCAGCAAGGTGTCAGGCGGCAGCAGCCAGCAGCGTTCACGTACCGCTTCGGAAAGCGCCGCCAAGTCATCGAGAGTCACCGCCTGCGCGACCGCCAGATCACCGACGGCGACGCGGCGCAGAGCGGTGAGATGCGCGCCGCAATCCAGCGCACGACCGAGATCCTCGGCCAGGCTGCGGATATAGGTGCCTTTGCTGCAGGTGACGCGCAGCCGGCAACGATCACCGGAAAAGCCCAGCAAGCGGAGCTCGTGAACGGTCACCGCACGTGCCTCGCGTTCGACTTCGATGCCCTGGCGGGCGAGCTCGTAAAGCGGCTTGCCGTCGCGCTTCAAGGCCGAGTACATCGGCGGAATCTGGCGAATCGGCCCGCGGAAGCGAGCCAGCGCGGCCTCGAGTTCGCTGGCCACGAAAGCGACCTCACGACGCTCGACGACGCTGCCGTCGGCGTCACCGGTATCGGTCATGACGCCGAACAGAAGGTCGGCTTCGTAGGTCTTGTCGGCGGCCAGCAGATCGACCGCAAACTTCGTCGCGGCGCCGAAACAAAGGGGCAAAAGGCCACTCGCCAGCGGATCGAGGGTACCGGTGTGACCACCCTTGGCCGCTGAAAAAAGGCGCCTGGCGGCTTGCAGCGCCGAGTTGGACGTCATTCCTGTCGGCTTGTCGAGCAGCAAGACGCCGTCAACGCGCCGCCAGCTCTTCCTAACGGTCATGACACGCGGAGACACCCCAAATCATGGAAGTCATGACCGTCCCCCTTTTCCCCTGACCCTTCTCCGACAAGGGGAGAAGGGAGGTTCGCGAGTCGCGTACGCGACTTTCACGGTAAGGTTCAAGCCTGTTCTGGAGGATCGGTCTGATCCGAGATGGCCGCCGCCTCACTGATCAGCTTGGACATCTTCTCGCCACGTTCCAGCGATTCATCGAAAATGAAGTGCAGCTGCGGGGTACTGTGAATGCTGATCCGTTTGCCGAGTTCGCTGCGCAGAAAACCCGATGCTTTCTGCAGACCGAGCAGAACCGCGTCCAGATGTTCGCTGCCGGCCAGGCTGCTGAAGTAGACCTTGGCATGCGCGTAATCGGCACTGATGTGCACTTCGGTCAAACTGATCATGCCCACGCGCGGGTCCCGCAGCTCGGTCCGGATGATCTCGGCCAGCTCGCGACGGATCTGCTCGCAGATCCGGTCCCGGCGCAAAAAACCTTTGTTGGCAGGCATTTACAGCGTCCGCGCGACTTCCGTTACATCGTAGGCTTCGAGCTGGTCGCCCTCTTCGTAGGCATTGTAATTCTTCAGCGACAGACCGCACTCGAAACCACCACGCACTTCCTTGGCATCATCCTTGAAGCGCTTCAGGCCATCCAGTTCGCCGTCCCAGACGACGATATGGTTGCGCAACAGGCGGACACGCGAGTTGCGCCTGATGACCCCTTCGAGCACGTAGCAGCCAGCAATGGTACCAATCCGGGTGGCACGGAAGACCTGCCTGATTTCCACCAGACCAGTAATGTCTTCGCGCTTCTCCGGCGAGAGCATGCCCGAAAGCGCGTTCTTCACCTCGTCTACCGCATCGTAGATGATGTTGTAGTAGCGGATGTCGACCCCGGCGTTCTCGGCTGCCTTGCGCGCACCGGCGTCGGCACGGGTGTTGAAACCGATGATCACCGCATTCGACGCCTGCGCCAGATGGACGTCGGACTCGCTGATTGCCCCAACGGCGGCGTGGATGACGTTGACCTTGACTTCCGCGGTCGACAGCTTTTGCAGCGACTGCACCAGTGCTTCCTGAGAACCCTGCACGTCGGCCTTGATGATCAATGGCAGAACCTTGGCCTCGGCAGTGGTCATGGTATCGAGAATGCTCTCGAGATTGGCCGCCTGCTTGGTGGCCAGCTTGACATCGCGGTACTTCCCTTGGCGGAAGAGCGCGATTTCGCGAACCTTGCGTTCGTCGGCCAGCACCACCGCCTCCTGCCCGGCCGCCGGGACGTCGGAGAGACCCAGAATTTCGACCGGGATCGACGGTCCAGCCTCCTTGATCACCTTGCCGTTCTCGTTAAGCATGGCGCGCACCCGACCGAAGACCTGGCCAGCCAGCACCACATCGCCCTGACGCAGCGTTCCCGACAGGACCAGCATCGTCGCCACCGGTCCGCGGCCCTTGTCGATGCGAGCCTCGATGATCAAGCCCTTGGCCGGCGAGTCCTTTGGCGCCTTGAGTTCGAGCATGTCGGCCTGCAGTAGAACGTTTTCGAGCAACTCGTCGATACCCGCGCCGGTTTTCGCCGAAACCGAGATAAATGGCACGTCGCCACCATACTCCTCGGGCACGACCTCTTCGGCAACCAATTCCTGCTTGACGCGCTCAGGCTGTGCGCCGGCCTTGTCGATCTTGTTCACGGCGACCACCAGCGGCACACCGGCGGCCTTGGCGTGGTGAATCGCCTCGCGCGTCTGCGGCATGACGCCGTCGTCAGCAGCGACGACCAGGATAACCAGGTCGGTGGCCTTGGCACCACGGGCACGCATTGCCGTAAAGGCTTCGTGACCCGGGGTGTCGAGGAAAGTCACCATGCCACGCTCGGTTTCGACGTGATAGGCACCGATGTGCTGGGTGATGCCGCCCGCTTCACCACTTGCGACCCGCGTCCGGCGAATGTGGTCGAGTAGCGAGGTCTTGCCGTGGTCGACGTGGCCCATCACGGTCACCACCGGCGCCCGCGGTTCGAGCGGCGCATCCTTGTGGTCGGCGGAATCCTCGTCAAGGAGGAAGGCATCCGGGTCGTCGAGCTTGGCGGCAAACGCCTTGTGACCCATTTCCTCGACGATGATCATCGCCGTTTCCTGATCGAGCACCTGATTGATGGTCACCATCGACCCCATCTTCATCAGCGCCTTGATTACCTCGGTGGCCTTGACAGCCATTTTGTGGGCCAGATCGGCCACGGAAATGGTCTCGGGGACAGAAACATCGTGAATCACCGGATCAACGGGCGCCTGGAAGGAATGCTCTTCATCCGCACTGCTGCCGCGAGCGCCGCGCTTGCCATGCTTGTTATCCCGCCAGCCACTGCCACCAGTTGCACCGCGTGTGCGCAGCCCCGCCCGCTTGTTCGCCCCTTCGTTCTTCCACTGGCCTTTCTTGTCGGCGGCCTTCTTGTCGGTGGCTTTCTTTTCGGTGCTGGCAGGCTTGCCCGCCGGCTTGTGCAAGGTCTTGTCTTCCGCCGGCCGCTCGCTGGCGGTCTGTGCGGCAACCTGCTTGGCAGCGCCGGCGGCCTTGGCCGCGACGGCCTTGGCTTCGGCATCCTGTTTTGCCCGCGCCAAGTCGGCAACGCGCTGTTGCTTGTTCTTGAACTCGGCTTCCTGAAGCGCACGCAACTCGGCATTACGCCGCTCTTCCTCGGCGCGCAATTTCTGCTGCTCCTCGCCGATGATCGATGCCCGCGTCACCAGCTTTCTGCCGCCGGTTTCGGCCTTGACTTTCTTGCCGGCCGGCTTGGCCTTTTCCGCGACCGCTGGCTCAGCCTTCGCTTCAGCCTTCTCAGCCTTCTCAGCCTTCATTTCGACTGGCGCCTCTACGACGACTTCGGCGGGGACTTCTGCGCGCACTGGCTCGGCTTTTTCCTCGACGGGTGGCCCGACTACCGCCTCTACGGCTGGCCCAGCCTGCTCCTCGACACCTGCCTCGAACACCGGTTCGGCGAGCGACCCGGCAGCGGCTTGGACGGTCGGCGCAAGCTCTTCCGCGGTCACCGGCTCGAACACCGGCGCCGGAACTGCCTCGGCCATTTCCTCAGCCGCCCCCGCGGCTGCTGCCTCTGGCCGCAGCGCTGCTGCAGCGGCTCGTGCCTCGGTCTGATCGCGTTTAACAAGAACGCGCTTCTTGCGCACCTCCACCTGGACCGTGTGCGATTTTCCGTGCGAATCGTGCGACCGGATCTCGCTGGTCTCTCTGCGCGTCAAGGTAATCTTGGTCTTGGCATCACCGCCATGCGACCGCCGCAGGTACTCCAGAAGCCTGGACTTGTCCTGCTCCGAGAGCAGATCATCCGCCTCGCTCTTGGTCACACCGGCGCGATGCAGCTGCTCGAGCAGTGCACCCGCCGGCATCTTCAGTTGGGTAGCAAATTGGGCAACACTTGTTTGCGCCATATGAATTCCTTTTTCCCGCTTACTCGAACCAGTGCGCACGCGCCGTGGTGATCAGTTGTTTAGCCCGCTGGGTATCCATGCCGGTCAATTCGGTCAGCTCGTCGACCGCCAGATCGGCGAGATCGTCGCGCGTCTTGATACCACTTCCTGCCAGTTTCCCGGCCAGGGCCTTGTCCATCCCCTCCAGGCTCAGCATATCCTCGGCGACATCCTCGATCTTCTCTTCGGTGGCAATCGCTTCGGTAAGCAGAACATTTCGCGCCCGCTCGCGCAACTCCTGCACGGTTGCCTCGTCGAAAGACTCGATCTCAAGCATCTCGTGGACCGGCACATAAGCGACTTCCTCGAGGGTTGAGAACCCTTCCTCGATCAGGATATTGGCCACTTCCTCGTCGACATCGAGCTTTTCCATGAACAGCACACGCATCGCCGCTGCCTCGGCCTCGACCAATGTTTGCGACTCTTCTTCGGTCATCAGATTGATCGTCCAGCCAGTCATCTCCGAAGCGAGACGAACGTTCTGGCCACCACGACCAATGGCAATTGCCAGGTTCTGCTCGTCGACGACTACGTCCATGCAATGCTTTTCTTCATCGACGATGATCGAACTGACTTCCGCCGGCGCCAATGCACCGACGACGAACTGCGCCGGATCTGACGACCAGAGCACAATGTCTACGCGCTCGCCAGCCAGCTCGTTGGTTACCGCTGTGACGCGCATGCCACGCATGCCGACACAGGTCCCGATCGGATCGATGCGCTGGTCGTTGGACTTCACCGCGATCTTGGCGCGCATGCCAGGGTCACGGGCAGCCGCCTTGATCTCCAGCAAACCGTCATCGACTTCGGGCACTTCCAGCGCGAACAACTTGACGATGAACTCCGGCGCCGTTCGCGAGAGGATCAATTGCGGCCCGCGGGCCGCACGATCGATACGCAGCAAATAGGCTTTGACACGATCACCAACGCGCAAATTCTCGCGCGGAATCATCTGATCACGCGGCAGCAAGGCTTCGATCTTGCCGGTTTCAATAATCGCGTTGCCACGCTCCATGCGCTTGATGGCACCGATCACCAGATGTTCCTTGCGACCCAGGAAGTCATTGAGAATCTGCTCGCGCTCGGCGTCGCGGATTTTCTGCAGAATCACCTGTTTGGCAGCTTGCGCTCCGATACGACCAAAATCGATCGGCTCCAGCGCCTCTTCCAGGAAATCACCGATCTCGACCTCGGGGTCCTGAAGCTGCGCTTCCGACAAGGGAATCTGTTGCTCCTCGTCGAGGAAATCAGGATTGGCGACCACCTCCCAGCGGCGAAAGGTTTCGAAATCGCCGGTTTCGCGGTCGACCACCACACGCACATTAGCGTCGTCGTGGATGCGCTTCTTGGTAGCCGACGCCAGCGCCAGTTCCAGCGCGCCGAAGACGATGTCTCTGGTAACGTTCTTTTCACGCGCCAGGACATCTACCAGCAGCAAGATTTCGCGGCTCATTTGCTCATTACCTCCTAAACCAGCCTGTCAGTCGATCTTGCCAGGTCGAAGTTGGGCACCAGACGCGCCTTGTCAACATTGACCAGGTCGAACAGCACCTCGCCCGAATCGATCTGCAAGCGCACCTTGCCTTCGTGCACACCCTGCAGGACACCTTTGAAATTCCGTTGGCCATTCAACGGCAAACGCAGCTTGAGAGTGATCTCGGAGCCCGCGAAACGCTCGAAATCAAGCTCCTTCTTCAACGGCCTGTCGATCCCCGGCGAGGAGACCTCGAGACAATCGTAGTCGACGCTCTCCACCATCAACACCCGCGACAACTGATTGCTGACCAGCGCACAGTCTTCGACATCGACCAACTCGTAGCCGAGGCCGGACACCGTTTTTTCCAGAACTTCGTGCACATTCATGGCTGCAAATAAAAAATGGGCGAAACGCCCATCCCCGAAAAATTGTGCCCACAAGGGGCGACCGGAAAACCGTTGGATTATAACGAAAATTGTCGCCGACGTAAATCGGCCTGCGCGCTGGCAGAGCTTGCTGGCTGCTCGCTCAACGCTCGCGGCTGCGCCGCGGGGGACGATCGGCTTCGGGATTCTCCATGTCGAAGCCCGCCAGCAAGCGCTTCACTTCGCCTTCAGCGAGCTCGAGGACCTGCCCTCGCTTCAAGCTCGGCGGCAGCACAAGCGGCCCATAGCGAACACGCATCAGGCGACTGACGACGACACCGACAGCCTCGAACATGCGCCGCACCTCGCGATTCCGGCCTTCGAAGAGCGAGACGCGATACCAGCGGTTGGCACCTTCGCCGCCGGCTTCCTGAAAACTGGCGAACTGCGCCGGCCCATCGTCGAGTTCGACACCCTCGAGCAAACGGCGGCGCGACTCGTCCGAGACCTCGCCGAGGATGCGCACCGCGTACTCGCGGACCAGCTGATAGCGCGGATGCATCAGGCGATTGGCCAGTTCCCCCGAGGTGGTCAGCAACAGCAGCCCACTGGTATTGAAATCCAGCCGGCCAACCGCCACCCAGCGTCCGGCCGACAGCCGTGGCATCGAGGTGAACACCGTCGGGCGATGATTGGGGTCGTTGCGCGAAACGATCTCGCCTTCCGGCTTGTGATAGAGGATCACCCGCGGCAGACGATTGGAAAAGCGCAGATTCACGAGCTTGCCGTTGACCTTGACCCGGTCGCCGGGACTGACCGTCTGCCCGACATGCGCCGGCTGGCCATTGACGTTGATCCGCCCGGCGGCAATCAGCTCTTCCATTTCCCGCCGCGAACCGATGCCGCTTTGGGCCAGCGCCTTGTGCAGGCGCTCAGGCTTGCTCGGGACGTCCTGGTGCCGGCTCCGGTTCGACGGCTCGACGGCCGGACGCGGTGCCGCCCGACGACGCAGCCCTTCGCCCGTCGCTGAAGGCTCCGGCGCGGGGCCATCAACAGGGTGTCGGCGGGGGGCGCCGGGGGGCGCCGGGCGTGGCGAACGAGAAGGGGCGGCAGGCAATCTGCGCTTGCTATTGGCCATCAGCGAGGTCCAGGGTTGAATTGACTTGTTGCAGAGGCGGCAACTCGGCAAGACTGCGCAAGCCGAGGTCGTCGAGAAATTTTCGGGTTGTCGCCAGCAGTCCTGGCCGCCCCGGCGTGTCGCGATGACCGACGACGTCGACCCAGCCACGTTCCTCGAGCAAGCGGATCACCTGCGTGGCGACGGTCACCCCGCGGATATCCTCGATGTCGCCGCGGGTCACCGGCTGGCGATAGGCAATGATGGCCAGCGTTTCCAGAACTGCGCGCGAATAACGCGGTGGCTTTTCCGGGTTCAGGCGCTCCAGATAGGGCATGAACTCGGCGCGTGTACGAAAGCGCCAGCCACTCGCCACCGGCAGCAACTCCAGGGGTCGCGCGCTCCATTCCTGGCGTAGTTCGTCGAGCAGGGCGCGCAGGACGTCGGCGCCGATCTGCTCGTCGAAGACCTTGCGCAACTCAAGCACCGACAAGGGCGTACGGGCACTCAGGAGTACCGCCTCGAGCACCCGCTTGAGGTCAGCGGGCGTGCTTGCCAGCGCTTCACTGCTCGGCACTTTATCGAGATTCGCTGCGCTCATCGCTCAACCTCAGGTAAATCGGCGCAAAGACTTCGACCTGTGTCACTTCAAGCAGGTGCTCACGCGCCAGTTCGAGCAGCGCCAGGAAGTGCACAACGAGCACCGGCGCGCCCTGTTGCGGATCGAAAAGATCGCCGAACTCGACAAAACCGCCCGCGTCACGCAGGTGGCGCAGGATCAGCGTCATGTGCTCGCGTACCGACAATTCCTCACGCTGCACCATGTGATGCGTATGCAATCTGGCCTGGCGGAGAATGCCCCGCCAGGCATTCTGCAAATCCAGCGTGCTGACTTCGGGCAAGCGCCGCAGCAAGGTCTTCTCGACCCACACCTCGACCCACTCGAAATCACGCTCGGCCTGCGGCAATTCGTTGAGGCCATGCCCTGCCAACTTCATCTGCTCGTATTCGACCAGGCGGCGCACCAGTTCGGCGCGCGGGTCCTCTGCCTCCTCGCCCGCATCGACCGTCGGGCGAGGCAACAGCATACGCGACTTGATCTCGATCAGCATCGCCGCCATCACCAGATAATCCGCCGCCAGTTCGAGGTTCTGCGAGCGCATGGCTTCGACGTAAAGCAGATACTGTTCGGTCAGTGGTGCCATCGGAATATCGAGGACATTCACGTTGGCCTTGCGGATCAGGTATAGCAGCAGGTCGAGCGGGCCCTCGAAGGCGTCGAGCATCACCGCCATGGCATCGGGTGGGATGTACAGATCGAGCGGCAGCTGCGTCAGCGGCTGACCGTAGATGCGTGCCAGCGGACTCGCCACCGCAGGAGCGGGCGCTGCTGCGCTCGTGCTTGCGCTATCGCTCATTTCCGTCGCTCTCGAAACAAGGCTCAGCGGTAGTTCAGCCCCATCGCGCCACGCACGTCGCGCATCGTCTCGCGCGCGAGCTGGCGCGCCTTCTGGTTACCTTCGGCAATGATTTCCTGCACCAGACGCGGGTCGTCAAGATATGGCTGCGCGCGCTCGCGCATCGGCGCCTGCTCGGCGAGGATGCCGTCGATCACCGGCTGCTTGC